>Ga0265325_10002850_pt1 | contig 11532 bp, 11 predicted proteins | sample 41420metaG_FD_202090 | JGI IMG/M metagenome (GOLD analysis project Ga0265325, IMG submission 202090) | Rhizosphere microbial communities from Carex aquatilis grown in University of Washington, Seatle, WA, United States - 4-14-20 metaG | ecosystem: Host-associated > Plants > Roots > Rhizosphere...
GGCAGCAGTTCCGACAGCACGATGGCCGACGCAGCCGCGAACGCCGCGTGCCCGCTCGGATACGAACCGCGTTTGCGCGTGGCGCCGTCGGGCCGGGGACGCACCCAGTACGCCTTCGCGAGGTCTACCAGCTTTGCGACGTCGGACCCGATGCGCTCGAAGAATCGCGCGGTCACCGGGAAACGTTCGGGCGTAAAGCCCTGCCCGACGGATCGCGCGTAGACGAACACGTCGCGCTGGGACTCCTCTTGCGCGTAGAAAAGCCGTGACGGACTGCGAGCGGCGACGGCCGATGCCACCTGTTCCTGATCCGAGCGCTGCTGGGCCGATCCGGCATCCGGCGGCGGCGGCAGCAAGACCGTGAGATCCACGCGGTGCGGATCTACGTAGTGAAAGCTCGCATCGCGCGTCGCCGCAATCGTCGCGAAGACGAGTGCCACGAGCACGAGCGGAGCGAAGATCCTGCGCGCCATCAGCCGTGCTGGCGCTGCAGCGGAAAGAGCAGCACGTCGCGGATCGAGCGCTGGTTGGTCAGAAGCATGATGAGCCGGTCCACGCCGATGCCGATGCCGGCGGTCGGCGGCATGCCGTATTCGAGCGCGCGCACGTAGTCCCAATCCGGTTCCGGTATCTCGTCGTCTCCCGAACTGCGCTCGACGATCTGCGCCTCGAATCGCGCCCGCTGATCGTCGGGATCGTTGAGCTCGGTAAACGCATTGGAAATCTCCATGTTCGCGCAGAACAGCTCGTAGCGATCCACCAAGTCGGGATCGCCGGCACGGCGCTTGGCCAGCGGGGAGATGACGACGGGGTAGCCGGTGACGAACGTCGGCGCAACGAGGTTCGGCTCGACGACGCGTTCGAATATCTTGTCGAGCGCGTGCCCGTGGGTCGGCGATGCCGGCAATCCCAGCTCCAGCACGATCGCGTGCGCTCCGGCCGCGTCGAGCAGCCGCGCACGCGTGTGCCCGCCGTATCGCTCCATCGCGTCGAGGTATTCGATGCGCGCGAACGGCCGCGCGAACGATATCGTTCCCTCGCCATGCGGCAGATCGGTGCCGCCGTCGGTCGCGATCGAGACGAGATGGGCGATCAGCGCCTCGTTGAACGCCAGCATGTCGGAGACGTCCCAGTACGCGGCGTAAAGCTCGAGCATGGTGAACTCGGGGTTGTGCGTCGTGTCTATGCCTTCGTTGCGGAAGATCCGGCCGATCTCGTAGACGCGCTCCATGCCGGCGACGATAAGGCGCTTGAGGTTTAGCTCCGTCGCGATGCGCAGCTGCATCGCCTGGTCGAGGGCGTTGCACTGCGTTACGAAGGGGCGCGCCGCGGCGCCTCCGGCGACGTGCAGCAGCGTCGGCGTCTCGACTTCGTAGAAGCCGTGGCCGTCTATAAAACGGCGCGCCTCGGCGATGAGACGGCTGCGCATGATCATCGCGTCGCGGACGGCGGGGTTGACGATGAGGTCCACGTAGCGCTGGCGATAGCGCTTCTCGACGTCTTGGAGGCCGTGCCACTTATCGGGCAGCGGCATCAGCGCCTTGCCGATCACCGCAAACGACGTTACGTGCAGGGTCAGTTCGCCCATCTTCGAGCGAAAGACGTAACCGCGCACGGCGACCAAATCGCCGCGATCTAAATCGGCCCAGTCGGCAAACGCCTCCGCTCCGATCTCTTCTTTGCGCGCGTAGAGCTGAATCTTGTCGGTTCGATCGGCCAGGTCTGCAAAGACCGTCTTGCCCATCGTGCGCTTTGAGAGGATTCGCCCGGCCAGGCTCCAGGCTTCGGCCTCCGCGCTCTGCCCGGCTTCGAGAAAGCCGTAACGCGCGAGTAACTCGGCGGCCGTCGCATTGACGTCGCAGCGGGTCTGTGCGAACGGATCCCTGCCCCGCGAACGCAAGGCGGCCAGATTTTCACGTCTGGCCGCCACGAGCGCCGCCTCGGTCTTGCCGAGTTCGTCCAATGCCGGCTTCCTCTTAAGAGGCTTTCTTCGCAGCTTTCTTCGGCGAGCTGCTCTTGATGGACTCGATCTTATACTTCACGACGCCTCGCGGCGTGGCGACGTCAACGGTCGCATTTTTCTTGTGGCCCATGAGCGCGTGCCCGAGCGGCGACTCGTTGGAGATGCGCCGGTTCGAGGGATCGGCTTCGGCCGACCCGACGATCGAAAATTCGTACCCGTCATTGTTCTTGAGGTCTCTGACCTTGACGATGGCGCCGAGGTGGACTTCGTCGGCTGCATACTCCGACTCGTCAATGAGCCGCGCGTTGCGGATCATCGTCTCGAGCTTGAGAATACGCCCTTCGATGAAGGCCTGTTCTTGCTTGGCGTCCTCGTACTCGGCGTTTTCGCTCAAGTCGCCGTACTCTTTCGCCTGGCGAATGCGATCGTTTACTTCACGCCGGTGGACGCTCTTGAGCTCGTCGAGCTCGAGTTCGATTTTGGCCAGACCCTCGGCGGTGAGGACGATCTCTTTTTCGTTCAACCTTGTAGACCTCGCGAGGCTCTCATGGCGAGAAACCCCTGGACTAAGTGATGCTCTTGCGAACGCTGGCGCGGGGTGTTCTCATAAGGCCGGTGGAAGGCCTTCCGCCAGGCGCACGACGCGCGGCTTGAGGTTCAATTCCCGCAGGAGCCGTTCGTAGTCGGCCGGGACGACCTCGCTCCAGCGCTTGCCCAAGAGCGCCAAGAGCGCGGCTTCGAGCACGTTGGTCCCGAAGGAGCGGCCCGCGATCTCCGGCGTCGTGGTAACGAGCAGTCGCACGCCGCGTGCCCGCAGTTCCTCGACGTTGGCCTGGGTGACGGTGTTGGTTAAGACGACCTTGCCGTCCAGGCGTTCCGGCATGAACTGCCGCATGAAGTGAAAGTCGCCCGCGACGATCTCGGCATCCTCGTAGTACTGCGGATACTTCGGCTCGGGCGGCTTCTCTTGCTTCTTGCCGGTCGGGTAGAAGAACTGAAACGGCAGCTTGCACGCATCCGGGAGATACTTCTGCGCGAGCTCTTCGAACACGGCGAGGCTGCGCACCGGCATGTCCTTGTCGAGTGCGAAGATGAAGTCCCCGAAGAGCACGTCGGCGCCGGCTTCGACGAAGGCCTGCGCCATGCCGAAGCGGTCGAGGGCGCTGACCATGAGCACCCGCTTTCCCCGCAGGTCCATGCCGAGCTCGTCCTGCATGAAAAGCACGGCCTCGCGCTCGAGGGTGTTCTTCAGCCCGCTGCCGTCCACGATCGGCGTCGTTTTTGCCGCCTCGAGCAGGCGCAAACCGTCGCGCAGCGCGTAACGCGTGCGCCCCGCGTAGAGATAGACGTCAATGCCGCCCAGCCCGATTGCATCCACCTTGCCGTCGAGCTCGCGCACCATCGCGATGGCGGCGTCGAGCTTGCCGTCCGTGCCGACTCGCGAGATCTCGAACTCTTCGCCCATGAAGGTCGCGCGCGCGTGGTGGTCGCGGCTGCTCGACCCCAGTGAAACCGAGACGATGCGCTTCATGCGGTCACCTTCGCGGCGGCGCGGATTGCGGCGATCTTCTCAGGCGTGATGGCCGCGTCGAACGCGCGCATGTCAGCCAGCGCGAACCCGCAGCGCGCGGCCATCGCCTCCATCTCCTTAACCTTGGCCAAGTCTATGCCGCGTCCGAGCGTGTAGGGCTCCAGCCGCCCCTCGAGCGCAAGCACCATCGTCTCGCTCATGCACGCCAGCGCCGTTTGCGGCGGAAGGTTCAAGTCGAAATCCGTTCCCGGTTCGCGCACGCGCTCGAAGCGCGGATTTCCCGGCACGCGCATGTTGCCGCCCTCGACGACGAGCACGTCGGGGCGCTCCCGCGCAACGCGGCGGCTGACGTCGTGCGGCAGCGAGAGCTCGCAGACCACCGCGCCGACCTGCAAATCTTCGGGCTCGATGACGTCTTTGGTCGAACTCGTCGCGGTCAGCACCAGCTGCGCGTCGCGCACCGCGGGTGAAATCTCCGTAGCATATGCGCTCTCGCAGGGCAGCTCGCCCGCAACGCGCTCGTAGAAGGCGCGCAGGCGCGTCTGGTTGCGCGCGATCATGACGATGCGGCGTACGCGCGGCGCGATGAGGTGCACGCAGGCGCTCCCGATCGAGCCGGTTGCGCCGATCACGACCGCGGTGGATGCCGCCGGATCTATGCCCATCTCAGCGGCGCCGCGAAAGAGGCTCTGGACGCCGGCGGCAATCGTGAGCGAGTTGCCGGTGGTCACAGGAATGGGCGAGCGCGCGTTGACGGTCACGCCGGCGTCTCCGACGACGCCGGTGAATGCGCCCAGCCCCGCGACCTGCGCGCCGAGCTCCGCGCCGATCTCGATCGCCCCGACGATGCGCCGGTAGACTTCCTCGCGCGGCAGATCGAGCATCTGCTCGGGCAGCAGCGGCGCCGCGACGAACCATCCTTCGGTGGCGCGGCCATCAGGCGTCCGCACGCCGGTCACGTGAACCGCGGCGTAGGGGGGCATCCACTCCATAATCTTGCGCAGGATCGGCTCGCCCTTGCCCTTTGCGCCGGGTTCGTAGCGCTGAATATCCTGCAGCGACAGCGGATGGATGACGAAACAGAAGCGGTTCATCTCGCCTCCGCCTCGCGCTTGAGCGCCGCGAGCATCATCTCGCTGTTTTCGCGAACCTTCTTCTGCAGCGTTGGGCCGATCAGCTCGGCAAGCGTCGGAACGCCGAAGTCGTATTCGACGCCCAAGACGACGTGGGTCGCGCCGTCGCGATGCTCGAACGTCCACGCCCCTTCGAACTTGTCCAAGTCGCCCTCGATCAGTTTGTAGTCAATGCGCAATGCCTCGTCGTCGAAGCGATCCTCTTCGGTCCACTCGATGGGCGCCTCTTCGACGAGCGTCTTCCAGCGCGAGATCACGCGGTCGGGATAGCGCTCCAGGATCGTCACGGTCTCCACATCGGGCATGAACTGCGGAAAGCGATCTTGCTCCTTGGCCAGCTCGTACACGAGGCGCGCCGGAGCGTTCACTGCGATCGTAGACTCGACATACGGCATGTATCGGCCTAGAGGCGCCCGAGCTGCTCGTACGCGCCGGCGACGCTCGACCGCAGGACGCCGAGCGCGCGCTCTACTTCTTGCGCGGTCACGATCAACGGCGGTTCGAGACGGATGACGCGCTGGGCGTTGAGCGTCCAGGCGGCGGTCACGCCGCCCTTGAGCATTTCTGAGATGATCCAGCCGCCGTAGCCTTCGCTGCGCAGCTCAACGCCGACGAGCAAGCCAAGCCCGCGCGCCTCGCGCACCACGCCGGGGTATTCGTCTGCGATCGCGCGAGCGCCCGCGAGCAGCTGTTCGCCGCGCACGCGCGCGTTTTCGGCCAGATGCTCGTCTTCGAGCACGTCGAGCGCTGCGAGCGCGGCAGCACAAGCCAGCTCGCCGCCGCCGAAGGTTGAGGTGTGAAGCAGCGGCGCGTGGCCGAAGGCGCGATTCCACGCCGGCGGCCGGGATATGAACGCGCCCACCGGAACGACGCCGCCGGAGAGCCCCTTTGCCAGCGTCATCACATCGGGGACGACCCCGTCGCGCTCGCACGCGAACCGGTACCCGCAGCGCCCGAGACCCGTCTGAACTTCGTCGGCGACGAACAGCGCGCCGGCTTCGTCACAGGCGTCGCGGACCGCGCGCAGGTACCCCGGCGGCGGAACGTTTACTCCGCCTTCGCCCTGCAAGGGTTCGACGACGAACGCGGCGGCATCGTGCAGCGCCTCGCGAAGCGCATCCGCGTTGCCGTACGGGATCGTCAGCGAGTCGGCGAGCAGCGGGCGGAACGGCTCTTGGAAGGCTTCGCGCCCGCTCACCGAGAGCGCGCCGAGCGTCTTTCCGTGGTACGCGTCAATCGTGCTCACGATCTTCGCGCGCCCCGTTGCGGCGCGCGCAAGTTTGATCGCCCCCTCGATCGCCTCGGTGCCGCTGTTGCACCAGAACGAAATCTGTAAGTCTCCCGGCGCCAGCTCGGCGAGACGCCGCGACGCGCGTCCGAGCAGGACGTTGAACATCGTCTTACCCGAGAGCGGCATCCGGTCGAGCTGCGCGCGCACCGCTTCGACGACCCGCGGGTGGCGATGGCCAAGCGTAAAGACGCCGTAGCCGCCCGCAAAATCTAGGTACTCCTTCCCGTTTTGGTCCCAAATCGTGCAGCCTTCGGCGCGCACTTCCACCGGCGAACCGGAAAGCTTCATCACGCGCGCCAGCGGCGGGTTTACGAACTCTCGATAATTCTCGTAGGTCTCGGCGGCGAGCGCTTGCGCCGAGGGAGCGCCGAAAAGGTCGTCGCGCCTATCGATCATCGGCTACGCCGCAACCGGCTGCGAGCCTTCGATCGCCGCAATCGTCTCTTCGATAACGCCCATCGAGCCGGCGGCCGACTCGATGCGCATGATGCGTTCGCGCAGTCTTGCCGCTCCCGCAATGCCCTTGAGATAGAGCGCGACGTGTTTGCGCATCTGCGGGACTGCGCGTGCCTCACCGAGCTCGTCGAGCATCGCCCGGTAATGGACGAGCGCGAAACGCAGGCGCTCCTCCGGCGGCGGAAGCGGGCGCATCGGGCGCCCTTCGAAAAGATCGGCGCTCTGCGCGATGAGCCACGGATTGCCGAGCGTCGCGCGCCCGAGCATGATCGCATCCACGCCGCTCTCGCGCATGCGGCGCAGCGCGAGCATCGCGTCGTCGAGGTCGCCGTTACCGATGACCGGGATATCCACACTGCGCTTGAGGCGCGCGATGTGCTCCCAATCGGCTTCACCCTTGTAGAACTGCTTGGCAGTGCGCGCGTGCAGCGTCACCGCTTGCACGCCGGCCGCTTGCGCGCGTTTGGCGACGTCGAGATAGGCAAGGTCGTTCTCGCTCCAGCCCAGACGCATCTTGACCGTTACGGGGCAATCTACGGCGGCGACGACGGCGCGCATGATCGCCTCGCAGCGCTCCGGATCGCGCAGACAGGCCGAGCCGCCGTTCGTCTTGGTAACCTTCGGCGCGGGGCAGCCGAAGTTGATGTCCACGATGTCGGCGCCGCACTCGCGCACCACCGTCGCAGCATGCGCCATCACGGCGGGATCGTCGCCCCAGAGCTGTGTGGATACGGGCTTCTCGAGGCCGTGCTGGTCGATCATCTCCATGGTCCGGCGGTTTCCATGCTGCAGGGCGTTGGAGGAGACGAACTCGGTGACGGTCAGGCCCAAGCCGAACGGGCGATAGAGGGCGCGCATCGTGCGGTTCGTCACGCCCGACATCGGCGCGAGAATCAACGGCGGCCAAATCTCGATCGGACCGATCTTCAGCGGGGCAAAGGACATACGCCTATGGTTATACGGCTGCGGACTCCGCGCCTCGCACGGCGCCGCTACACCTGGCTGGAGAGGTGGAAAAGCCGCAGCCCGACCAGGCTCAAGTGCGGGTCCACCACGTCCACGACGGGCGTCTGCTTGGCCACGACGTCGGCGAGGCCGCCGGTCGCTACGACCTTGACCGGCTCGCCCATCTCGGCGCGCATCCGAGCGACGATCGCCTCGGCCTGGCCGGTAAAGCCGTAGACGATCCCGCTGCGCAGCGCGTCGTTGGTGTTGCGGCCGATCGCATGCGCGGGCGCCTCGAGCGCGATCTGCGGCAGCTTTGCCGTGCGCCCGATCAGCGCGTCTATCGAGACGGCGATGCCCGGGGCGATCGCCACGCCCAAGTATGCTCCGGCGGCCGAGATCGCGATGAAGACCGTCGCGGTGCCGAAGCTGACGACGATGAGCGGCGCGCCGTAACGCTCGCGCCCGCCGATGGCGGCGGCAATGAGATCCGCGCCGACTTCCGACGGCGTTTCCGAGAGCACGTCAATGAGGCGCTGCTCTTGGGGTTTGAGGAACTGCGGCGTCACGCCGAAGAAGCGCGCGCACGCACTTTCCAGCACCAGGTCGAGCTTCGGCACGACGCTGGCTATCGCCACCGCATCTATCGCGTTGACCGGCAGCGCGCTCGTCGCGAAGAGCGCCGTGAAGAACACGCCGTATTCGTCGGCAGTGCGCCGCAGCTCGGTCGTTACGCGCCAAGTGTGGCGCAGATCGCCGTCGTCGGAAAAGCAGCCGAGTTTCGTCTCGGTGTTTCCGACGTCTATCGTCAGGAGCATCCCATCAGTTCCTCAACGGCGTCGAGTAATCGCGCCGCAAGCGTCGCCTTGTCCGCCGTGCCCAACTCGCGACGGTCTTTCTCGCCCCAGAGCAGCGTCAACGTGTTCTCTCCGGTACCGAAACCGCGCTCGCCGCGCACGTCGTTGCAGGCGATTGCGTCGAGGTGCTTCTCTCGCAGCTTCTTTCGCGCGCGCTCCTCGTGCTCGCCGGTTTCCGCGGCGAAGCCGACGAGAAAGGTCGAGCCCTTGCGCTCGCCCAGCGCGGCAAGAACGTCGGGATTGGGCACCAGCGCTTCGACGGGCGCGCCGGCGTCCTTCTTGCGTTTCGATTCGTCGTAGTGCGCGGGACGCCAGTCTGCGACCGCCGCGGCAGCTATGGTGAGATCGGCGCCGACCGCGTGCCGCAGCGCGGCGTCGTAGAGTTCGGCGGCGGTCGTGACGCGCACGGTTTGCACGCCCGCCGGCGGATCGAGCAGTGTCGGGCCGAGCAGCAGCGTCACGTCCGCGCCGCGCATCGCCGCCTCGCGCGCCAACGCGATGCCCGTCGCCCCGGTCGAAGCGTTGCTCAAAAAACGCACGGGATCGTACGGCTCGCGCGTGGGGCCGGCGGTAATCGCGACCCGCTTGCCGCGCAGACGCCGGCGTCGCGCCAGCGCGCGCTCGAGCGCGTCTACGATCCGCTCCTCGGAGGCCAGTCGCCCGACGCCGATCTCGCGCTCGGCCAGAAAGCCGCGCTCGGGAGCGACGATCTCGTATCCGCGCGCGCGCAGCGCGGCGAGATTCGCCTGCGTCGCGGAATCTTCGTACATCGCTTCGTTCATCGCCGGCGCGAGCAGCCGCGGGATGCGTGCCGCCAGCAGCGCGGTGGTGAGCAGGTCGTCGGCGATGCCCGCGACGAGTTTCGCCACGAGGTTTGCCGTCGCAGGAGCGACCAGCGCCACATCGGCTTCGCGTACCAGACGGATATGCGGGATGCGCTCGGGCAGATCCCAGAGCGACGTGTAGACCGGCCGAGCCGTCAGCGACGAAAACGTCAGCGCCGTGATAAACCGTTCGGCCTCGGCGGTGAGCACGACGTCCACGCTCGCACCGCGCTGCACGAGGGTGCTGGTCAAGGCAGCGGCCTTGTACGCCGCAATGCCACCGCTAACGCCAAGGAAAATGCGCGCGCCGTTCACCGCTTCACCAGGAGGTTGTCAATCAAGCGCGTCTTCCCGAAGCGCGCCGCGCCGATAATGAACGCGGGCGCGTGCAGGCGCTCGAGGGGTTCGAACGTGTCGGCGTCAACGAGATCCAGGTAGTCGAGTCTTGCCGCACCGTCCAGCACGGCGGCAGCCGCGGCGATCGCGACCTTCTTGGTGCGACCGCGCTCGAGCGCCTCGCGCATCGTCAAGAGCGCCTGATACAGCGAGGGCGCGCGAGCGCGCTGGGCGGTCGAGAGGTAGCGATTGCGGCTCGACATCGCCAAGCCGTCGGCCTCGCGTACCGTCGGCACGATCCGCACTTCCACCGGAAACGCCAAGTCGCGCATCATCCGCCTCAGCACGGCGGTCTGCTGCGCGTCTTTCTGGCCGAGGTAGATGGCGTCGGGCTGCACGACGTGCAGCAGCTTTGCTATCACTGTGGTGACGCCGCGAAAGTGCGACGGGCGAAGGGCGCCCTCGAAGACGCTCCCCAGCGGTCCGACGTCCACGAACGTTGCGAAGTCGCCGCCGAACATCTCCGTCGAATCCGGCGCGAAGAGGACGTCAACGCCCGCGCGCGCGAGCATGCGGCGATCGCCGCGGAGATCGCGCGGATAGGCGGCGAGGTCTTCGTTCGGCGCAAACTGCAACGGGTTGACGAAGACCGACGCAGCGACCGAATCCGAGCGGCGGCGCGCCTCGGCAACGAGCGCCAGGTGGCCGGCATGCAGGGCGCCCATCGTCGGCACGAAGCCGAGCGGGCGCGGCAGCGCGGCGAAAAGGGCGCGGGCCCGCGCGAGGGACTTCGTACTCTCCACGAGATCGCGCTTACGTGCGCGTTACCCGGAGCACGGTGCGTCCGACGACGAACGGCGCACCGAACGGCAGGGGAACCTCGCCGACGACCGGCTGGCCTTCCAGCCGCGTGCCGTTGCGGCTACGCAGGTCGGTCAGGCGGATCGAATTTTTCTTGTCTATCTGCAGGCGCGCGTGCTGCCGCGAGACGTACCGGTCGAGCCCCAAGCAGGCCTCGGCGAGGGCGTCGTCGCGCCCGATCGTGATCTCGCGCTCAAAGTGCCAGGTCTTTCCGTCCAGCGGACCGCTGAGGACTTCGAGCAGGTACATGGCCGCCAGCCCTTCTCTAGTCGCTCCGCCTGCTTCCTGGTAGCGCGCCGGCCGCGCGCGCCGCGAACAGCGCCCCGAGGTACGCGTGCGCCGTGCTCACCCCGCCTTGGACGTAGACGTCGTACGGTGGGCGCAACGGCGCATCGCACGAGAGTTCGAGCGTCGCGCCACCGATGAACGCGCCCGACGACATCAGGACTGGGTCGGCATAGCCGGGCACCGGGCCCGGCTCCGGGCGAAAGCGCGCGTTGACCGGCATCGCTGCCTGCAGACCCTCGGCGAAGCGTTGGAGCCTCTCCGGTGAGCCCAAACGGATTGCCTGGACGATGTCGGTCCGTCGCGCGCCCGGTGCCGGATCCACTGCGTAGCCGAGCTCTTCGAAGAGCGCCGCCGTGAAATCCAGGCCGCGCAGGCACTGCTCGATGATGAGCGGTGCGAGAAAGAGGCCCTGGAAAAGCGTGCGGCCCAAGCCAAGCGACGGCCCGAGTGCGGCGCCCAGCCCCGGCGCGTATATCCGGGCCGCGACCCGCTCGACGAGTTCCGCGCGCCCGGCGACGTAGCCGCCCGCCGGTGCGAGCGATCCACCCAAATTCTTGATGAGCGATCCCATAACGAGATCCGCCCCGGCCTCGCACGGTTCGCGTTCCTCGACTAGTTCGCCGTAGCAGTTGTCTACCAGGACGACCGCGCCGGGAGCAACGCGCCGGACGACCGCGCAGGCGCTCTCGCATTCCGCGACCGAGAGAGAACGGCGCGGCGCGTAGCCGCGCGAACGCTGAATGAAAACCGCGGCGCAGGGCCGCGCGAGCAACGCCGCTTGTGCGGCCGCTAGGTCTATGCCGCCGCCGGCCAGCAGCGGCACTTCTTCATACAAGATGCCGCCGGCAACCAGCGAGTGCGCCGCGTCGCAGATTGCGCTGCGCAGCGTGTCGTAGGGCGCGCCGGATATCGCGAGGAGGTGGCTGCCGGGCGGCACGCACGCGGCCAGCGACGCGACGATCGCGTGCGTTCCGCTCACGATCGAGAGCCGCGCGATCGCGCGTTCGGCACCGAGCAGACGCCCCAGCAGCGACTCGTATCGTTCCC
>Ga0265325_10002851_pt1 | contig 11529 bp, 14 predicted proteins | sample 41420metaG_FD_202090 | JGI IMG/M metagenome (GOLD analysis project Ga0265325, IMG submission 202090) | Rhizosphere microbial communities from Carex aquatilis grown in University of Washington, Seatle, WA, United States - 4-14-20 metaG | ecosystem: Host-associated > Plants > Roots > Rhizosphere...
AAAGCGTCAGGATGGTCAGCCGGTTGGTCCGGGCGCGCGAGGCGATCTCCAGCAAGCGATCCGTTCCGCGCTCGCGAACGTACAGTTTGGCCAAAGCGCTCGTCTCCAGGTAATAGTGCGCCACCTTTAGCGCCTTTCGCGGAGAATCGTCCTCGACAGAGGCTCGCCCAGAATGTCGATGGGATGGAAATCGAGTCTGGAATACTCACCTGCCGGCGAGGCGGGAGAGGCATTCGCCAACCGGATTAATCCTCCTTCGGTGGCAAACAGCTCAGGATACCGCCTCGCCCTAGCGCTAATTTGCTGCGGCTTTGGGGAAGCTCCGTCCTTTCGCGCGTATAGCGCCTGCTGCCGAATAGCTTCACTTAACTCTACGGCGGTCGCCGTGCAATTCGGTTTCTCCCGAAGAACCCGCTCCATCGCTTCGTGCAATGTGCGTTGAAACAGCTGTCGCTCTGCAGCGCTGCGCACGATGTTCCTGATCCACTCCGAAAGCACTTCGTTGCTGGCTTTTGCGGCGCTTATTACAAACTGCAGATCGCTCGCATCGAACCTCACGGGCACAATCTTCTTCTTGCCCTCGCTTTTCGCCAGTCTAGGCCTCCCCGGTTCGCGCTTCTTATTGGCTTTCATCCCTCGTCTCCATAATTATGGTATTACATAAATATTATAGCGCCAGTTGTTGTAATACGTAGCCGAAGGGCCGCAAAGCGGCAAGCCTCAACTTCAAGAGAGGCCGAGCAAGGCCGCACACCGTGTCCGGTTTGACCCCGGCCCGCCAAACACGCTAGAATTCTATGGTTTGCCTGTACTACCAGGTTCCGTCAGGGACGCCCCGCAGCCGGGGTCTTGAGTTTTTGGAAGCCGGGCCACTGGCCTTCAGTATTTCCTTCCTGGCTGGGGAAGTGCAAGCGCACAAAGGATTTAGAGTTGTCCGCGCCCGTAACGGTGCGCGATCAGGTTGGTTGGAGGAAAGCTATGTACGCGGTCATCCGCGCCGGGGGAAAGCAGTATCGCGTCGCGCCCGGGGACGTGATCAAGATCGAGAAGCTGGAACTCGCCGATGGCGAACACATCCAGTTCAACGAGGTGCTGGCGGTCAGCGCCGCCGAAGGGCAGCTCAGCAAGCCGGATGGCGCCACCGTCACCGGGCAGATTGTCGAGCAGGGCCGTGGCGACAAGGTGCTGGTCTTCCACTACAAACGCAAGAAGCAATACAAGAAGCTGAATGGACATCGCCAGCCGTACACCGCGGTGAAGATCACCGGCATCGCCGTCGATGGCAAGGAGCTCACGGCTTAGCCGTCGATGCTGCTCCATCAGTTCATTGTGGTTTTGGTGGCGACGTTCAAGCGCTTCGAATCGGCGTTGCTGAGCGTTCCCGGAAGCTTTCGTCGAGTTTTCTCGCGTGACCAGGTGGGCGTCGTCGAACTCGAACTCGAAGAGATAGAGTCCGAGCGCGCGGCGTAGACGTAGGGATGGTACGGCGTCAAGGCCACCGTTAGCACGGGTCGTCTTGGTGCTGTCAGGACTTCGGTCCGATGATTTGTCATCCCGACCAAGGACTTCAGTCCGACCGAGGGATCTGCTGTTCGCCCGCTTCGGCAACAATTCAGATTTTGAGGACATCGTTATGGCACACAAAAAAGGTTTAGGCAGTTCGAGAAACGGCCGCGACTCCAACGCGCAGCGGCTGGGCGTGAAATCGTTTGGCGGCCAGCTCATTTCCGGCGGCTCCATCATCGTGCGGCAGCGCGGCACCCGCATCAAGCCGGGCCTCAACGTCGGTCGCGGCAAGGACGACACTCTCTTCGCCAAGGTTACCGGCAAAGTCGAGTTCAAAGACCGGGGCACGATGGGGAAGTTCGTGTCGGTGGTGCCGGAAGAAAGCAGCAATTAGCACTTAGCATTTGGCATTTGGCCAAACCGGTGCGAGCTGACATCCAAAGCAATGAAGATTTAGGCCTCGTTGCGAGGCCTTTCTCATTTTCTGACAATTGCACTTCCAAAATGTTCGGAAAGGCACCCGCAGTTGGATTTGGCCAAGTGCCAAGTGCTAACTGCTAACTGCTAACTGCGATGTTCGTTGACGAAGCCAAAATTCGCGTCAAGGCCGGTGACGGTGGTAACGGCTGCATGGCCTTCCGCCGCGAGAAGTTCGTGCCACGCGGCGGGCCTTCTGGGGGCGACGGCGGTCGCGGCGGCGACATCGTCATGAAATCCAGCGAGCGCCACAACACGCTGGTGCACTTTCGCTTTAATCCGGAATACAAGGCCGAACGCGGCCGTCACGGCGAAGGCTCCAACAAGACCGGGCGCGAAGGCGAGAGCATTACGCTGAAGGTTCCCGTCGGCACCATCGTCTACGACGAGATGACCGGGGAAGTTGTGCACGACTTCTCGCACGCCGACGAGAGCGTTGTCATCGCGCGCGGTGGTCGCGGCGGGCGTGGCAACGCGCGCTTCGCAACCTCGGTCCATCAGGCCCCGCGCGAGCATGAAGACGGCCATCCCGGCGAAGAGCGCGACTTGCGCCTGGAGTTGAAGCTGCTCGCCGATGTCGGCCTGGTCGGCTATCCCAACGCCGGCAAGAGCACGCTGATCTCGCGCATCTCGGCCGCACGCCCCAAGATTGCTGACTATCCTTTCACAACGCTGCAGCCTAACCTCGGCGTCGTTGTGGTCGGCGAGCCGCCCGACGATGACAGCTTCGTGGTCGCCGACATTCCCGGCCTCATCGAGGGCGCCAGCGAAGGCGCGGGCCTGGGCACGCAATTTCTGCGGCACATCGAGCGCACGCGATTCCTGGTGCATCTGGTCGATGTGTCGGACTTCAGCGGGCGTCCCGATCCGGTGCAGGACTACGAGGTCATCACGCATGAGCTGGCAAACTTCGGCGCCGGCCTCGACACCAAGCCGACCCTCGTTGCCGCCTCGAAGATGGACATCGCCAACAAAGACAAGCTCGCCAAGCTGAAGCGCTATTGCAAGCGCAAGAAGCTGGAGTTGTATCCCATCTCCGCCGTCACCGGCGAAGGCATCGACGAGCTGAAGTGGGCGATGGCGAAGAAGCTGTCAGCCATCAGCTCTCAGCCGTCAGCTTAAGGCGGCAGTTCTCGCTATCATCGATAACCAAGCGCGTTCTCCGTCGTCCTCTATACTGCGTCCTATCGACAGCCAATTGCTCGCTCGAGGTGTGCTGATGCTCCGCACTCGGATTGCTCTCGCTTCCTGCGTCGTGATGTTTTCGCTGTTCCCTCACAGCGTGTTCGGCCAAAGTTCCGCGCCATCGTACGGCAAAGCCAACAAGGAAGAGATCCACGCTTACATCATGCTGATCCGTCTTCGCTATGACCTTTATGGGCGCTGGAAGGCAACGGGCAAATGGCCGGACGATCCCGCCGCCAACCACGCATTAGAGGAACACAGCCGTTATTGGAAAGAGCAGTTGCGCCAGGGTCGCGCCATTCTGGCTGGTGGCATGGATGGAGATTACTGGGACAACGTGGCGCTGATTATCTTCGAGGCAGGCTCACAGGCCGAAGCCGATGCCATCGTCGCGAACGATCCGGCTGTGAAGGCTTACGTTTTTCAAGCGCAGGCGCGACCCTTCGCCATTCACTTTCTGACGAACAAGTTTGACTCTAATCCAGCGACGTCTACCTCAGGCTCAAAGTAGTTGAAAAGGGCCGCGCCGTGCTGTTTTAGCTGAGAGCTGACGGCCGACTGCTTACTTGCCGAAATTTTGCCATAGGTCTAACCTGTCCTCAAGCAGTGGGGTGTGTTGTGTTCTCCCTGGGATACATCCTCATCATGGCAGGGCTGGCGTTCGGCGGAGCGGTAACGGTCGTCGGCTTCGGCGGCCTGCTCGTGACGTCCTTCCATCGCAGCCTTGGATCTCCTCTTCCGCTGCCGACGTTGCATAACGCGTTTGAGCGCCGTTTGTATGTGTTGGTGGGCGTCAGCGGACTCGCGTTGTGGGGCGGCGCGTTCTGGTTGAGTTTGAACTTCACACCGTAGCGGTCCCTGCCGGGACCGGGATCCACATACGAATGTAGCCACCCAGGACTTTGTCCCTTCGGCAGGCTCAGGGCAGGCTCTGGGCTAAGCTGAGTCGTCCCGCGAAGCGGGACGGCAGCGTGCCCGGCACCCGCATCGTCGAACGTCGTTTATTTGTGAGCAGCGCCTGCTAGTTTCCGCGACATAAGCACCCACAGGACCGTACGCTTCCCATGTCTCGAAAAGAACGAGACATGGGGCACCCACTTTACTGCCGGGTCCGAGAGTTGGATAGCGACAATACCAAGCCTCGCAAGATCGCTGTTTCCATCACCTATAATCGACGAGTATGGCGACAACTCCACAGGCCCCAGTCGCAGCGCGATCGAAGTACGAACCTGTCATCGGTCTCGAAGTCCACGTCCAGTTGCTGACCAGGACGAAGATTTTTTGCGGTTGCTCGACGCGCTTTGGCGATCCGCCGAACACCAACGTCTGTCCCGTCTGTCTTGGACTTCCCGGCGCGCTGCCGGTGCTAAACAAGCGAGCGGTCGAGTTTGCGGTGCTGGCGGCGACGGCGCTGAATTGCCAGGTGCGCGAGACGTCGATCTTCGCGCGCAAGAACTACTTCTATCCCGACCTGCCCAAGGGATACCAGATTTCGCAGTACGACAAGCCGCTGGCCGAGCATGGCCATATCACGATCAAGACGCCGGCCGGTCCGAAGAAGATCGGCATCACGCGCGTGCATCTGGAAGAAGACGCGGGCAAGAGCCTGCACGACGGACTGCCCGACAGCAGCGAGTGGACCTCGATCGACCTGAACCGATCGGGCGTGCCGCTGATCGAGATCGTCAGCGAACCCGATATCGCCTCGCCGGATGAAGCGTGGGAATACCTGACGCGGCTGAAGGAGATCATCCTCTACACCGGCGTCAGCGATTGCAACATGGAAGAGGGCTCGCTGCGCGCCGATGCCAACGTCAGCATCCGTCCCCGCGGGCAGCGCGAGTTCGGTACGAAGACCGAAGTGAAGAACGTAAACTCGTTCCGCTTCATCCGGCAGGCGCTGGAGTACGAGATCGAGCGGCACGAAGAGGTGCTGGAGTCGGGTGGCCGTATCGAGCAGGAGACGCGGCTGTACAACGCCGCCGAAGGCAAGACCTACGGCATGCGCTCGAAGGAGCAGGCGCACGATTATCGCTACTTCCCCGAGCCGGACTTGCTGCCGCTGGTTGTGGATGAAAAATGGCGTCAGCAGATCGTTGCCGAGCTTCCGGAGCTGCCGGAGGCCCGCCGGGCGCGGCTGGTGACGCAGTACGGCATCACCGAATATGACGCCGCGACCTTGACCAGCACGCGATCGCTGGCGGACCAGTTTGAAGAAGCTGCGACTGCGGCAAAGAATCCCAAGCGCGTCGCCAATCTGGTGCAGGGCGAGTTGATGGGCCGTCTCAAGGCCAAGGGCATCGAGATCGAGCAGTCGCCGATTTCGATGAATGGCGTCGCGATGTCGGCCGATCTGGTGGAGAGCGGGGCGATCAGCGGGAAGATCCTGAAGGACCTGTACGATCTCGCCTTCGAACGCGGCGAAGACTTTCAGGCAATTTACGAGAAAGAGAAGCCGCAGCAGATCACCGATACCGCGGCCATCGAGAAGATCATCGACGAGGTGATCGCCGCCAGTCCCAAGCAACTGGAGCAGTATCGCGGCGGCAAGAAAACCGTGATGTCCTACTTTGTGGGGCAGGTGATGAAGGCGTCGAAGGGGCAGGCGAATCCTGGGCTGGTGAATGAACTGCTGGGGAAGAAGCTAGAAGGGTAAACGCTGCAGTGACCAGCGTTATATCGGAAGCCCCGAGACGTCAATGTGCGGGACGGAAAGACGGGCAATCGCGCACGATCATTAAGGCGACTCTGATTAAGTCCATGCCGAGATCCGCAGCGGCTAAAGCCGGGTCAATTTGGTGGACTCTACGGACCGCTTGAAGGCGGTCCCCTTCAAAACCCGGACTTAATCAGAGTCTCCCTAACTGCATAGGGGTCCTTCGACTGCGCGTCCGCCCGCCGCAAACGGCGCGGCGGAAAAACAAAAGGCGCGGACGCTTCGCTCAGGATGACTGCTCCAAGTGGCAAGCGGATCCGGGAGAGCGTGGACCTGGAGGTCCAAGCTACAGCCGAGCTGGAGCTCGGCGCTACAGTCTACTGTTGTGGTGGGGCCTCCGCCGGCGCGGATACATGCTCGTGCACAATCACCCAGCGGCCCCCCTGCTGCTCCAGCACCGCGGTCCAGCGTAACGGTATCGACTGTTTGCCCTGCGGCGTGGCTCCCGACATCTCGAGTGTCCCGTCGACCCAGGTGATCTTGCCTTCGGGATGAATCTGGATGTCGTCGCTGATGGTGTAGGTCACCTTGGGCGCATCCTTGAGCGACGGCGCGACACCTGCCTTGTAGTCGTCCCAACTGTCGTACTTCAGCGGCGCTACATCGAAGAACAGATGTCCCGTACCCTGTGCGTAGAACTGCCCCTGCTTGTCGAGATCGGCGGCGGTCCAGCCATCCCAGATGCTCTGCAGGTAAGCCTTGTCGACGGCTGCGGGTGAAGGGGACGGGGATGCGGCGGGCGTGGCTTTTTGTGCTGCAGCCGGCACCATCGACGCGAGGACCAAAACCGAGAGTAGTACCCGGCGCATAAGCGTTCTCCCGAATTTCACTGCAGTGCGGATTCTCGCAAACCGCCCGCAAGGATTCAACCCGGATGTGACGCCGTCCACTTGGCGCGCGGCAAATGTTTTGCGATTTGTTACCCTGTTAGCTTCCATGCGACTGCGGCTGTGGGGGCTAATCGGAGTTTTGCTGCTGCTGGCGGCACTGACGGGATGTGCGAATCCCGGAGCGCCGTCGTTGCCGTCGTTAAACCTGCCGCTGCCGCCGACCGATCTGACCGCTTCGCGGCGCGGCAACAAGGTCGAGCTGGAGTGGACCCTGCCGCACAAGAACAGCGACCACACCATCATCAAGCACAATCCCACCAGCCGGGTCTGCCGGCATGAGGGCACAACGCTGATGGCGCATTGCACCGTGGTTGCCGAGATCGCGCCGCCGACGGCCAAGCCCTCCGAGCGGCAGAAGGGCGAAGCGCCGCCGGGGGCCGTCCGAATTCATTACGTCGACACATTGCCGGCCGAGCTGGGAATGCAGAATCCCGCCGGGTTCGTGATGTATGGCGTGGAAGAGGTGAATTCGCACGGGCGAAGCGCCGGGATCTCCAACCAGGTGGCGATACCTGTGACCCCGACCATCGCGCCGCCCGACAAAGTTTCCGCCGAGGTTAGCGCCGACGGCGTGCGGGTTTCGTGGTCGGGGCCTGCGCCGCCCGCGCCGCCGGAGGGAGTTACCTATCTCTATCGGGTGATGCGGCGGCCTGCCGGATCCGAGGGATACATTGCGATCGACGACGTGTCGCCGAGCGCGACCGGCTCGTATCTGGACAAGACTTTCGCCTGGGAAACGAAATACGAATATCGCATCACAACGCTGAGCCAGGTGCTGGCGCATGGCAGGACCGCGGGCGTAGAGGGCGAAGACTCTCCCTCGGTCGAGGTCTTCACCCGCGATATCTATCCGCCGGCGCAGCCTTCGGGATTGCAGGCGGTGTTCTCCAGTGTGGGGCAGAAACCGTTTATCGACCTGACATGGGCGCCGAACCTGGAGAGCGATCTGGCGGGCTACAACGTGTACCGCTGGGTCTCCGGCGGACAGCCGCAGAAGCTGAACCCACAGCTGGTGCAGACTGCGTCGTATCGCGACGCGAATGTCGCGCCGGGAACGCAGTACTTCTACGTGGTCACGGCGGTGGACCTGCGCGGCAACGAGAGCCCGAGGTCGAGCGAGACCAGCGAAACCGTGCCGACCAAGACGAAGTAAGAGGCGCGCTGTGGGGGCTAGTCGCTAATTGCTAAATTGCTAATTGCTGTCACTGCGAGGTTTCATGCGATATTGCCGATTCGAACAGCAAGGTGAGACGCGTTACGGGCTGATCGAAGACATTGATGGCGACCCCATCGTCATTCGGACGCTGAGAGAGGCGCCGAAGTCGATCTCGGACTTCGAGCGGGGCGAGAGGACGGAGTCGCCGGTCAGTTTGCTCCGTCTGCTGGCGCCGGTTGAGCCGACCAAGATCGTCTGCATCGGTCGCAACTATCGCGAGCACGCGAAGGAGCTCGACCATCCTATTCCCACCGAGCCGCTCTTTTTCCTGAAGCCGCCGTCGTCGCTGATTGGCCCGGACGACGAAATCCGCCGTCCGGCGGAGCTTTCGCAGCGCGTCGACTACGAAGGCGAACTGACGGTCGTCATCGGAAAGCGCTGTTATCGGCTGCAGGAAGGCGAAGATGTCAGGCCCTACATTGTGGGATATACGTGTGTGAATGACGTCACCGCGCGCGATCTGCAAAACAAGGACGGGCAATGGACGCGGGCGAAAGGTTTTGACACCTTCTGTCCGGTTGGGCCGGTGGTGGCCGACGGGCTGGATCCGTGGAACGGCGTCCGGGTGCAGAGCCGGGTGAACGGCGAGTTGCGGCAGGATGGCACGACCAGGGACTTCCTGTTCCCGCTCGATGTGCTGTTGCGGCATATCAGCCAGGTGATGACGCTGGAGCCGGGCGATATTGTGGCGACCGGTACGCCGGCCGGGGTGGGGCCGTTGAAGGCGGGGGATGTGGTGGAGGTGACAGTGGAAGGCGTGGGGACGCTGCGTAACCCGGTGGTCGATCGGCAATGACCTGAGCAAACTCAAAGGCCCCGCCCTAGCCAAAAGAATTGGAGAACAGCAGGTCCCTCGGCTTCTCTTCACTCCGTTCAGAGATGCTCGGGATGACAGAACGGGGCACCCAGGCAAAAGTCGTTTCCTCATACAAACCCATTTATTACTCCGAGCCACCGCCTTATTTTCTTGTTCCCTTCTTTCGCTAATACCGATATCTTGAGATCAAACCCTCGCAGCGATTCCCATGAACTCATTCCGGCTTTACCCGATCTTCGCGTTTGGGGCGATCGCCGCCATCGTCGGCTATGGTCTGCTTTCACGCAAGAACAAGAAGCCGGCCGAGGACGTGGAGCGCGAACGGCGGACGGCGCTGACGCGGGGCGGGCGCATCATCGATGGCAACGTCATTGACGTTCTGGAACTGGAGGACGACGAGACGCAGCAGCAGATGATCCTGCTGGTGTACACCTACGATGTGGCGGGGGTGACCTACGAAGCGTCACAGGACGTGACCCACCTGCGGCAGTTCATCGATCTTTATTCCTGCCGGCTTGGCCTGCCGACATCGATCAAGTACGACCCGCACAATCCCGGAGACTCCATCGTCATTTCGGAGACCTGGTCGGGGCTGCGCAAGGCGCAAATTACGCTGCCGCAACGGCCTTTGCCCAAGTCCGGCGTACCGGCATGACCTTTTCCGGCGCGTAGCGTCTCTTGACACAGAGGCATTGCAATACGACTGTAACAATTCAGGCAGCAGGCCATTGTTACAATTAAGCTATGCACAGTCTTCCCCTGCCCCTGGCCGCTTTCGTAGCGGGACTATTGTCGTTCCTTTCGCCGTGCGTGCTCCCGCTGGTGCCAGGCTACGTTTCGCTCATCTCGGGAGCCAGCGTGGAGGACCTGCAGTCACCGGAGCGCCGCATGCTGCGGACGGTGATGCTGCACTCGATCACGTTTGTCCTGGGATTCAGCGTGGTGTTCATCGCCCTGGGCGCGGTGGCTACGAGTGTGGGTCAACTGGTCAACGAGTATCACTCGCTGCTTTCGAAGATCGCGGGCATCGTAGTCATTATCTTCGGCTTACACCTGACCGGGTTGCTGAAGATCAAGGCGCTCTACGCCGACAAGCGGATGCATGAGGTGAAGGGCAGCTCCAGTGCGCTAGGGTCCTTCGTTGTGGGATTTGCGTTTGCCTTCGGCTGGACGCCGTGTATTGGGCCGATCCTGGCAACCATTCTGCTGTTGGCAAGCGCGGAACACACGGTAATGAAAGGCATTATTCTGCTGGCGGTCTATTCGCTAGGACTGGCGGTGCCTTTCCTGCTGACTTCGCTCGGGGTCGACCGGTTTTTGACGTTTTATGGGAAGTTTCGCCGCCATCTGCACACCGTCGAGGTGTGCAGCGGTATACTCTTAATCGCAATTGGCGTCCTCATCTTCTTGAACAATCTAAAACTGCTTTCAGGGTACCTGACCTTCCTGAATCGGTTCGCGCAGTAGGGGTGCCGTCGTGAAACGAAATGCATTGGTTTTTGTGGCGTTGTTCGTGGCCATTTTGGCGATGCTGGCCAGCGGTAAGTATTTGGATCGCACGCGCAAGCACGGACCGCTCAAGCTGGTAGGCAATGTTCAAGGGGTACAGGCGCCGGACTTCAGCTTGCCTTCGCTGGACGGAAGGAAGGTCAAGCTATCGGATTTCCGCGGCAAGGCGGTGCTGCTGAACTTCTGGGCGACCTGGTGTCCGCCTTGCAAGGTGGAGATGCCGTGGTTCGCGGACCTGCAGAAACAGTATGGACAGGACGGGCTGGTAGTGCTGGGTGTAGCCATGGATGACTCGGAGCCGGCTACCATCGCAAAGTTCGCCAGCGAGATGGGCGTGAACTATCAGGTACTGCTGGGTACCAACAAGGTCTCCGACGACTACGGTGACGTGCAATATCTGCCGACCACCTTCTACATCGCGCGCGATGGAACGATCGTCGACAAGATGACCGGCCTGCTGGGCCGCAAGGACATCGAAGACGCGGTGAAAAAGACCTTGAATGCGAACTACAAGCCTGCCAGCGTGCCCCTGAATCAGGCGGACGCTACGATGAAACAGGCGGTAGCAGCAAAAGGAGTCTCGCCCCGGGGTGCAAGCCGATGAGGCGGGGACTGGCCCTTCCGTTGGCGATGCTTCTGTTTACTGGAGTGCTGCTGGCGCAAGGCTTCGGCGATAAGCCGCCGGTGGCGGTTGCTCCCATTGGGAATGTGCAGATGAAGGCGGGCGCCAGCAAGAGTGTTAGTCTCGATTTCCGCATCGGCTCGGAGTTCCACATCAATTCTCACGTGCCGAAGTCGCCGCTGCTGATACCTACGGTGTTGAAGCTGAGCGGGCCGGAGCAGGTGACGATCGCCGATTTGAAATATCCGGCCGGGCAGGACATGAGCTTTTCGTTCTCGCCGGACGAGAAGCTGAGCGTGTACAGCGGCGATTTCACCATCGACGCAGTGGTGAAAGCCGGCACGGCCGCCGGGACCTATCCGGTCAAAGGCGAACTGCGCTTCCAGGCGTGCGACCATAGCGCCTGCTTTCCGCCGCGCAGCATTCCGGTGCAGTTTCAGGTAACGGTAGTGAAGTAGTCGCCGCGCTCCGATCTTCCAACGCAAAGTAGCGCCGATCTCCCGATCGGCTGTAGTGCGGGTCTCCAGACCCGCGCTGCTTTTGCGGAATCCAGATGACTGCGGCGCCGGAGCGTGGACCTGGAGGTCCACG
>Ga0265325_10002856_pt1 | contig 11520 bp, 7 predicted proteins | sample 41420metaG_FD_202090 | JGI IMG/M metagenome (GOLD analysis project Ga0265325, IMG submission 202090) | Rhizosphere microbial communities from Carex aquatilis grown in University of Washington, Seatle, WA, United States - 4-14-20 metaG | ecosystem: Host-associated > Plants > Roots > Rhizosphere >...
CCACCGGCGGAATGACGCTGATATAGAGCCGCGACTGGCGGAAGCGCATCTTGAACGGCAGGCCGTGGATCCAGACATGGTTGACCGGCCTGACGCTGAGTGTGGTGCCGGCCTGGCGCGCGCGCAGTGTCGCCAGGCTTTCATTGAGCATCAGCCCGCCGATCGCCCCCAGCAGCACGACGTAGCTGAGGGAGACGATGAGATCCATCTGCCCCTGTTTCTTCATCAGGGCGAACAGCCACACCCCCACCGCGGTGCCGGCAAGGCCGCCCGCCAGCATCACCCCGGCCATGCGGAAATCGATGGCGCGCTTGCGCCATTGCGCCAGGGCGCCTGAAATGGACGATGCCGTGACATGGCTCAAGGTGGTCGCCACCGCCACGGTGGAAGGAATGCCGTAGAACACCAGCAGCGGCGTCAAGAGGAAGCCGCCGCCCACCCCGAACATGCCGGAAAGAAACCCAACCCCCGCGCCCAGCGCGACAAGAAACAGCCATTGGACCGACATTTCGGCAATTGGAAGATAGATTTCCATCCGACAGCTTCTTGGGGTCGCAACACGCGACGCGGCGCAGGTTGCACGCGACTGTGCGCGCGGGATTCTGCCGGGTCAACCCGCGAAAATGCTGCGCGAAACGAAATCCGAATTAATTTCCGAGGTCGCCCATTTCGGGCGGGACATTGGTCGCGCGGTTGAGCGCGACGGCGTGAAAATTGGCCGCCGCGCGCTGCGCCGCGGCCCGGTCGGCGTCGCCGAGCTGGGTCTGCAGCACCGACAGGCGCTGGCGGGACTCCGCATCGCCCTGGGCGGCGGCGATGGCATACCATTTATAGGCGTCGAGCAGGCTTTGCGGCACGCCGTCGCCGCGCTCGTAGAGCACCGCGAGATTGAACTGCGAGTCCGACAGGCCAAGCCCGGCGGCCCTGGCGAACCAGCGCGCCGCCTCGGCCATGTCCTTGCGGCCGCCCACGCCCTCGGCAAAGGCGACGGCGAGATTGTGCATCGCCTTGCGGTTGCCCTGGTTGGCGGCAGCCAGATACAGGCGGGTCGCCCTGACGGGATCGGCCGCCACGCCCTGGCCGCGCTCCAGCAGGGTGCCGAAGCGATATTGCGCCACGGCCTGGCCCTTGTTGGCGGCCTGTCCCAGCCATTTGGCGGCTTGGGCGGAATTGGCCGGCGTGCCGCCGGTGCCGTCGAGATAGCGAAGTCCGATGATGGTCTCGGCGGTGGCGTTGCCGGCATTGGCGAGCTGGGTCGCGCGGTCCACGGTTATCGCCTGGGCAGGCTTGCCGGGCAGGGTGGCCGCCAGAGTCGGCGGATTCGCCTTGGCCTGTGTCACCGGCTTGTTCGGAGACAGCCGTACCGGCTCCTGGGCCGATGGCGGGTGCGGCAGCGCCGCCGGAGGCATGGCCGGCTTGGCGATGGTCAAGGCCGGAACCGCCGGAGCCGGGGGCTTGGCGGCAGGGAAGGTCGCGGCGACATCGGCGGGCTGCTGGCGCTGGCTCAGCACCAGCCCGGCGGCAAGCACCAGCACCAGCACGGCGCCGAACGCGCCCAGGGCGAGGTATCGCGAGTGGGACTTTTCTCCGCCGTCATTGGCGGGCGTGCCCCAGGTGAAGCCGCCCAGCCGGCCGCGTTTTTCGGCTTCGGCCCGTTCCGATGCCTCGCGGGCGGAACGGCGCGCCGCCGACAGGAAATTCTCCGGCGCTCCGCTTTCGGAATCGAGCGAGGTGAGGTCGGGGTGGGAGAAGGGCTCTTCGAAATGGCCGCTGAAATCCGGGCCCGGGGTGAGGCCAAGATCGGCGAACCCACCCTGCGGCTCGGCGAAATCGTGCGGCGACTCGGCGAAGGGCGGCGCCTCGTTGGCGGCCGCAAAGGACGGCTCGGAAAATTGCGGCGGCCCGAAGCCGTGCGGATCCGGCGCGGGCGTGAAGGGATGCGCGTCCTGCGACAGCGCATCGGCATGGGCCGGCGCTTCATCGGCCGGGAAGGCGGGGGCCGGTTCAGGGGCCTGCGGCGCGGCGGCCGGCTGCGTGGCGGCCGGCGGGGCATCGCGGACCGCGGCGGCCTGGTTTTTCTCCAGCGCCTCGATGCGGCCGGCGAGCGCCTGCAATCCCTCTTCCACCGCCTTCACGGGATGGCCCTGGTCCAGTTGCTCGACCAGCTCGGTCAGCGCCCGTTCGATATTGTCGAGGCGTCCGCCGGTCGCGTGGTCGGGGGACCCGGCGGCGCGCTGTTCCAGCCGCCCCATCCATTCCTCGAGCCGCGCCAGCGCGTCCTGCATGTGGCCGGCATGGCGCTCGAACTCGGCGCGGTCGCCGGCGCGGTCATTGGCATGGGAATCCAGCTTGTCGAGGGCATGATCGATGGCGCCGGTGGCGACCTGGGCGGATTTCTCCACCATGCCCAGACGCTGCTCGATATGGTCCAGCGCGGCGGGCGGTTCGCCGGCGGTCTTCTCGACCATGCCGAGGCGCTGTTCGAGTTTCTCCAGGCCCGCGCCGACAATCTCGCCGGCGGCATGCTCGACCTGGCCGAGACGGTGTTCCAGCTTCTCCAGGCCCGGCGCCACGATCTCGCCGGCATGGCGCTCGACGTTGCCCAGACGCTGTTCCAGCCTTTCAAGGCTGGGCGCGACAGTTTCGCCGGCGGTCTTTTCGACCAGGCCGAGACGCTGTTCCAGCCGCTCCAGCCCCCGGCCGATGATATCGCCGGTGGATTTCTCGATGATGCCGAGACGCTGTTCCAGGCGCTCGACCGCATGGTCGATGGCGTCGGCGCCCGAATGGGCGAGGCGTTCCACCGTGGACAGGCGCTGGTCCAGCGTCTGGGCGCTGTTTTCCGAATCGGCGCGCACTTCCGCCAGTCTTGCGGCGACCTGGTCGAGATTGCCGGCGACCATCGAGATCTGGCTGGCCGACTGGTTGGCGGTGGTGCCGACCTGGTCGGCGAGGCGGGTGAGGCCCTGGTGCAGGCCCTTCACCGCGTCCTTCAATCCGTCCTGGGCGCGGGCGCGCTCCAGCGCTTCCAGCCGCTCGTTGATCGCGATCACGCTCTGGCCGAGCTGGTCGAAGGCCTGGGTCTGTTCGCGGGCGGCGATGTTCATTTCCGCCGCCGTCTTGGACAGCACGCGGTTGCTTTCCGACTGGCTGCGTTCCGAGGAATCCAGCCGACGGGCGACGCCGCGAAGCTGCTCCTCGATGCGGCGATAGGCGTCGCCGGATTCGCTTTCGCTGCGGCTGACCCGGGCGAGCATCTCCTCGGTGTCGCGGCGGCTGGCGGTGGACTGGGGCAGGCCCCAGGCATCCAGGTTGGTGCGGTCCGGGGTGGACATCGAATCACGCTCCACGCCGAGATCCGAAAAGCTGCGCAGGATGCGCCTGGTGAGCCATTCGCCCACCGACAGGCCTTCCCGCCGGGCAGCGGCCCGCGCGGCTTCCCGCGCTTCGGGCGGGATACCGGCCACATTCCAGGGAAGCTCTGCGCGCATGTCGAATCACCGCCGGGGCGGTAAGCCCACCAGGGAAAGTACCGGTACCCAGATTTAGTGTAAAGAAAACAACCGGCTTCGACACCTGGATGCCCCGCGCCAAACCTCATTCACTCACAGATGTTTGACCCCACAGCCTTAAGAGCCGGTTACTAGCGTTGCGATTGGTCGTTGCCGATGGCGCCGCGCAGGCGCAGCGGATCGGGCGGCGCAGGGGTTTGCTTTGCCGCCCTGGGACTGTCGAAGCTGGTGATGGTCCCGGGCGGAACCTTGCCGGCATGAGGTCCCAGACCCAGGTCGGTGGCGAACAGTTGGGCGACATACACAGTATCGCCATTGACCGCCGCGCCCACGCCGGTGCGGTTGTAGTCGGCGAATGCCAGATTGTCCCGGTGAGGGGCGCTGTTCAGCCAGGTGTCCAGAAAGCGCCGGGCAAAGGCCTCGACCGCCACCCCGCTCTGCAGGGTGTAGTGCTGGGCCGCCAGATTCTCCCCCAGCAGGCCCTGGAACGTCTCGTCCTGCGCCATCAGCAGGGTGGCGGAAGTATCGCCATTGGGGGCGGCATGGGCGAGATAATGCTTGGCCGCCATGTCCTCGGCGCGTTGGCGGGCGATGCGGGAAAGCTCTGCATCGAGGGTGAGGGGCCTGGCATCGGGGTCGAGCTTGAGACGCTGTTCCTCCACCAGCGCCTCGATGCGGTCTTCCAGCGCCGTCATCTGGGTTTTCGGATCGGGCGGCGGCGGGGGGACCAGACCCACGCGCTGCTTGACATCGCTCATGCCGGGCAGGTCGGTGCAGCCGGCCAGCAGCAGCAATGCCAGGACCAGGGCCAGAGGCCGCATGACGGTCAAGCGGGCAGGATTTCGAACAGGCCGGCCGCGCCCATGCCGCCGCCGATGCACATGGTGACGACGCCCAGCTTGGCGCCTCGCCGCCTTCCTTCCAGCAGCAGATGGCCGGTGAGGCGCGCGCCGGTCATGCCGTAAGGATGGCCGATGGAGATCGCGCCGCCATTGACGTTGAGCGTGTCGATCGGAATGCCCAGCCTGTCGGTGCAATAGAGCAGCTGGGAGGCGAAGGCCTCGTTGAGCTCCCACAGATCGATATCGGAGACCTTCAGGCCGTGGCGTCCCAGCAGGCGCGGCACCGCCAGGGCAGGACCGATGCCCATCTCGTCGGGCTCCACCCCGACCGCGGCGAAACCCTTGAAGATTCCCATCGGCTTGAGGCCCTTTTTGGCGGCGATGTCCTCGCTCATCACCACCACCGCGGCGGCGCCGTCAGCGAATTGCGACGCATTGCCGGCGGTGATGTATTTGCCCACCGCCACCTGCTGGCCGCCGGCGTGCACCGGCTTGAGGGCGGCAAGCCCTTCCAGGGTGGTGTCGGGGCGGTTGGATTCGTCCTTGCTGACGGTGACTTCGACGATGCTTTCCTGACCCGTGGCCCTGTCGAGCTTTTTCATTTTCGTCGTCAGCGGGACAATCTCGTCATTGAAGCGCCCGGCGGCCTGGGCGGCGGCGGTGCGCTGCTGGCTGATCAGGGCATACTGGTCCTGGCGCTCCCGGCTGATGCCGTAACGTTCGGCGACGATCTCGGCAGTTTCGATCATCGCCATCCACAGGGACGGCTTGGTGGCGAGCAGATGCTCCTCGGTGTAGTGGCTCAGATTGACGCCGCCCATCTGCACCAGCGAGATGGATTCCACGCCTGCGCCGACCGCGATGTCGGTGCAGTTGGTCATCACCTGCTGCGCCGCCATGGCGATGGCGTTGAGGCCGCTGGAGCAATAGCGGTTGACGGTGACGCCGGCGGTGGAAACCGGACAGCCCGCCCAGACCAGTGCTTCGCGCGCGATATTGTTGCCGGTGGCGCCTTCGGGAAAGCCGCAGCCCATATAGACGTCTTCCACTTCGCCCGGCGCGATGCCCGCCCGCGCGATGGCGTGCTTGACGGCATGCCCGCCCAGCACCGCGCCATGGGTGTCATTGAAACCACCGCGCCCCGACTTGGCCAGCCCGGTGCGCGCGGTCGAAACGATGACGGCCTGTCTCATGGAAGTTTCCTCTTCGGGCGGCGGGAGGCTAGCCTGTCCCGGCGCCAAAGTCAGGCACGGCGTTGCAGCCTGCGGGCGGCGAGCGCGGGATAGCGCAGGGTGAAGGTCACCGCGACGGCGAGTGAGGCGGCGCCGACCGCGATTGCCAAGGCGATGGGCGGCACCGACAGGAAAGTGACGGCGGCGTCGGCGACGGTCATCGCCGCGAAGGCGACCAGCCATATGACGGACACGACGTAATTGACCCGCAGGAACACGGCCGGCGGCCAGCTCTCGCCGGGGTGAAGCCGCGCATATTGCAGCGAGAAGGGCTGGCGCCGCAGGATCGAGGCCGCCAGCAGCAGGAACAACGCCAGTTCGACGATCAAGCGCACCTGCGCCAGGGTCATGGTCGGCAGCACGAAGCCCCGCACCAGCGCCAGCGATCCGAAGATGATGAGGTTGCCCGCATCCAGCAGCCGCAGCGACGGGCTTTCCACGAAATCGCGGATGGTGACCACGAAGGCGGCGGCAAACGCCGCCCACAGCGCCAGATCGGCGGACACCCGCGACAACAGGAAGAACAGGATGAAGGGCGCGAAGCCGAGAACGAGATTCATGCCTCGCCGGTCTCATCGGGAAGATGGGCCGGAGCGCCGGCTGGCGGGCGCCCCGGCAAAGGATTTACTGCGCCGCCGCGGCGGCGGGCGGCGCAGCTTTCATCTTCGAGAAGTCCGCCCACAGGCTGGCGACCCGCGGTGTGGCGGGACTGCCGCCCTTGACCGACGCGAAGATCGGAACCGCGTCGGCATATTTGCCCTGGGCGGCCAGCGACATGCCCAGCACCATCGGCACTTCGGTCGGGTCGGTGGCGCCGCCCTTGCTCTGGGCCAGCCGCGCCGCCGCTTCCGCTTCCGGATACATGCCGTAGCTGTAAAGCGCTTCGGCCAGCTTGATGTTGTACTGCCCGCCCTGTTTCTGGCCGGCGGCGATCTGGGCGGGCATGGTTTTCTTGTCGGCCGCGGCGCGCGCCGTGGGGTCGCCGAAGCCGGTGCCGCCACGCTGCTGGGCCGTGAGCGCGTCGCCGAAGAAGGTGAGGTGGCTGGCGGTCTGGCCGACGATGGTGGCGTCCTGGGGCGTGACTTTCGCGCCGGTGGCGAACAGCAGGCGGCCGAGATAGATCAGGTCGAGATCGGTTTCGCCCTTGGTGCCGAGAATGGCGTCGGTGATGCGCGCCCAGTCGTCGGGATCGTTATAGGTGGCGGCGCGGAGCTGCAGGGTCGCCTGCGCCCCGGCTTCGTCCTTGGCCATCGCCTGGGCCTGGAACAGCTGGTTGATCTGGTCCAGGGTCGGCTTCTGGCCGGCGGCCAGCGCGGCATCGACCGGCTTCTTGGCCAGGGCGATCGCGGCCGGATAGTTGCCGCCAAAGGCATAGGCCTGGATCATGTAGGACTGGGTCCTGGCGTCGGGCGGCGGCGTCATGCCCTCCAGCTGTTTCGCATAGATCACCGCCTTGTCGTACTGCTTGACCATCAGCGACAGCGCCAGGGCGTTGTGGACGATGCCCGACTTCTGGGCGTCGGGGATGGCGTTGTAGTCGGCGGCGGCCTCCGCGGCGGCGGCGGCGCCGGCATTGTCGTTGAGACCGAGGTCGGTCTGCATCAGGAACTGGTTGATCATGAAGTCGTCATAGGGGGTACGGTTCGGCACGGCCTGGGCCGCTTTGAGCGCGGTCAGGGCGGTGGGAAAATCCTTGGCGCCGTCCGCCTTCTGGGCGTCCTGCAGGTTCTTGGCCACGTCCCGGGTGAGCTTGGGGGTGGTGTCCGCGGCGGCGGCCTGGATGGGAGCGGCGGCCAGCGCAGTGGCGGCCAGAAGAGCCGCGACGGATACGGCACGCAGAAGGGTACTGGTCATTAACGAAGTCCTTTTGTAGGGCAGCATTCCTGCCGCGAAGAAAGCCTCTCCGATTGGCCTAGTTTGACGCTGTTTGCAACTTTACTGTGGCAGCGGCCTGTTTCCAATAAGGCGGCGGCCCGGCAACGGATGCTGCGTTGCAGCGAACGATAAGCTATTCCATCGTAAATGGCTTTTTTACCCGCTGCTGCCAGCCTGCTGGCAGGCGATCCGGATCAGAACGCACAAATGTCGCAACAGCCTTTTCGCCTCGACGGCAAAATCGCCTTCATCTCCGCCGCCCGCGGCCATCTCGGCCGGGCGATGAGCCAGGGCCTTGCCGCCGCGGGCGCCCATGTCATCATCAACGGCCGCGACGATGCCGCCCTGGCCGGCTATGAAAGCGAATTGCGGGACAGCGGTTTCTCGGTGGAGCGGGCCGCCTTCGATGCCTGCGATCCGGAAAGACTGAAGGCGTTCTTCGCCGCCCGCCCGCGGCTCGACATTCTGGTGAACAACGCCGTCGCGATGCAGGTGAAGCCGTTCGCCGCCCTCACCGCGGAGGATTTCGCCCATACCTGGCGCAGCAGCGTCGTCGCCGCATTCGAGGCGGCGCGTGCCGCCCTGCCGGCGCTGCGAGCCGCAGTGGCGGCGGCGGGCGACGCCAGCATCGTCAATATCGCCTCCATGTACGGCCTGGTGGCGCCGCAGGCCTCGCTTTATGCCGATCCCGGCCAGCAAAGCCCGTTTCATTACGGCCCCGCCAAGGCAGGCCTCATCCAGCTGACCCGCCATCTCGCCGCCGAGCTGGGACCGCAGCGGATCCGCGTCAACGCCCTGGCCCCGGGACCGTTTCCCGCCCATGTCGCCGACCCCGCCTTCGGCGCCCGCCTTGCCGCCCGCACCATGCTGGGGCGGCTGGGCCGGGCGGGGGAGATCGCCGGGCCGCTGCTGTTTCTCGCCTCGCCTGCTTCCAGCTTCGTGACCGGCGCGGTGCTGGCGGTGGATGGCGGATGGACAGCCTGGTGACGCACTGCGGGATGGCGGCAATTTAAAAACCGGCGCGCGATTCAACCCGGCGCGCTTTTGCTCTAGGATTCGCGAACATGGCGTTCCTTTCCTCCTTCCGCATCGGCCAGCAGACGGTCTATCCCCAGGACCTGCAGGAGCGGCTGCGCGAATTTCCCCTGCTGGAGAATGTCAGCGAAGCCGCGTTCAAGAACCTGCTGAGCGAGGCCAACTGGTTCGGCCTTCCCGGCGGCATGCTGCTGGAGCGCGACGGGGAGAATGACGCGGCGCTGTTCCTGGTGGTGACGGGCAGCCTGGGTGTGTTCGTATCCGATGCCCAGGGCCAGCGCCGGCTGGTGGCGCATGCCCAGGCGGGCGAAACGGTGGGCGAGATGTCGCTCATCTCCGGCGGCCATGACCATTCCGCCCAGCTTGTCGCGCTGCGCGACACCGAATTGCTGCGCATCAGCCCGGACGGATTCGAAGCGCTGATCAGCCGCCATCCCAAGGTGATGGTCAATCTGATGCGCCAGATGGTGCGTCGTCTCAAATCGGCGACCAAGGGTCTGGGCGACGGGGCGCGGCCCAAGACCATCGCCATCGTGCCGTTGCAGGAGGGCCTCACCGATACCCCTGTCGCCCATCGTCTGGCCCAGGCGCTGGCCGACATGGGAAGCCGCGCCGCGGTGCTGGATGTCCGTTCCGCCGAACGATCCGCAGAATGGTTCAACACCTTCGAGGCGGCGCATGACGTGGTGTTCTATCGCGGCGATGCGCCCGCCAGCGCCTGGACGCATCTGTGCCTCAGGCAGGCCGACCGCATCTTCCTGCTTGCCCGCGCCGACCGGCCGCTGCCGCTGCGGCCGCTGGAACTGCCGGCGTTCAAGGAGCGCGCCAGCGGCCTGCCCGAATTGCTGCTGCTGCATCCCGATGGCGCCAGCGCCGTGCTGCCGGAACATTTCGCCCTGCGCAGCGGCTTGTTCGACACTCACCATCATCTCCGCGCCGGCCACAATCGCGATGTCCAGCGGGTGGCGCGCTTCATCGCCGGCCGGGCGGTGGGCCTGGTGCTGGCCGGGGGTGGGGCGCGGGGGTTCGCCCATATCGGCATCATCAAGGCGCTGACCGAGGCGGGGGTGCCTTTCGACAATCTGGGCGGCACCTCGATGGGTGCGGTGATCGCGGCGGGCCTGGCCCAGGAATGGGGGGTGGAAGAACTCACCGAGCGCATGCGCGATGTCTTTGTCACCCACAATCCGCTGGACGATTTCACCCTGCCGCTGATCGGCCTGGTCAAGGGCCGCAAGGCCTCACGCATGTTGCGGGAGAATTTCGGCGACATGTGCATCGAGGAATTGCCGCTGCCCTTTTTCGCGGTGTCATCCGACCTCACCACCGGCCGCATCCATGAGCATCGCGATGGGGTGCTGTGGCGGGCGCTGCGCGCTTCGGTGGCGCTGCCCGGCATCCTGCCGCCGGTCACCCATCACGGCCATCTCCTGGTCGATGGCGGGGTGATGAACAATCTGCCGGTCGATGTGATGCGCCGGCGGGGCGCCGGGCCGATCATTGCCTGCGACGTGCAGAGCGAGCTCGATCTCAAGGCCACCGACGAGCGCTATGGCGAGCGGCCCTGGTGGTGGCTGCTGGGCCAGCGCATGCGCGGCTCGCCTTCGATCCTTTCCATCCTCATGCGCTCCGGCACGGTGGGCTCGGAGGCCCAGCGCCGGGTGGTGCGCGAACAGGCCGACTATCTCATCGAGCCACCAATGCCAGGCATAGGCCTGCGCGACTGGAAGAAATTCGATGCCGCGATCCAGGACGGCTATGACACGGCGCGGGCGGCGATCGAGAAGACCGGCCTGCCGCTGACCCACACACCCGGCAAGGCGCCTTTGACAGCGCCCCACCCAATGGTGGCGAGCTAACTCACGCCGCCGCCTCCTGCGGCTTGTCATAGGACGGCGCCAGGGCCCGGCCGGCCGCGCCGCGCACCACCAGCAGCACCGCCGTCGCCCCCGCCATCAGGCCGGCATGCAGCAGCCAGAAGCTCGCGCCGGGCATCCGCTCCAGCAGGCCACCCAGATAGCCCACCAGGTAATTCGCCATGAACAGGTGCAGATAATAAATCGCGATCATGATGGCGGCGATGCTTTTGGGCGAAGCGCGGGAATAAAGCGCCAGACCCACCGGAAACACATTTGAGAAACCGATGTCGTTCAAGGTCTGATAGGCCATGCCCCAGGCCAACGACACGCGCTGGCCGCCGCTGAGGGTTGTCGCCAGCGCCAGCAGCAGGGGTCCTATGGCGGCGAAGGCGGAGCCGATGGCGATCTTGGTGATCTCGTCCGGCTCGGCATGACGCCGGGCCCACCAGTGCCAGAACAAGACCGAGCCGGCCATGGTCGCCGCCGACAGGATGCCGTCAGCGGACAGCAGCCATGTGACAGGCATCGCCATGCCGAAAAAGGTGAGCCGGAAATTGGCCTCGCCCCACACCAGATAGGAATTGTAGATTTGCTGGTTGCCGATCGCGGATACCGCCAGCACCGGCAGCAGCACCACCAGCACGACCACATTGCGCCACTCCGCCGGAGTCAGCGGCGGACGCGCCATGCCGCTTTTGCCGCGCAGCGGCGGCTCAGGCGGCAGGGCCGGACGGCCGACCAGATAGATGGTGAGCCCGGCCAGCATGCCGATCCCGGCGGCGGCGAAACCCCAATGCCAGCCATAAACTTCTCCCAGCGTGCCGCACACCAGCGGCGTGACGATGCCGGCAAGCTGGATGCCGAACATGTAGATCTGGAACGCGTCGGCGCGGCGGGGATCGTTCTTGTCGTAAAGCTCGCCGACCTGCACCGCGATATTGCCCTTGAAACAGCCGACGCCGATCAGCAGGCACAGCAATGCGAGCAGGAAGCTGGCATCGAAGGCCATCAGGAAATGGCCCAGTGTCATCAGGCTGGCGCCGATCACCACGGCATAGGTGCGGCCGATCACCCGGTCGGCCAATATGCCCCCCAGGATGGGCGTGACATAGACAAAGCCCGCGTAAAGCCCGAACACCTGCGAAGCCAGAGCCAATGGCGACAG
>Ga0265325_10002858_pt1 | contig 11516 bp, 10 predicted proteins | sample 41420metaG_FD_202090 | JGI IMG/M metagenome (GOLD analysis project Ga0265325, IMG submission 202090) | Rhizosphere microbial communities from Carex aquatilis grown in University of Washington, Seatle, WA, United States - 4-14-20 metaG | ecosystem: Host-associated > Plants > Roots > Rhizosphere...
CCCGATATGGTTCCTGTTACATAAACGATGTCACCGGCGCGCTCAGTTCTTACCCTGGGCTTCCGAGCAAAGTGTACAACGCCGGTCCCACAATCGCGCTCGCCGGTCCGAATATCGCCGCAGGAACCGTTGAGGTTATCGAAAACCCGCCCGCATACTATGGTCTCAGTCTGACTCCTGGAACCATCCAGGCAGGAACCTACACGATCACCGGATCCGGTGGGACGGAGATCGGGCCTTTCACCGCTCAGACGATTTTCCCGGCAAGCTTCACGCCGACAAACCTGAGTTCCATCACATCCATTGACCACACCCAACCGCTCACGATTACCTGGAGCGGCTCCGCCGGCGTGGACAGAGTCGTACTGGGCGTAGCCACCAGCGCCCTCATCGGCGGCACCGCTGAAGACCCCATCGAGCACAACGTCGCGGTCAATTGCAATGTCGACGCAAGCCTCGGCACCTACACCATTCCCGCCGCCGCGCTGGCGCACCTCCTGCTGGGCAACGGCGCGGAAGTGCAGGTGGTCGGACTAACGGAGAAGAACGCCTTCACGGCCGCGGTTGTGGCCGGCGGGCAGATCGACTATGGCTACTTTTCTTATCAACCCGGCAACTACGTGAACGTGCCGATCAAATAGCGGCGGGCGGTAAGCGGCAGGGTTCGCCGGATTCAGGCCGCGGCATGAAGCCGAAGCGGTCGCGCAGCAAAGACGGATCGACTACGCAGGGCGTGAACACGATTTCGGCCGTGTACGCGTCCTGCATTTTCAATCCACCCATGCGCGTCCTGAGCGGGTCGGGGACGACCGGCTCCAGCAGTGCCATGGCAGTGTCGGTCGCCTTGTCTATGGCCCAAACCTGTAGTTCGCCCGGCGACAGATCGGGGACCGTCAGGTTGAAATGGCCGTCCGGCGGGAGCGCGTTGGCCTTCCCCACTGGTACGGTGACGATGAAATCGGCGGCCGCGAATCGCACCACGTATCGCGCCTCCAATTCCACGTCGCGTCCGCGCAGCAACGCCGGGTGTGTGATTTGTCCAGCGATGGAAGTGTTTGGCACCGGTTTGCAGACGAACGCGTAGCGCCGGTTGATGGAAGTCGAAAGCGCAAGGTCGGAAGTCTGGACTTCACAACCGGGCGAGTAGAGGACTAGCTCAATTCCGGTCGCCGGCCGGCCGTGAACGGTGGTGTCGATGAAGTACGACGAGACACCCACGCGTGGCTCAATCCAGTTGCCGACATCGCCACCGGTAAGTACGTAACGCGCGAAGAATGTTTCTGACGCGACACCGGGCGGAAGTTGGATTTCGATCGTGTTTGCCGGGGCGCCAGCCGCCACGAGAGTGCAGAAAAGCCAACCCAGCGCGCTCAATCGCACAAGCACAGCATAGCTCAGACAACGGCGGCCTGAAGAGCACGTTCCTGTCCGTGCCACGGCACCTGCTCGACTCGCTCAACCACGAATACCCAGCACAACATACCCACCAGTGCTACGGCCGTCGTGATGGCGAAGGCCCAGTAGAAATGGCCGGTGCGGTCGAGTACGAATCCTGTTAGCGCGGGCGCCACCACGCCGGCGAGATTGCCTACGAAGTTCTGAAAACCAGTCCAGCGCCCCGCGGCCTGAGGGCCCGCCAGCGTCTGCGTGATGGCCCACACGTTCGAGCAAGCGATTCCGAAGAAGATCACGCCGAGCGTAATGGCGGCGATGCAATACGTGTTGTTACCGATGGCAGCCAGGCCGACAAAAATGCCCGCCATAGCAAGGCCTCCACCGGTAATGGTCTTGCGCACCAGCGTGGGCGAGGCGCCCGATGCGATCCACCGATCGGAAATCCAGCCGGTAGCGACCGCACAGCAGGCCGAGAGAAGGTAGGCGGTCCCTCCGATCCTTGCCATACTGCCCATGGTGAAGTGGCGTTCACGCACCAGATAGAAGGGCAGCCAGGTGATCAGAAAATAGCTGACGTAGTTGCCGGCGAAGAGGCCGAAGCAGCTTCCCCAGGCGGAGCGAAAGCGAACGAATTCCATCAGGCTGGGCGCACCCGCGTTGCTGGCGCGAGCCGCCGCGTGTTTCTTCGGCATCCACTTGATCCAGGGAATCAGCCACAGCAAACTGGCCAGACCGAGCACCATGAAAAACGGACGCCAGCCGAGGCGACCCATCAGCAGGCCACCGAACAGCATTCCGAAGCCGGGGCCGAGAACCAGGCCCGTGGACACCATAGCGTTGGCGATGCCGCGATGCTCCTCCGTATAGTTGAGCGCAATGATCTTCGAATACGATGGAAACGCCACGGACTCGCCGATGCCAAGAAGCAGCCGCAGCACCAGCAGTGCGGCGAACGTGTGCACGAGGCCGGTGGTGGCGGTGGCGGCCGACCACAGGAAGAATCCCGCGGCGAAAACCCAGTTGACGTTCCAGCGGTCCACTATCCAGCCCGCGAACGGTTGCAGACACGCGTAGGTCCAGAAGAATGCGGACAGCAGAACGCCAAGCTGCGACGCGGTCAGGTGCAGCTCGTCCTTCAGCATCGGCGCGGCGATGGAAAGATTGCCGCGATCGACGTAGTTGATGAAGACCGAGAGCGCGAGCAGAACCAGAACCACCACGAGAGTCCCGGGGATGCCTTTTCGCAGCATGAAGAGGTTGGATCATCTTACCCCATCCGCATGTTCTATGTTTGGATGATGAACCTGTTTAGTCCGCTCGCTATTCGCGGTGTCACCCTTCGCAACCGGATTGCCGTGTCGCCGATGTGCGAATATTCGTCCGAAGACGGTTTCGCCAACGACTGGCATATGGTTCACCTCGGATCGCGCGCGGTGGGCGGCGCGGCTCTCGTGTTTACGGAAGCGTCCGCCGTCACCATCGAAGGCCGAATTTCGCCGGCGGATCTGGGCATCTGGAAGGACGAGCACATCGCGAATCTGAAGCGCATTGTCGCGTTCATTGAAAGCCAGGGCGCTGTTGCCGGTATGCAGCTTGCGCACGCGGGCCGCAAAGGAAGCACGCAGATTCCATGGGAGGGTTCGAAAGCGGTTGCGCCGTCCGATGGCGGATGGCAGCCTGTGGGGCCGTCGCCCGTGCCCTTTCGGGAGGAGGATCCGACTCCGCGCGAGCTTAGCATTGCCGAGATTGCACACGTTGTCGAGGCTTTCGGCGCGGCTGCGGAACGGGCGCTGGCGGCGGGTTTTCGTGTGGTGGAAATTCACGCCGCGCACGGATATCTGCTGCACGAATTTCTGTCGCCGCTGGCGAATCGGCGGACCGATGAATATGGCGGCACGTTGGACAATCGCATTCGGTTGACGCTGGAAGTTGCGCAGTCGATCCGCCGTGTCTGGCCGGAGGATCTGCCGCTTTTCATCCGCATCTCCGCGCAGGACTGGGCGCCCGGCGGATGGACGCTTGAGGAATCCGTGGAACTGGCACGAAGGCTGAAGCCGCTGGGCGTCGATCTGGTGGATTGCTCAAGCGGCGGCGCGGTGCCATCGGCGAAGATCGCGATTGGCCCGGGCTATCAGGTGCCATTCGCGGAAACGGTGCGGCGCGAAGCGGGCGTGCGCACGGGCGCGGTCGGCATGATTACGGAACCGGCGCAGGCGAACGAAATCATCGCAAGCGAGAAGGCGGATGTGGTTCTGCTCGCGCGCCAGATGCTGCGCGATCCCTACTGGCCGTTGCATGCGGCACGCGCACTTGGCGCGGATGCTCCGGTTCCACGGCAATATCTGCGCGCGTTCTGAACAACGGTACTGCGCCCAACAACACGGCCCTCCACAATCACCGCCACGATCCGCCGCGTGTTACGGATGTCCTGAAGCGGATTCGCTTCAAGGAGAACGAGGTTCGCCACTTTCCCGGCCTCCACGGTTCCCAGGGAATCGCCCAGACCGAGAAACACCGCGGCGTTCAGCGTGGCGGCGCGAAGAACCTCCGCGGGCGTGAAGCCGGCCTCCACCAGCAGCGCCAGTTCATCGTGCAGACTGCGGCCGGGAATGTCGCCTTTGTCCTCCAGATAGCCGCTCTGGTCGGTACCGGTCAGAATGCGCACACCGCTCTGGCGAATCGGCAGGGCCAGCGCACGAAAGCCCGCGAAAATGGCCGGCCACTGCTCCGGAGCGAAGTAACGGAAACTACCAATGGTGGGGTCAAGCCAGGTACCGTTCGCGGCAAACGCTTGTAGCATGGCACGCAGAGCGGTATCGTCGCATTCGGCGGGAATGGAGCGCGCGGGTCCGGCCGGCTCGAACAAAACGCGGCACGGCTGGGGAACGAATTCCAGATGCTCGATGCTCTTCTGCCCCAGATTGGACGCTTCCAGCGGTGTCGTGGACGCCGACACGTGGCCCGCGAATGGCAGGCCGCTGGTTCTGGCCGCGTCGGCGATTGCCCGATAGGTATCGCGCGCCAGGTTGTCGTGCACCTTGATGAAATCGACACCCTCCGAAGCGAGCAACTTCACCGCGCGCGTGGCCTCTTCCGGCGTGCGCACAATCCAGGTGTCGCTCGCGGCCTCCGATGGCGGGCCTTCCAGCATGGGACCGGCGAAGACCAGCCGAGGCCCCGTCCATTCTCCGGTGCGCAGCCGCCGCCGCGCTTCCCGCAGCTTTTCGACATCGCTGCCCATGTCGCGGACGCCGGTGATTCCCGCGGCCAGCATCAGCCGCAGGGCGCGTTCGTTGTCGCCTTCATGGACATGCATGTCCCACAGGCCGGGGATCAGATAGCGGCCTCGGCCGTCGATGATTCGCGCAGATCGACCGACGTGCGCGGCAGCGGCGGGCCCCACAGATTCGATTCGGCCTTGGAAGAGCACCGCTGTCATGTCCGGCTTCGCCAGGCCGCTGCGAACGTCGATCACGGTAACGTGCGTCACCGCGGTACGAACAGGGGCAGGCGGGGATGTGGGAGCGGCAACTGCGAGTACCCAACAAACCGCACAATTCAGAAATCTCATGTGCGGTTCATTCCGGAAGCGGCTGGCCCATGGTTTCTGGGGCGAAGGGGAGCGTGGCGAGGCCCACCAGAAACACCAGGCTCATGGTGACGCCGGCCCAGCGCATCGGCTCGGCCTCATTTGCGAAAACGCGGCTGGTGAGAAGACCGAGGGCGAGCGGGCCCAGCGCCGCGACGCCGCGGCCGACGTTATAGCAGAATGACGCGCCGGTGCTGCGTAGGCGCGTGGGAAACAGCTCCGGCAAATAAATGCTGTAGCCGCCGAACAGCGTCATGTGCGTAAAGCCCATCAGCGGGATCATCCAGAAAATCTCGCTGAAGTGTCGGAGGTAAGCAAACGTGAACGCGGTCACGAACAGCGCGGCCAGGAACGACCACGCGAAGGCGGGCCGGCGGCCGATACGCTGCGTCACCACGGTGAATGCGTAGACGCCAAACACTCCCCCGACGTTCTGCAGCAGCGAAGCGATGCCGATCCACCTGGTTTTCTCGCCGGCGGTGAGAGTGGTTTTGTCGAAGACGGTGCGCAGCAGGTCGTAACTGAAATAGCCAATGCCCCACAGCCCGACGACGCCCGAGAAGGCCAGCAGAAAACCAACAATGGCATTGCGCCGCCAGCGCGGATTCGTAAACAGTTCTCCGATGGAGCCGAGTTTGCTGGGCGACTGCGCGGCGTTCTTCCACTGGTCGGGCTCTTTCAGGCGCTTCATGATAAACAGGCACAAAAGCGCGGGCAGGCCGCCAATGATGAACATCCAGCGCCATGCGCCAGCAATGATTCCGGCCTGCTGCAGGCTGCCCAGGGCAATGCCGATGATGGCCGCTACGATGTTGCCGACACTGGAACATGCCTGCAGGAAACCCAGCGCCGAAGGACGCGCTTTCGCGGGAACAGTCTCGGCCACAAGGGCGACGCCCACCGCGAACATGCCGCCGACGCCGAGACCGGTGACAACGCGGTAGATCAGAAAATCTACGACGCCTACCGAGAACGCGCTCATCCCGGTGAACAGGGAATAGAACAGGACGGTGAGCGTCATGGTTTTCACGCGTCCTAAACGATCGCCGAGGATTCCGAAAATGACGCCGCCGGCAGCCCATCCCAACATGAGGGCTGATGTTGCGTAACCGGCATATTCAGCGACAAGGCGTGAGGATGCAGGGTCGCCGGAGCGCGCGCCGAGAAGTTCGGTGATGGCCGGCTGGCGGCCCAGCGCGAAAAACTGCTGGCCCATGCAGTCGAACATCCATGCGAGTGAAGAAATGCCCAGCACCCACCAGTGATAACGGGTGAGCTGCTTCCACCAGGGCGCGCTGCTTGTCACGAGCCGACTGGCGCTTCCAGAGTGAAGGTGAGGCGCGTCTCGCTGGGGATTTTCACTTTTTCACCGGAGGTCATCACGGCAATACCAGTGCCCAATGCACCGCCCGACGCGGCTCCAATGGCGGCGCCGGTGCCTCCGCCGGCGATTCCGCCGATGATTGCTCCCAGTGCGGCTCCGCCACCGGCCGCGCCCGCTGTCTTTTTGCCGCGCGATCCGCTGGCTTTGGTGATGCGCTCGCTGTAAACGTCCACCATGTTGCCGTCAACGCGGATCTGCTGCAGGGCCAGCGTCAGGCTGGTGCGACCGGTTACTTTTCCGGCCTGATGCTGCTCGACGAGTTTCACGACGACGTCGGCATCGCGCGGAATCACGGTCTGGCCATTCATGACAACCGGTTCGTCCACGCTGGCCCGGAAGGTGGCGCCGACCTGATCGGTCTCTGAATTCACGGAGTCAATCATGCGGATTACGATATCGGTGCCCGCCGGAATGTGCAGGCTGGACATTTCATGGTCGGCATGATCGCGATCCTGGTCGCGGTCCCGATCATGATCGCGGCGCAGGCCGCTGTCGTCGGGGGGCGGGGCCGGCGTCTGCTGAGGCGAGCCGCCGAAGGTCAGGCTGACCACCTCGCCGATGCGGAACGTTTGCACGCTCTCGCCCACCATCATGCGAATGGAGCGCGTATCGCCGCCCGCGTAATCTCCAGTAACGGTCCTGCCGTCGCGCAGGGTGAGCGTATCCGCCAGCGTCGCCGAGGCGAACACGCAGAATATCGATATTAACAACCTGGTCATGTTGGTTCTCCTACGGATGGGCACTGCCAGGCCAGGCGAAATCCCAGACCTGCGTATCCACCTTCCCTTCGGTGTACTGTACCACCGCATACTCGCCGGGCTCGATGGGCTTCATGGGCCAGAACTTGAAAACAAGGTCACCCACCTGATGCTGGAACAATTCCACGGTGTTGAAAGTTTCGGCTCGCTCATTGCTCACCGGGATCACGTCGATCTTTTCCACCACGCGATTGCCTTTGTGATCGGTCATGCGCACCAGCGCGAAGCGTTCTTCCTCGGAGAGGCGAATGTAAAACTCGGGCTTGTCGTTTTTCACTTTCGTGGCGGAGTGCGCGCCATCCAGTTCGACGGTTACTTTCCCGGAAAAGGCGGGAATTGGAGAGAATTTCTTGAGGAGCTGGCGGCCTTTGTTGGTGACCATCTTCGACTCGGCCTGTTTCACCGGCAACATGGCATCGCCATCCAGATAGTAAACGCCGGGGTCGCTGGGCACGCGCTTGATTTCCCGCTCCATGTCGCGCTCGGCCTTGTCTTCGGCGGCGTTCTGCTCCTTTTCATTCTTCTCGGCCTGTTCGCGATCGTGGATCTCGCCCTCGGTCTTTTTCATGTCGACCAGGTCGACCGGAATGTCCTCCCACTCGCCGCGCTCGACGCTGTAATAGCTCATGCGGTCGCCGTCGATTTTGTAATCGCGGGCGAGCTGGTAGGTGCCGTCCTTCAGGTAGATGCGGATATTAGCGGCCAGCAGAAGCAGGGGGAAAAGAACGAGAATCAGAGCGCGCTTAGTGGGCGACATCGGCGTGTTGCGGGTCGGGTTGCATGCCGAAGCGGCGCAGCAGAAGGAACTGCGACAGGTTTTCGGCGGTGAGCAAGCCAACCAGGTGTTCGTTGCCGTCCATGACGACGGCGCACATTCCCGATTGCGCCATCAGGGGGAGGACGTCGGCAAGATCCTGATCGGGAGAAAGGCGAGGCGGTTCACGATCCATAGCGCCGCCGACGTAGGCTTCCTGGCCGTCGTGCGCCAGCGCGCGCATCAGTGCGTTTCTGCCGAGTAGACCGAGGAACTGATCGCCGTGCATGACGGGAAAATCCTGCTGCGAGGTGGCCAGAAGAAGATTGGCGGCATCGCGAATGGTGCTGCCATGTTCGAGCGTGTGAAATTCCGTGACCATGGCCGAGCGCACAGGCATGCCCGCGGTAAGAGTGCGGCCCATGGCTGCCGCGCTTTCCTGTGCCGCGCCGAGATAGACGAAAAAGGCCACGAAAACGAGCAGAAAGTGAGTGGCGAGGAGGCCGTACAGTCCCATGCTGATGGCCAGCATGCGACCGGCCCATGCGGCAATTCGAGTGGCTTCGTTTTCCGTTTTGAAGCGCGCCAGGATGGATCGCAGGACGCGACCGCCGTCCATTGGATATGCGGGGATGAAATTGAACAGGGCGAGGATCAGGTTGCCGAAGGCGATGCGCTCGATCAGGTTGGTGTCGGTGGGCTGCAGCAGATCGCGAAGGCCGACGATGGCGTGACGGTAATAGAGGAGCGCGAAGAGGACGCCGGCCAGGACGAGGTTGACCAGGGGACCGGCGAGCGCGATCCACAATTCCTGATTCGGTTTGGGGTCGCGCTCCATGCGGGAAACGCCACCGATGGGGAACATGACGACTTCGATGGTGTGAATGCCATAGCGCGAGCCCACCCATGCGTGGCCGAGTTCGTGCAGCAGGACGGAAGCGAACAGCGCAATCAGATAGACGGCGTAATAGGCCATGGACTGGCTGCCGCCGAGACCGCTGACAATCAGAAAGACCAGCAGAAGGACAAAGGTGAAGTGCAGGCGAATGGGCACGCCGAGCAGGCGCACCGATCCCACGGAGCCCTGCGGCGTTGTTCCACTGAGTGGCCGTTGTTGGTCCGGCATCCGCCTCTCTGCCCTAATCTACCGCAGTCCGGCAGAGGCGAAGAGAAGGAAGGCGAACAGGTTGTACTTTAAGGAGCGCTCCCGATCCGCTTTCATATACTCTCACGGCGAAGAGACCGTTTCTTGCCCGCAACGGTGTGGGACCGAATTGAACGTACCCGGCGGCCGATCGCTGCAAATAGGACGTTGCGCAGAAGTGCCATGGATTCCACGCCTCGCGGCCCGCGTCTCCAACGATTGAGTAACGGACTTCTTGATTGGAAATGTAGCAGAGGGATTTGCGGGGCGGAGCGGGTGGGAATTGTAAGTAACTGAAAGCAGAGATTAATCTATTGATCAATTTGTGTGATCGCGCGATGGGGATGCTAAAGGCGGGGTTGGATTCGTCCGATTTAGTGATCGGGTATGTCTATGATAGGGCGCTCTCTATTCGCTGTCGCAGCCATCTGTTTCGGCGTTATCTCTGTGACTGCTCAGACGAAAGCGGCCACCCCGAAGGGCGTGAACCGGACGTCATCTTCGCCCGGCCTGACTGTAGAAGACATCATGAAGCTCTCCAGGGCTGGCGTGTCTCAGGATGTGATCGAGGCCAAGGTGTTTCAGAACGGAAAGACCTTCAATCTGACGCCGGATCAAATTCTGGAATTGAAGCACGCGGGCGTCAACGACGAGGTGATTCGCGTGATGATGGATTTCAACGCGCCGCCATCACCCCAACCCGCGTCTGTATCAGCTCCACCGGCGACCGAATCCGAAATCGCCAAAACCTTCGTTCCGGAAATTGGACTGTATTCTCTGGGCGACCACGGCTGGAACGACGTTCCAGTCGAGGTCGTTTACTGGAAAACGGGGGGCGTCATGAAGAGTTTGGCGACCCTGGGCATTGTTAAAGGCGACATCAACGGTCATTTGAGAGGCTCTACGAGCAGCACGCGGCTTACGCGGCCCGTCGAGTTGTTACTGTATACGCCTGAAGGAGCGAGCATCGGAGAATATCAACTCCTCCGGCTTCATCGGCAAATCGACTCGCGCGAGTTCCGAACGGTCACGGGCGGTATTTTTCACGTATCTGGAAGCTCGATGCGCGACCTGTTGCCGCTCGATGGGAAGAAGATTGGGCCCCGGACGTACCGAATCAGTCTTACGGATGTGACTCCAGGCGAGTACGGCATCCTGCCGGCGGGCAGCGGCACAATGGCAGCCAATGGAGCTTCGGCTATCCAGAAGATCTACACGCTGCGCGTAATCGAGTAGGGCACCCGGCCGAAAAACGAGCGTTCGCGAGAGCGCGTGCGCCACATCCAGCGAGCTTAACCAGGAGCTTTGAATTTAACTGGGGCTTTGAAATTGAACCTGGGGTTTGGATCACTATAGCTTCGGATTACAGAGATGCAGAATGGTCAGCGCCAGCCAGCCCACCGCGGCGGAGGCGGGGATGGTGAGGACCCAGGCCCAGAGGATGTCGCGGGCGACACCCCAGTGAACCGCCTTCACGCGCTGAATGGAACCGACTCCGGCGATGGCCCCGGCAGTGACGTGCGTGGTGGAAACCGGAAGGTGAAGCCAGGTGGCGAACAGAATGGAACAGGCCGCGGCGGATTCCGCGCAGAAACCACTGCGGGGCTTCAGGCGCGTTAATCGGCGGCCCATGGTCTTCACGATTTTCCAGCCGCCACTGAGGGTGCCCAGGGCGATGGCGGCATACGCGGCCATAATGACGGGGACGGGCACCTGGAAGGACTTCAGATATCCGGAAGCCACCAGCACGCCGGTGATGATGCCCATGGTTTTCTGCGCGTCGTTTGCGCCGTGCGACCAGCTGAGCGCGGCCGCGGAAACGAGCTGCAATCGCCGGAAATACTTGTCCATGTTTTTCGGCGTGGCGTTGCGGAAGGTCCAGTAGACCACCACCATGAAGACGTAGGCGAGTGCCATGCCGATGAGCGGCGCAGCCACGATGAAGAGCAGCGTCATGGTCCAGCCGTTCCAGATGATGACATCAAAGGCGCGGTTGATTCCCCGGGTGTAGGCGACGTGCGCGATAGCGGCGCCCGCGTAGCCGCCGATCAGGGCATGCGAGGAACTGGTGGGCAGTCCGATCCACCATGTGAACAGATCCCATGTAATGGCACCGATCAGTCCGGCGAGAATCACCCAGGGAGTGATGAAGTGCAGATCGACCATGCCGGAGCCGACGGTTTTCGCAACGCCGGTTCCAAACGTGAAGGCCGCGACAAAGTTGAAGAAGGCCGCCCAGACGACCGCCTGGCCAGGGGTGAGAACGCGTGTAGCGACGACAGTGGCGATGGAGTTGGCCGCATCGTGAAAGCCGTTGATGAAATCGAAGGCGAGAGCGACCGCGATAATCACACCGGTGAGAACGAGGGTGGAATCCATACCGCCCTCTAACTGTTTTTCACGACGACGTTCTGGAGCGCGTCGGCCACGTCTTCGCAGTAATCGATGGTGGCCTCCAGCTTGTCGTAGACTTCCTTGAGCTTGATGAGCCG
>Ga0265325_10002859_pt1 | contig 11514 bp, 4 predicted proteins | sample 41420metaG_FD_202090 | JGI IMG/M metagenome (GOLD analysis project Ga0265325, IMG submission 202090) | Rhizosphere microbial communities from Carex aquatilis grown in University of Washington, Seatle, WA, United States - 4-14-20 metaG | ecosystem: Host-associated > Plants > Roots > Rhizosphere >...
CAGCGCCCGTGATGGCTGGCTATCAGGTGCAGCAAAAGTTCGCGATCGATTTCGTTCGGCTCCTGCCCATGCCGCTCCAGCAGCGCCACGGACATCAATTCGTGCCGAGCCCCCTTGGGATACCCGGCCATCACTCGTGCGCGCTCGATCGCCTCCCAATTCTGTCCGGAAGCCCTGGACTTGGCGATGAGTTCGTCCGGTTTCACCGGGTTGCCGCCGCGCAGCCAAGCCTGGAACCGCGCATCCGCCTTGCCGATATCGTGCAGCATCGCCGCGCGCTCCACGGTCCTCCGGAGCTTCGGCGGCAGTTCATCCGCGAATACCCCCGCGTGTTTCGCGCAGCCCTTCAGGTGCTCCCCCAGGCCGATCTCCCGCCCATACGAAGACCCAACGCCGTTTTGGTCGAAGACCGGTCTTCCCACCAATGCCGCCCGTTCCTCTCGTTGTGGGCGCCCAATCACCTTCGGCTTCCGTGCACGCAGCTTTTCCAGCGTGGCGTTCACCCAGGGCTCTCCGCTTTCCGCAGTTTCCAGAACGGCGGTGGAATCCTGCTCCGTGTCGCGCAGGCGCGCAGCCAATTCAGCGTATCCCCACTGTTTCGCCAACCCGTCGTGCAAACGCAGCATGGGGCGGCCCATCATGAACTTCACCGCGTCGCCCACGTCCCGGACATCGGTCTTCGACTCGGGATTCCAGCCCCACTCATCGCAGCCGCCGTACCAACTTGGCGCCACGACGGTCATCCCCGGCCTGACGCTCCTGGAAACCGCACTATCCTCAACTCCGCGCCACTGCAGCACCGGACGCATCGGCCCTTTCACCTTACCCGGCCCGTCCATCTCCCCTTCGACATCCGCGACGGCGCCCGCCGCATCCTCGCCCGCCAGCCACTTCTGGACCGCTCCGATCGGGACCGCCAGGGTTTCCGCCGCGCTCGGCGGACACATCGCGGCCATCTCGCGCCAATCGCCGGGGTCTTCTCCAAGATCGGCCCGCCACACGATCTGCACATCCGGAGCCCCGCTTTCCGGACCATGCAGATACACGGACGCATCCGGTGTTACCGCCGGCTCCGGAAACGTCTGGCTCAGCAGGTCGACATGCGCCGGCAGCAACACCGGCGCTATGCGCGCGGGCATCAGGAGCGTCGCCCGATCCGTGGTTTCCGCCAACGCGGCTCTCAGCGCCAGCACGCCCATCTCGACGAATTCCTCTTTCACCTTCCGCGTTTTCGGCTTCTTACGGCCGTCCATGGGCAGGGCCTGTTCGCGCGTTTCCTTCGTCAAGTGCGCGTTCAGCCAACTCCAGGTGGCCGCAATTGCGGAGCCGTACAGCACGTCCTCGAACTTCTTGGCCGTCTGATCCTTCTGCGCCACAATCGCCGCATGCGTGAGAACGCGCTTGCCGTCACGATCCAACCGTCCGAATCGCTGCTCGATGGCATCCAGGCTCGCAAGTTCCGAGACGAGTCCGTCGAAATCCAGATTGGCCCCCACCTCGATACATTGCGTGGCCACAACGAACACCGGCTTCCCGTCATCGCTTGTGCGACCCAGCCCGACCACCGGTTTCCATTTCTCCCAGATGCGATCCCGGTCGTATGGCCGCGAGCGTCCCGTCAGGAGAATCGCCTCGCAGTCTTGATCCTGGACCAACAACTCATGAACTCTCCGGGCCGTGCGAACCCGGTTGGCGATCACTCCAATCACCTTCGCTCCACGCTCATCCCGCAGCGCCCGCGCCTCCTTCACTAACCCATTCACCAGGCCGGTGAACCCGCCCGTTGCCGCCTCCTCGTCTTTCTGGGGTTCCACCGCCACCAGTTTGGTGCGCTTGCTCGCACTCCACCGGCGTTTCAAAACCTCATTTTCGAGATCTTGCGAGGTCTCCCGGATTGCGTCGGCGCGCGGTGTGGCGGACATTTCCACGACCGTGAACGGTAGTATCAGCGGTTCGTCCGCCCAGCCGCGATAGCGTTTTATGGCCCCAAGTGTCTCGGCGAATGCCCCGCTGGTATGCGCCTCGTCCAGAATAATCAGTGAATCGAAAGCCGCAAGCCCGGCCCGAATCGACCGCCCATACTCACTCGTCCCATATGCGCGGAACAGCAGGCTGGAACCCACCTGATCCACCGTTGAGCAGATAACCACGGGCTGAAGCGGCGAATCGGCCCAGGAGTTGTCCCGCGGAATGCCCCCGCGCAGAATCGCAGTCTTCAGCGGACTGCTGCCTCCAAGATCCTTCAGCGACTGCGCCAGCTTACTCAGCTCCGAATCCGCGGGCGCCTTGCACAGACGCTCTTCGAGTTCCGCCGAATTCTCCGCCGCTTCATCCACAATCACGCGCCGGTCTACAACGAAGAAGATCCGCCGCGCGGCGCCCGGCGCGCGTTTCGCCAGCGCGTACACAGCGATATCGATCAGCGCCGTCTTGCCCGCGGCGGTGGGCATCCCTACGGGCGGCCAATTGCCTTTCAGCGCCTCTGCGGCATATGCCTCCTGCCAGGGAAAGGGATGTTTATTCCGCACCGCGTAAAAGAACTCGCCAAATGTCATTGCTAGTCCCCTTGGCCGTATAGAGGCCGGAACAGCCCGTAGCCGTAATACCGTCCCGCACCCGCGATCAGGGGTCCGGATACTGGCCGGTCAAACCGTACTCTTACGTGACAGTGGTAGCGTTGCGGTTTTCCAGGCCGCGCCGGGGCGGGCGGAAACGCGGAAGCCTTCGGCACTCCCAGATGCCAGGGATTGTAGTGCAAATCCACCGCGCATGGCTCCGGCAGACCCACGCGTTCCAGCGCCTCGCGCAGCCTTCGTTCCGCCTCTTCCCCATACGGATCTTTCGGGTAGCGGTCGAACACGAAAGGCGTCACCGTGGACCACACCGTGTGCCCCTCGCTCCACGTTCGCGGCTGCAAAGCAGACCTTTGCTCCTCCGCATCCGCCACGGAGACATCCCACCAACCCCACGGCATCTCGAGCTTTTCCACCGCTCCCACCGCGCGCCAGCACAGATCCCGTTCTTCGCGCGTCAGCGTGTTGGGCAACAGTACGGACGCGCCCATCAAATCGCCGTTTGCGTGGGGCGCGCCCACGAAGGCCAGCGGCGCCAGCGCGATGTGCGGAAGCTCGCTTCGCACCGGCTCCGCCGCCGTGCTGCCTGGCCTGTGTCCGCTAATGTATTCCGGAGGCGGCTGTGGCGAGTGCTTCAGAATCGCACCTCGCAGCGCCGCCATCACCGATAACGTGGACCGCAGCGACGCGTGCTGTCCCCGGTCGCGCCGCAGCACGATCATACGGTCGAATAAGCTGGGCGCAGGCTCCGCCGCCGCACTCTTGGGCGTTGCGTACAGGGTGGACCTGCCGGCGGAAGGCCGATGAATCTTGCTTCCGCTCTCTTCGAAAAGTCTGTGCCGCTCAACCAATTCGCTGAACCGCCCCGGATACGGAATCCGCATGCGCTCGCCTTTCGACGCGCCGGGCTTCCATTCGGTTAGATCCCCGGCATCCACGGCGTCGGTAAGCTCCACCGAAACCAGGCTTGAAGAATGCCCCAGTGAACTCGTCCGCTGTAAGATCTGGTCCAGCGCCTCGCGAATCCCGCAATCGGGCGTCGAATCCCAGATAAAGTACACATCGGGATAGGTCAATGTGGCCGAAGGGAAAACGCGGCCCTTGCGCGGCCGATCCTCCGGTACTGTTTTTGAATCGTTGACTGGAACGAACGCCTGCACCAGTCTGCGCGCCGTATGCGGCCCTGCGAGGATCCGCGGAGCGGGCTGGCGTTCCAGCCACTCGAGGGCGCTGCGCAACCCCTCCTCAGCCCCTCCTTCGCCCCATGCCGAAGTCAAGGCCGAAAACAACCTTGAAGGATGCGGCGGCCATTCCGGTTCGCTCTTCAGGTCGCCATCCTCGAATCGCGCGGAGTACACCCGCCCCAGCAAATAGCTCACCCGCAGCGCCAGCACGGTTACGCTCCTGCATTCGCGGTCATCGCGCGCTTGCGGCTCTCCACCACCAAACGGCTCAGATCCGGCGATGGCTCCAGCACCAGCGGCGCTTCCGGCCACGGGAGGTCAACCGCCTTCGCTTCTGCCGCGGCTTCCTCCAATAAACCCGCGGCGGCACTGGCGTCCAATGCGAATTCCTGGACCTCGCCACGGCCCACGAAGGTCATCGTTCCAGGTTTGCCGTCCAACAGGCAGCGTGATCGCAAATCGTACCCATCCTCGTCGAGCAAACAGATCGCCGCCAACCCGAGTGCGGCGAGCACCGTTCGCGCCGCCAGATCGATCTCTGGCTGGATCTTTCCCGCCACCGGGAAACGCAAGCGCCGCAGGGCCGCCAGCGAGAGTACCGTCTGCTGCTCGGCGTAGGCCAGTGTGACACCGCCGTGGTTCAATCCCTTGTCTTTATTACGGAAGGATGGAACGATGTTGCCGTGATTGATCTCCGAGGGTTTCAGCCTGCCCGGTTCCCCTTTGGCATTTTTCTCGGCCTGGGATTCGTCGAACGTCCATCCACCGCCGATCTTCCGGTAGATCTCGACGTTATTCTCGATCGCCAGGGGATCGATTCGGCTGGCTGGCCGTTTGCCCTCGGCCGTGGTCTGGTATCCAACGATCTCCGAGACCAGGGCTCGCTGCACCTTCGCTCCCAGACCGCCCCGAGGTCCCGTCGAATCCCAGAAGCCAAAAATCAGGGCCGTCGGGCATAGCTCGAACACCACGGTCGCGTTTGCTGCTTTCGCAGCGTTCAACCGCTCTCCCAGCCCGGATGTTCGGAATGGCTGCCCTTGATAAAGTGCATCGCGGAAGATGGCGTCGCACATGCGATGGGGTGCTTCGAGCGCGGTGAGCCTGCCGATCTCCGCAAGTATGGGTTCGCTACCGGCTCCGCCGAAGTCGACAGCCAGCAAAGGCATCTTCACACGACCGGCATCATACGCTCGCAGGAGTGCCATCTCCATCCTGTTGGCCTGGGATTGCACGGAATCCAGCAGCACTGTTTCGACGATCTCCATAGCACCGTTCAGGTTGCGAACCTGTCGCTGCTCCGTGGCATACTCACCGCCTTCATAGGTTGGAGGAAATGTCTTCTCTCCCAGCGCTTCCATCCGGGTTACCCGTCGGATGGCGGCATAGTCTCCGCTAACAGCTTTTTTCAACAGCTTAAGATCGAGAGTGTGCATTTGAACCTCAGAGCGAACTTGCTCTACGTGGGCCAGTCTAGCACCGGCCCACGTAGCAAATGACCGCAATGCGTATACCATTTCGATTAGCGCCTTGGGATAGAAGGAAGGTAATCGAGGTTAGCCCACTTCCACCGGCGCCACACAACGGGAGTTCCGTTTACGCCAAGCTTGGGTCGTCTTCGACCCGGTAATCTTCGGAGAGACATGTGTTTCCACCTTTCCGGAGACGGTGGTACTCTAAAGCTGTTGAAAATCGGAGGCCACGGTCTCCAACAAGGGGTCGGTTGGGCGCGTCTACGCTTTACCGACCCTCTTTAGTTTTGTGCACGGCCCCAAGAGTACCACGAATTCGTCGCGCTTCGGTAAAGTTATTCTCTAAAAACACATTGTAGACATAACGGATCAGTTTCTATAATGAAGAGCAGGAGTGAAACCAATTCGCTGATTTCCTTGGTGGTGTCTTTCTTGAAGACGATCAGACACCCTCTTGGACTCCATTGAAGATGTCTTCAATGCGTTTTTCAACTCTGCACGTTGATGACGTACTTTCCGCGGGTCAGCACGGCCCGCGGCCCCGTTTTCTGCCCGCACGTCATTGCCAAAAATCCGCAGGTCATCGGTCGCAATGCAACAGAGTTATTTGGCGGATACGCTCCTCAACCGTGGTAACACCTATCATCAATCCGACCCTGAGCCAGCCGGATGATGAAAGGCCAATGTAGATAAAACTGTAGCTGCTGGAAGCCTCAGGAAACCCCAAAACGCCCCAATCCGCCACAGGTGCGCTACGCCGGCCGAAGGCTAACGTTGCAAATAAATGAGTTGTTTACGTATGGTCGGGGCGGGGCGATTTGAACGCCCGACCCCCTGCGCCCAAGACATGTTGATACCCTCATTTGGGCATCAATAGATTCAATAGCTTGCGGAGTTTGCCAGTTGAGCCTTGAAGGAAACCTACAGCCACAGTCTCTACTGCACAGCTGCACAGCCGCAATCTTGACAGCAAAAGCACCACAGGACCTGGCGGTAAGCGCAGATAGAAATCCGACCGTGAAATCAGTGCAGTCCTTTCAGGTGCCGTGTCCGAGAGCGGAGCCACTGCTGTTTCGGCGAGCCCAGTCTGGTCTTAGCCCCTCTCGACTCAACTTAATCAGCGCTACGCCACAGCACGGTAACCGCCGGACTATGAAGAATTCGGCAACTGGCTGCACGAGCCGTGAGTCCCGTCCGCCGGTTCAACAGGTCTTGGGCCCGGGTCCCTTTCTGAGCCGTGGTGGGAAATGCCCACGTAGTACTCCGACCTTTACGTTTGCGGCTGCCCTCGTGCGCTTCCGACGCAATGTTCATGCGTCCGAACAACATTCTCGCCCCGCACGTGGTGCCGTGCCGGTCACTGTAGCTCGAGGTGCAGCACCGACCCGTACGCGACCGGCTTACCGGCACCGGGTCGCTGCGCAACGACAATGCCCTTGCCGTGGAGCATAGGAACGAATCCGTTCCTAGCTGCGAAGCGCACGGCTTCTTCTCCAGTCAGTCCGGCCAAGCTGGGCATGATTGCCGAAACTGCCGAAACATCGGCCGTCAACTCCGATGCCGGAGCCGGCGGCCCGGACAGGGTCTCCAGTGTCCCGACGGGCGTATTCCCCTTCGACTTGGCCGGCTTGGGAGCTACTGCATCTCCGGGCTCCGACAGCAGCCGTAGAGTGTCCCCGGCGACGGCTTGAAACACCGGGGCGGCAGCCCCGCCGCCGTTGCCCGTCCCGCCCCAAAGCGCCACCGCGATAACGATCCTGGGCTTGGCGGCCGGCGCGAATCCCACAAAGGAGGCAGTGAACCGGTTCGTGTAGGCCCGCAGGGCCGGGTTCCAATCCTGAGTGGTGCTAGTCTTGCCTGCCGCCGTATAGCCAGGGATGCGCGCCTCCGTTCCCGTGCCGGATTCCACCGCCGCCGTGAGCGCCTTGGCAGTCCATCCACAGGTGTCGGATCCAAGGACGCGAACAGCCACCTTGGAGGTACTTCTGTCCTCGCGGCCAGATTCAACGGGAGAGCGTATGAGGATCGGATCTACCAATATTCCTCCGTTCGCCAGCGCGAGATATGCCCGTGAGAGCTGTATCAGAGTGGCGGTGAGACCGTACCCACCGGCCAATGAAGCGATGGCATCCGGATCGGAGAGGCGTGGCGATGGCAGCACCCCGGCCGATTCGCTGGGGAGAGGAATCCCGGTCTTCCTGCCGAACCCGAATTGGCGCAAGGAGCGTTCCAGGCCCGCGGCGGCCAGCAGTCCAACTCGCATTGTTCCCAGATTGCTGCTGCGGGACAGGATCTCACTCAGCGGGAGCACTCCCATCCGGTTCCCGGATTCGCGAAACACCCGCGAGCCCAACGCCAGCGACGTGCCCGCATCGACGAGTTGGTCCGGCGTTATTGAATGCTGCTCCAACGCCGAGGCGATGACGAGTGGCTGGATGAGATTCCCGGGCTCGAAGGGAGCCCGAGTCGCACGATTGATGCGATCGGGCAGCGTCGCGGATTCGGGGGGGTGCGCAGGATCATACGCCGGAAAGCTGGCCAGGGCGAGTATTTCCGCGGTGCGGGCGTCGATCGCGACCACGGCGCCCGTTGGAGACGCCCACTTGCGCGCGGATTCGGCCAGGTGCTTTTCGGCAGAAGCTTGAATCCGCCAGTCGATGGTCAGCGTCACCGGGCGGGCAGGCTCCGGACCTGTCAGAATTTCCGCGCTTTGGATGCTGCGTCTTAAAGCGTCCACCTGCACCCGCATCTCGCCGGGGTGGCCCGACAGGTCCGTCCCCATCGTCTGCTCGATGCCTTCAGCGCCCTCATGCTTCCAATCCAGCCACCCGAGCACGTGAGCGGCCAAGGAGCCTTGTGGGTAAATGCGCTCGTCGTTCGGTCGTATGTCCAGCCAGTCCAGGTTGAGAGACCGCATGGATGCGACCTCGCGAGGCAGCGCCTTCCGCTTCACGATGAGAAAGCCGCGCCTGGCATTCCGGGACTCTTCTATCCGATGCAAGAGGCTCGCTTGGTCGATCAGCAGGATCCCAGAGAGAATGCGGGAGGCCGTGCCTCCGTCGCGGATCCTCAGCGGGTTGATGGCAATATCGGCGCCTGGCAGGGTAGCCGCCAGCAGCGTGCCGTTCCGGTCGAAGATGGGAGCTCTGGGACTCGAGACCTGAATTTCCGCCGTCTGCTGCCGCGCCGCCATCCTGGCGTAGTCGTCGTGGCGGTAAACATCCACCTTCACCAGTTGTGCGGCGATGGCGGCAAACCAGAACGCAAACGCAAATCCCAACCAGCGAATTCGTCTGGCGTCCGGGCCGTTCACAGTCATCGACCGCCTCCTGCGAGGCCAGCGGGAGGACTATCGCGCTGCAACTGGTCCATACGGGTGAGTATGGCATCGGCTGCGATTCGGCTCTGGAGCACCGATTCGATTCGTGACATCTGCCGAATCCGCGACTCGTAGTCCCGCTGGCCGCGATGAGAGTGGATCGCTTCGGCAAGCGACTCCACGATCGCCTCACGAATGCGTGCATCGGCGTCTGCGGCGCCCCCGGCGAGCATGGAGAGCACAACGTCCGGCTGCATGGCCCCCTGTTCCAGTGCCGCCAGCGTTTGGTACAGCGCGCGCGTCCGCAAAGACGGAGCCGAGAGACGGTGCCGCAGCGCCGCCGCGTCGCGCGGGGCCATGGCCGCCGCCGCGTCGAGAGCCACAATGGCCGCGGCCCGCACCGGGGCGTGTTCGGAGGCTTCGGCAGCCTCCAGGTAGGGGATGCTGTAGGCAGCTAGGTCCCGCCTGCGTTGCAGCACCTGGCCGAGCAAGTGAATGGCCTCCACTTGCGACTCGCTTGCGCCGCTCCGAATCGTTGCCCACAGCGAAGGAACGATCCAGTCGATATCTTCGGGATTCTGCGACGCTGCTTCGGAAAACGTACGAACTTGTTCCGCCCCGAGAATGCCGCCCATCCTTGCCGACCGCGCCATGACTCCCAGAGACGGCATTCGCGTCCCAGTTACCGGCCGTCGGGACAAAACGACCTTGAACGCGGCGAACTGAACCGCCGGATCGTCTCCTTCCATTTCCTTTTGAAAGAAGTCGGGATCCCTTCGCAGCGTTTCTGAGCCAGGAAGCCGGGAAACAGTACCCAATGCCAGCACGGCTGCGGATCGCGACAGAGAAGAGGTCGGGATCGAGCCGGTTGCCCTGGGTACCAGTATCTGCGACAGCAGCATCTTCTCGGTTCGCCGAATTACCTCGGGCGGTTGCGGGGAAACGGCCAGGATCTCCGCCAGAGAGGAGATTGCCGCCGCCCTCTGGGAGTCGGCGTCCGCGCCGGTACGCGACTCCGCATAATTCAGAAGCTGCGGAACGATACGGGGAATCGGATCGTGGTAGACGAGTGCCGTTTTGGAGAGCGCTTCGGCGGCCGCGAGTTGTTGATCGGCCGTGCCGCGCGTGAGCGCGTTCAGAAAGAAGCTGGCCAACTCACCGCCAGTCTCCCTGGACACCTCTACGGAAGACAGGGCTTGCGCAGCCCGCCAGCGGATGACCACGCCGCCCGCAGTGGATTCGGGAGAGCGGCGAAAGACAGCGAGCAGCCCCTCGCGATACTCCGATGCAATGGCGGCCAGCGCGCTCCGAATGGCCCAGGCATCCTTGGGCTCAGCGACGGGAAGGTTCAACAACTCGAGAAGGCAGCGCTCGCCTTCCGGCGCTCCGCCTTTCTTCACGTCTCGCAGACCCATGAGCGCCCTGCCTAGAGCCACGGCCTTGACACCGCTGTCGACGGGTGGAGCCGAGTCATGCAACTGCTGTGCAACGAAGACGGCATAATCGGGCGAGTAGACGCAAATCTCACCCAGCGCCTCGGCGGCGCGATCCCGCGTTTGCTGGTCCGCATTGGAGAGCGCCCTGGTGAGGGTCCTCAGGCCGTCCTTGAAGCCGCCCACCATGCACCATAGCGAGCCTCGCCGCCAGGGTGCGGTCACTCGGGGGATGATGTCCCTGAGCGTCGTGCTGGGGTTGGGGCTCCAGCGAACTACTTCGTGCAGACTCGCCACCCCGTCCTCGTTCAATTCCGCCACGCCAATTCCGCTATCGATGAGAACCGCGTTTCGCAACAGCGGCAGACCGCCCAGGGCGGGCAGCCCGCGGCGAATCAGGACGTTGGGACTCTCTTCTCCGCTCGCATCGAGATGGCAGCTCATCAACTGGATGGCAATCAGCAAGACCACAATCGCGGCCAGAGCGGCTAGCGCGGATTTGATCCCGTTCCATACCACGGCCCGCCAGATCAGCGCCCAATCCTCCCGTTGCGATAGGCTCCAGTCGGCATAAAAGAGAATCCGGCTCGTGTCCCGAAGGCCGGGCAACGATTGAGGCGTCAGTTCCCGTTGGCGGACCGCCAGGCGCAATGCCTTGTTGGCCACGGCGTGGCGATCGCCGGAGCTCTTCAGCAGGTCGGCCAGCAGATCCTGTGTGAGACGATAGACTTCCCCTTGACCGGTCTGGACCAGATGCAACTGCTGGAGGCCCTTCAGGGCGCGTGCGACAAATGGCTCGTTCAGCCCGGCAGCGCCGGCAATTTCGCGGACCGCCCGCCATTTCCAGCGATCCTCGGTCAGGGCGGAAAGGACGCGGCGCACGCGGCTCGTCCGGCGGGACGACATCCTAAGGCTGGAGATCGCCAAGTCCAGGTAGTCCCGCAGGAGCGTTTCCGCTCCGCCGGCCCGCTGATAAAGGGGCAGCACGTCAATGCCAGCGAAGGCCATTGCCGTGGTCACGAGTTTGAGTTGGCCCGGGTGCACCTCTCCATCACGACTGAGATCTTTGGCGACATTGTCCAGCAGATCCGGCGGCCATTGCATTTCCCCCAGTTCGCTCAATTGCCGCCCCACCAACGTGGCTTGGGCAACGCTGAAGGAACTGAGCGCGAAGCGATTATAAGCCTCCATGATCGACGGGATCTGACGCTCGAGTTCGGTTAGCCGCCCCACTTCCTCCTGGATCACCAACACCAGCCGGCAAGCGAGGCCATAGTCGCGCGCCAAGTGCGAGAGTTGCTCGTAGAATGTCTCCCGCCACGCCCTATCCAGGTGAAGCCGGAAGAATTGTTCGAACTGGTCCAACACCAGGTAAAGGGTTTTTCCGGACGCGGTGACGGCGCGGACAGCCGCCAGGAGCGAACCGGAGGGCAGGGCCACCTCTGGCGCAAGGCTCTGCAGGGCATCGCGCACCGCGCCGTTCGGATCGTGCCAGCCACGCACAATGGCGACCAGGTTTTCGGTATGGCTGTGAAG
>Ga0265325_10002860_pt1 | contig 11512 bp, 8 predicted proteins | sample 41420metaG_FD_202090 | JGI IMG/M metagenome (GOLD analysis project Ga0265325, IMG submission 202090) | Rhizosphere microbial communities from Carex aquatilis grown in University of Washington, Seatle, WA, United States - 4-14-20 metaG | ecosystem: Host-associated > Plants > Roots > Rhizosphere >...
CCCTTGAACTTCGGCAATCCAGCAAGCGCGAGGTTGACCTTGGCAAGGGTGCCGTTCATCCGATAATGCTGGAGCTTTTGCAGGAAGCTTGGATTCAGGTGCTGCGGCTCGACCAGCCCCAGCAGCGTGCGCTTTGGATCGGCATTGGAGATGACCGCACCAGCTTCGATCTCATCGCCGCCAATGAGAACCACACCCGTGGCACCCCCATCCTTTATCTTGATGCTCGCAACTTCTGACGATGTCCGAATCTCAGCGCCGGCTTGCTTTGCTGCTACGGCCATAGCTGCGGTCAGCGCACCAGCGCCTCCCACAACGTAGGATGAGGTTACAGCGGGATTCCCGTCCGCCGTGGCGCGCAGCAGATAAGTCAACGCCGAGCCCGCCGACCACGGCCCGAGAAAGGTTCCAAAGATTCCCTGGGCCGCCAGCGTTCCGCGCAATAGCTCGGTCTCGAACCATTCAGCCGCCAGGTCGGCCATCGCCATCGGCCCCCAGCGCAGCAGCCGGTACAGGTCCTTCTCGCCCAGCCCGCGAATCTTGCGGCCGGTCTTCAGCAGGTCCCACCAGTTGCCGGAGCCTACGGGATCGTCAAGGTCGGGTGGGGTCAGGGTCATCGCGCGCTCGATGGCGTGGCCGATGCGGACCAGCGACTTGGCAAATTCGCCGTAGTTAGCCGCGTCCTTCTGCGAGAATTTGGCAATCTCCCGTTGCGACCTGGCAACATCGCCCAACAACACTAGCGGCTGGCCATCGCGCGAGAGCGACAAAACCGACACATCGGGCACGTACGACTTCAGCCCGTGTTTCGCCAGGCCCATGTCTGCCACAATGTCAGACCTCAACGAGCCACTGTGGGACAGCTTGGAGCAGCGAAATCCGGGACAAAATTCTTCCGTGATCGCGCAGCCGCCAACCACGGGACGCCGTTCCAGCAGCAGGGGTTTGAACCCGGCTTTAGCGAGATAGAACGCCGTGACTAGACCGTTGTGGCCCGCCCCAAGGATGACGACATCGCGCTTTTCGGCCATCGCTATTTCATCCCCTTGGAGTGCTTCAGGATCTCCAACGCCGCCAAGCGCCCGGGGGCGCCCATAATGCCGCCGCCGGGATGCGTAGCCGAGCCGCACATCCACAAGTTCTTGATGGGCGTCTTGTATTGTGCCCAGCCGGGCACGGGGCGCAGGAAGAACAACTGCTCCAGCGAGAGCTCGCCCTGGAAGATGTTGCCCTCGGTCAGTCCAAATTCGTGTTCGAGGTCGAGCGGCGTCACCACCTGCCGGCCAACGATGATGTTCTTCAGGTTGGGCGCGAATTCCGCGATGGTGTCGATGACGTTATCGCCGAAGGCTTCCTTCTTCTCGTCCCACGTGCCCTCTTTCAGCTTGTAGGGCGCGTACTGCACGAAGCAGGACATCACGTGCTTGCCCGGCGGTGCGATCGAGGGATCGGTCAGGCTGGGAATGACCGTGTCGATGTAGGGACGGCGCGAGTAGTTGCCATATTTGGCGTCGTCATAGGCGCGCTCCATGTAGTCCACGCTGGGCGAAACTGAGATGGCGCCGCGCAGATGATGCCCTTCGCCCGGCAGGCAGGTGAAGTTGGGCAGCGCGTCGAGCGCCAGATTGACCTTGCCGGAAGAGCCGCGATACTTGTAGCGCTTTACCTCATCGCGAAACTCGTCGCTCAGGTGTTTGGGATCGAGCATCTTCAGGAAGGTGAGATTGGGGTCAACACTCGAGGAGATGACCGGCGCGTAGTACTCGTCGCCGTTCGTAGTTGCAACTCCCACGGCCTTGCCATCGCGAACCAGAATCTGCGCGACTGCTGTCTGCGTCTTGATCTCGGCACCCAACTCGCGCGCTGAATCGGCAATCGCATCGGAGATGGCTCCGGTCCCGCCACGTGCGAAGCCCCACGCGCGAAACGCGCCATCGATCTCGCCCATGTAGTGATGCAGCAGCACGTAGGCGGTTCCGGGCGAGCGCACGCCGAGGAACGTGCCGATGATGCCCGAAGCGGACATGGTGGCCTTGAGCACATCGGTCTCGAACCACTGGTCGAGAAAGTCGATGGCGCTCATGGTCATCAGCTGCACCTGGTTGTACTTGTCCTCGCCGCTCAAGTCTTTGAATCGGCGGCCCAGGAACAGCAGTTTGAGCAGGTCGCGGGGATGCAGCGTGGTCGGATCGGGCGGGACCATGCCCAGAATCGGCTTCACGAAGCGGCACATCTGCAGCATCGCCTTGCCGAATTCCTCGTAGGCTTCGGCGTCGAACTTGGAATGCCGCCGGATCTCGCGCATGGTCTTGCCATGATCGTTGACGCGCCACAGGTAGTCGCCGCTGGGCATCGGCGTGAAGGTGCCGTCGAGGGGAAGGATCTCGAGGCCGTGGCGTGGGAGGTCGAGGTCGCGAATGATCTCCGGGCGCAGCAGCGAGACGACGTAGGAGCAGACAGAGAACTTGAAGCCGGGAAAGATCTCTTCGGTTACCGCCGCGCCGCCCAGAACGTAACGGCGCTCCAGCACCAGGACCTTCTTCCCGGCGCGCGCCAGGTAAGCAGCATTGACCAGACCGTTGTGTCCGCCGCCGATAACGATGACGTCGTATTTCGCAGAACCGTTGGCAGCCATGATGAATTATGCAGAATGGAAAATTCTAACGGGTGGGGAGGGATTTGGCCATTATAAGATGGGGTTAGTTTGGTCTCGGACGCACAAATCCCGCCTGCAATTCGCGCTGCCCCTTCCAGAATTCAGGCGCTCGCGCCCTGGTGGCATACCACGGTGCTGGTTGTCGTGCTGCTGGTTACGTCGCTGAACGGCAGGCGCGGCTGGCATCCGCTGGCCGCTCATGGCAAGCTGCCACAGTACCTCTGGGGCATTGCGTGGGAATGGATGCTGACGGGCTTCACCTGGCTCGGCATTCGGAAGCGGATCAAGCTGCGTGAACTCATTGGTGGGCGCTGGGCAACGATGGAGGATTTCTTCCTCGATGTCGTCTACGCCGCTGTGTTTTGGGTGGGCGCGCTGGTAGTGCTGGCCATCGGCGCTAAGTTGATGCACCTCGTCCAGGCCGGCAAGATCGACGCCATGCGCAAGCAGTTGGGATTTCTGACGCCCGGAACCAACCTGGAACTCGCGGTTTGGTTCTGCCTGAGCAGCACCGCCGGCTTCTGCGAGGAGATTATCTTCCGCGGATATCTGCAACGGCAGCTCGGCGCCGTCACCAATTCAACGCTGTTCGGCGTGCTGCTGTCGGCGGTGATTTTTGGAGCGTCACACGGCTACGAAGGCGGCGCGCGCATGATTCTGATCGGAATTTTTGGATTAATGTTTGGGCTCCTCGCGTGGTGGCGAAACAGCCTTCGTCCGGGAATGATGGCGCACGCGTGGCACGACGCGCTCAGTGGCGTGATTTTGCGACTGCTGAAATAGCCAGTGTTCATGCGGCTCCGACGCATGTCGTCGCGCGAGCAGGCAACGCGACATACGCGCGACGGAAATATTTCCGCTCCCAGAAGTCGCATCGCCATCGAGTGCGACGCCAACATGCACACCTCCACACGCGTTTTTTTGCTTGACTATTTTTTTCAATGACTCTATACAACTAACAAATTGCGATGAAATGAGTGTCGCAATGTTCCATGACAAATGGAAAGGGAGAATAGACAACATGGCAACTAAAAAGAAGGCTGCAAAGAAGAAGGCCGCGAAGAAAAAGCACTAACGGCTTTTCGACCGAACCGGGGGGACGCGCAAGCGTCCCCTTCGTTTTTTGTGGCGGAAATTGGTTGGCGGGCTCAGTTGGGAAAGGGCAACAACGCCTGGTCCGCCGCCACCTCAAGATCGGCGGAAGGCGTGGAGATCACGACTTCCTTCTCCGGACAAATGCTGTGGTACGAACAGAAGCGGCAGTGCGAACCGGGTTTGGCTTCGAACTGACCGTCCGCGATCCTGGCGGCGACGTCGATCACTTTGCTCTCCGCGCTTCGAAGGTCGGCTTCCGAACGATTGGTCTCGACTGCCGTTCCATCCCGGAGATTGACGAAAACCAGCGACACCGGCTCCATCTGGTCGTTCTTCGCGGCCAGCGCATAGACGGAGAGTTGCAGACTTTTTACAGCGTCCTCGTCCGTCTTCGCCGCGCCGGTTTTGTAGTCGACGATCCTGACCTGATGGCCGTCCACGCGCTCCAGCCGGTCGAGTCTGCCCTTCACCCTGGTTCCACCGACGACGACGGTAAACTGCTTCTCGTTCTCGACAATCTCTCCCGCGGGCTGCGCCAGAGAAGAACGCAGGAACCGCGTGAGCTGATCGCGGCCGTCCTGCTCATAGCGGAACCGCTGCTCGTCCTCGGGGATGACCGCTTTGCCAAACTGGTCGAGGAAGCAGGCGATGACGGTTGCTTCGTCCGGCGGCCGCCCGGCCTGCACTCCATCGAAATAAGCCTTGAGGGCCTGATGCATGGCGTTGCCATACTGTAGGGCGGCGGAAGCGCGTTCGGGGATTTTCCAGTCGTACCTCAGCTTGTAGGCCAGCGGACAGCGGTCGTATTGGTCGATGGAGCTGGCGCTCAACTCAGGCGGGCGATTGGGGTCGCGCGGCGGAAGCTGCATCCAGCGCGAAATGTTGGGCAGCGGTTCGGCAGCGGCGTGGATCGCGCCGATCACCGGCGGGGACAACAGGCTGTAATGCAGCGAACCCCGCAACGCGGTAGCGCCACAGTTGACCAACTCGCGCAGGTACTTGCTGGGAGGCGCCGGCTGTTTCTTCTCGCTTCCCGCCTTTCCGCACAAGTAGAGCTCCTCCTGGGCGCGGGTCATAGCCACGTAGAAGAGCCGCCGCTGTTCCTCTTCATGCAGCTTCTTGGCGTCGGCGGCGGAAGTGCCGGAGAAATTGCGCAGCTCGCGGGGAAATTCCACCAGAGGATCCCGGTCCCTGCTGGGAAGCGATCCGGATGCCACCCGCAGAACGAAGACGCAGGGGAACTCCAGCCCCTTCACCGAATGGATGGTCATCAACTGCACCGCGTTCTTGGGCTCCTCTCCAACATCCCGCGGGGCTAACGCCTTAACCGGCTCGGCATCCTCGTTGTTCTCGGCCAGAATGCCGTTCGCGTCGCTGAAGAGCTGCAGATATTCGAGGAACTCGTGCAGCGTTCCGTCCCCGGAAATCGGCTTGGGCTTGTTGCACCAGATTTCCGTGAACTGGCGAAGGCACTGCATCGGCATTGAATCGGGAAGCTGGAACCAGCGTTGTGCGATTTTGACGGCAGCGGCAAGCTTGCCGCCGGCGGCTGCGACTTCGAGACGAGCCTCGCGAATCGCTCTGCGTACCTCCGCGCTGCCGGCGACGCTCTCCAGCACCGCTTCCGGAACCGGATCGCGGCCGGCGAGCGCCATCTGCGAGCGAAAGCTTACGGGATCGACTTCGAAGTGGGGCAGAGCGGCCACGCGAATGGTCGCCACCGGATCGGAGGAATCGAGGATACGCAGCACCGCCAGCGCATCGCGAACCTCGGGGGTGTCGAACAGGTTGACGCCCTTGACCTCGGCGGGAATGTCGCGGCGGCGCAGTTCGGCCAGCACCGCGTCGCGGTGGCTGTGCTGCGCGTAGAGCACGGCAATCTGATTCAGCTTGATGCCCGGCCGCTGCAGCCGGACCGCATCAATGGTGTCGGCAACGAACTCAGCTTCCTGGTCTTCGCCGGCCTGATAAGCCACGCACTGCACAGGTGCAGCTTGGTCCAACTGCGGCTCGCGCTCCAGGCGCGAGCAGGTGAGGGGCTCGCGCGGCCATCCTCCGCCGTCGAGCAACGCGCTGCCGACTTCGGGATTGCACTTGATGGCCTGGTAGGCGCAACGCAGAATATGCGGAGTAGAGCGCCGATTCGCCGACATGGTCACGCGCTTGACCTGCTGGGGGCCAAAGGCGGTCAGAAACTGATCGAAGGCTTCGCTGCTGGCGCCGCGGAATCGATAGATGCCCTGATCGGGATCGCCCACGGCGAAGACGTTGGCCTCCGCCCCGCCCAGCAGCTTGGCCAGCCGAATCTGGGCGACATTGGAATCCTGAAACTCGTCGATCAGGATGAAGCGTGCCCGCTGGCGAGCACGTTGCAGTACTGAATCGTTGCGGCCAAGCAGGTCAACGGCGCGGGTGATGATGTGGCCGAAGGTGCCCAGGCCATCCTGCCGCAGCGTGTCTTCGAGCTGGCGATAGACGCGGGCGATTTCGCGGCAGCGGCCGAGCACCTCTTCGTCGGTCATTCCGTCTGTCTTTTTCTTCTTCTCGACCCGCGGCAGCGGAATCTCGCCTCGCACCACACGCGCAATGTAAGCATCGTAATCGTCAGGGGTGCGCAGCTCGTCCTGGCAGCGATCGAAGAAGTCCAGCAAGTCTTTTAGAAATTTGCCAAGGTTGGCTGACTCGACGAAGTATTCCAGCTTCAGCTGAGCGACGCGGCGGCGCAGGTAGACTTGCACGTCTTTTTCGTCAATCAGATCGAACTTGACGCCATTGTGCTGCAAGAGCCCGTAGCAGTAAGCGTGAAAAGTGTTGGCCTCGAGTCCGCTCGCCATCAGTTTGCTGGCCGCCTTCTGCGAGGGAAGGTTGGGATAGAGGATCCTGGCGACGCGCTCGATCAGCTCGGCGGCAGCGTTGCGGGTATAGGTGACCGCCAGAATCTCATTGGGCTTGGCGATGCCGCTGTCGATAAGGTGGGCGATACGGCGCGCCAGGACCGTCGTCTTGCCGGTGCCGGCGCCCGCGACCACCAGCATGGGCCCGTCCACGTGCTCAATGGCCTGGCGTTGTGGTTCCGTGGGAACGAACTTTTGCCGCCCGTCGGCCGGCATGGGGGACCTCCGCAGCGCGAAGAAAAAGCGAAAACTACATTATCTGCCGTTGCCGGCGAGATGGCAAGAGGAAGAGTAAAGAATGCTGAGGAAAACTCAGAGATCAGCCCCCGCCGCTCAGAACTCGGCTCTGGCCACCGCCAACGCAGCAATGGCGGCGGTTTCGGCGCGAAGGATGGTGTCGCCGAGCGAGGCCGAAACCCATTGCTCCTGTTCGAAGCTTCGCATCTCCTCCGGCGTCCAGCCGCCTTCCGGACCAATCGCCAACGCCAGCGACGTCATCCCGCTACGCGACCGAAGAATCTCACTGAGCGTGGCTTCGCGCTCGTTCTCGGCCAGCACAATCCGCAATTCTGCGTCACATCGCAATGCGTCGGTCAGGTTGAGCGGATCGGCGATCTGCGGTGGCGTGATGCGGCGTGACTGCTCGGCGGCTTCGAGAGCGATACGCCGCCAGCGCTCCACACGCCTGGCGGCGGCTGCCGCAAGGTGCTTCTCGGTACGGCGCGCAATCACAGGAATAATCGTCGTAACGTTGAGCTCGGTACACTTCTCGATCGCCCACTCCAGGCGATCGAACTTGAAGATGGCCAGCAGTAGCGTAATCGGCACGACCGCTGTCGCTTCGACCTCTTCGCCCAGGGCGAACTCCACGCGGCCGTCGCTAACGCTGGCGACCACGCCACGCCGGACGCGATCGCCGCAGGCAATCTCGAACTCTTGCCCGACTCGTGCGCGCAGAGTGCGAGCCAGGTGCGCGGCGTGCGCGCCCGTCAAGGCGGCGCGGTCTTCGGAACACTCGTCGGCAATCCAGCGGCGTCGGGTCATCGCGTCAGCAGGAGCAAGATGGTGGCAATCGCCATGGAGGCGTAGACTCCGCCGAAAATCCGGTTCTGGCGAGTAAGGTCCTCTTCACTGAAGAGACGGCTGTTGAGCAGGAACTCCAGTGCCGAAACCGCGCCTACCAGCACCGCCATGATCAGCCAGCGCTCCTCGCGCATTTCAGCGCGCAGCAAGAACGGAATCGCCAACAGCGACAGTCCCAGGTAGATGAGCCCGCCAATACGGGCGCGCTTGCGGCGTTTGGGGTTCTGATAGCGCACCAAAAGAATGTGCGCCAGCTCTCGCGGCTTCGCCAGCCGCGCCGCCGCAGGGAGAGCGGTGACGATCAGCAGAAACCACGCGTAGATGCGGAGGGCTTTGTCCAAAGCATGTGTTCTGTGCGCTCTTCGCGCGCAGCACTTGGCATTTAGCCGTTAGCCTTTAGCAACGTGCTGTAACTGCGAATGCTAAGCGCTAAAGGCCAAAAGCTGTTTACTGAAAAATTTCTTTCACCTTGTGCAGCAGCGAGCGGCTGACCGGCTTGTTCTCCACCGAAATCATGGTTTGCAGCTCTTCCAGCAGCTCGCGCTGCCGTTTGGTCAGCTTGCTGGGCGTCTGTAGCTTCACTTCGACAAACAGGTCGCCGCGCCCGTGGCCGTTCAGCACCGGCACACCCTTGCCTTTGGCCTTGAACGTGGTGCCCGTCTGCGTGCCTTCGGGAACCTTCAGCGTGTATTCGCCGTCGAGCGTTGGCACCTGGATCTCCGTGCCCAGCGCCGCCTGCGGAATGGAAATGGGCACGACGCAGTACAGGTTCTTGCCTTCGCGCTCGAAGAACGGATGTTCCTTGGCATGCAGCACCACGTAGAGATCGCCCGGAGGTCCGCCGAAGAACCCGGCTTCGCCTTCACCGGTGTAGAGAATGCGGGCGCCTTCCTCGACGCCGGCCGGCACTTTCACCGTCACCGTGCGTTCGCGCTTGAGGCGTGCCTGCCCTCTGCACTTGGGGCAAGGATCGACAATCAGCTTGCCCGAGCCCTGGCAGGTGCTGCAGGTCCGTGCGATGGAGAAGAAGCCCTGCTGGTATCGCATCTGGCCGCGGCCGCCGCAGGTGGTACAGTTGATGGGCGCCTTGCCGGGAGCGACCCCGCTACCCTTGCACGCCTCGCACTCTTCCAGGCGGCGGACCTGCACCTGCTTGATGACCCCGAAGACTGCTTCCTCGAATTCCAGGGTGAGATCTTCGCGCAGGTCGGCGCCGCGTTGCGCGCGCGAGCGGCGGCGTACACCGCCCTGGCCGAAGATGTCGCCGAAGCCAAAGAGATCGCCGAAGATGTCCTGGAAATCGTTGAACACCGCAGGGTCGAACCCGCCATAACCGCCACCGGCCCCGCTCGAGACTCCGGCATGGCCAAAGCGATCGTAGCGAGCGCGTTTCTCCGAGTCGGCGAGAATGGCGTACGCCTCGCTGCACTCCTTGAAGCGCTCTTCCGCGTCCGGATTGTCGGGATTGCGATCGGGGTGGTGCTGCAGAGCGAGCTTGCGATAGGAACTCTTGATTTCCTGGTCGGTCGCAGTACGGCTTACGCCCAACACCTCGTAATAGTCGCGCTTAACGTTGGTAGCCAGAAATGTTTACCTTTGCAAAAGCGCGGCTTCAGCCGCGCCAGTCTAGAGCGGTTTCAGAGTTAGTGTGAACCGCAAAGCTGTGTGAGAACCTCTGCCGCCCCCACGGGGCTCAACCCATATGACGAATCTTACCCAGCACTCCGCCTGCGGCTCCGCGCTGGGCTGTCATGAGTCCGCCCCTGCGGGGCTGATTGTTTGCGCACTTCATTCCGCCGCCCGCGGACGAAGCATAGTTTTCATACGAACTCTAGAACGCCTCTCATAAATGCTGCGCCTGGGGGGAGTTCGATTCTCCTCAGGGGCTAAAGCCCAATATTCTCAATGCCTGTTGCGGCACGACTAAAGTGAGTAGGTGAGAACTCTGTCGTCCCTGAAGGGACTCAGGTCGATTTCCCACTTTACCCAGGGCTTACGCCCTGGGCTAACAGCAATTCCGCCCCTGCGGGGCTGATTTTCAGCCATTCAATCCACAGAGGCAAACGAAACATGGTTCTCACGCACACTCTAAAGTCGTGCCCTGACACGAAGTGAGCGCGACCCGAATTTTTCCGCAGCCTGTAAAGCCGAGCCCTTTCAAAACTCATTTATGAGGCCAGATATAAAGGCCTGCTCCACCCAAAACAACTATTGCCTCTTTTCCCCGAAATCCGGCAGAGCCACAAAACTCAATGCTTGGGATTGCGGGCCACCCTGACCATCGCCGGACGCAGCAGCCGGTCCTTGAGCTTGTAGCCGCGCTGCAGCTCGTCCAGAACATGATTGTCCGCCGCCTCCTGGGTGTCCACCATCTGCACCGCTTGATGCAGGTTGGGATCGAACGGCTCACCCTCCGCGGGCACGGGCTGCACCCCCAGCTTCGCCAAGGCATCATGAAACTGCTTGTCGATGAGCTCGATGCCTGCCCGGAAATCTTCCACCGATGGGGCGTCCGTCTTCACAGCGCGATCCAGGCTGTCGAGGATCGGCAACAGCGTTGCAAGAGCATCCGCCAGAGCATAATCCCGGTAGTCCTGCTGCTGTTTCGCGGCCCGCTTGCGGTAGTTCTCGAACTCCGCCTGGATTCGCGCCGCGCGGTCAAGATAGGCCGCCCGTTCGGCGCGCAGGCGCTCCACTTCCGTGTCCGCCGCAGGTGCCTCTGCTGCCACTATCCCGCTTTCGGAAGACGACTCGTCTTCCGCCGGCGGCAGTTCGTGGTCCAGCTCCAGCTCCGCATCCCGCGAGCTTCCATTATGTTTCTTGGCTTGCATAAATGTCTCTAGGTCGACTCGTTCCACAGCCGGTCAAACATCCGCGCAATGTACGATACCGCGGTGATGGTGTGTTCGTAATCCATCCGAGTCGGACCGATCACGGCCAGCGATCCCATCACCTCGTCGCCCACGCGCGCCGGCGTGCCGATGAGCACGAAGTTATTTAGATGCGGCATGGCGTCTTCCAGACCCACAACCACCCGCACCGCCTCCTGGCGTACGTCGAGATAAGCCGAAAGCAGGTCGACGATACGCTGTTTCTCCTCCAGCGTGGCCAAGAGCTGGCGCAGGCGCTCCTGGTCCTGCTCGGTCACCACCAGGTTGGCCGCACCTTCGACGTACACCGTCTGCGCCGTGCCTTCGCCAGCCAGCGCTCCTTGCGCGCAGAGCTGCTCCACCGAGCTCATCAGGCGGTCGTATTCGCTGCGCTCCTGTTGGATGCGCTTGGCGATCTCATTGCGCAGCGCTTCCATCTCCCAGCCACGGAAATTCTGGTTGATATAGGCCGCGGCGGCTTCCAGATCGGCTACCGGAAGTTCGTTGTTCAGCCGCAGCACGCGGTCGCGCACCAGCCCGTTGCGCATGACCACCACCGCCAGCACCTTCTTGTCGGCCATGCGTTGGAAGTACACATGCTCCAGCGCATGGCTTTGGCCCGCCGTGCCACTGACGGTTACGCCCACGCCATGCGAGATCAGCGAGAGCACGTGCGAGGTGCGCTCCATGAACTCCTGCACGTCCTGGGTGCCTTGCAGATTTCCCTGGATCAGGCCTTCGTCGGCGGGCGACAGCCGGGCTTCTCCGGTCAACTGCTTTACGTAGAAACGATAAGCTTTCGTGGTCGGCACGCGGCCCGCCGAGGTATGCGGCTGCTCCAGAAATCCCGCTTCGGCGAGGTCCGCCATGACGTTGCGGATGGATGCCGCGCTCAGGTTTTCCGGATTGACGCG
>Ga0265325_10002861_pt1 | contig 11511 bp, 9 predicted proteins | sample 41420metaG_FD_202090 | JGI IMG/M metagenome (GOLD analysis project Ga0265325, IMG submission 202090) | Rhizosphere microbial communities from Carex aquatilis grown in University of Washington, Seatle, WA, United States - 4-14-20 metaG | ecosystem: Host-associated > Plants > Roots > Rhizosphere >...
TGGCCGGACATCTCGTTCAGCGCGTCGTACCTGACGATGGCGACATCCCGCAGCGCCTTCGGGTCGACGGTGCCGAACGAGCCGACGGTCCCCTGCACCAGGTCAGTGCACTCGCGTACGGCGCGCGCGGCCCGCCGGCTGGCGGCCATGCCCACCATGATTCCGATGATCCCGGCCACGACCCCGGCGGCAGCGATCGCGATTATTGTCACGCACAGCACTATACTCGTCACACAGAGTTACCGTAGGCGGTACCTCATGGCAGTACGCGCGTGGCGAGGGCGCAGGCGACGTCCACGAACTGGCGGGCTCGGTGCAGCTGCGACGCGAGGTCGGTACCGGTGGCGCGGTGTGCCATGTCCACCTCGACCTCGGCAATGCGCAGGCCCTTGCGCTTAAGGTCGATGATCATCGCGGTCTCAACGCCGAATCCACGGGCGAGCGGACACGCCGCGTCGAACGCGGCCCTGGTCAGGCAGCGCTGGCCGTTGAGCGGCTGGGCAGGTGACCAGCCGGTCGATCGCCTGATGCCCGCGCCTGCCAGGCGGACCACGAAGCCGTGCCCGCCAAGCTTGACGCGGTTGGTGAAGACCGCCGTCGTCACGTCGGCCGAGCCGCCGGTGACAGGCTCGATGAGCGGGCCCGCGTTGGCCGCCGTCCGCCCAAGGTCCGCGTCAAGGAACAGCAGGTGCCGCTGACCGTCCGCCGGATCGCGCTGGTCCACCCGGCGCACCGCCGCCGCTCCCGCGAGCATTGCGGCCGCCTTACCCTGGTTGCGCGGCGACCGCCACACCGTCGCGCCCGCGTCTCTCGCCTGGCGGACCGTGGCGTCCGTTGAGCCGTCACTGGCCACGACCACGGTATCGACGCCGGGCAGCGACAGCGCGGCGGTAACGGTCTCGCCAATCCGCTCGGCCTCGTTGTACGCCGGGATGACGACTGCGACAGGCGGCATGACCCGATGTTAGCTGCACGCGGGTGGAACCGCCCGGGACCCCAGTACCGTGTCTCTTCGCGACTTAGTTGCTGGCCGGGAAATCGGCCACGGTGAACACGGCGTCGAGACCGGTCACCGACAAGATCTTCCGCACCGCCGGGCGCGGCGCGGCGAGTTCAAGCTCGCCGCCGCGCTCACGCGCCTGCCTCAGGCAGGACAGCAGCACGTTCATGCCGGTGGAGTCGCAGAACTCCACTCCTGACATGTCAACCACGACACGTGACGCCGGGGCTGCACTGGCGATGACTGCGGTGAGCTCGCTCTGTAGCAGCGGAGCGGTGTAGAGGTCGATTTCCCCGACCGCGATCACAAGCTCGTGATCACCCTGAGATCGACTTGAGACTTTCAGCTCCACGGCAGGAACCATACCGCTCCGTACGGGCGAAACGCTAGGCGTGAGAGCGCCGAGTGTGGTCGAATTCACAATCTGCTAACTCGCATCAGACCTCGTATCGCCATGTAATAGGCGCTGCTTGGCGTAGCATTACCGCCTTCATCGGCCGACCGGTCGGGCCCCGTCGGCCACTCCGGTCACGCCGCGCGCTCGTCGCCGGCCCCTGGTTCCGGCATTACCGCCGGCTCCCGGCCAACCGGGCAGCAGATGGCGCGCGGGCCGCCGCGGCAGCCGGCCAGCTCGCCGCCGGGAACGCGGATCACTTCGATGCCTGCCGCCTCAAGCCGTGCGTTGGTCAGCTCGTTGCGTTCGTAGGAGATCACCTTCCCCGGCCCGAGGGCGAGCAGGTTCCCTGCGTCGTCCCACTGGGCCCCCTGGCCGCCGAACGCCTCGGGCCTGGCGGGGCCGGCGCGGGCCGGCCCGAGGCCGGTCTCGATCACATGCAGCCTGTCCAGCCCCATGGCATCCGCCGCGGCCTCAAGGAACGGCCGCGGGTGGGAGAGCCGGAGCCCGCCCTCTCCCCGCTTGATGATCGTCCGGGCCACGAGCGAGTAAGCGACATCGGGACGCATCACCACGGTGTCCGGCCCGGCGACGGTGCACAGCGTGTCCAGGCACTCGCCGGCCGCGGAATTGGTGAGCACGGCGAGCACGGTGTGCGCGAACCCGGCGTCGAGTACCCGCCTGGCCAGCCGCTCCATGCCAGCGGACGACGTCTGCGCGCCGATGCCGATCGCCACGACGCCCGGCGCGAGCAGCAGGACGTCGCCGCCCGCGAGCAGCTCGTGCCCCGGTTCGTACAGCCGCTTGGTCCCGCTGAACATCGGGTGATGCGCGAACACGATCGCGGCGAGCTCCGCCTCCTGGCGGCGGCCGGGCGGGCTCGTCACGGCCACGCTGTCGCCGATCCAGACGCAGATGTCCCTGGCGAAGACCAGGTTCGGCAGCGGGTCGATGACGTAGTCCCAGGCGTCGAGCAACCCGAAAACCGCACCGCGACCGCCGGGGAACTCATCGCGCGCCAAGCCCATGATGAGCACCTGGCAAAGTTCCTCCGGGCGCAGGCCGGCCAGGTACTCCCCGAGCTGGCCGCGCAACTCCTCGCCAAGCCTCCGGTCGCTTGTCACCGTCTCAATCGCGTGCTCCCTGGCCGGCGCGTACTCAAGCGCGTCCTGCAGCAGCTCGGTCAGGTAAAGCACCGCTACGCCCGCCGCCCGCAGCGCGCCGGCGAACTCGTCGTGCTCAGCCCGGGCCCGCTCGGCCCATGGCAGAGCCGGGAGCAGCATCCCGCACCGGTGCTTCGGCGTGACCCTTCTCAGTTCCGCTCCCGGCCGGTGCACAAGCACCGTGCGCAGCCGTCCGACCTCGCTGTCTACTCCAAAGAACTCGGACACGAATCCTCCCGGAGACGCATCATTCACGTCCGATCACCGCTCTATCCGCAATGAACCTGCTTCGCGGCACGGCATCCCCCGCGGGAATTATCACCACTTCCGGGCGCGATTACGCATCCCGTGATGATGCGATTACAAGTCCCGGACCCGTCCCGCCCCGCCCGCGCCCGTTCGCGGTGCTTGCCTGCGCGTGGTGGCCAACGTCGACGCTGAGCGGAAGGGCCGCCCAGACCGTCGTCTCGCTGCTGTCCTTGCGCGTGTGAACGCCCCAGCGCAGCGACAGCCGGTCCACGATGCCGAGCCCGCGCCCCCCGAGCGCGTTGGCCGCCGGCTTGTTGACCATGGGCACGGTCGGCCCGCCGCCGTCGCTCACCGCTACCTCGACACAGTCATCGTTCAGGCACCACGAGACCCTGATGAGGTTTCCCGGCAGCGGTGTGGCGTGACGCAGCGCATTACTGATAAGTTCACTCAGTACAAGGCCGGCGTCACACGCCGTAGCCTCGTGGACGCCAGCCTCGGCGAGGTCGCCGATCAGGCGCCGACGAGCCGCGCCAACGCTAGAGGCTGTATACGGGAGCATCTGCACGCTCGACGTACCCACCTCCATGAACATCCGCCCCGCCCGTGGACCTGTACGAACCCGGCATGGCGGAAATGCCCCGTGAGAACTCCGTGAAACCGTAAACTCCAGATTTCCGTCGTGTTATCTGACACAATGCCCCGGGCTGTCCCCACATGAATGCACATGTGCGCCGCCAAGGCGGTAACGTCAAGTGACAGCTGACCGCTGTGCCCGCCGAGCTAACGAGTGAGTGTCACCATGGCTGACCCGACCGTCGTGGTCGACAACCTGCACGTGGTCTACCGCGTCTACGGCGCGGGCGGTAACAAGGGAACCGCGGCCACCTCGCTGATGCGCCTGGTGAAGAGGCAGCGGCGGGTCTCCATCAGGGAGGTCCACGCCATCCGCGGGATCTCATTCGTGGTGAACCACGGCGACGTGGTGGGGATCATCGGCAGGAACGGGTCGGGCAAGTCCACGCTGCTGCGCGCGATCGCCGGGCTGCTGCCCGCGGAGCGGGGCGCGGTGTACACCTCAGGCGAGGCGGCCCTCCTCGGGGTGAATGCCGCGCTGCTCGACGACCTCACCGGCGAGCGGAACGTGGTCCTCGGCTGCCTGGCGATGGGCATGCCGCCCGCCGAGGTCAAGAGCAGGTACGAGCAGATCGTCGACTTCTCCGGCGTGGGCAACTTCATCGACCTGCCGATGCGCGCGTACTCCACGGGCATGGCCCAGCGCCTGCGGTTCGCCATCGCGTCCGCCAAGAGCCATGAGATCTTGATGATCGACGAGGCCCTTGCCACCGGAGACGCCGCGTTCCGTACCAAGAGCCACAACAGGATCAAGGAACTGCGCGACGAGGCGGGCACGGTCTTCCTCGTCGCCCACAACCTCGGCGAAATCGAGCAGAGCTGCAACCGCGTGATCTGGATGGAGGCCGGCCAGATCCTGCGGGACAGCGACGACGTTCCCGGTGTCATCGACGAGTACCTCGCCGCGACTGGCGGCGAGCCCCGCCACCGCGAACAAGCGCGGTTGTAAGTCTCCCGGGTCGTCCGGCTGAACCTGCTGCAAGGTCAGCCGCATTATCGTGCCGCCCTCCGGGCGAGTCATGGCGATGACCGTGGCGTGCTGTGCGATCGCGAGCCGCCGCACGATGTAGAGGCCGATGCCGACACCGCCGAAACGGCGGCGGTCACCGGTCTCGCCCTGGACGAAGCGCTCGAAGATCCGCTCGTGGTCGCCCGGGGCAATACCGATGCCCTCGTCCTCGACGTCCACCTCGATCGTCGGGCCGACGCCGCGGGCGCGCACGGTAACGGTCCCGCCCGCGGGCGAGTACTTGAATGCGTTCTCTAGCAGCTGGCCGACGATGATGTCCGTGGCCATCGAGTCACCGCTGGCGAGCGGCAGGTCACCGGGAACGTCCGCCACCACGTGGTGCTTCTCGGACAGCGGGCTGAACGACACGACAGCCGCGCGCAGCAGCGCGGCCAGGTCGAATGGCCCGTTAGTCACCGGCAGCGCGTCGGCGCCGGCCCGCGCGCCGAGCAGCAGCTGCTCGACGAGGCGGCCAAGCGATCCGGCGCGTTCCGCGATCGTACGGACGGCGGCCCGCCGGTCGCTGTCAGACAGCTGATCCCACCGGCTGGCTAGCGTAGCTGCGAACCCCTGCACCACGGTGATCGGCGTGCGCAGCTCATGGCTGGTCGTCGCGAGGAACAGGTCCTTGGCCTCTTCGAGCTCCTTGGCCGCGGTGACGTCGCGGAAGTCGACCACCTTCTCGCCGCCGTCGCCGAGCTCTGTGCACAACACGTCGATCCAGCGCCCGCTCGGCAGCTTGTGCGTGCGCCGCTCGCCCGGGGCGGGGAGCGGGAACGGCGGCGGCGCGCCCATCACCTCGCTGGCCTGCGTGCCGGTGATCAGGTGCGCGGCGGGATTCCACTGCTTGACGTTCCCCGCCTCGTCGAGCACCGCGATGCCGTCGGCGCTGCCGTCGATGACGGCGCGCTCGTGTGCGCGCTGCTTAACCACCTCTTCGAACGCCATGGCGTTGGTGAGCGCCACGCCGGCGTGCCCGGCGAGCAGCTCGAGCAGCTCAAGCTCGACGTGGCTGAGCGCCCGGCGGCTATAGAGCGCGTACAGCGCGCCGTACGGCCGGCCGCCCACGTGCGACAGGCTGAGCGCGATCGTGTGCAGGCCTGGCAGGGCCGACCAGATGAGGTCATCGAATCCGCCGGACTCGCCGGTCGCCATCATCACCGTCTTGCCCGACCGCAACAGTTCCCCGACCAGGCTGCTCGACAGCGAGGCCACCCGGCCGCGCAGCCGGGCGGGCAAGCCGGCGGTGGAGACTAGCCGGAGCCTGTCCTCCTCGATAAGCACGAACCCGCCGGCGTCCGCACCCGTGAGCTCGCGCAGGCTGGCGGCGATCCGGTCGAGCACCGACTCGAGGTCGCGCTGCGCGTTCATGTCGGCGACCACGTCGCCGAGGCGGCGGACCACGCGGGCCCGCTCGGCCATGTAGTGCCTGACGACGTCGTCCTCGCCGGTCTCGTGACAGACGTTGACCCAGCCGAGGACTTCGCCGTTGCCGTCGGTCAGCGCGCTCGTGTCGATGCGCACGTCGAGCACCGACCCGTCCTTGCGGATCCGCCTGGTGGCGAACGAGATCTGCCCGCCGCCGCGGACCCGCTCGAAGACCGCGTTGTGCTCGGCGGCTAGCTCCTCGGGGATCGTGGGCGGATCAAGGCCGATCACCTCGTCGGCGGCCCAGCCGAACATCCGCTCCGCGGCCGGGTTCCACAGCATCACGGTCCGGTCCGCGCCGAAGGCGACGATCGCGTCGGCGGCGGACTCGATGACCGCGCGCGCGGTGGCGTCTACCCGCTCCTTGTCGCTCCGACCTGCGAGCCGACCCGGAGGAGGGGTAGCTGCTGCTCCATTCCCCCACGCTGGGTGCGCCTGTTCTGCCACCACATCTTCATGGTGCCACCTCAGCAGTGCACCGGGCAGCGGAAGCCCGTTACTTCCTTTCTTTATGGTGAGTGGTCACGCTTATGAAATGTCCGTTTCTTCCGGGGCTCCTGGTGTTCCGAGGCCAGCATCTTCCGCAGATGCGGCCCCGGTCTCTATAGTTCTGCCAGCGCGGCCCGAATAACTCACGTAAGACGGGGCACTTCCTCAGCTGAAGCAGACGATCTGCTTAACCTGCTGGCGGATGCTTGCTATAACAAAACTACTAACCACCAGTGGCCGCAAGGACGCGGAGATGGACCAGCTTTCCCCGGATGAGGGGACGCCTGAACAGCGGCGCCCCGAGCGCCGTGAGCAGGATCGGCTGCGCCCGGAACCGATCCAGCACACCGCACAGCCGCGGCCGATATCGCTCGCGCATCCCGTCATCGCCGGCTACAACGGCTCGGCCGCTTCGCGGAACGCGCTCGCCTACGCCGCGGGGATGGCCCGACGGCTCGGCCGGCCGTTGCTCATGGTCTACGTGACCTCGCCTGGCGTGTACTGCGAGCCGCTCACCGGCCAGGTGGTCGGCCTCCTACGTGACGCGGACTCGCTGGAGCGCTGGCTGCTCACCGAGCTCGACCAAGCCGCCGACGCCAGCGAGCTTGAGGTACACGTGCGCACGCGGCGGGGCAGCCCGGCCCGGGAACTGGCCGCGATCGCCGCCGAGTTCAGCGCCGACGCGCTGGTGATCGGCGCGCCGCGGCACTTCTGGCACCACCTGATAGGCTCGGTGCCGAGCTGGCTGGCGCGTAATGCCCGCTGCCCGGTCATCGTGGTGCCGTGAGGTAAGACGATCCGGCCCGTAACCCCGCCGAAGTCGATGGTCATCGGCCGGACGCCAAGGCGCATGCTTGGCGGTACGTGCCTTGGCGCCTCGCCCTGCGGGGCGACCGTCCAGGTCTTGTCGGTCAGGTTCCTGAGCACGACCCGTCCAGGCCGGCCCGGATGCGCCTCGACCACCGCTTGGGTCTGCCGGTAGCCGCGGTCGCGGTACAGGTGGTGGCTGGTCACCGTCGCCCCCTCGGACAGCACGAGCGTGCCGCCGGGCAGCTCAAGGCGTGGCGGCGCCAGCAGCGGCTGATGGCAGCTCCAGCAGCGCTGATCGGGCCGTTCCTGGTCGTAGAACCCGGCGGCGCCGCAGCCCGGGCAGGGCGCGACGCTGTCGTGCAGGCTGAGCAGTGCCCGCCGCCAGGTGCTCTCGATGACCCGGCCGGAAAGGGACGCCTCCTTCAGCCCCACCGTGAAGGCCTGGATGAACACCCGGCGGAAGCTCAGCGGATAGATCGACCACCAGAGGTTCACCTGCTCGCCGGGCAGCGGCCGGTTCGCCGGGTCGCCCGGGTCGAACACGAACAGCGGCGAGTCGCCGAAGTTCTGCACGATCAGGTCGATCTCCGGCGGCCGCTCACCCTCCCAGTGATAGGAGGCGTCGGTTCGCTGGCCCTCAAGCGGGTGATCGTGCATCAGCAGGTAGAAGAGGAACACCGCGAGTGAGTGCAGGTCGGTAACCGTCGACGGCAGCGCCTCATCGCGCAGCACCTCGGGCGCCATGAACTTGCCGGTCCCCTTCACCAACGCCTGGCCGCCATCGGGTCCGATGTGATCCACGTCGATGATCGCGACCTCACAGGCACCGGGGTCCACCCGGACATTACCGAAGCTGATGTCCCGGTAGCACAGGCCGGTGGCGTGCAGCACGGCGAAAGCCTCGACGAGTTCCCTGGCCAGGGTCGTCACCACGCGGAAGGACGGTTGCTCCGGCTGGTTCAGCATGTGCGCCAGCGAGATGAACCTCGGCTCGAGCAACGGCATCACGTAACCGAACCCGGGAACCTGGCTGGAGCTGACCAGGTCGATCGGCCAGACGAAAGACTTGTGCGGCGGACGACCGCGCTGCAGCAGTGCGGTGATGGACTTGCGCAGTTCCTCCATGAACGGTCCCGGACGGTACCACTTCACCGCGAACGGCGCCCCGTTCAGCCTGGCCCGGTGCACGACGCCCACGCCGCCCTCACCGATCCGCTCCTCTACGATCACGGCCGCCTGGCCACGTTCCATTCGCAGCGTCTGGCCTGGCTGTATCAGCGGGTCCACGACGCTTATCCCCCTTGGTTCCTGGTCGGCTGGCCATGGGTCGCGCCGCCCGGCGTGGTATTCGAGACGTTCGGCCCGGTGGCCGAGCCGCCAGCCGATGGACGCCCCGTCCGGCTGGACGGCCCGGCCGGTGTGCCAGGTGACTCGTGCGGTGTCGTCGAGTTGCTCACGGCGCCCGATGGCGAGGGCGTGGCCCGGGCGACAGGCTGCCCGGTTGGCTGGGGGGCCGACGGTCGCCCCGCGGAGCCGGATGACTGCGAGATGACCACTGCGACGACGATCGCCGCCGCGGCCGCCACGGCGGCGATACCGGCGGTAACCGCTCGGCGCCTGGAGAACCGGGCTGGCGCAGGCGGGGCGCCCGGAAAACCGGTGGCAGGAAAGCCGGCGCCAGGGGAATCGGCGCCACGGTACAAAGTCCCAGGGAAACCGTCGGCAAGCGGCGACTGGGGCACGGGCCGCGTCACCTCTGCTGCGGTGGACCGGCCTACGGAGCGGTCCGGCTCGGATGCCATGGGCGGGGCGGGCGGGATGGACGGGGCGGGCGGGATGGGCGGCGCCGCCGCGAGCCGCTCGCTGCCGGGCGCGAGCAGCAACGCGATGGTCGTGTCGTCTGCGCTGCCCGCGGCCGATGCGCAGCGCTCCGCCCAGTGAGGCAGCTGCCCAGCGAACCAGCCGTGGTCATGCCGGGCGGCGAGCTCGGCGAGGTCCCTGGCGACCACCGGCTGCCACGGCTCCTCGGCCTGGGCATTGCCGTAGCCGTCGGTGCTGAGCAGCAGCGCGAGCAGCGGCGTGGCCCGCAGGTCGTGCGCGGCGGCGCGGAAGGCGGACACCGCCGCCGGCTGGCACAGGCTCGTCGTGCGGTAGCCGTCGAGCAGGTCGTCCCCGCTGACTGGAGACCAGGCACCGCCGTCCGGCCGGACGGCGAGCAGGTCGCCGTCACCGATCTGCGCGCAGACCAGCCAGCGGCCGGCTATCAGCGCGACGAGCAAGGTGGAGCCGTAGGGGATAGCCGGGCCGTCGCCGGCCTGCGCGAGTGCGGACAGCTCCGCCGCCGTGTACGGATGCGCCGCTATGTCGAGCGCCACCGCCTCGCGCCATCGCGCGACGATGGCCTCGGGCAGCCGGTCGCGCAGCGCCGCGGCCCCTTCCGGGCTCCACGGCTGCTGGCCGGCTTCGGCCGTGAGCCCCTCGACCACCGCGCATGCCGTGCGGACCGCCAGCCGGGAGCCGGCGGCGCTGCGGAAGTGGCGGTCATGACCGTGCCCGTCGGCGACCGCGACAACGAGCCCGTCCGCGTCGATGGCCAGGGACTCGACGCTGTCCTGATTGGGCAGGCCGCGCGCGTCGTGCGCGGCCCCGCGGGCGGTTCCGGTCATGGCCCGCCAGGTGGCGGGGAGGTGTTCGCTCGTCATGGCGGTTAGATGATGGTGTCCTGATTGAAGATGGCGGACGGGACGTCCACCCCTGACTGCATGCCGAAGAGCTTGCGCGCGACCTCGCCGCGGTCCGCGCCCGACTCCGACATGCGCGACACGGCCAGCGAGGCGGCCACCAGCCGGTCGGCGATGTCTTCTGTGCTGTCCGCCACGATCACCGGGACGCTCGGGTCGCCGATGAACCTGTTCAGTGCCTCGGACTGGGCGTCCCGGCCGATGGCGATGGACAGCCGCAGCGCGGCCTTCCCCGCCGGCTGTGCCATCAGGGCCGCCAGCCCGGCCTCGAACTCCCCTGGCTTGTCGGTCGAGAGGCCGTCGGTGATCAGCAGCAGCGCGGGACGCAGCGCGCGGCGCTCGATCTGACCTGGACCGAGCGCCTCCGCCGCGAGCCTGAACGCCGGGCCCATGTTGGTCAGCCCCTTGGGCACCGCCTGGAGTGGCCGCCACCTGATGCCCGCGACCGGGACCGGGTCCTTGATGTGCCAGCGCGGCTCGGTCGCGAACGCGATCGCCCTGACGAACACCTGGGCCTGCTCCTGGTCCCGCTCCCACTCCGCCAGGTGCGGCATCATGTCGGCGATCGCGTAGTTGAGTGCCTGGATCTTCTCGCCCTTCATCCCCCAGGAACAGTCAGCCAGGACAATGATGTGCAGCGGCCGGCGGGAAATACCGCCGCCTGGCATCCGGGAGTACTGGGCCGCCGGGGTCATACCGAGTTGTTCTCCCACCAGGTCTCCAGCTTGCTGAACGTCCAGCTCTTGTCCGGCTGCGCGACGATGAACGCGTTCTCGGTCGGGTAGGTCCACACGTACACGGGCCCGCTGTTGCTCGTGAAGCACTCGATGACCTGGCCGGCGCGCTGCGGGAAGCGCGGGCCCCACCACTCGCCGGGTCCGCCCTGCGTCTGACCCGTTCCCGGGGGGCAGACGTCGGTGCTCGACGTGCCGAAGTTCGCCCAGCTGTTGTAGTTGGCCCAGGCCTGGTTGTAGTCGGCGGTGCTGTCCATCTGGTAACCGAATACCTGCCCGTTCGGCATGTCAGTAGTGGTGCACGAGAGCGCCCTGACCAGGCCAGGGTTGGTCCACGGGATCTTCGCCTGGTCGGCGCACTCGCTACTCGCGTCCTGGATGTCGGTCGGCAGCAGCACCTTGAGCGGCTTCAGCCCGGCCGGCAGGGCGGCGAGCGAGCCGGTCGCCGCAGCCGACGCGGACGACGAGGACGAAGCAGACGCGGAGCCGGACGCGGACGCGCTGGCCGACGACGTGGCGTTCAGGCTCGCCGTCGCGGTCGGGTGCAGCGTCGGCGTAGACGTCGGGGTCGGCTTCGGCTTCGAGAACGGGAACGTGGACGCCACCACCGCGACGACGAGGTAGAGCACGATGACCGCCGCCGCGCCGGCGCCGAGGAAGAGGCCCAGCCGTGACTTGCGTTGCTGCGAGGAGGCGGCCGGCCAGGCGCCGGGAATCGTGGGACCGGGCGGCATCTGGCCGGGGGGCGGGTACGCCGGCGGCATCTGACCGGGAGCCGGGTACGCCGGCGGCATCTGACCGGGAGCCGGGTACGCCGGCGGCATCTGGCCTGCCGCCGGGTTAACCGGCGGCATCGGG
>Ga0265325_10002862_pt1 | contig 11509 bp, 11 predicted proteins | sample 41420metaG_FD_202090 | JGI IMG/M metagenome (GOLD analysis project Ga0265325, IMG submission 202090) | Rhizosphere microbial communities from Carex aquatilis grown in University of Washington, Seatle, WA, United States - 4-14-20 metaG | ecosystem: Host-associated > Plants > Roots > Rhizosphere...
TCGGCAAGGCCCAGCATTTGGCGCACGTCTTCCGCGCGCACCGGACCAGCGGCGTGCGCGATGGCTTGATCAAGCAGCGACAGGGAGTCGCGAACGGAGCCTTCGGCCGCGCGGGCGATCAATGCCAAGGCGGCCGGCTCGATCTCGACCTTTTCTTTGGCGGCGATGCTTTCGAGATGTTTGACCAGAACGGCGGCATCGACGCGGCGTAGATCGAAGCGCTGACAGCGCGACAGCACCGTGACCGGCACCTTGCGGATTTCCGTCGTCGCGAAGATAAACTTGGCGTGCGGCGGCGGCTCCTCCAGGGTTTTCAGGAGCGCGTTGAACGCGGCCCCGGAAAGCATGTGAACTTCGTCGAGAATGTAGACCTTGTAGCGCGCCGACATCGGTGCATAACGGATGGCATCGTTGATCTGCCGCACATCCTCGACCGAATTGTGCGAGGCGGCATCCATTTCCAGAACATCCGGGTGACGGCTCTCGATGATCGCCTGGCAATGCACCCCCATGACCGGCATCTTGATGGTCGGCTCCATCACGGAACCGTCCGGCAGCTCGTAGTTGAGGGCACGGGCAAGGATGCGGGCGGTCGTCGTCTTACCGACGCCACGCACGCCGGTCAGGATCCACGCCTGCGGAATGCGACCGCTCTCGAATGCGTTCGAGACGGTACGCACCATGGCGTCCTGGCCGATCAGGTCGTCAAAGCTTGCGGGCCGGTATTTGCGCGCGAGCACGCGGTAGCCGTCGGCCGGTAAGTCGGCCACGGCAGGACCGGAAACAGCGGATTTTTTCGGCTCGCTCATCGTGCTGTCCGCTTCGCCGCCACGCCAGGCGTTGGCTCATTGCAAACGAGTCAAGGAATTGGTGGGAGGCTGACGAGCGACCCGAACCGCGCTCGTTAGGGCTGCTTCCTTCCGGATCTGACCCGGTTGGCGAGTGGCTCGTCCACCGCCAACCTCCCGCGTCTTATATCGGACCTACGGGCGGGGAAAGCAAGCAGCCCCGCCATGGCCGTCAGCAACGGGCTTGACCAGCCCGTCCGTGAGGCGAATCTGCTTGTGGAAATGTCATGGAGGCGGCCCGCGACGGCTGGAGAGGAACATGGAATCAGTCTGGTCACTCCACCCGCAGTTGGAACGAGACACCGTACCGGTCGGCGACCTGCCACTCGCGCGCGTTCTGTTGGCGAACGACGCTAACTACCCGTGGCTGATCCTGGCGCCGCGCCTGCCCGGTCTCGTTGAACTCATCGACCTCGAGGAAAACGCGCAGGTCCAGTTGCTCGGCGAAATCTCGGCCGCGGCGCGCGCACTGAAAAGAATCACAGCCTGTGACAAGCTCAACATTGCCGCGCTCGGCAATCAGGTACCGCAGCTGCACGTGCACGTCATCGCGCGCCGACGCACCGACGCCGCATGGCCAAAACCGGTATGGGGCGTGAAACCGGCACTTGCATATCCACAAGGCCAGCAAGAGGCGCTGCTTAAATTGTTGCGGGATGCGTTGGCGCTAAACAGCGGTCAGTGAGGGCGCGTAGGATGTGTATTGTTTCTCTTCGACCAATTCTGATTTCAGAAACTTGTTGATCTCGCGCTTCAACTTAGCCCGCTCATCGTTGTTGACGTACACGGAGCGCGCCAACTCGATGAATGAGCGGTCAAATGCAGCCTCGGCTTCCTTGGCGCGAATCTTGTTTTCAATGTCCCAGAGCTTTTCGTTGACGGTTTTCAGCGCCTGCTTGAGTGCCGCCAGTCCATCAGGAACGGCCGCGCCTGCGACAACTTTGTTCAGTGCCGCGAGTTCACGCCGGACGTTGTCAATCGCTTCGGGCGACGACAGTCGTTGCTGCTTGATTTCGAGAATCGTGATCTTGTCGATGACTTCGCCCCACGACAGCGCCACCATCGGCACGTTTTGCTGCCCGGATTCAGGCACTGACATTCCTACGCTCCCAACGCTCCCGGTCCGCGCGCAAATATTGGACTGCGCCGGCCAATACTGATAGCAAATGCCTGCGTGGATCACTAGCTTTGGTTCTGCCGATAACCTTCATGCGCGCCGCGCACCCCCGAATTCTTGTCATTTCGCTGCGCCGTATCGGCGATCTGCTGCTGACGACGCCGCTGATCCGCAGTCTGCGCCGCGCGTGGCCGGATTCGGAAATCGATGTGCTTGTGTTCGACAATACCGGGGGCATTGTCGCGGGCAATCCGGACATCAGCGATGTCATTGCCATGCCGCAACGGCCGACATTGGCGGAAAGCGCACGCCTCATCGTGAAGCTCTGGCGTCGCTACGACATCGCCATTTCAACCCAGAGCGGTGACCGGCCGATCGCTTTTGCATTCGCCGCCGGACACATGCGTGTCGGTGTCACCACCGACGATGATCCGTGGCTTGCGCGCACTTTGAAACGGATCGCCCTCCACCGGCGGGTCGCCGCCGTGGAAAGCCTTCATCGCGTCGAACAGATGCTGCGCTTCGCCGACGCGCTCGACATTCCGCGCGTGCCGGATCTGGTCTGCCCTGCGGCGGCTTCAACCTCGCAAGCTGCTCCGGCCGGCAACTATGCTGTGATCCATGCCTCGCCAATGTTCGCCTACAAGGAATGGACGAAAGAGGGCTGGCGTGCCGTCACCGCCGCGCTGGCAGAGCGGGGCATCTCCGTGGTCGCGATTGGCGGCCCGGGCGAGGCCGAGCGGCGCTATCTCGAGGACGTCTGGCGCGGCATCGCCGCCTTTCATCAAGTCGGCTGGGCGGAGACGATGACGTTGCTGTCAAAGGCAAAGATCTACATTGGCCCGGATACGTCAGTAACCCATCTTGCCGCTGCTTCCGGTTGCCCAACGATCGCGTTGTTCGGGCCCATGGATCCGCGCGTCTGGGGGCCTTGGCCAATCGGCGGCCTCGCGACGCCGTGGGCTGCCAGCGGCACAATCCAGAATCACGGCAATGTGTGGATCGTGCAGAACCCGCTGCCTTGCCTGCCCTGCACGTTTGAAGGTTGCGAACGTCATATCGGCAGCCGCAGCGCGTGCCTCGACGAGCTTAAACCAGGACAGGTCATGGCCGCAGTCGATCGCGCTCTTGCTTAACGATCGCTTGCGCTGAGCCATGCCGCGCGCGAGCCGGCGGGCCCCGTAAGCATTGCGTGATGAGGGTCGTCGTGCGAATTTGAGTGACGCATGCCATTTCGTTCAGATCTCGGTCCCAAACCCCGTCTTGGATATACCGATAGCCGCATCGCGCGGGCGGCCGAGCTGCGCCCCGATGCGGCGGCTATTGCGGCCATGTCGAAAGATCCCGACGCTGGAGCTTATGTGATCGGCGGCGACTGGATCGTGATGAAGAAAGGTTCGCCGCTCCATGATCCGCTTTTCACGATGGCGGAAGCGCAGGCGCTGTCCGCCGCCACCGAGACAATTTTTCTTGGGCTGCTCGATGGTGCGCCGCGTTTCGGTCACGGCCTCGCATCGCAAACGGCGGAAGCGCTCAAATCGCGCGACAGTCTGCATATCACCGATCTTCGTTCCATCGCGGTACAGGGTCTCGTCGCGCCGGAACATCTGCCCCCGATCGCGGAAGCCAAGGCCGTGCTGCACTGGCATGCGCGCCACCGTTTCTGTCCGAACTGTGGCGCCGCCACGCGCGCGGTGCAGGGCGGCTGGAAGCGCGATTGCGCGCAATGCAAGGCCGAGCACTTCCCGCGCACCGACCCGGTCGTGATCATGCTCGCGAGCGATGGCGAACGCTGCCTGCTGGGCCGCAGTCCGCGCTTCGTGCCGACCATGTGGTCCTGCCTCGCCGGCTTTATCGAGCCTGGAGAATCGATTGAGGATGCCGTTCACCGTGAAACCCGTGAAGAAGCGGGTATTACCTGTGGGCGTGTGCTCTATTTTGCGTCCCAGCCGTGGCCCTTCCCGGCTTCATTGATGATCGGCTGCCATGCCGAGGCACTGACCAATGAAATTGTGGTTGATCGTGAGGAACTTGAAGACGCCCGCTGGTTTAGCAAGGGTGAGGTCGAGGCCATGCTGATGCGCAAACACCCGGAAGGCCTTACGACGCCGCCGCCGGTAGCGATTGCGCATCACATCATCCGCGCCTGGGTCGAGGACGAGATCAATTTTGACTGAACACGCGACCAAAATACCGAAAATCCTGTGCGCCGGCATCGCGGTTCAAGACATTGTCATGCGCGTGCAGAGCTTTCCAGCTCCGGGCACGAAAGTCGCCGCCAGCGAATTCATTGTCACCGGCGGGGGATGCGCCGCCAACGCGGCGGTCACGACTGCGCGTCTCGGCGGGCGCGTCGCTTTTGCCGGACCACTGGGCGGCGCGGATGACGCCGTCAGCAGCCGCATTCTCTCCGATCTTGCCAACGAGGGGATCGACTGCGGCGGTGTTGCGCGCATTTCCGGCGGCACGGCGTCGGTATCGCTGATCCTGCTCGACGCGACCGGTGAGAAAACGATCGCAACGCGACGCGGTGTCAAACTCGGCGACACACTGCCGAAAGACGCGGCCAAACTCGTGGCCGACGTCAATGCGGTGCTGGTGGACAACAGGTTCCCACAATTCGTCACCGAAGTATGCCGCGCCGCGCAGGCCCGCAAAATTCCGATCGTCATCGATCTCGATCAAGCGACCACTGTCGACGACCCCCTCCTCGCTCTTGGCACGCACGTCATTTCCTCAACCGAAGCATTATTCGCCACCACGGGACACGAGGATTACGGTGACGCTCTCAAGATGCTTGCCGAGCACATTTCAGGGTTCCTTGCCATCACGGATGGCCCGAAGGGAGTGTACTGGCTCGAACGCGGCGAGCTGCGCCATCTTCCGGCCTTCAAGATCAAGGTGGTTGATTCGCTCGGTGCCGGCGATGCATTCCACGGGGGCTTTACACTGGCGCTGGCTGAAGGAAAGGCACTTCCCGACATCCTGCGCTTTGCGAGCGCGACTGCCGCTCTCAAGTGTACGAAATTCGGCGGCGGCTCCGGCGCACCGACGCGCGCCGAAGTCGAGGAATTCCTCAAGAAAAATAACTGAGCTGTCTATTTTTTCGACGGGCAAGGCGCGCCGCAGGGCGCGCAGGCTCCGGCAAAATCCTCAGGCGACACTGCGCGTCCGCTCGATGGACTCGAAAGGTGATCGACCAGAATGGCCGCAACGCCGATCAACACGACAACGATATAAACTCGGCGCATCGCGCTAATCCCTCGACAATCCAAACAGCGGCCGCAGTCGAATCCCGATCAGGCAGCCAGGCAACGCCGCCAGAAACCAGATCCAGCCATGCAGCGATCCGGACGCGACACCGCCGACAAAGGCGCCAATGTTGCAACCGAAGCCGACGCGTGCGCCCCAGCCCATCAGCAGGCCACCGATGCCCGCGGCCAGAATCGATTTGACCGGCGGCCACGCAGTTGCCGCGAAGGGTTTGCTGGCGGCGGCGGCAGCCATAGCACCGAACAGCATGCCGAAATCGGTAAGGCTCGACGTATCGGACAGTACGGATTCCGAGAGAGCATGTTTGGGGCCGGGCCACTGCCAGAAAGCAGCATGTGACAGGTCGAAGCCGAGCGCGGTTGCGGCTTTGGCGCCCCAGACCGTGTAGCCGAAGGTCACGCTCCAGGGATGGCCGCCGGCGACGAACACAGCAATGCACAGCAAGCCAATGGTGAAACCGCCGATGAGGTAATTTCGCGACGGCAGGTAATTCGCACCGCGCGCACGCGCGACCGCAATGATGATCGCCGCCGCGAAGGCAATGCTGGCGAGCGTTACCGCCAACCCGCCCCAGGCACCGAAATAGTCAGACGCCAGTACGGGATCTACACCGCCGAGCGCCAGGAACGCCGGCAGCGAAAGGCTGCCGAACACACTGCCGATGACGAAGAACAGCAATGTGACAAGCATGCGTCCAGAACCACCGCCCACCGTATAGAGCGTCCCGGAGCCGCAGCCGTTTGCGAGCTGCATGCCGATGCCGAATACAAAGGCGCCGATCACCAGCGACGGCCCGAGCGGGGCGATGGCTCCGCCATATTTCTGGGTCAGCGCAGCGACCGGTACAACGGCCAGCGCGCAGATCGCGATGACGACCAACCCACCCAGCAGCCCACCGGCCTCGCCGCGCGTCAGGAATCGTCGCCAGGCCGCGGTGAAACTGAATTCAGCCTTGAGAAACGCCACGCCGAGCCCGAAGCCACCGAGGATCAACGCGGCCGACGCCGGCTGCTGATCGAGCAATACAAGCGCAATCAGTATGGCTGTCGCGCCAAGTGCAAGCCCGAGGAAAAGGCGGTCGATACGAACGGCCGCGCCCGGATCGGACGCGGCCAAACTCACCGTAGACATGGAAGCTCCCGAACGCAGATCAGGACCCGAGGCCAAGGGCCTTTTTCAGATCGTCCCATTTCGTGCGTGAGGATTCAACCGGCCGGCTTGCATTGCTGGTCCACTCGACCATCGAGCCGGCATACAGCCTGGCTTCTTTTCTACCCAGCAGCTCATGCATCACGAACCAATCGGTCGAGGCCCAATGGCCCGTGTTGCAGTAATTCACCACCGGACCGGCAGGGACGGCGTTCGCAATCGCCGCGAGTTCATCTTGGGGTTTCAGGCGGTTGGTCTTGGGATCATAAAACTCTGCGCTGTCGATATTCACGGCGCCGGGAATGTGGCCGTAGGCCTGAGCGGCCGGTGCCTTTTCCTTGCCGAAGAAAAATGATGCCGGACGCGCGTCGACGAGCGTTGCACCACCCTTGCCGTCAGCTGCCTCCACCTCGCCGGCGCTCGCCAGGATGCTCTTGTCGACCGACGCTGTGAAAATCTTCGGGGATGGCGCCTTAACGCCGTTTTCCGTCGGCAGTCCGGCTTGCCGCCACGCTGCGATGCCGCCATCAAGGATGGAGACATTCTTCACGCCAACATATTTCAGTGTCCAGTAGGTCCGCGCTGCAGAACCGAAATCGAGCACGTTTACGCCCGCCGGAACCACCACGACGTGGCTGTCCTCGTCGATACCAAGATCACCGATCAGTTTTTCGAGTTCGGGCGCTGTTGGCACCATGAACGGCACATTGTTGCGGGTGACGCGCCAGCCGGCCTTGTCGTAGTCGCTGTGGACGCTGCCGGGGATATGCGCGGCCGCATAGGCCGCCGCGCCACCGCCATCGATTGCGGAGCGAATGTCGAGCACAACCAAATCGGAGTCGGCGCGATGCGCGTTGAGCCACTGCGCGGTCACCAGCGGTTCGGCATGCGCGCCGGCAACGGATGCAGCAATTACCGCACTGAACAGCATCGCAGCGCCGAGGCGCCGCGCAGCGCGGACCGGATTGAATGGGGACAATATTTTCATGACACGGACTTTGACGTTGGAAAGCCGCTGAGGCGGCACGGGAGATTACTCTTGAAATAGAATATTTTTCTCTATAAAGACAGGTATGCCATCTAAATAAGAATAAACATCTATATACGTCAGCTGAGATAGACTGTTTATTCCAAATTTTTAGGAACGAGAGAATGGACGCCATCGACCGAAAGATCCTCGCGGTCGTCCAGCAGGATGCATCGCTGTCCGTCGCCGAGATCGGCCAACGGGTGGGGCTGTCATCGACACCCTGCTGGAAGCGATTGCAGCGGCTGGAGGCGGACGGGGTCATTACGCGCCGGGTTGCGATCATTGACCCTGAAAAAGTCGGCCTGGGCATTACGGTCTTCGTTTCGATTGAAACCGGCGACCATTCGCAGGACTGGCTCAAAAGCTTTGCCGATGTCGTCGGCGCTATGCCGGAAGTGATGGAGTTTTACCGGATGGCCGGCGACGTCGATTACATGCTGCGAGTCGTCGTGACCGACATTGCTGGTTACGACGCGTTCTACAAAAAACTGATCGCAACTGTGCCACTGAAAAACGTGACGTCGAGATTTGCCATGGAGCGGATCAAATCGACGACCGCACTGCCGATCGCGGAGGGACGCTAGTCGGCGTTCAAGCAATGATTGGTCGGCGGTCGCAGTGGCTGGCGGTCCCGTCAGTGCAGCGACATCACCTTGATGGCCGCCGGGCCAAGGATGACGACGAACAGCACCGGCAGGAAGAACAGGATCATCGGCACGGTGAGCTTCGGCGGGAGGCCGGCCGCCTTCTTCTCTGCTTCCGACATACGCATGTCGCGATTTTCCTGCGCCATCACGCGCAGCATCGTGGCGAGCGGCGTGCCGTAACGTTCGGCCTGCTGTAAGGCCATACAGACGGATTTGACGCCTTCGAGATCCGTGCGCTTGGCAAGATTTTCATAAGCCTGCCGGCGATCCGGCAGATAGGACAACTCCGCCGTCGTGAGCGTGAGCTCCTCGGCCAACGCGACGGATTGTGAACCTACCTCGTCGCTGACCTTTCTGAACGCCGCTTCGATCGACATGCCTGACTCAACGCAGATCAGCAACAGATCGAGCGTGTCCGGAAATGCCCGCTTGATCGACAACTGACGGCGCTGGATCTTGTTCTTCAGCAGCATCAGGGGCAGCTGCATGCCGACATAGGCGGCTGCAATGCAGACGCCGATCTTGATCATTGTTGGTTGATCAAGCTTGAGAATGACAAACAGATAGACGACCGCAAACAGAAACAAAGCGATCGGCGTAACCATGCGGAAGAACAGATAGGTAATGTACGGCGCCTGGCCTCGGTAACCGGCCTGCACCAGTTTCAGGCGGGCCTCTTCCTGGCCGACCCATTTGCTGAGGTTGAAGCGATCGACAATGGTCTGGACGTATTGTTTCGGCGATTGCCTCAGTTTGGCTTTGCCGTCCTGATTCATCCGTTCGCGTTCGCGCAAACGAATTTTTTCCCGTTCAAGCGCCACCGCCCGCATGCGCTTATCGAGCGGATTGACAAACACGAATGGCATCGCAAGCGTCAGCACTGTCGCCGCGGCTGCTATGGCGGCAAACACCATCGTCAGCGTCTTGACGTTTATGATCTGAACAAGTGTGTCAATCATCGGAACGCTGGCCTAGAAGTCGAAATTGATCATTTTTTTCATCACCATGACGCCTGTCGCCATCCAGACTGCGGAGGCTGCGAGCATCATGTTGCCGATCGAAGTAGTGAAGAGCAGCGAGATGTATTGCGGGCTGGTGAGATAGACCAGCGTCATCACGGCGATCGGCAGTGCACCGATGATGCCGGCGGACGCTTTTGCCTCCTGCGACATTGCCTGGATCTTGGCCTTCATTTTCTTGCGGTCGCGGAGGACGCGCGAAAGGTTTCCGAGCGCTTCAGAAAGATTGCCGCCGGCCTTTTGCTGGATCGCCACCACGATGCCGAAGAAATTGGCCTCTGGAAGCGGCGTACGCTCGTACAGCTTGCCGCAGGCTTCACCCAGCGGCATGCCGATCGCCTGTGTTTCCAGGATCACGCGGAATTCCGATTTCAGCGGTTCCGGTGCCTCGAGTGCGATCATTTTGATGCAATCGAGGAGCGGCAAGCCGGCCTTGACGCCGCGGACGATGACGTCGACCGCGTCTGGGAACCCGTCCAGAAATTTCTTTTCGCGGCGCTTCTTCAAATAGGACAGAAGCCAACGTGGAGCGCCGAACGCGCCGGCAAAGCCGATGGCGGCCGCAATGATCAGGCCGGTGCCGAAAAAAGAGCTGACGACGAATGCCACTACCCCCATGCCAGCGGATATGAAGGCAAATTGCCGTTTCGACCAGGATAGCCCGGCTTGCGCGATCCGAACGGAGAGCGGCGCTCTTTTGTTTTTCTTGTGACGCTCTTCCAGATCCTTGAGCGTGGCTTCGACGGTGTCGCGGCGGGATTTCTGCGGGCCGCGCGTTGCGCGTGCCAACGGTTCTGTCTTTGCGACGCTTTGGAGCCGCTGCTCGGCTTTTTTCTCCCCGGACAGCGTCGGATACAGGAATACGTAGACCACGCCACCAAAGGCGACGGAAACCAGAAAGAAGACAGCGATAACTTGCACAGCTCGCTCCGGTCAGGTCCGTATGGCTTCGTTGGCGGCGTCCGCCGCATCGAGCGCGGCGGCCAGGCGTTTTTCTTCGCCATAGTAGCGGGCGCGATCCCAGAAACGCGGATGGCCAATGCCGGTTGAGCGGTGCCGGCCGATAATGTTGCCTTTGGCGTCCTCGCCGACCATGTCGTAGACGAACAGGTCCTGTGTAACGATGACGTCACCTTCCATTCCCATGACTTCGGAGACATGGGTGATTCTGCGCGAGCCATCGCGCAAGCGCGCGGCCTGGACCACCACGTCAACTGACGCACAAATCATTTCGCGAATGGTACGCGACGGCAGCGAAAAGCCGCCCATGGTGATCATCGACTCCAGACGCGACAGGGCTTCGCGCGGGTTGTTTGCGTGCAGAGTACCCATTGAGCCGTCGTGGCCGGTATTCATGGCTTGCAACAGGTCGAAGGCTTCAGGTCCGCGCACTTCGCCGACGATGATGCGTTCGGGGCGCATACGCAGGCAGTTGCGCACCAGATCGCGCATGGTCACCTGCCCTTCGCCCTCCAGGTTGGGCGGTCGCGTTTCGAGGCGCACAACGTGGGGCTGTTGAAGCTGCAATTCGGCGGCGTCTTCGCATGTGATGATGCGTTCGTCGTCGTCGATAAATTGTGTGAGACAGTTGAGCAGCGTGGTCTTGCCTGAGCCGGTACCGCCGGAGATCAGAGTGTTGACGCGGCTGCGGCCGATGATGCGGAGAATTTCGGCGCCCTGCGGCGAAATAGTACCGAACCTTACAAGCTGATCGAGAGTGAGCTTGTCCTTCTTGAATTTGCGGATGGTGAGCGCAGGCCCGTCGATCGCGAGCGGTGGCACGATCGCGTTGACGCGCGAGCCGTCCGGCAAGCGCGCGTCGCAGATCGGTGACGATTCGTCGACACGGCGGCCGATCTGGCTGACGATGCGTTGGCAGATATTCAGCAGCTGCTGGTTGTCGCGAAAGCGGATACCGGTCTTTTGAATCTTGCCTTGGACTTCGATGTAAACCGTCCCCGACCCGTTCACCATGATGTCGGCGATATCGTCGCGCGCAAGCAGCGGCTCGAGCGGACCAAAGCCGAGGACGTCGTTGCAGATATCATCGAGCAGATCCTCCTGCTCCGAGATCGACATCACGATGTTCTTGATCGCGATGATCTCGTTGACGATGTCGCGGATTTCCTCGCGCGCGGAATCGGTGTCGAGCCGCGCCAGCTGCGCAAGATCGATAGCCTCGATCAGTGCGCCGAAGATCGTGCCTTTGGTCTCGTAATAGGTTTCCGATCGCCGGTTATCGACGGCCGCCGGCACGGCGGCGGGCGGCGACGATGGGCGCGCAGTTGGCGGCGCCGAAACCAGTGGCGCGCCGAGGCCGTCCGAGGGGAACGGTGTGCGGCCGGTCTCCACCGGGGCCGCCGCGGCTGAGGCGGGTGACTCGGGCGCGAATGCCGGCGAAGCGGCCGGACCCGGCGCCGATTGCG
>Ga0265325_10002863_pt1 | contig 11509 bp, 6 predicted proteins | sample 41420metaG_FD_202090 | JGI IMG/M metagenome (GOLD analysis project Ga0265325, IMG submission 202090) | Rhizosphere microbial communities from Carex aquatilis grown in University of Washington, Seatle, WA, United States - 4-14-20 metaG | ecosystem: Host-associated > Plants > Roots > Rhizosphere >...
CGACCCGAGTCCCGATGCGGAGATTCGAAACCGGATGGTCCGCGATATGGATCAGGTTCTGGAAGCGCAGCGGCTGATTTCCGTGACTGACATCTTTGCGATCGCCGACGGTCTGGATGCGATGGCACGCGGTGAAAAAGGGAACCCGGCAGTGGTGGCAAAGGCGACGGCGCGTATTGCCGAGGTGCAGCTTCCACACGCGGCGCTCAGCACGGTGGAAAAGAGCACTTTCACCTTTGGCTATTGGTCCGAGCGGCATATTGAGACGGAGCGCAAGATCAATCTGCGGGCGGAAATCGATCGCGCGGGTGGGGACGCGAAAAAGCTGGCCGAGATTCGGGGCGATTTGTCCCCGCTGCTGCGCGACAGCCTGGTGGGACTGAACTATGCGTATTATGCGCCTCCGGGAGCGCAGATCCTGCAGGCTAACCCGCTGTTCGTTCGGAGCCACGATTTTGTCGGCCTGAACGGGCAGGGGCAGTCATGGAGAGTTACGGAAGTAGAAGGCGGGGGCTGGCCGACGAATAGCGGAGGAAAGCTGACCGGGTCTCTGGCGCAGTTGCCCTATGCGCTGGCACAGGCCGAGCAAAACTTTTTGGTACCCACCAGGGAGCAGGCCCTTATCTGGTCCGATCTGGTGCCACAGTTGTTGGTCAGTGCAACGGTACCGCGATGGTGGCGGGCGACGCCCGCGCATACGCATTGGGTGATGCTCCACATGGATTATGGCGAGGCGCTGCTGGCCGAAGCGGCTCTGAGCGATGCACGGCGCGAGAAAGTTCTGGCTGTATTGCATCGTTACGCCGCTCCCGTGCGGGTGGCCGAGATCGACGAGTTGTTGCGGGCGGGGAACGTGCGTGGCGCGGTGGCAATCACCACTCCCGCTGAGTTATTCGAACTGGCGCGCGCATCCGCGCAGGAAAACGACGGCGGCACGCTGGGAGCTGAGATTCGGCGCGTTGCCAAAGAGGCGCCGAACGACATCAACTACGCCACCATCTCTAGATTATTCGGCACGCCCAAGCCGACCCTGGCCAATAGCATGACGCCGCAGTTGCTCAACCTTCGCACTTTCCCGGCGCTGATGGGCTATTCCAGCCGAATCCTGGCGGAGAGTTGGGAATCGAACCTACTGTACTATGCCGCAATCTCCGATCAACTCAACATGTCGCCATCGCAATTGAACCTGATGATTCCCTATTGGACACGCCAGACCATTGAGGGAATATTCGCGACGCATCTGGAGGATTGGCCAGCGCTGCTGCGCTCGCTGCGCGCCGTTGGCGGAGACGCGCTCGACAAGAGCCATCAACAAGGAGTGGCGGCTGGCGCGCAGTAAGGGGCGCGAGTCTGAGCATGAGGAAGATGCTGACCATGGATAGACGGTTCATTGGCGGCGCGGCGGCGCTGATCCTGTCGAGCGGCCTGGCCTGGGTGGGCGCACAGGAGAAACCCACCTTCAAGGTGAAGGTGGACATGGTGGTTCTGAGTTTCACCGTCACCGACAACAAAGGGCACTACGTGACCGGCCTTAAGCCGAGTGAGTTTAGAATCACCGAGGATACAATTCCCGAAAAGATTGCCACCTTCAGCGAAGGGAACAAGCCGCCTGTCGAAGTGCGGGCGGACGGGAGCACCGTGCCGCTGGCGGTTCCTGAAGAGAAGGTGGAGAAAACCGCCGAAGCGTCGCCGGCATTGAACGCCGACGCCTTTGTGGGCACGAACGTATTTGTCCTCTTCGATACGAGCAACTACATGTACCGCGGATTTGTGTACGCTTCCGATGCGATTGCCGATTTCGTACGCGGACTGGATCGCGCAGATTCCATCGCCGTGTATACCTTCAGCCGCAATCTGAACCGCGCGTCGAACCTGACGCGCGACCGGAACCAGGCGATCTTCGGCCTGCGTAACGCCGTGGCGGGCGACGATTCGGCTCTGTATAACGGATTGCTGCTGACGCTACGTGATGCCGCGAAGATCCCCGGTCGCAAGGTGGTCATTGTGTTTTCGAATGGGCCGGATAACGCCAGCATGGTGGCCCCGGACGATGTTCGCGCCGTGGCCGAAGATGAAGGGATCCCCATTTATGTCATCTCCACTTCGGAAGTGAATAAGGATCCGGTTTCCAGTGCCATCTTCCGCCGCATCAGCACGCGTACCGGTGGCAAGGCGTACTTCGCGCGAACCTGGCAGAAGCAGATGGAGGCGTTCGAATCGATCCGCGAGGACCTTGGCAACAGCTACACCATTACGTACTATCCGGCTGCGAATGCGAATGAGGGATTTCGCAAGATCAACGTGGAGATTACGTCGGACGTAGCGAAGAAATACCGCATTCGCGCGCGTCCCGGGTACCGCCCGCGGGCTTCGTTCGAATAGCTATTTGGTGTAGCCAATTCCAGCCAGGAACGCATCTTCTTTGGCGTGGGCGTCGGTCACTGCCTTCGGATCGGGATCGAAAGGGCCTTCCTCCTGGGCGTGCGGATCGAGGTTGCGCGAGAGGATGTGGCCGACGCCCGGATAAACGTGAAGTTCGCATGTTCCGCCGACCTCCTGGGCTCGATCGCAAAAATGCTTTACGCCGGCCAGCGGAGTTTCAGTGTCGGCTGCTCCTTCTATGATGACGATGGGCGGCAGCCGCTTACCGATGCTTTCGGCGGGCGAAATATCTCTTACAGGGGCTCGGCCCAGCAGAAGCAGTTCCGGCCAATGATCGTTTACGATGGACACCGCGGGCGAAAGCAGTAGAAGCGCATCGGGTACGGCGCTTATGTTGTCTTCGTCCTCATGAGGGAATACGGCCGCCGACGCAGCCAGGTGTCCGCCGGCGGAGACTCCGTAGACGGCAATGCGATGCGGGTCGACTGTAAGATCCGCGGCATTCCTGCGTGCCCAACGAATTAAATCTCGCGCATCCGCCATTGCATCGAGAGGAGTGATGTTCTTTTGGTCGGATAACCGATATTCTCCCGCTACAGCGACTATACCTAATCCGGCGTAGTGCCTGGCATCGTCGTAGGTCCACTCAGGGCTCCCAGCGTTCCAGCCACCACTATGAAGCAAGACGATAGCCGCACGCAGTTTTCCTTTTCCAGCGTCCGAGGGCATGAAGACGTGTGCCTTCAGTTCGGTCGCGCCGATCGTCTTGTAGGTGCGAATGCTGGGCTCTTGCGAGATTCCGACGATTGGTAGCGCCAGAAGGAGAGCCGCGCCGAATACAGCCGATGGTGGACGCACGAACCGTACTACGTCCAACTGCGGACTGGTTTCAGCATATCTACGCTTCCACCGGATGCGCGCCCATTTTGCACTCGGTGTGTACGGCCCGTACGGCGCTCTCCAGGCCATCCTTGTGAACCACGATACTGATGGTGATTTCGCTGGAGCCCTGAGCGATGGCAATAATGTTCACGCTTTGTTCGGAAATCGCGCTGAAGATGCGGCCGGCCAGTCCCGGCGTACCCCGCATTCCCTCTCCCACCACCGCCAGAAGGCCAACATTCTCATCCACCTCGATGGGCTTCAAATAGCCATGGGCCAGTTCCAGGGCAAAGCTGGCCTCCAGCGTCTCCATTACCGAATCCAGCTCCTCATGGCGAATGAGGAAACAGAAATTCTGCCGGTAACTGGAACTGGAGAAGGTCAGCACCTCGGCGTTGGCGGCGGCCAGGGAATCCAGCGCGCGGGCCATCATGCGCGTTCCACTCACTGCGGCGCTGGCGGGCTCCAGTGAAATCAGCGCCACACCACGCATGGAGGTGACCGCGCGCGGGCCTGGATATGGCGTCTCCAGCAGCGGCACGATGCGCGTTCCTGGGTGACTCACGTTGAAGCTGTTCTTGCTCCAGACCGGGATGCGGCGTTCCACCAGGGGCGCGAGCGTTCGCGGGTGCAGCACCTTCGCCCCGTTGTAGGCCAGCTCCGCAGCCTCTGCATAAGTTACCCGGTCGAGAACGAGCGCGTCGGGGACCAGACGGGGATCGGCGCTCATGATTCCATCGACGTCGGTCCAGATCCACAACTCGGAAGCGTCGAGGGCCGCGGCGAGGATAGAGGCCGAGAAGTCCGATCCACCCCTTCCCAGAGTTGTCGGACGGCCGTCCTGCGTGGCTCCGTTGAAGCCGGTAACCACGGGCACTTCGCCGGCAATGATCATTGGACCCAGATTCGCCGTGGCGGCCTTGCGCGTTTCATCCATGATGGGGCTGGCGCTGCCGAAAACCGCGTCGGTAACGATCACTTCGGCCCCGCTGACTGCCTGCGATGGAACTCCCACAGACTTGAAGTATTCGGCCATCAACAGCGAGGACAACTTTTCCCCAATCGCGATGGCTTCATCGACGGACTTGGGTGGACGTTCCCCCAGAATGCGCACGCCATGGCAAATCCGGCGAAAATCGGCCAGCAGCGCGTCAATGCCCGCCAGCGCGACTGTGCGGCGGTCGGATGTGTCCAACAACTCGCCACACGCTTCATGATGCCGCTCGCGCAACTTATGCAGATTGAAATCGAGACCCGATTCGTCTCCCGCCTCCGCCTTGCGCAATGAATCGAGGAGCAGATCGGTGATCTTCGACATGGCCGATACCACTGCTACCACTGGCCGTGTCCGTTTCTGCTCAATACAGATCTGCGCCGCCACCTTGATACGCTCGGCCGAGCCCATGCTCGTGCCGCCGAATTTCATCACCAGCAAATTCATCAACGCGAAAGCTCCTTGCCATTTGACGTGCGCTCGCGAATCGCCTTCAGCATAGCCGCCTCTACTTCATCCACATTCAGCGAACTTGTATCCAGATAAACGGCATCAGGCGCCTGCATCAATGGCGATTCCTTGCGCGTGCGGTCGCGTTCATCGCGTTCGTGCAGCCCCCTGACCACGGCCTCTTCCGACACCCGATTGCCCGCAGCGGCCAATTCCTCCACCCGGCGTCCGGCGCGAACATGGGTGTGTGCATCGAGGAAGAACTTGACCGTGGCATCGGGAAACACCACGGTGCCAATGTCGCGCCCTTCCATTACCACCGAAGCGTCCTGCGCCATCTCCCGTTGCTTCGCCACCAGGGCGCGGCGCACCGCGGCAATTGCCGACACCTTTGAAGCGGCATCTCCGACATCGTGCGTGCGAATTGCCTCGCTCACGTCTTCGCCGTTCAGGAGGACAGTTCGCGCACCCGCGGCGAATTCAATGTGCGCCTCGCGCGCGAGTTGCTCCAGGCGATGCATGTCCGTAAGCGCGGTTCCATTGCGTAAGGCCCACAGGGCCACACTTCGGTACATGGCGCCGGTGTCCACATAAATGAAACCGAGTTTATCGGCAATTCGACGGGCCAGCGTGCTCTTGCCGGCACCCGCCGGCCCGTCGATGGCCACAATAATCCGCTTTGCCAACCTTTATGGTATCGCGCGAGCAGTACAATCTCTGTATTGAAGGCAGTAGAAGCAGCAATTCGGGGCGCCACAGTACTGACGCCCACCGATCGGTTGTCCCGAGAGCTGAACCGTCAATTCGGGCAGGCCCAGCGACAGCGTGGAAACGTAGCATGGGCTACACCCAGCATTCTTCCTTTCGACGCATTCCTGCAACGGTTGTGGCGCGAGTGGCTGTTCACATCTTCCGGCGAAGCTGCGCCCGTTCTACTGAGTTCGTTACAGGAACGAAGGATATTTCAGCAGGCGATTGCCGAATGTGAACAGGACAGGCCCCTGCAGCTCGCGGCCACCGGGCGCGCGGCTCTCAAGGCCTGGCAACTGGCGCACGCGTGGCGGGTTGCTCTGTCCGATTCGCGATTCGCCACCACCGAAGATAGTGAGGCGTTCGTGCGATGGGCCTCGGCATTCGATCGACATTGCCGCCGGGAGAATTGGCTCGATTCGGCGCGGTTGCCGGATTTCCTGATCGATCGGATTCGCGACGGATCTCTGAAGCCGCCTTCCCGGGTGGCCCTGGCCGGTTTTGACGAACTCACGCCGCAGCAACAATCCTTTCTCGCGGTCATCCCTCGCGTGGATCAGACCCAGGGGCCCGCGCACAGTTCCGTCCCGGCACGAATCGAGTTGCGCGACGCTTCCGAGGAATTCGAACAGGCCGCGGGTTGGGCGCGCGTACTGTTGTCGCGCAATCCGCGCGCGCGCATTGGCATCATCGTGCCGAATCTTGCGGACTGCCGCGCACAGGTGGATCGATTGTTTCGTGAGGCCCTGCATCCGGGTCCATTTCCCACGGGGCCTCACGCCTATCATGTGTCGCTGGGCCTGGCGCTCGCGAACTATCCGATTGTTGCGGCGGCGCTGCTGGCTCTCGAGACAGGATTGCCACGGATGCGTGCGGATCGCGTGGGAATGCTGCTTCGATCGCCGTTCATTGGAACCGCGTCCCGAGATGGCGACGCCCGGGCGCAGGCCGACCTCAAACTGCGCCGCGACCACCGCTTTGAAGTGAGCCGGGAGAAACTGCGCACCACACACTCGCTATTCGCGGTCCGGCCTGAAGAACCGCCGGAAAAGCAACGACCGAGCGAATGGGCGCTTACATTTTCGAGGTCGCTGGCCGCGCTGGGATGGCCGGGCGATCGCCCTCTGTCGAGCGATGAGCACCAGACCATCGAAGCCTGGAACAACGCGCTGTCATCCTTCTCCACGCTGGATCTTACGCAGCCGGCACTGCGGTACGAGGAAGCGCTCGCTGAGCTACGGGGCCTGACCGTAGACACGATTTTTCAGGCTGAGGACGAGGGCGCGCCGGTGCAGATTATGGGCGTGGAGGAGGTAGCGGGCCTGGAGTTCGACGCCCTGTGGGTCAGCGGCGTGCACGATGAGCAATTTCCCCGGCAACCGAGGCCAAACGCTTTTCTCCCATTGACGCTCCAGCGCGAAAACAACCTACCGCACGCGACTCCACGGCGGGAAGTGGAAAGTGCCCAGGCGGTATTAAGGCGTCTGCTCGCAAGTGCGCCGGACGTCATCCTTAGCTATCCCACCACCGACGGCGAGAAGATCTTGAAAGCATCGCCGCTGTTGGCGGCTTTGAATGCCGAGGCCATGCTGCCCAATCTGGCCGATTCGACGCTTCGGCGCTGGCATCGACTCGCGCCGCTGGAATCGCTGCAGGATGAAACGGCACCCCCGTTCAGCTCCGACGGCGTGCAGAGTGGTGGCGCGGGTCTGCTGAAGGCAATGGCGGAATGTCCATTTAAGGCCTTCGCGATTTACCGTCTCAACGCGGGCCCGCTGGAGGATGCCGAGTTCGGCTTGTCACCATCGGAAAAAGGCACGACAGTCCATCGCGCGCTGGAGCTGATTTGGACGGAGTTGCGTTCCCAGGCCGATTTGCTGGGGCTGTCCGAGGATGACGCGCGTGAACTGATTCGCCGTCACGTGGCTGCGGCACTAATCGACGATTCCTCGCCATTTAGGCATCTCGAACAGCGACGCCTCGAGATTCTGATTCAGGAATTCCTGCACCTGGAGCGCCTGCGCCGGCCGTTCACCGTAAATCGCCGCGAAGACAAGCAGACCGTACAGGTGGGCGGCCTGACGTTGAGCATCCGGGTGGATCGCGAAGACGAACTCGAAGACGGCGGTCTCGTTCTGATCGATTACAAGACCGGCAAGATCAAAACGAACGGATGGGTAGGCGAGCGCCTGCGCGAACCCCAGCTTCCGCTGTACGCTACCGCGCGCGGAGGAAAGCTCGCCGGAGTTTCGTTGGCGGCTATTCGTACGGGGGAAGTCGGATTCACGGCGGCCCAGGAAGTCGCGGCGCTGGGCAAGGTGAAACCGATGAAGATGGACCTTGCCACGCTTGCAGAGGAGCGTGCGCGGTGGGCAACGGCGCTGGACCGGCTGGCCATAGAATTCCGCGACGGTGTGGCGCGCGTGGATCCGCTGCCGCGCGCCTGTGACTTTTGTGAATTGAAAGCTTTGTGCCGTATCCGCGATTACTCCGAGCCTGAGGCGCCCGATGCCGACGAGTGATGCTGCCGCTCGCTCCCGCGCACTGGATGCCACGACTTCGTTCATTGTGCAGGCTCCGGCGGGTTCCGGCAAAACCGAGCTGCTGATCCAGCGCTATCTGAAGCTGCTCTCGGTGGTAGATGAACCGGAGGAGATCGTCGCCATCACATTTACGAAAAAAGCGGCGGCGGAAATGCGCGCGCGCGTGGTGGACGCCCTCAAGCGGGCAGCAGCCCCTGCGGCTGTTGCTGCGAGCGGACAGACATCGCTCTTCGGCGCAGCCGTCGCCGTGGCTGCGGCGCCTCTTGAACCGCACCAGCTTGTGACGCACGAGCTCGCGAAGTCAGCTCTGAAGCGCGACCGCGAGGCGGGTTGGGGCTTGCTCGAAAATCCGGCGCGCATCGGCATCGGCACCATCGATTCGCTTTGCGCCACCCTCACAAGGCGCATGCCCTGGACGTCGCGCTTTGGAGCATTCCCCCGCGTTGAAGAGAAGGCCCAGACGCTTTATCGCGAGGCAGCACGCCGCACTTTGCGCTGGGTGCAGCGCGACGACAGCGCAGGTGAAGCGGTCGGCACGCTCCTGCTGCACCTGGACAACGACACGCGACGCGCCGAACAGTTGATCGCGAATATGCTGGAGCGCCGCGATCAGTGGCTGCGCCTGATCGGTAGCGGCAATGTCGACATGGGTGCGGTGCGGGAGCGCCTGGAAGCGTCGCTGGTGCGCATTGTGGAAACGCACCTGCAAAGGCTCTGTAAGTGCTTTCCACGGCCGCTGTTGGAATTGGCGGTAGAGCTCGCAAATCACGCCGGTATAGAGATTGAGGGTGCTCCAGGGGCCAGCGCCGCGGACATGGAGCACTGGCGACTGGCCGCTAAGTTCCTTCTCACCGCCGACGGCAAGAGCGTGCGCAAGCGTGTCGATAAGAACATCGGATTTGCCCCCAATGACCGCCGCAAGCGTGAGTGCGAGCAGTTATTAAAGGCGATCGGCAACGATGAGGATTTGTCCACCCCTCTCCGTGAACTGCGCCACATCCCCTCGCCCAAATTCACCGACGACCAGTGGCACGCGCTGGAAGCCATCATTCCGCTGCTTCCACTCTCGGTTGTGGAACTACGCGAGGTTTTCGGGGAGCGCGAGAAAGTGGATTTCGCCGAACTCACCATCTCCGCCAACCGCGCTCTGCAGAACGAAGGGCAGCCGACCGATTTAGGTCTTGCGCTCGGCTACCGCATCCGCCACATCCTGGTCGACGAGTTCCAGGATACGTCGCGCTCGCAATGGGAACTGCTGTCGAATCTGACATCCGGGTGGAATCCGGGCGATGAGCGCACGCTTTTCCTGGTGGGCGATCCGATGCAATCCATTTACCGCTTCCGTGAAGCCGACGTCGGCCTCTTCCTGAAGGCCCGCAGCGAAGGCTTCGGCGATATCCACCTGGAACCGCTGAGGCTTTCGGTGAACTTCCGCTCGACGCCGGCCATCGTCAGCTGGGTGAACAGTGCTTTCGCGGCGATCATGCCGAACGACGAGGACGCGAACACCGGCGCGGTTCCTTACAGCGAATCGACAGCGGGCCGGTCTCCAGCTCTTTCCTCCCCGGGCCCTGTCATCCATGCCTTCATCGACGAATCGGGAGTCGCGGAGGCACAGCGGGTTCTCGAGGTGGTGCGCAAAGCCACTGGTTCGCGAGCGATTCTGGTGCGCGCGCGTCGCCATCTCATCCGCATCATCGCTCTGCTGAAGACGGAAGGCGTTCCCTTCCAGGCGATTGAAATCGACCAACTCGCCGAGCGCCCCTTGGTGCAGGATTTGATGGCTCTCACCTTCGCTCTGCTGCATCCGAAGGATCGTGTGTCGCAGTTGGCGGTGCTGCGCGCACCATGGTGCGGCCTGACGCTGGCGGATCTTCTCGCCTTGGACACACCGCAAATGAGCGAAGACGGAACCGCGCGTCTCCGGCGCGTTCGTCCCATCCTGACGAGCGCAATGGAAGAACGCGGCCGCCGCCGTTTGCGCGATCTGGTGGAAAGCACGTGGATAGCTCTGTCCGGTCCCTCCTGCGTGTTGCAGGAGACCGATCTGGATGACGCCGCGACTTACTTCGACCTTCTCGAGGAGATGGACGAGGGCGGCGACATCAGCTCGTTCGGCGAACTCCGGCAACGTGGGGTCGACCTTTTCGCCAAACCCGATACGCGTGCCGAGGGCGCAGTTCAGGTGATGACCATTCACAAGGCCAAAGGTCTGCAGTTTGACACCGTACTTCTTCCCGGGCTGGCCATGCCCTCGCGCGGAGAAGAAACTCCGCTCCTGATGTGGCAGGAACTATCCGACGGCCAGGTGCTGATTGCGCCAATTTCGCAAAAAGGCCGCGGCAGCGATCCAATTTACGATTATCTTTCCGACCTGGAACGCGCTAAGGTTCGAAACGAGACTGCGCGCCTGCTCTATGTGGCGGCCACACGCGCAAGAAACGCCCTACATTTTCTGGGTTCTCTCCCCAAAGTTGACGCCAAGCCGCCGCAGGGAACGTTGCTAAACCTACTCTGGCCCCTGGACGACGTGCAGCGTGAATTCGCCAACGCGGCCGCGGATTGTGACGATGCCAGCGCCCAGCCGCCTCCGCGCCAGCCGCGCGTGATCCATCGGTTGCCTCTCGATTGGCGGGCTTCCACGCCTCCGTCGGCCGTTCAGTGGGATCGGGTTGTATCGCAACCGGATGACGCGCCTGAAATCACGTTCGAATGGGTTGGCGACAGTCTGCGACACGCGGGGACTGTACTGCATGGGTTTGTGCAGCAGATCGCAAAGGAGGGTCTCGAACACTGGACGGCCGACCGCGTTCGCGCGTCGCGTCCACGCCTGCGAACTCTGCTCGCTAATGTCGGCGTCGGCCCGCACCATCTGGACTCCGCGGAGAAGCGCGTCGCCATCGCTCTTCTGAACTGCGTGGAGGACCCGCGCGCCCGATGGATTCTTTCACCCCATAACGAGCAGCAATGCGAGTATGCCATCACCGGGTGGCTGGACGGCCGTTTTGTTGCCGGCACTATTGACCGGACGTTTATCGATGCGGATGGGGTCCGCTGGATCATCGATTACAAAACCAGCGCTCATGAAGGCGCAGGGCTCGCCGCGTTCCTGGAGAATGAAAAGGAGCGCTATCGCGAGCAACTGGAGCGCTATGCCCGCCTGTTGGCTCTCACTGAGACGCGGCCCATCCGGGTTGGGATTTACTTTCCACTCCTGCGCGGTTGGGTGGAATGGTAGTCGGTTCGTGTGTCGGTCATTCGAGAGTATAACTATCTTGTGAGAGTCAAGACGTCGATCACTTTACCGCAGGAATTGCTCCGCCGGCTGGATCGAATCAACAAGAATCGCTCTGCGCTTCTGGAATGCGCCGCCCTGGCCTATCTCGCACAACTGGAAAGACTCGCCCGAGACGAAAGAGACACTCAGATTATCAACGCCAACGCCGGTCGTCTCAACCGTGAAGCGATGGACACGCTGGGATATCAACAATTTCCGTGAAACGAGGCG
>Ga0265325_10002865_pt1 | contig 11498 bp, 8 predicted proteins | sample 41420metaG_FD_202090 | JGI IMG/M metagenome (GOLD analysis project Ga0265325, IMG submission 202090) | Rhizosphere microbial communities from Carex aquatilis grown in University of Washington, Seatle, WA, United States - 4-14-20 metaG | ecosystem: Host-associated > Plants > Roots > Rhizosphere >...
TAGTTACCGGTGCAGATCGCTTCCAGGGTTCCTTGTGGTCTTCTTCTTCGATAAACATTACGTCCAGCGGATGCGTACCACCTGTGGCGCGCAGTATGGTTGGCTCGATGTCCTCGAACGGCATTGGCTGGATGTTAGATAAGAAGGTCCACTGATCCGAATACGGGCGCAACGAATCATCGACAAACACGCTACAGTCGTTCTCGCGTGGTTTTTTCTGCAGAGGCAGCGCAATCAGGTTGCCGAAGCCGCCTTTAGGCATCGTGTCCTGATTGGGAAACAACCGGTCGTAGGAGGTTAGTTTCAGTTGACGGGTACGGGCACAAGTGTGGCTAATAATAGCCGTGCCAAGGCGGCGCGCATCCCGGGCTGAAACACTTCTGGCAAAAAATACCCACGCATGTGCACCGTTACCGGAGCGTGATATTTCAAGCGCAACCGGTACGCCCAGTTCATGACAAGACTGAAAAAAGGCTTGTGCATCCATTTTCCATTCAGCCTCGTCGAAATCGACTGCGAGGAAATAGCATGTGTCATCGGACAATAAGGGATAAACGCCAACCGTGTGTTCGCCGGCGAGGTGGTCGTAAATGACTACATCTGAAAATGGCTTCAACAATCGGTTGCTGCAATCGGAACATTTGATGCGAGGCTTATTGCATACGCCGGTACGCCATTCATTGGCGCAAGCCGGAGCGTAGCCGGATTTCCCGGTTTTCTGGCTTTCCCAACGAATGGGGTAAACATCGTCTCGCCCGCGAAACAGGCGGCGGAACAAGAGTACCTTTTCATCGGTGCTCAGACTCGATAGAACCGGATCTGGTGCAGGTGGCGGTTTTGCGGTTTCCGGAATGAGAGGGATACGCCACTCAATGCCGTGAGCTTCGAGCAAAGCTATCAGGCGCGTATTTTCCGCTTGAAGATTTTTCAGGATATCTGGGTCGAACATCAATTCAGCGGTTACTACTTAGCATAGACATTGCTTAATAGGAGCAGCGATACTATAACGATAGTAAGAAGATGTTTGGCATTTTGTCTGTGAATGCATGCCAAAATGAACCATCGACACCCCCTTGGGGTAGTTTTTTCATGAGACTAAATCTAGCTCATGACAGGTTTAAGGTGACGCTTACATTGATCTTACAAGAAAATAGCGAGTGCTATCACTGAGGTGTTTAAAGAATGGGGTGGCTGATGGGGCTCGAACCCACGACAACTGGAATCACAATCCAGGGCTCTACCAGCTGAGCTACAGCCACCGTTGAACCGTCAAGTCTATTGGTGTGCCCGACAGGAATCGAACCTGTAACCCCCGCCTTAGAAGGGCGGTGCTCTATCCAGTTGAGCTACGGGCACAATTCATTCGGCAAACCAACATGACTTCTTGCTACTTGAACCTGGTCGGGGTGGAGAGATTCGAACTCCCGACATCCTGGTCCCAAACCAGGCGCGCTACCAGGCTACGCTACACCCCGAGAGCGCGGCATTATACAGGCCGAGCGCGAAAAATCAATTTTGATTGTGAGATTTTTTCGTGATCTGCGGCATTGCCAGCATCAGGTAGTAAACCATTGACCACAGCGTCAATATTGCCGCCAGGTAGATCAGCATTGTCCCCCAGCGCAACGTCGAGATACCAAATAATGGCTCCTGATACAACAAAAACAGGATGGCAATCATCTGGAACGCGGTTTTGAACTTGCCCAGCATGGACACCGCTACACTCTTGCTTTCCCCAAGCTGCGCCATCCATTCGCGCAAGGCCGAAATGGTGATTTCACGACCGATAATGATAAAGGCGATGAAAACGTCGACCAGATTCAGTTTGACCAGCACGATCAGCGCCGCCGCCACCATCAGCTTATCCGCCACCGGATCAAGAAAAGCGCCAAAAGCAGAACCCTGGTTCAATGCACGCGCCAGATAGCCGTCCAGCCAGTCACTAACCGCTGCCAGCCAGAAAATAAAGGTACTGATCAGATGCTTGTGGTGCAAGCTGAGCGCTTCGTCCGATACATAGAACACCGCGACGAACACGGGGATCATCAGTATCCTGAACCAGGTCAGCAGATTCGGTATGTTCAGCGGCATCGTTAATGTAAGTGCTGGTAAATTTTTTCAGCAACAAATATTTTATTAATGGAGTTGCTGGTAAATCTTTTCAGCAAGCAGGGGACTGATCCCCTCCACTCGCGCCAATTCTTCTACGCTGGCTTGTTGTACGCCCTTCAGTCCACCGAAGTGGGTCAGCAGGTTGCGGCGCCGTTTCTCGCCTACCCCTTCGATATCTTCCAGCGAAGAAGCGGTTCGCGCTTTACCGCGCTGGGCACGGTGGCCGCTGATGGCAAAACGATGCGCCTCATCGCGTACTTGCTGGATCAGATGCAGGGCAGGACTATCCGGAGGTAATTGTAGCGGCTTTTCCACATCGGGTCGTAACAATTGTTCCATACCCGGCTTGCGTTCAACGCCTTTGGCCACGCCGACCAGCGCAATGTCGGAAAGCCCGAATTCCGTCATGACCTCCACCGCCATGCCCAACTGCCCGGCACCTCCGTCGATCAGAATCAGGTCCGGGCGCTTGCCCTCTCCTGCCTGCAATTTCTGGTAGCGGCGCTGCAAGGCCTGTTTCATGGCTGCGTAATCGTCCCCGGGGGTGATGCCGTTGATGTTGTAGCGTCGGTATTCCTGCGGACGTATGGCCATTTCGTCATACACCACGCAGGAAGCCACGGTCGCTTCGCCCATGGTGTGGCTGATATCGAAACATTCGATGCGTTTCAGATCGGGCAACGACAAGACCGAACGTAAAGCGTCCAGGCGCAGGGTCTGTCCGGCCTGCAATCCAGCCTGCCGGCGCAATGCCAACAGCGCATTGGCCTGGGCCATTTCCAGCCACTGCCGCCGCTCCCCAGTCACCGCGTGGCGTATCTGCACCTTGTGTCCGGCCTGTTCGCTCAACAACTGTTCCAGCGCCTCATCGACAATCTCGATACTGGTGATGATCAGCGGTGGCACACTGCTCTCCAGGTAATGCTGCGCCAGAAAGGCTTCCAGTACTTCGTTGCTGTCCTGCCCCTGCACGTTCTGCGGAAACATGGGCTTGTCGCCCAGATGCCGTCCACCGCGAACAATCGCCAGATTCAGGCACAGCGCACCTTCCGCTTCGACCACTGCAACAATATCGGCATCGGTCTCGCGCCCGCTTTCCACGAATTGCTTTTCCTGCACCGTGTGCAATGCCTGCAACTGGTCGCGCAGCGCCGCCGCATGTTCGTACTGCATGGCTTCAGCCGCCTGTTCCATCGCGGTGCGCAGACGCTGCTCCACTTCATCGAATTTGCCCTGTAACAACAACCCGGCATTGCGCACGTCAGTCGCGTAGTCCCCGGGACTGATCAGGCCGACGCAGGGTGCGCTGCAACGGTGTATCTGGTGCAGCAGGCAAGGCCGCGTGCGGTTGTTGAATACACCCTCCTCGCAGGTACGCAGTTTAAATACCTTCTGCAGGAGGTTGATGCTGTCCTTTGCCGCCTGCGCATTTGGATAGGGGCCGAAGTATTGATTGCGCTTGTCGGCTGCGCCGCGATAATAGGTCAGTCGCGGCGAAGGACTGCCGGTCAACACGATATAGGGATAGGACTTGTCGTCGCGGAACAGGATGTTGTAACGCGGCTTGAGCGACTTGATGAGGTTGTTCTCCAGCAGCAACGCTTCCGCCTCGGAACGCGTCACCGTCACCTCGATGCGCGCGATATGCGACACCATCAGGCGGATGCGCGGCGAAAGGTTGCTCTGTTGGAAATAAGAGCCGACGCGTTTCTTCAGCTGGTTGGCCTTGCCGACATATAACACCTGACCAGCCTCGTCCAGCATGCGATACACCCCCGGCTGCAGGGGCAGCGAGGCGACAAATTCGGGAATCAAAAATTCGCTTTGTGGGCGTTCGCCCCCTCTCCCTCCGGGGGAGGGTTGGGGTGGGGGAGATTTAGGGTCGAAGTCTGTGGTGTTCAAGGATGGATTCAAAAACTTGGTGGAACATCGCCTCTGTCAAGCGTTTGGTCTGCGTATTGTAGCGACTGCAATGGTAGCTGTCATAAAGCTTCAAGCCGCCCGGCAACGCGTGATGTGCGTTGTGGGCAAATTTGAAATCCTTCACCTTCAGGCCACTGGCTCGCAAAACCGCTTCGTGAGCGATGGTACCCAGCGCCATGACGGCAGCGCCCTGTGGCAATACCGCCAATTCCTGTGCCAGATAGCCATTGCACTGCTTGATCTCGGCGGGCTCCGGTTTGTTCTGTGGCGGCAGGCAGCGCACCGCGTTGGTGATGCGACATCCCTTGAGGCTTAGCTTCGGGTTGGCCTGCTTGTCTGCATCCAGCGGCTCTGCAGCAGTCGCCAGACCGTATTTATGCAGCGTGGAATACAACAGGTCTCCCGCATAGTCGCCGGTGAAAGGTCGCCCGGTACGGTTTGCGCCGTGCATTCCCGGTGCCAGGCCGACGATCAGCAGCGAGGTCCCTGCCTCGCCGAATGAGGGAACGGGCTTGGCAAAATAGCCCGGCTGCTCCGCTCTCACCTCATCCAGGAATGATGCAAGACGCGGACATAGTCTGCACGCTGTAGAAAATTCTTTCATTTTTACTCAATATCCCGTCAGCGAAAAATGCATGAAATCCTTTTGCTGGCCTTCGATTTCCCCACCCCATTTGAAGCCAGCCTGCTTGAATGTCTTTACGATCAGTCCATCCGGTTGCAGGCTATACGGATCATCTCCCGGGCGCCAGGGACCTGCGCGCAACAATCTGCACCGCGGCCCGAATTGCACGCAGTTGTCGTACAGGCCGTTGTGGTCAGTATTGATATCGATCGCAATCCCGAATGAATGGTTACTGAAACCGCTGCGATTGCCCTGTGCATCCAACTCGCCGCGTGTCCGTCCAACACGATAACCAACAACCGAATTGATTTTTTCGCCTTGGCGCATGAGACTGACCAGGGTGTCTTGCACAAGCTGCGCGTACTTTCTGCATACCGAAAATTCCGGCAATCCATCCAGTTTGATTGCTTGTTGATCCTCGGCACAAACGGAGCAACCGCTTTGCGCATCCAGTTCGTCGGACAAGAGCATGGATGCGTCTTTGCTGACGACGGTCTGTTGTACCGCGCGCTGTTGAGCCACGTTCCAGCGCCAGTCCTGATAGTGACAGCTTTGCGCCACACCATCGGTGCTTGCCATCACCAGAATGGAAAGCAGCATCCAGCGCAATTTCATGCTCGATACCGTTGCCACTATTGGAACCGCAAGGCATCGATAGGCTTGAGCATGGATGCCTTCCGTGCCGGATACCAGCCGAAAAAGATACCGACAGCCGCTGCCACGAAAAATGCCATGGCGATTGAAGTCGCGGTCACCGAAACTTCCATCCCGGCCAGCTTGTTCACCGCCATTGCTCCGCCGACGCCAAGCAATACCCCAATCAGGCAGCCGACAACGGAAATAATGATCGCTTCCAGCAGAAATTGCAGCAGGATATCCTTGCCGCGCGCACCGATAGCCATACGGATGCCGATCTCGCGTGTGCGCTCAGTCACCGACACCAGCATGATGTTCATGATGCCGATACCACCAACCAGTAACGAGATTGAGGCAATGGCGCCCAGCATCATGGACATGACCTGGGCAGTCTCGGCTGCGGTGTTGGCCATGGCGGTAAGATTGCGAACTGTAAAGTCGTTATCCATCCCCTCGCGAATGCGGTGACGTTGGTGCAATAGATCGTTGATGGACTTTTCGACTCGCGGCATCGCATCGTCCGATTCAGCCTGCGCCATGATGAATCGCACTGCGCCACCGATACGAGTTCCAAACAGCTTGCGCAATGCCGTCGTCACCGGAATCACCACGGTATCGTCCTGATCTCGGCCATCAAGGCTTTGTCCTTTAGCCGCCAGCACCCCAAGCACAACATACGGACTATTCTTGATGCGTATGGTTTTGCCGATCGGGTCTTCGTCTCCAAACAGGTTTTGCACCACAGTTTGCCCCAGCAACGCGACCTGTGTTGCCGAACGGACATCGGAATCAGAAAAAGGATAGCCCTCGGATAGTTGCCAATCGCGCACGGTGAGGAAAGCCGGTGTGGTGCCGGTGACTTGCGTGTTCCAGTTGTTGGGGCCATACACCAGTTGCGCACTGCCGGGTGACGAAGGCGCTGCTGCCGTCACCGAGGGTAATTCCTCTATTGCCTGCGCATCTGCGATCGTCAGTGTGGGTGCCGCGCCGCCGCCCATGCGGGCACCGCCGGATGTGGTCGAACCGGAAAGGATGATGAACAGATTGCTGCCCATGGAGGCGATGGAGGCCTGTACCTGCTGCTGAGCACCCTGCCCCACGGCCAGCATCAGGATCACCGCGCCTACGCCGATGACCATGCCGAGCATGGTCAAAATGGTGCGCAGCCGATTTGCCCACATCGCCATCCAGGCTTCGCTGAGCATGGGACTGATCATGATGTCTTCTCCAGATGTTCCGGTGCGGCATGTTCGACTGGACCGTCGTACACGATGCGCCCGTCGGAGAGGCGTACGAGACGACTGGCATAAGTCGCGATGTCCGGCTCGTGCGTGATGAGGACGATGGTAATGCCGTCGCGCTGGTTCAGTTCGCTGAACAGCGCCATGATTTCCTGGCTGGTATGCGTATCAAGGTTGCCGGTGGGCTCGTCTGCGAGCAACAGTTTGGGGCGGTTGACCAGCGCGCGGGCGATGGCGACGCGCTGTTGTTGTCCGCCGGATATCTGGTTTGGACGCGAGCGCGCATATTGTCCGAGACCGACTTTTTCCAGCATCTCGTTGGCTCGCGCCAGACGCTCTGCGCGTGGTGTGCCGCGGTAAATCAGCGGCAATGCCACGTTATCTTCCAGACTCGCGCGCGGCAACAGGTTGAACCCCTGGAACACAAAACCGATCACTTGGTTGCGCAGCAATGCCAGTTCATCGCGGCTCTGTTTGTTCACATCGCGGCCGTTCAGCAGATAAGTACCGCTGGTCGCCACATCGAGGCAACCGAGGATATTCATGAACGTGGATTTGCCGGAGCCGGACGGCCCCATGATGGCGACAAACTCGCCCGGTTTCACCGAGACGGAAACGTCCTTGAGCACCGGCACCGTGCCGGCATCGGTCACGTATTCCTTGAACAGGTGCTCGATATGAATGACCGAATCGTTGCTCATCGCATGTCTGCCATTAACGTGAAACTCGCGTAGCGATACGTTTGCCCTTTCTCCCGCGTGCGGGGGAAAGTTGGATAGGGGGAAACGGGCATGGCAAGTTTCATCATCGGGGGTAGCACATTTGCCATGACCGTTAGAACAGCCTCATGCCGGGACCGCCGTTGGCTTTCGCAGGCGGCTGGCGATCTTCGATGATGACTGCATCGCCATCCTTGAGCTCTCCGGCCAGTACCTCGGTCAACTTGTTGTCCGTAATGCCTACGGAAATGCGAACTGCTTTGGGCTGCCCGTTCTCCAGCACGTACACCGTGCCCATCGGCGTGGTATCACCCTTGCCGCGCCCGTCACCCTTGGCCTTGTCACCACCTGTAGCTGCGCGCGCCTTTTCCGGTCGCAATCCCGCATCGCTGGGACGGAAGCGCAATGCGCCATTGGGTACCGTAAGTACGTCTTTGCGTTGCGCCACCACAATGTTCACATAGGCCGTCATGCCAGGCATCAGTGCCTGATCCAGATTCTCCACAGACACCACCACGTCATAGGTCACCACGTTCTGCTGCGTGGTCGGGTTCAGGCGTACCTGTTTCACTTCACCGTGGAAAGTACGGTTGGGGAAAGCATCCACCCGGAAACTCGCCTGTTGTCCGACGCGGATATTACCCACATCTGCCTCGGCATAACTTGTGTCGATTTGCATATGCGACAGGTCCTGTGCAATCGTGAACAAGGTCGGCGATTGTAGCGACGCCGCCACGGTCTGCCCAACATCGACCAGGCGCGACACCACGACACCGGATACCGGCGAACGGATCACGGTGTTGTCCAGGTTTCTGCGGTCGCGCACCACTTGTGCCTGCGCAACATCATATTGTGCCTTGGCCGCCTTGAATGCCTGCACGGCCACATCCAAATCTTGCCGCGTTACATATTCCTGCGCAAACAGTCCGCGCGCTCTTTCTTCGTTGGCCCGGGCCAGATCCAGCGAAGCCTGGGCGCTGGCAAGGTTGGCCTCGCTTTGCTGCAGTTGCGCCCGGTTCAGGGTCGGATCGAGTTCCAGCAACACCTGACCTGCTTTGACTTTGCCGTTAAAGTCGGCAAACAGTTTTTGAACAATGCCAGACACCTGACTGCCGACACTCACCAGCACCACCGGATTCAGTGTTCCGTTCGCCGCAACGCTTTGTGTAATGGCGCCATGCTCCAGCGCCACCGTGGTGTAGCGCTCTGCCGAAGCCTTTTTAGGCATGAGCCACCAGATGCATGCTCCAACGACCAGCAGCACCGGTATCCCGATCAGTACGTTTTTTGATATTTTGATATGCATTCCAGAACTCCAGTTTAAGGTGCTGCAGCTACGCCTGATTCAGTTCTCTGCGCTCAACCGGGTCAAGTCAAGCTGTCCGATCGCTTGCGCCAGTGCCAGCTTGCTGGCTTGAAAGTTGTACAGTGCCGCCACCCGTTGCTGACGCGCACTCGCCAGCGTGCTTTGCGCGTTCAGCACATCCAGTATGGACATGTTCGCCACCCCGGCCTTGTAGCGCCCCAGCGTCATCCGTTCCGACTGCTCGGCGGAAGCCACGAGGTCGCTGGCGGCCAGCAACGACTGGCTATTGGTCAGCAACGTCTGGTAAGCCGTCCACACGTCCAATGCGATCTGGTTGGCCAACAGGTCACGTGCCGCCACTTTGCCCTCCACTTGCAACTCGGCGGCACGGTTCTGGTAAGTATTGCGCGTGCCCGTGAACAAAGGCACGCTGAGCGTGATGCCGATACTGCTGCTGTTGATATTGGACGAACCCGATATGTTCTGGTTTCCGGTCGATGCGCCCAGACTGACAGTGGGCAAGCCAGTCGAACGGGTCGCCGTCAGTTGCGCCTCGGCCGCCTTGATCTGCGCCTCAGCCGCAAGCAGGTCCGGGCGTTGCTGGCGCGCGTCCGCAATCAGTTTGCCGATGTCCTGTTCTGCAATGGGATCAGGCGTCGATTCCGGCAACGGTTGCAATGAAAACTGCTGGCTGGCATCGAATCCCATGATGTTTGCCAGCGTTCCCTGCGCACTACGGGCATTGCCCTGCGCTGTGATCAGATTGAGCCTGGCCTGCGACAAGGCTGTTTGTGCCTGCAACTTGTCAGATGGCGTGGCAATCCCGGCCTGGTAGCGCGCGTCGGCCGCAGCCAGGCTTTCCTTGGCCGATGCCTCGGCAACCAGCAATGCATCCACACTGGCTCGCGCGGACAGCAGCGCGTAATAGGATTGCACTGCATTCAGAAAGTTGGCCTGCAGTGCCGCATCGCGCGTCGCATTGGAAGCCACCAAAAGCTGCTTGGCATTTTCCAGCGTGGCAGAACGCCCGCCGAAATCAAACAAAAGGTAACTCGCACTCAGGCTGGCGCTGTGGCTGTTGTAATTGATCGTGCTTCCGGAAGAATTGGACCGGTTGCGCGACTCGTTGGCTTGCGCCGACAAGGTTGGCAGATAAGCCGACATGCCGACACCGACATTCGCTGCCTGTGCTCTTGCACTGGCCCACAGCGAGCGTGTCTGCGGATTGTTACACAAGGTCAGATCGACCACGTCGGCCAGGTTCAGAGGTTTTTTTATTTTCTCTTTGTCGCAATGACTGGCATCAGCCGTCAGGGGAAATTCCCCCGGTCCGACTTCATCCATGACCGAAAGCGGATCGCTATCCGCCCACACAGCCGACGGCAACAGCATCGCCTGACAGAGCAACAACAGCAGTAGATGTAATCGGTATCGAATCACGTTATCAAGCAAGTTGTAGTGGAGATGGTATATGCACGGTATCTACCCTATAACAAAAACATCCACACGGGTGTATTGATACAAATTTGTACAATACAAGCTAATGAAATCAGCGGTTCCGTTAATACTCCAGTCTAACGAAATTCAAATAAAAAGCCCCGCATCGCGGGGCTTGAGAGACATCTTGATGCAGGCTTACTCGGCAGCAGGCGCAGCAGCTTCATGCGGCACCAACGCCTTCATGCTCAGACGCATGCGGCCTTTGTCATCCAGTTCCAGTACCTTGACCTTGACGATCTGGCCTTCTTTCAGGTGATCGGCAACGTTGGCAATGCGCTCGTGGGAAATTTGCGAGATGTGCAACAGACCATCCTTGCCCGGCAGAACGTTGACCAGTGCACCGAAGTCCAGCAGCTTGACCACCGGACCTTCGTATACCTTGCCGACTTCAACTTCAGCCACGATATCTTCAATGCGTTTCTTGGCCAGTTCACCGGCATCACCGCTCACGCAGGCGATGGTGATATTGCCTTCATCGTCGATGTCGATCGTGGTACCGGTTTCTTCAGTCAATGCACGAATCACGGAACCGCCCTTGCCGATCACGTCGCGGATCTTTTCCGGATTGATCTTCATCTTGATCATGCGCGGTGCGAAGTCGGAAACTTCCGGACGCACGGACGGCATTGCCTGTTTCATGATGCCGAGAATGTGCAGACGGCCTTCCTTGGCCTGGCTCAATGCAACCTGCATGATTTCCTTGGTGATGCCGTTGATCTTGATATCCATCTGCAAGGCAGTAATACCACGATCAGAACCGGCCACCTTGAAGTCCATATCGCCCAAGTGATCTTCGTCACCCAGAATGTCGGTCAGCACGGCAAAACGGCCGCCATCCTTGATCAGACCCATGGCGATACCCGCCACGTGCGTCTTCACCGGAACGCCTGCGTCCATCAGCGACAGACAGCCGCCGCACACGGAAGCCATGGAGCTGGAACCGTTGGATTCGGTGATCTCGGACACCACGCGGATCGCGTAGCCGCATTCTTCTTCGCTCGGCAACACGGCAATCAGCGCACGCTTGGCCAGACGACCGTGGCCGATTTCGCGGCGCTTGGGTGTACCGACGCGGCCGGTTTCACCGGTGGCATACGGAGGGAAGTTGTAGTGCAGCATGAAGCGGTCGGAATATTCGCCTTGCAACGCGTCGATAGTTTGCGAATCGCGCATGGAACCCAGCGTTGCCACCACCAGCGCCTGTGTCTCGCCGCGGGTGAACAGCACGGAACCATGGGTACGCGGCAGCACGCCGGTACGGATGGTGATCGGACGCACAGTGCGGGTGTCGCGACCGTCGATACGCGGCTCGCCGCTCAGGATCTGGCCGCGCACGATCTTGGCTTCCAGCGCGCTGAACAGTTCGCCGATTTCGTTCTTGGAGACGTTCTCGAATTCAGGCGTTGCCAACGCTTCGGATACCTTGGTGCGGATCG
>Ga0265325_10002866_pt1 | contig 11497 bp, 10 predicted proteins | sample 41420metaG_FD_202090 | JGI IMG/M metagenome (GOLD analysis project Ga0265325, IMG submission 202090) | Rhizosphere microbial communities from Carex aquatilis grown in University of Washington, Seatle, WA, United States - 4-14-20 metaG | ecosystem: Host-associated > Plants > Roots > Rhizosphere...
TTGAGCATCATCGAGACCACCGCGCCCGCCAGCGCGCCGGTGAGATAGATCGCGGCGAACCAGCCCGGCCCGATCATCGGCTCCAGCAGCACGCCGGCCACCAGCAGCGCCACCAGGTTGCCCGCCAGATGCGAGGGCGAACCATGCAGCGCGGTGGACGTGAACAGCCGCCACCATTCGCCATGGCCCAGCACTTGCGTCCGGTCGGACCCACCCAATGCCAGCAGCGAGAAATGCCCCGGCGAGGCAGGCGCGTTGAAGTCGGTGGCGGCCCGCACTTCGGTATTGAATTTGAAGATGAGGGTGCCGCCGACCGCCAGAGTGAAAAACGGTATGCGGGAGAGGAAGCTGCGCTTTTGCGGCGCGGATTCGGCGACAGGCTCGGCGGCGGTTTGCGGCTTTGCCTTGGCGCGCGGCGCCGCGGTCACCGGCGCGCGCTTGCCGAAACTGGCCGTCTTCGCCGCCGCCATCCCCATCACCCCGCTTATGAGAGATGAGGATAGGCCGCAGCGGCTTTAACGACGGTAAAATTAAACGAGAAAATGCCGACTCACCGGCTTTCTTCCCCCGCAGGGCGAAGCACTTGGCGGGGGAAGATGTCTGCTAGCGCGCGAGCGCGTAGCAGACAGATGGGGGCAATATTGATTATTCCGCGGCGGCGCGAACCGCGTGATCTTCCTTGTCGAGATTTTCGGCGGCGAAATCCCAGTTGATCAGCTTGCCCAGCACCGTCTCCAGATATTTGGCCCGCGCATTCTGGTAGTCGAGATAATAGGCGTGTTCCCACACATCGATGGCGAGCAGGCAGTTGATGCCGCTGGCCATCGGGGTCATGGCATCGGCGGTCTTCTCCACCGACAGCTTGCCGCCCCTGGACACCAGCCAGGCCCAGCCGGAACCGAACTGATCCGTGCCCGCTGCGGCCAGCTTGGCGATGAGCCCGCCGCGGCCGCCGAAATCGCGGGCGACAACACTGTCCAGTTTGGCGGAGGCCCTGGTCTTTGCCGGCGTCAGGCTGCGCCAATAGAAGTCGTGGTTCCACACCTGGGCGGCATTGTTGAAGATCTTTTTTTCCTTGTCGTCCCTGGCTTCGGCAGTGGCGCGCACGATCTCCTCCAGCTTCATGGCGGCGAATTTGCCGCCCTCCACCAGCGTGTTAAGCGTGTCCACATAGGTCTGGTGGTGCTTGTGATAATGGAACGAGACGGTCTTGGCGGAGATCGACGGTTCCAGCGCGTCTTCGTCCCAGGGCAGCGGTGCGAGTTTGAACGGGGCGGCCATGTGCGGATTCCTTCCAACAATTCTGCGGCGATCCCCCGGAAACGCGGGATGCGGAAAAACGATCCGCACCTCGCGACATGGGGACGATTTTTCGCGCCGCAAGTCCCGGCGACGAATTGAGATCATTCGTGATTTCTGTAACCCGATTGTCACTCGACTTTCGCGGCGCCATCGCCCAAATAACATGCAATCAGAAAATTCGCGGGGTAGATGACGACAGCACCGGAGGCACGAAATGCCCGCATATGAAATCTGCTATTTGGATAATGACGGCGCCCTGACCTACAAATTCTGCGCCGACTGCGACGATGACGGCCGCGCCAAGGTCCTGGCCCACGCCATGAAGCTGCCCAGCGCCAAGCGCATCGAAGTGTGGAGCGGCGAGTCGCTGATCTACACGCGGCCTGCCATGTTGATGGAATTGCGGGCGAGCTAGAGCAGCTTCTCCGCCTTCGCCCAGTCCAGCGTCCGGTCTAGTCCGCGTTCCAGGCGGTTGAACAATTCATCGATCTCGGCTTCGCTGATCACCAGCGGCGGGCACAGCGCGATGCGGTCCGACAGCAAGGGGCGCACGATCAGGCCCTCGGCCTCGCAGAAGCGGGCGCACATCGCCCCCACCAGCTTCTCCGCCGGGAAGTTTTTTTTCGTGGCCTTGTCAGCCACCAGTTCGACCGCCCCGATCAGGCCGACGCCGGCCGCCTCGCCCACCAGGGGATGGCCGCCCAGCGCGTTCAGCCGGGCATTGAACCGCGGCGCCACTTTGCGCGTATGACCGACAATGTCGCGGCGCTGATAGATCTCGATGGTCTTCAGCGCCACCGCCGCCGCCACGGGATGGCCGCTATAGGTGAAGCCATGCCCCAACAGGCCCAGCCGCGCCGCTTCCTTTTCTATGATCTCGGTCAATTCCGGCGACAGCAGCACCGCCGAAATCGGCACATAGGCGCTCGACAACGCCTTGGCGATCGACATGCTGTCGGGCTGGAAATCATAGGTCTGGCAGCCGAACCAGTTGCCGGTGCGCCCGAAGCCGCAGATCACTTCGTCATCGACCAGGGCGATGGCATGACGGTCCAGCACCGGCTTGATCGCCTGGAAATAGCCACGCGGCGGCACCAGCGCGCCACCCGCCCCCATCACCGGCTCCACGAACATCGCCGCGATGCTGTCCGGCCCTTCGCGCTGGATGAGCGCCTCCAGGTTGGCCGCCAGCCGCGCGACATACTCCGCCTCGCTCTCGCCCGCTTCGGCGCCGCGATAATAATGCGCACAGTCGGTGTGGACGGCGAAGGACAGCGGCAGGTCGAAGCTTTTGTGGTTGGTGGCAAGCCCGGTCAGGCTGGCGCTTGCCAGGGTGACGCCGTGATAGGCCCGGTTGCGGGAGATGATCTTCTTCTTGGCGGTCTGGCCGCGGGCATTGGCGGCGTACCAGAGAAACTTGATCTGGGTATCGTTGGCTTCCGAACCGGAATTGGCGAAGAACACCTTGCCCACCGGGAAGGGAGAAAGTTCCTTGAGCTTTTCGGCCAGGGCGATGCCGGGCTCATGGCTCTTGCCGGCGAAGATATGGCCGAAGGAGAGTTTGCGGATCTGCTCCGCCGCGGTGTCGGCCAGTTCCTCGTCGCCCCAGCCCAGCGCGGTGCACCACAGTCCGGCCAGCGCCTCGATATAGCCCTTGCCGGCGCTGTCATAGACGAACACGCCACGGCCGCGCTCCATGATGGTGGGCCCCGTCTCGGCCAGCAGCCGCAGGTTGGTATAAGGGTGCAGCAGGCTCTGCACGTCGCGCGTCTGGGCATTGGACAGGGGCATCGGTTACCTCGCTGGCCGGGACATTACCCCGGCGGCGTGGCATAAGAAGCTGAAAAATGGAGGGCTGGTATGCTTGGGTTGATGCAGGATTGGCCCCTGCTGGTTCACAAGATCATCGACCACGCGGCGCAATATCACGGCGACCGGGAGGTGGTGACGCGCACCATCGAAGGCCCCATCACCCGCGGCACCTATCGCCAGATCGCCGCCCGCGCCCGCCGTCTCGCCAAGGCGCTGGACAAGCGGGGATTCACCCTGGGCGACCGCATCGCCACCCTGGCCTGGAACGGCCAGCGCCACCTGGAAAGCTGGTACGGCATCGCCGGCATCGGCGCGATCTATCACACCCTCAATCCGCGGCTGCATCCCGCCCAGATCGCCTGGATCGCCGAACATGCCGGGGACAGCGCCCTGTTCTTCGACACCAGCTTCGCCGCGATTGTCGAGCAGATGGCGCCGAAGCTGCCCGGCGTGAAGCTGTATGTCGCCCTCACCGACCGCGCCCATTTGCCGGCCGCAAAAATTCCCAATCTGATCGCTTATGAGGATTTGCTCCAAGAGGCGGATGCGGATTTCGCCTGGAAGGAGCTTGATGAGAAATCCGCCTGCGGGCTTTGCTACACTTCCGGCACCACCGGCAATCCCAAGGGCGTGCTCTATTCCCACCGCTCCAATGTGCTGCATGCGATGATGATCGCCCAGACCGATGTGATGGGCCTGTCCGGCGCCGACAGCGTGCTGGCCATCGTGCCGATGTTCCATGCCAATTCCTGGACCCTGGCCTTTGCCGGCCCGATGATCGGCGCCAAGCTGGTGATGCCGGGCGCCAAGCTGGACGGCAATTCGATCTGCGAACTGATCGAAAGCGAGAAGGTGACAGTGAGCGCCGGGGTGCCGACGGTGTGGTTCGGCATGCTGCAGCACCTGGCCGAGACCGGAAAGCCGCTCAATCACATCAAGCGGGTCATCATCGGCGGCGCCGCCGCGCCCCGCTCGATGATCGAGACCCTGGAAACCGCCTACAAGCTCAAGGTCTCCCATTCCTGGGGCATGACCGAGATGAGCCCGGTGGGCACCATCGGCACCCTGACGCCGCGCATCGCCGAGCTGCCCTATCCCGAGCAGCTCGACTACAAGAGCAAGCAGGGCCGTCCGCTGTTCGGGGTCGAGATGAAGATCGTGGACGATGACGACCGGGAGCTGCCGCGCGACGGCAAGACCTTCGGCCGGCTGAAGGTGCGCGGCCCCGCCATCGCCAAAAGCTATTTCCGTGGCGAAGGCGGCACGGCGTTCGACGCTGAGGGCTGGTTCGACACCGGCGATGTCGCCACCCTGGACGCCGACGGCTACATGACCATCGTCGACCGCTCCAAGGATGTCATCAAGTCGGGCGGGGAATGGATTTCCAGCGTCGCCATCGAGAACATCGCCGTCGGCCATCCGGCAGTGGCGGAAGCGGCGGTGATCGGCGTGCCTCATCCCAAATGGGACGAGCGGCCGCTGCTGGTGGTGTCATTGAAGCCGGGCAGCGACTGCAGCGCCGGCGACATGCTGGAATTCCTTTCCGGCAAGATCGCCAAATGGTGGATGCCCGACGCGGTGGCGTTCGTGGACGCGATCCCGCACACCGCCACCGGCAAAATCCTCAAAACGGAATTGCGCAGCCGCTTCGCCGACTTTAGGTTGCCGGCATAGTTCGGGTCTTCACCTTCCATGCGTTTCCAGCTCGCCGCCGCGCGGCTTTCCTTCGCCGCCTTTGTTATCGCCGCCGCGATCGCCCTGGTTGCGGTGGCCGGGGTGCGGCTGGGCCTGTTCGCCTATGGCTTCGGCTTCAAGCTGATGATTCCGGCAGTCGCGTTCGGGCTCATCGCTTTCGCGGCGGGCGCGGCCTGGGGACTCAGGGCCTTCCGGCGCAATGAAGGCGAAGGCAAGCGGCCCGGCATGATCGGGCTGTTCGGCGCCATGCTGCTGCTTTATCCGCCGCTCACCACCCAGGCGAGCGGCCTGGTGTCGCCGCCCATCCACGATGCCACCACCGACCCGCATGACGCGCCGCGCTTTGTCGCCCTGGCCAAGCTGCGCAAGCCCGGCGAGAACGCGCTCGACTTCAATGCCGAGCAGCGCATCCATTTCCATGGCGAGGACATGACGGTCGCGGTGGCGCTCAACGACTATTACGACCAGTTGACCCATCAGCATGGCAAGCTGCTGCCCAAGGCGGCGGACCCGGCGGCGACCCTGTTCTGGCGCTGCTTCAAGGCGGCCAACAGCCTGGGCTGGCACATTGTCGATTACAGCGAGAAGGACGGCCGCATCGAGGCCACCGATACCGACCTGTGGTTCGGCCAGGTCGCGGACATTGTCATCCGGGTGCAGCGCTCCGGCACTATCGGCGCCCGTTTCGATGTGCGCGCGGAAAGCCGGGTGGGCGAGATCGACTATGGCGCCAACCTGGCGCGGCTGAAGGCCTTTGTCAGGAAGCTTGCCGACTGAGGCGGTAGTGCCCGTCCCGCTGTTCGGCCTGTCCTTCCTTTTCCAGCTTGATGAGATGGGCGGTGAGCGACAGCGCCGCCGCCGGATAAAGCGCGGGATCCAGGTCCTTGTAGATCAGCGGCACCATCGCCTCCGGCGTCGCGACACCCTGCGCCAGACATTCGATTACCTGGGTTTCGCGCGTTTTGCGATGGGCGAGATAGTCGGCGATGAAGGCTTTCGGATCGCGGATGGGCGAGCCATGTGTCGGATAGAGAATGCGGTCGTCGCGCGCCAGCAGCTTTTCCAGGCTGGCCATGTAATCCGCCATGTCGCCATCCGGCGGGGCGATCACGCTGGTCGACCAGCCCATCACATGGTCGCCGCAGAACAGCGCCGCCTCTTCCTCCAGCGCAAAGCACAGATGGTTGGAGATATGCCCCGGCGTATGCACCGCGGTGAAGCTGAAGCCCTCGCCGGCGATGCGCTCGCCGTCGCGGACGAAGATGTCGGGCATGAAGGTCCGGTCGCCGCCTGCCTCCACATCCCCGGACGCCGTGGGATGCGGCCCGAAGCCGTAAGTGGGCGCGCCGCTCCACGCCTTCAGCCAGGCCGCGGCGGGCGAATGATCGTTATGGGTGTGGGTAACGAGAATATGCGACACACGCCGCCCCGCCAGCGTCCGCTCCAGCGCCTCGCGATGGGCGGGAAGGTCGGGACCCGGATCGATCACCGCAACGGGATCGCGTCCGATCAGGTAGACCCCGGTGCCCTTGAAAGTGAAAATGCCGGGGTTGGATGCGAGAAGGCGCGAGACAAGCGGCGACAAAACTATCGGCTCGCCATAACGCGCCTCCAGCGACAGATCGAAGCGCAGCGCCAATCAATAGGCCCTGTCGTCCAGCGCGTGGATGAAGCCGCGCAGCACGCGATAGAGATACCACAGCCCGAAGGCGATCCAGGCCAGCAGCACCAGCGGGATGACGGCGCCCAGCAACGGCAGGCTGGCGATCCAGTCGCCATCCGCCCAGGCGCCATTTGCCCAGGCCGACGACAGCGCCAGGCCGATCGCCGCGAACAGGCCGCTGAGCGCCATGGCGATCAGCGACAGCGCGAACACCGTACCCACCCAGAACACAAGGATGAGGTTGCGGTAATGGCTTTCCCAGACCGTGCCGCGCGCATCGTCCCGCCGCGCATAGGCGATCACCGCGCCGATCAGGGCGGTGATGCCGCCGCAGACGACCGCCAGCAGGAACAGGCCATAGCCGACCAGGACCGCCGGTCGCTCCGAAGGCGCTGGCACAGGATCGTTCTGCATGAGGGATTTCCCCGTCTCGGCGTCCCATTTTGCGCCGATTGCGGCGGCCCGGTAAAGCAATCCTTAAGGGCCGCGCCGCCATCATGCACCGATATTTGCGTTTCATTGCGCGGGGGCAGCTTTGGCCAGGGACCGTTCCGTCCGCTTGCTCGGTGCGCTGGGGGGTGCTTCCACCAGCCGGGTGTTCAACCTGCACCGCATCGCGCTGGATCATGGCCAGGATCCCGAATACCGGCAGAAGCCGCTGTTCGCCTCGCCGGTCATCAACCGCTGCTTTGTGCTCAAGCATCGCACCCGGACCGACGAGGCCTATCTGTTCGCCTCCCCCCGCACGGTGTCGACCAAGATCATCGTGCCGTTCGATAATGCCGATCTGAAGGCGGGCGGCTATGGCATGTTCGTGGACCAGCGCGGCTATCGCGACATGCTGCGCAATGCCGGCCATTATAACGGCGAGGCCCTGGACCGCGACATGACGGTCCTCAAGCTGCTCAACATGCTGCCGTCGCTCGATCCCTTCCTGCTGCGCGAGCATCTGCGCAACAACGGCATCGAGGTGGCGTCCTGCTATTTCGCGATTTCGGAAGGCGACCGCGACCGCATGCAGCGTTTCGCGGAAGCCGAATTGTCGCGCCTGGTGCTGCTGGCCGGCGAGGAGGCCGGCGCCTCCAAAAAGCTCGTTACCGCAATGCTGTCGAGCCAGGTCGATGAGAAGCTCGAACCCCTGCGCGTCACCCTCAACCTCATCGGCGAGGATTTCCGCGAAGGCGTGTTCAGCTGGCGCGGCTTTCTCTACTACAAATGGTCGATGACGGATTTCTGGCCGGACGTGATGCGCACCCTGCGCGAACTCAACACCGCCGAGCCGCATGGCGCCGTCAGCTTCGAGCAGAAGACCTTCCTCGCTGACAGCCGCCGCACCATCATCCAGATGGTGCAGGGCAATGGCGATGCGGTGAACCGGGCCCTGGCGGTCTATGACGACGCCTTTTCCGACCTGGTGGCGAACCAGAGCCCCGGGACCTTCCGCGACTTCCTGCTGTCGGCGCCCCGCATGTTCCTGGAGATGGGCGAGAAGCTGGGGGCGATCTCCCATATCGTCAGCTTCTGGCGCTACCGCTTTCCTCCCGGCAGCCGTGCCAATATCGACGCCGAGGAGCTTTCGACCATTGTCGCCGATTTCATCGACGGCTTTGGCGAGCGCGGGAGCGAGAAGCGGCCGCTCCACCGCCCCAAAGTGACGGACCGCACCGGCGCCGGCGGCCCGGCGGCGGCAAAACCCGGCTAGGCGCCGTTTCCCCCCGCCTTTTTCAATGCTATCTTGCCGCCGCCCGGCCGCCCTTTTCAGGGCACTTTTCCCCGGCTGGCGCGTTTAACGTATCGCTTTTCCCCTAGATAGAGGATTTCCAACATGCTGACCAAATTGACCATCGCAGCGGCCGCGCTTGGCGCCGCCGCCTTCCTGGCCACCCCGGCGGTGGCGTCGGACAAGGGCGAGTTGCTGCACGACGCCAACCGCACCGTGGACCATCTGCGCCATGATCCCGCCTTCGCAGAAGCGGCAAAGGCGATCAACGGGGCGCGGGCGGTCTATATCGTGCCCAAGCTGGTCAAGGGCGGCTTTATCTTCGGCGCCGAAGGCGGCGACGGAGTGCTGTTTGTGCACCGCGGCCATAGCTGGGCGGGACCCAAATTCTACGGCATGGGCTCGGCCTCGTTCGGCTTCCAGGCCGGATTGGAACAGGCGGAGCTTGTTTTCATCATCAACTCCCGCGAAGCGCTGGCCGGCATTGAAAAAGGCAACGTCAAGCTGGGCGCCGGCGCCGGCCTGACTGTCGCAACCCTGTCATCGGGCGCCGAGGGCGCCACCACCAGCCATGGCGGCGATATCATCGTCTGGGCCTCGGGCACGGGTGCCTATGGCGGCGTCGCCTTCAACGGCTCGGTGATCAAGGAAGACAAGGACCTGAACGCGGAACCGACCACCGGCAAGGAAGCCGAGGCGCTGCGCCGCAACCTGGCGTCCTTCCACTGATCGGTGCGGACGACTGTCCGGAAATAGGCTAAGCTTGGGGCACGGAACCATTCCGTGCCCCAACTTTTTGAGGAGGATTCCATGAAGACATTCCCCATTATTGCGTTCGCAGCCGCCGCCTGTTTCGCAGCCCTGCCGGCGCTTGCCGACGAGGCGGGCGAGCTTTCCATCGCCCAGACCCATGCCGGCCTCGCCGCCAAGGCCACCGCCATCGATGGCGTGCACATGCATCTGCATCATGCGCTGAACTGCCTGGTCGGCCCCGGAGGCGCGGGCTTCGATCCGAGCAACGCCAATCCCTGCGCCAAGGCCGGCAATGGCGCGATCCCGGATTCGACTGACGCCGGTCAGAAGACCAAGCTGGCGGCCGCCGTCTCCAAGGCTGAGGCCGGCATCGCGGCGACCGACCTTGCCGCCGCCCAGGCCGCCGCCACCGATACCGCTGCGGCCATCGGCGCAGCGAAATAGTGAGGCGCGACCAGCGTAGCCGGGCAAATCGGTCCAGTGGACCGATTTGAGCACCGAACGCCCTGAGCGTAAGCGAAGGGCCTGACTAAATAAAGAAGGGCGGCGGAGACCTCTGCCGCCCTTCAGCTTTTCACCTGCTCCAGATAGTGCGCGAACCAGCCGACGATGCGGCGGCGCACATCCTCATTGTCGGCCAGCTTGGTGAAATGGTGGCCCTCGCCGGCATAGATCACCAACTGCACCGGCGTGCCGATGGCGCTCAGGGCGTGCCAGTATTCCACCGATTGCGGCGCGGGACATTCCACATCGCGCTCGCCGACATAGAGCAGGGTCGGCGTCTTCGCCTGGCGGATGAAGCTGAGCGGTGAGGCGGCGCGATAGGGCGCCGGATCGTCATAGACCGAGGCGCCGAAGAACGGGATCATCCACTGGTCGATGCCGTTCTGGCCGTAATAACTTTCCCAGTTGGCGATCCCCGCGCCCGCGACAATGGCCTTGAAGCGCCGCGTCTGGGTGTTGGCCCACATGCTCATCCAGCCGCCATAGGAATGGCCGTAAAGCCCCAGCCGGGCCTCGTCCACCGGCGCGGTCTTCTCCACCGCGTCGATCCCCGCCAGGATGTCGCGCAGGTCGCCGCGCCCGAAATCGCGGATATTGGCGCGGGTGAAGGCCTCGCCCTGGCCATAGGAGCCGCGCGGATTGGGCAGGAACACATAATAGCCCTGGGCGATGAGCGGCCAGGCGACATCGAAGCCATGGCCATACTGGCCGCCGGCCATGACATAGCGCGGCGTCACCGCCGCCGAGGGCCCGCCATGCACGATGGTCACCATCGGATGTTTTCCGGGCGCGGGCTTGCGCGGCGCCAGCAGCCAGCCCTGGATGTCGAAGCCTTCCTTCTTCCAATGCACGCTTTGCGCCGCGACGCTGGCGGGCAGCGCCGCATTGGCGCGCGTCACCGGTGCCAGTGCCGGCAGGCGGCCGCGCACAATCTCCGATGCATGAGTGAAATCCTGCGCGATGGTCGCGGCCACCGCGCCATCGGCGCTGAAGGCGATGGGATTGTCGAAATCCTGACTGGAGAGCGTGAGCGGCGCCGACCATTGCATGCCGATGTTCCTGGCCGCGGGATTGACCGCCACCACGGCGCTGCGGTCGCCGACCAGGGCGGTCCCCAGCAGCGCCTTTGCTCCCCAGCCGATGCCCGTGAAGCTGCCCTTGTAGCCGGGCGTGACATCGACGGGCACGCCGCCGGACAGCGCCACGGTATAGATGTCGCCGCCGATCGCGCCCCAGTCGCTCATCAGGCCGCCGATGAAAGCGACGGTCCTGCCGTCGGGCGAGACCCGCGGCATGTCCATCTGCAGCTTGGGCGCGGCGATCACCCGTGCGACACCGCTGGCCGCGTCGATAGTATCGAGAGTGGCGATCCACCAATTGTTGTCGCCATTGCCCTTGGCGGCGGTGGCGGCGAACCCCTTGCCGTCCGGCGTCCAGCAGAATTCATAGACATAGGTGTCGGCGGGCGAGACGGGCTTCAGCGTGCCGCCATCGGCCGGCAGGATGGCGATGCGCTGTTCGTCAGGGGTGGCGCCGATCACGCCCACCTGGGGCGCGGCGGCCTGGATGGCGCCGGTCTTCTTGCGGGCGCCGAAGGTGACCAGCAGCGCGATGCGCCCGCCATCCGGCGAGAAGCGCGGCGTGTTGGCGACGCCGGGGATCGCCGCCAGCGCCCTGGCCGCGCCGCCCGCGACCCGGTACAGCGTGGTGCGGTGGGCCTTTTCGTCCTCGGCGAGGAACACCAGCGCGTCACCCTTTGGCGCGAAGGCCGGCTGGCTGTAGCGGCAGGCGGCGCAGGGATCGTAATGGGCGATCACCCTGCCGTCGGCGCCGCGCACCACCACCATGCCATGGGGATCGTCGGCGAGATCGCCGGGATCGTCGCTTTCCACCGTCGCCGTGCGGTCGCCGGCAGGCGCCAGCGCCAGGTCGGTGAAGTGATGCATTACCGCTCCCCGTCCCGCCGCCGCCAGCGCGGGCGCGGCGAGACCAATGGCGCACAAAAAGACGACCCGGCGAGCAATAATGCGTTGCATGGCGATCCCCTT
>Ga0265325_10002867_pt1 | contig 11496 bp, 9 predicted proteins | sample 41420metaG_FD_202090 | JGI IMG/M metagenome (GOLD analysis project Ga0265325, IMG submission 202090) | Rhizosphere microbial communities from Carex aquatilis grown in University of Washington, Seatle, WA, United States - 4-14-20 metaG | ecosystem: Host-associated > Plants > Roots > Rhizosphere >...
GTGCCTGCTCCGCGTTCGAGGCCGATGTCACCAAGGAATCGACGCTTGCCGCCATGGTGGCGGACACCCGCGACAAATTCGGCCGGATCGACGTGCTGCACTACAATGTCGGATTGAGCATCGCAGGCGGCGATGCGTCGCCGACCGAGATCACCGAGGAGGCGTTTGATCGAGTCACTGCGATCAATCTTCGCGGCTGCGTCATGGCAGTGAAGCATGTGCTGCCGGTGATGCGTGCGCAAAAGTCCGGCGTGATCCTCACCATCTCTTCACTCGCCGCCTACGAGGACTACCCTTACGTCACCTACAAGGCGACCAAGGCGGGCATGATCGCCTTCACCCAGCAGGTGGCGATCCAGAATGCGCAATATGGCATCCGCGCCAATTGCATCCTGCCCGGTCTGATGGATACGCCGATGGCGGTCGACACCCGGGCCCGCCACAGCGGCAAGCCGCGCGGCGAGGTCGCAGCGGCGCGCGACGCCAAAGTGCCGTTGCGCGGCAAAATGGGCACCGCCTGGGATGTGGCCAATGCGGCGCTGTTTCTCGCTTCGGAAGAGGCCAATTTCATCACCGGCGTCGCGTTGCCGGTCGATGGCGGCGCGCTGGTCAAGATCGGGTGAAGTCGCCAGCGGGGCCGTTGCCGGGCTGCCGGTTCGGGCCTATGTGAATGCCTGACGTCCCAATCCTGTCACAAACATGCCGGAAGACGCATCGATCTCGAACGCTGTCGCGCCGCGCCACGCGGTCGCTGTGGTGCTGGGCGCGGGCATCGTCGGCCTGCTGCTGGCCGCCTCGATCGGGCTCTGGACCTACTACGGGACGGCGGTGTTCTTCGAGACGATCCGGACCGGCCTCGTGGCGTGCTTCGGCTAGATTGAGGAATTGATGACTGCTCGCACAGCCCGCGTCCTGCTCGCGCTCGGAGCCTTTGTTGCCGGCTTGATTCTGTTCACGGCGGTGATCTTCATTGTCACCGGCCGGACGCCGGGTCCGGTGGCGATGGCGCCAGCCATCGGTGGTTCGTTCAAGCTGGTCGATCAGAATTCGAAGCCGATTACCGACCAGGACATGAAAGGGCACCCGTTCCTGGTGTTTTTCGGCTTTACCCATTGCCCGGATGTCTGTCCGACCACGCTGTTCGACGTGTCCGAGGTTTTCCGCTCGCTGGGCCCGCAGGCCAAGGATGTTCGCGCGCTGTTCATCACCGTCGATCCCGAGCGCGACACGCCGGTAGTCCTGAAGGATTACCTGTCGAGCTTCGATCCGCGCATTGTTGGCGCCACCGGCGACGATGCCGCGATCGCGGCGGCGGAAAAGGCGTATCGGGTCTATGCCAAGAAAGTGCCGCTCGACGGCGGCAGCTACACCATGGACCACACCGCGATCGTCTACCTGATGAACAAGGACGGCCGCTTCGTCACGCCGTTCAATCTCAAGCGGCGTCCCGAAGAGTCCGCCGCCGATCTCAAGCGCTATCTCTGAGACGGGCCGCCCGCCAGCCGTGACGTTCGGGCCAGGCCGTGCTCGGTCTTTTCCCATCGATATGGACTGAACAGCAGCTGCAGGAGCGCGCGCCAGGCCGCAAGCGACAGCAGCAGCCAATAGACCGGCATCAGCAGAAGCGCCCAGCTGTAGCGCAGCAGGCCTCGCCGGAATAAGCCGACGAAGGCGAGCACGCCGGAGACCGCGTAGCCCGACATCAGCACCGCGGTGTAAAGACCGAGTGCCATGCGAGCGGCCGGGTCGTCAGGTGCCGAGTTCGCAATCCGGAAGACCAGCAGCATCGCGAACAGCACGTGGATCAGCGATGCCAGCACGGTGCCGCCCACGACCAACTGGAAAACCACAAAGCCAGGCATCCCCAGCTCATCGGCCAGCTTCAATGGCGAGCGCATGTGGACCAGCCACGTTTGCATCCAGCCCTTGAACCAGCGGGTCCGCTGCCGAAGCCATGGCCCAAAGCGCGCCGGTGCTTCCTCGTAGGTCGTCGACGAAATAACCCCGGTGCGATAGCCGAAGCGCGCGAGCCTCATGCCGAGGTCGGCGTCTTCGGTGACATTGTACGGATCCCACGCACCGATCCGCCGCAGCACGGGCGTGCGGAAATGGTTTGATGAGCCGCCGAGCGGCAGCGGGAACCGCCAGGCTGCGATACCCGGCAGGAACACGTCAAACAGGCCGGCGTACTCCGCAGTGAACAGTCGCGTCAGCCAGCTATCCGCGGTGTTGTCGATCGTCAGGCGCGCTTGAACGCAGGCCAGCCGCTCGTCGCCGGCGGCAAATGCATCGAGAGCCAATCGAAGCTGGTCCGGCTCGGGCCGGTCCTCCGCATCGAACACGGTCATGAACGAGCCGCGCGCAAACGGCAGGGCGGCGTTCAGCGCTTTGGGCTTGGTCCTGGGTCCCTCTGGTGGTGCGACGATGATCTCGAACGGCGGACCGAGCTGCATCCGGTCGATGGCGTCACGGGTTTCGCGATCGTCCGGTTCGAGCACAAATTTGATGTCGAGCTTTTCGAGCGGGTAGTGCAGCTCCCGCAGGGCTTGGACCAGCCCTGGCACCGCTGCGGCTTCGCGGTAGAGCGCGACAGCAATGGTATAGACCGGAAGTCGGTCGTCGGTCAGAGGACGCGGTCGTCGCCGGATGTAGCGTTCGCTCAACAGCCCGAGCATACGCAGCCCGGTCCAGGCCAGGAATATCGCTCCGAACACCAACTCGACCGTCATGATCGTGGCGTGCGGAGCCACGATGGCGGCGCCCGTTGTGGCCAATGCGCCCGTCAGGAACAGCAGCAATGGGCTCAGGCCGCCCATGGCGGAGAGATCCGGATGTCTCTGCTGCAACTCGTTCACCGCCCGATGGGCGATGTCGCGCGCGGCATGCGTTGTGACGAATTCGCGCAGTTGTGCCGTGCTGGTTAAGCAGAGGCGCCACGCCAGATCGCCTCCGGCCGTAGCCAAGGCGATCAGGCGCCGGCTATCGACCAGTCGAGGCACCACGACAAATCGCAGACCGTCGTCGCTGAAGAGCGGCAAGAGCCCGGTTTTCATCGCGTCCACCAATTGGTGGTCGGGCAACGGGCAACGCCGGCGTGGCATCCGGCTCAGCGGCTCGAATGCCATGTTGAGGGATGCGGCCAATGCGGCCACATACGTGTCCTCGTTGAGAATCCCCCACGTGATCAGCACGCGGTCGGCTCCGACGTCGGCTTCGATCGCACGCTGCGCGGCGATCTTCAGGATCGCAGGCGGTATGAGATGACGGACGCAGTCGATCTCGATGCAACGGGGATGTGGATGGCGGCTGGGCTGCAGGGACTCGATAGAGTTGCGCGCAAGCTTCGGCACCAGCGGCGGTGCGGAAACCGGCCCGACCCAATCATCCTCTGCGGTGCGGGCAATGGCCGCTCCGCCCCCCACGCGATACGCCATCGTGCCCCACCGACGAAGACGCTGAACCATTCCGACGTTTCGTCTATAAGCAGCCGACGTTACGCCCGGGTCCCCAGCACAAATTCGAACACGAAGATGAAATGCGGCACAAGGCTTCCGGCAGGCTCGCACGGCTGGGTTGCATTTTTCGCCGGGATATTTCTGGCTTTTTGGGGGGTTGGCGACGTCTGGTCGCAGGCGCCAACGACCACTCCATCCCAGGTTTCACCGGCCGCGCCTGTACAAAAGCAGGCACCTTGGGCCGGTCCGGTCACTGACCCGGTCGTCATCCCCGGTTTTTGGGACCCGCGTCGGCGCCCCGAACGACCGGATTTGTCGCGCGTGTCACTGATCCGCTTTCTCACGGAGATCGACTATCCGCCATTCAACTATCTGTCCGGCGACGGCAATCCAGCGGGGCTCAACGTCGATCTCGCGCGCGCGATCTGCGAGGAGTTGAAGATCGCCTGCTCGGTGCAAATGCGTCGGTTCGATACTCTGCTGGCGTCGCTCGCCGACAACCGGGGCGATGCGGTCATGGCGTCGATCACGGTGACTCCGGAAACGCGCAAGCTCGCCGACTTCACCGATCCGTATTATCGAACGCCCGCACGGTTTGTCGCGCGCCGTGACGGCGCGATCAAGGACGTCCAACCGGAACAGCTCGAGGGCAAGCAGGTGGCGGTGGCCGCCGGCACCGCTCACGAGGCCTTTCTCAAAGCGTTATTCACCGAAGTCAACATTCATACCTACGCGACGCCAGAACTCGCGCGCGAGGCTTTGAAAAAAGGCGAGGTCGATCTGCTGTTCGGCGACGGCATCTCGCTCGCCTTTTGGCTCAACGGCACGGATTCGCAGAATTGCTGCATATTCCGCGGCGGTCCCTTCACCGAGAGCCGCTACTTCGGGGAGGGCGTGGGCATCGCGGTCAAGCGCGGCAACGATACGCTGCGGCAAGGTTTCAACTGGGCGCTGTTTCGGCTCTGGGAAAAGGGCAGGTTCAACGACCTTTGGCTGCGCTATTTTCCGATCAGCCCCTTTTGATCGCAACGTCGCGCGATCGGACTTTTCAAGCCTGCGGGTCTCCCTTAACGTCCCCCGGCATTAGGGACGTTCCGATTTTCAGATGATCCGCCAAGCCAATGCGATCGATTTCTGGCGCGGCTTGGCGCTGGTTTTCATTTTCCTCAATCATATTCCGGGGCTGTACTACTCCCACTTCACGCACGCCAGCTATTCGCTGTCGGATTCGGCCGACATGTTCGTCTTCCTGGCCGGCTGGGCGCTGCGCTACGTCGTCGGCCAGCCGGGGCGCCAGCAGTCCGGCGGCTATCTGGTGCTGCGGCTGTTCGGCCGCGCCCTCACGCTCTATGCGGCCCAGATCCTGATCACCATGATCGCCATCGCGCTCCTGGGCGGCGCGGCGTTGCTCGCCGACAACCCGCTGCTGCTGGAATGGCATAACGCGGCCGCCGTGTTTCAGGATCCGGTGCCGACGCATGTCGGTCTCGTGCTGATCACGCATCAACTTGGCTACTTCGACATTCTGCCGCTCTATGTCGCTCTGATGGTGATGGCGCCGGGCATCGCCCTGATTGACCGCTACGTGCCGAAGCTGCTGCTGCCGGTGTCGCTCGCGCTCTACATCGTCACGCTTGCCGTACCGATTTCGATCCCGACGTGGCCGGTCGAAGGCCAGTGGTTCTTCAATCCGTTGGCCTGGCAACTGATCTTCGTGCTGGGCTTCTTGATCGCCCGAGAAGATGGGCTTGGCGAATTTGTGCGCCGCCACATGATCGCGATCCGGATTGTTGCACTGCCGTTGGTGCTGTTCTTCCTCGGCGTCGTGCAATTCAACTGGTGGCCTGACCCGACCACGGTGCCGGAGCCGAAGCTGTTCTTCATATTCAGCAAAACCTATAATTCGCCGGCCCGGATCATTCAGTTCCTGGCGCTGATCTCGGTGATGACGGTGACTTATCCCTATATTCGTCGCTTCGCCCCGCCGCTGGTCGCGTATCTATCGATGCTGGGGCGCAATTCGCTTTATGTATTCTGTGTCGGCTCGATCCTGAGCCTTTCGGGCCAGATCGTTCGCTTTCTCTACAAGGGCAACATTTACATCGATACCGTTGTCGTCATTATCGGCATCGCGATCATGACTCTCACGGCATGGCTTCCGGAATGGCGCGAAAGCATCAGACGACGATAGCAACCGGCATAGGCGCTTTCGTGCTCAGCGCCATGCTCGCCGCGCCGCTCGCGTTCGGCGAGGAAAGTCCTGCGCCGCCGCAGCCAAAGCCGATGACGACCGACGCCATGCCCGCGCCGTTTTCGCAGGATTGCCAGGTTGGCAACGAGCAGATCGTCGAGCAGTCGCCGCTGCCCAACGTCGCCGCCGCCTTGCAGCAGCGCAAGCGCATCAAGATTCTGGCGATCGGCTCGTCGTCGTCGCTCGGCCGCCGCTACACCCATCCCGGCGGACACAGCGAGCAGATCCGCGACATTCTGCAGACTGCGATCAAGGGCCTCGACGTCGTGATGATCAATCGTGGCGTCTCGGGTGAATTGTCGGCACAGGCCGCGTCGCGGATCAAGGATGAGGTCGCGCTGAACGATCCTGACCTGGTGCTCTGGCAGGTCGGCACCAACGATGCGCTGGCCTACGTGCCGCTCGACGAACTCGAGCACACCATTGTCGACACCGTGCACTGGCTTCGCGAGCACAAGGTCGACGTGGTGCTCGCCGGCCTGCAGTACGTCAAGGTCGAGGCCCAGGACGACCACTACAAGGCGGTGCGCGAATTGCTTCGCAAGATCGCGGCCAAGGAAAATGTCGCGATTGTCCGCCGCTACGAGGCGCAGCGCCTGATCACCCTGGCCGAAGGCAGCGGCGGCGGTCTCGCCCCCGACGAGTTCCAGCGCAGCGAAGTGGGCTATGCCTGCCTATCGCAATACATGGCGCGGGCGATCACGCTCGGCCTGTTTGGACAGAACCTGCACGTGCGGCCGATCGCGCCGCCGACCCAGCCACAGCATTGATGGATTCGCTCCGCAATTGACGCCGCCGGAGGCTCTTCCTATGAAGAGCCGCGTCCCGGAGACCCCGATGTCCGTTACCGAAACCGCCGCTTCGCTGCGCGAACTGGCCGAGCAGTCGAACGCCTGGCCGTTCGAGGAGGCGCGCAAGATCGTCGCTCGGCTCAAGCGCAAGCCCAAAGAAAGCAATGAGCACGAGGTGATCTTCGAGACCGGCTACGGCCCGTCCGGGCTGCCGCACATCGGCACCTTCGGCGAGGTGGCGCGCACGACGATGGTGCGTCACGCCTTCCGGGTTCTCACCGACGACAAGATCAAGACCCGGCTGATCGCCTTCTCCGACGACATGGACGGGCTGCGCAAGGTGCCGGACAACGTGCCGAACAAGGAGATGCTGGCGCAGCATCTCGGCAAGCCGCTGACCAAGGTGCCGGATCCGTTCGGGACGCATCCGTCGTTCGGCGAGCACAACAACGCGCGGCTGCGCGCGTTTCTCGATACGTTCGGCTTCGAATACGAGTTCTATTCGTCGACGCAGTGCTACACCTCGGGCCGTTTCGACCAGACGCTGCTGCGCATGCTCGAGCGTTTCGACGCCGTGATGGACATCATGCTGCCGTCGCTGCGCGAGGAGCGGGCGCAGACCTATTCGCCGTTTCTGCCGATCGACGCGAAGTCCGGCATTGTGCTCCAGGTGCCGGTGACCGCGCACGACGCCAAGGCCGGCACCATCACCTACGAGGACCCGGACACCAAGGCGCCGGTCACTGTTTCGGTCACCGGCGGCCGCTGCAAGCTGCAATGGAAGCCGGACTGGGCGATGCGCTGGGTCGCGCTCGGCATCGATTACGAGATGGCCGGCAAGGACCTGATCGACTCGGTCAAGCTCAGCGGCGAAATCTGCCGCGCGCTCGGCGGCACGCCGCCGGAGGGCTTCAACTACGAGCTGTTCCTCGACGAGAAGGGCCAGAAGATTTCCAAGTCGAAGGGCAATGGGCTCACCATCGATGAGTGGCTGCGCTATGCCTCGCCGGAAAGCCTGTCGCTGTTCATGTACCGCGAGCCGAAGTCGGCGAAGCGGCTCTACTTCGACGTCATCCCGCGCCACGTCGACGAGTACCAGCAATTCCTCGACGGCTACGCGCGGCAGGATGGCAAGCAGCGCCTGAGCAATCCGGTCTGGCACATCCACTCCGGCCATCCGCCCAAGGCCGACATGCCGATCTCGTTCCAGATGCTGCTCACTCTGGTGTCGTCGTCGAACGCCGAGAACGCCGAAACGCTGTGGGGCTTCATCGGCCGGTATCGCCCCGGCGTGACGGCACAGACCCATCCCAGGCTCAACGACGCGGTGCAATACGCCATTCACTACTTCCGCGACTTCGTGCTGCCGGAAAAGAAATTCCGCGAGGCTGGCGAGGGCGAGCGCAAGGCGTTGCAGGATCTGCGCGACGCTTTGTCGAACCTGCCGCCGGATTCCACGGCCGAGCAGATCCAGGACGTGCTCTACGACGTCGGCCGCCGGCCGCCGTTCCTCGACGAGAAGAAGAAGGCCAAGGATGGCAAGCCCGGCGTCTCGCTCGACTGGTTCAACATGCTCTATCAGGTGCTGCTCGGCCAGGAGAAGGGCCCGCGCTTCGGCTCGTTCGTCGCGGTCTATGGTCTGAAGAACACCATCGACATGATCGACGGCGCGCTGGCGCGCTCGGCGTAGAAAGCCTCTCCCCGTCACCCTGAGGTGCTCAGCCGTAGGCCGAGCCTCGAAGGGCGACGGCCCGAGGATCCGGGGCCGCATCCTTCGAGGCTCGCTTCGCTCGCACCTCAGGATGACGGATCAGGCTCGGTGCCGCCTAATCCAGCGACAAATACGGATCGTTCAGCCGTTTGTCGTTGCGCCGCTTCTGCTTGATGATATCGCCCGTCGTCCAGTATTCGCTTTTCACCGCGCGGTCGGCCTCGATCTGGAATTCCTCCGGCCATTGGCCGAGCGAATAGCCGAACCACGGCATCTCCGGCTTCAGCGCCGGCAGCCCGAGTTCCTCCCAGATCAGCTTGGCGTTCTCCATGAACTGGCGCGCCGGCAGTGAGATCGGCGGGTAGGGCCGCTTCAGCATGGCGTTGATCAGCATCGCCGAGTCGTTGGCCTCATAGTGGTTGTCGTCGGCGCTGGCGCGCGGCCCATGACCCATGTCCTTGTGATCGAGCACGCGCATGTCCTCGTGCGGGCGCATCCGGTACGCCATCGCCCACATCACCATGTCGAGGTTTTCGGGGTCGATGTCGTCGTTCACAGCGATCGTCAGCTTGCCGACCGACGACGAATACGACGACGCGCCATAGAGCGCGCGCCAGACCTCGGCCTCCAGCGTGTCCGATTTCAACTGGATGACGATCAGCTTGCGCAGGTTGGTCAGCGGCTCGTGCATGAACACGCGCGTGACGCCGCTGATGTTGAGATGATGCTGCAGATGGTGAAGGAACGCCGGCTCATAGGCGACGCGCTTGATCAGGCTCGATTCGGACGGCGTCACCTGGCTGATGATCGACACCAGCACGGCGTCCTTTCGCCGCGTGATCGCGGTGACGTCGAAGTAGGCGTTATACTCCTTCAGGTTCATGTAGCCGTGGGATTCGCCGAAGCTTCCTTCCGGCTCGAGCCATTCGGTGTCGAGCCAGCCTTCGACCACGATCTCGGCCTCGGCCGGCACGATCAGGTCCACGGTCTTGGCCTTGCACACATTGATCGGCGCGCCGACCAGGCCGCCCGCGACTGCAAGCTCATCGAGGTGCTTCGGCAGCTTGTGGACCGAGGCGAAGGTGATCGCGGGCGGCGAGCCGAGCAGCAGCGCCACCGGCATCCTCTTCTCGCCGCGCGCCTTGTACTTGAGGAAGTGCTCGTGAATGCCCTGGTTCAGCTCGATCTCCGGGTTCATGCCCATGCGCGTCGGGCTTTTGACCATGGCCCGGTAGTTGCCGATGTTCTGCTTGCCGGTCTCCGGGTCCTTGGTGATGAACATCGAGCACGATGCATAGGGCGCATTGTCGAAGCCCGGCGTGGAGATTGGGATCGGCAGCGCGTCGACGCCGTGACCCTTGGTCAAATCGTCGCCCTGGTAGACGATTTCCTGGCATGCCGGATTGTCGACCATCACCGGCTCGATCTGGTGCTCCTCGGCACGGCTCCACTGTTTCGCAATATCGGCGATCTCGCAGCCCAGCGCGGTGCCGTAGATTTTTTGGTTGGTGGCAAGCGCGCCGACCACGACCGGCATGTCGTACTTGCGGCCCTTGCTGTCGGTGACGTTCTCGAACAGGAACGCCTTGCGGTCTGCCTCGCGGATGCCGCCGCGGAATTGCCAGCGCACCAGCGCGTGCATCTCGGTGTCCTTGTTGATCGGCCGCTTGACGCGGATCAACAGACCCTGCTTCTCGAGGGCTGCGATGTGAGCGTGCAGGTCCGGATATTTCAGCGTGTTCATGATTCCTCCCAGCGGTCCAATCGCGCTGGCAACCGCTCGGCGTCAGTTGAAACAAGCGCACCGGCTTATTCAAGCGAAAACCTCGGGCGCCGTGCGTCATGCCACGTCTGCAAAAGCGCGGACATCGCTGCACGGTTGTTGCTAGAGTCGCATCGCAATGACCGCCGCCTCGCTCGCCATTCTCGGCCTCACCGTCGTCGTCAGTTCGTTCATCTCCGGCGTGTTCGGCATGGCCGGGGGAATGGTGCTGCTCGGCGTCATCCTGGTTTATTTCGATGTCGCCACCGGCATGCTGCTGTTCTCGATCCTGCAAATCTCCGGCAACGGCTGGCGCGCCCTGGTTTGGCGACGGTTCGTGCGCTGGCCGATCTTCTATTGGTATATCGCCGGTGCCGTACTTGCGTTCGTGGTGATGCGGGCCATTGCCTATGTGCCGAACAAGGCCGTGGTCTACATCCTGCTCGGGGCGATGCCGTTCGTCACCGAGGCTATCCCGGAAAGCATGCGGCCGAACATCGAATGGCGCGGCGTGCCGTTCTTCACCGGCATCGCGACGACGATCGTGCAGTTCATGGCCGGCGTCGGCGGCTTGTTTCTCGACATCTTCTTCAACAAGAGCAAGCTTGATCGCAAGACCACAATTGCGACCAAGGCCATCACCCAGACCTTCAGCCATGTGGTGCGCGGCGCCTACTTCGGCTCGCTCACCGGCTTAGGCCATCTCGAACTCGCGGTGTGGGGACCGGGCGTGGTGCTGGCGCTGGCCGGTGCGGTGGCTGCGCCTTACGTGCTCGAACGCATGACCGACCACGGCTTTCGGCGCTGGACCCGGCTGATCATCTTCACCATCGCCACCGTTTATCTGGTGCGCGGCGGCCTGCTGCTGTGGCGGGCGACGTGACGTGCCATCACGAGAGCGCGGCGGCGCGCTGCGGCAGGCGATCGCGATCGTGCGGCCGGGAATAGTTGACCGCAGGCCCGGCCGGGATGATGCCATTCGAGCCGACCGGCCCGGCCTTGCTGAACACCCCGCGCTTCATGCCGTCGATGTCGCAAACCTCGGCTATCCCCGGCGTCTGGTAAAGCTCGCGAAGATAATTCGAGAGATTGGGATACTCATCGAGGCGGCGCAGATTGCATTTGTAGCCGACGTAGTAGCACGGGTCGAAACGCACGAGGCTTGGAAACAACCGCCAGTCCGCTTCGGTTTCGACGTCGCCGCACAGGTAGCGCGTTTCCGAGAGCCGCCGTTCGAGCCCGTCCAGTGTATCGAACAGCAGCTTGACCGAGCCGTCGTAAGCCTCCTGCGAGATCGAGTAGCCGCAGCCGTTCACCGCGTTGTTGACGCCTTTGAGGACCAGCGCATTGGTCGCGTCGATCTGCGGGCGCGAGGCTTCCGGATAATAGTCCGGCGACGCCTCGGCGATGCCGGAGAAAGCGGTGTTGAAGATGCGGATGATTTCGGACGACTCGTTGTTGACGATGCGGCGCGTCTTGGCGTCCCAAAGCGTTGGAACGGTCACGCGCGTCGTGCAGGTCGGATC
>Ga0265325_10002870_pt1 | contig 11488 bp, 19 predicted proteins | sample 41420metaG_FD_202090 | JGI IMG/M metagenome (GOLD analysis project Ga0265325, IMG submission 202090) | Rhizosphere microbial communities from Carex aquatilis grown in University of Washington, Seatle, WA, United States - 4-14-20 metaG | ecosystem: Host-associated > Plants > Roots > Rhizosphere...
GTTGTTCGTGGTCACGTCCGTTGTGGCAAGCTTCGCATCGCCGTTCGTAATCGTGCCGGCGGTCAGGATCAAATTGCCTGCCGAGATCGTGACGTCGCCCGTTGTGACGGTCAGATCGGTCAGAATGTCGTGCTGGTAATAGGATTCGCCCGGGCTCGAGCTTGGATGCATCCATAACACACCGACAGCAACAAAAAGGATCGTCTGAATGGCAGTCGACAAACGCTTCACGCGAATAACCTCCTCTGGCCCGTGGACTCAGTGAGCTGGCGGGCTTCCTCGGCGCGGATGTTTCGCACCAAAGGCTTCCAGAAGCCGCCGAGGATGGCGACGCCGCGCTCTTTGACTCTATCGGCGTAGGCGTAAGCGGCGGTCAAGCCGCTGCCCGGGGGCAGCAGCCACGCGCCCTGGGGATCTTTGTTCTCGCTGATGATGATGTGGCCGGCCTGCACGAGCTCACGGCGGAGCTCGATGACATCGCGCGTAGCGATATCCAGACACCGGGCCAGGGCGGCGTCGGTGCGCGCGCGATCGCGCGAGCTGCACCAGCTCTGCAGGTAGTGCAGTAATCGCTGAGCGTCCGAGCTCAGCGGAACCTGCTGTCGATCATCCTGTTCCAGTCGTCGCCTCCTTGCGACTTCCAAAAGCGGTCAGGCCGGCGGATCCGCGAACGAAATGAGCATGCGGCCCGGTTCGTGGCGGATCAGCAGACAGCGTCGCCATTTCTCCGCCGGCAGCTCCATCATTTGCAGGGCGCCTTTGATGCACACCTCGAAGAAGGGCGGCTGGTTTTTCCGCGCCCGTTGATACACGCGAACACATGGCACCAGGCCCACGGGCTTGACGATCGCGATCAGCTTTTCCGCGCGATCGACGCAAAGTATGGCCTCGCCCTTGGTCAGGCCCAGGCGCTCGATGTCCTCGGGCGTGAAGGCGATCGTGCCGTTGCTGGCCACCAGCGCGTATCCTGGCCGCCGCCGCCTTCGCTTGCCCAGGGATGCATAGTCTTCGAACGCCATTCGATGCCTCAATTACCCGGCTGTGAAGCCGTGCAGACGGACGGATCCAGGCCCAGGATCTTGGCGAGCTGGACGCACGCGGCTTGAGCCTGGCGGACATTCTCCTGATAGATCGACCATCGCTGATCGTTGGTCGCACGTTCCGATCGCTGGCTGGCCAGGGCGTGATCGCGGCACGCCTGGCCGACGCATTTGAGATCGAGCGTATTCGGGCCGCTGATGCAGCGCTGGACAATCCCCCAGTCTTCCATGTCGCGCAGGTTATAGACCGGCTCACACTCGCGAGGCGCGGGGCAGGAGGCGCAGACGCAGAACGACTGCACGCCCGACGCCCTCGCGACCTGCTGCACGTCGACGCTGTCGATGATGCCATCGCCGTTCACGTCTTCTGCCGGATGCGTCGAACAGGGCGCGGGCACGCACGCGGGGCACGTTGGGCAAATCGGACACGGCGGGCAGGTCGGCGACGTGGTCAGCGTGTGATCCGCGATCGCGTGGATGACCAGAAGGTAATCGGCGTTATCGACCTGGCCGTCGCCATTGGCGTCGAGCTGGGAGCACGGGCCGCTGAACGTGCCACCTGGTGCGGTGAAGCCACACATATCATTTGGGCCGTAGGAGGCGGATTGAACCGCAGAGGCGCAGAGGACGCAAAGGAAAGCTGAAAATCGAAAGTTGAAAGTTGAAAGGGTCATGCGAAAAGCGTGCTCCGTTCCATGGGGTGAGAGATCGAATCGTGCACGTCGACGTTGAACAAGCGCTGCCGTCCTTTGACAGGGAAGGGCGTGAAAATTCTGCGATTGCTCGTCACCCAGGCGAATCGGCCGGGGCAATAGTCGCCGAAGACGCGTTCATCCCCGGCATTGAACTCAAAGTTTTCAATCTGAACGCACTCCAGCAGATCCACGATTGCGACCGCAAATCCGCACCACAAATCATCCTTCCTGATGCCGTGGTTTATCCGAGACTGCAAGTCGAGCGGCTTGCCCTGGAGTGGAGCAAGGCCGTTTTGCACGATTTGATAACAGAGCATGCATCGACTGCAGGTGGCCGAAGCGCAGATAAGCAGCGGGCCTCTATACATCGTCCCCCAGGAGCGCGTCTCGATCGTCTTGGCGCCAGTTCGCATGAGGGACGCCCAGGGCTCATGGAGACTGAGGGCTTTCATGATCATCGTGAGGCCCTCCGTGGTCGGTGATGCACGGGCCGGCAGCGGCGGAGGCGGTTGGAGGTCAGGATGATCTTCACGCAGGGCAGCGGCTGGATCATGATCTCGCGGTGATCGACATGGGCGGGGACCTTGCGAGGAAGTGTGAAGCTGCAGTCGTCGGCGAGCGTGGAAAAGCGGGCGAAGTCGGTCCGCAGGCCGATCCGCCAATCGCGCCAGTCGATGTGGAAAGAGAACTTCACGTGGGCAGCCCCATCGCCTCTAAAATCACCTGATCAGACAAGCCCTTCGCGTGGCCAACGGCCCGACAGGTCCGCACGATTCCCACGATCGCCTTGCCGCAGAGTGGAAAGAACTCCGCGACGGGTACATTTTTGGTGAAGCTGGTGGTCACGCCGAGTTCGCCGTCAGCCTTCTGCCGGAACGTGATCGTCATCACCTTGGGCTCGTTGGGTTTCGTGCTTTTCTTTTTGGCCATCACGCCGTCCTTTCCTCCTAGATCCGTTCGAGCGTCTCGATCTGTTTGTCGCTCAGCCGGCCGGCCTGGCCGCGTCGCTTCAGCGACTCCACGAAATCGCATTCCCAGGCAGAAAGCTTCTGCTCAAACTTCTCCAGCTCCTCGATCATGGCCCAATGCGATTCGCTCATGGAAGTCCCTCGCCGTCGCAGAACCCGTCCCAGTCATCAAGCGAATATTCGTCGCCGTTTGTCGTGTCGCTCATATCACCTTCTCCTCAAAAGAAACGAGCGGTAACGCTCGATGCCTGAGTGCACATAGCTGGTCAGGGCATCGCGCCCTTCCTGCACGGCGTGCGCGTCGTGAAGCAGACTGACACCAACGCGGGCCATGTCGCCGGCGTCGTCGGCGTCCGCGATCCAGCGGCGGGGCACCCAGTCGATCGCACTCGACGCCACCGTGGGCACGCCCTCCGCGACCCCGTCCGCGCTGACCATATTGAAGGACTCGGTGAACGATGGCTGCAAGAGGAGGTGCATGCTTCCCACAGTGCGGCGGAAGTCGGGCCAACTCTGCCAGCCGTTTTCGGAGATCGAACAGCGCGGATGGCCGGCAAACATCTGGCGAATCGGAGCGAGTACTCCGCGGGCGTCGTCGCGACCCGTGCTGACAAAAAACTCGAGCTCCGCGCCGAGCTCGCTGGCGATCTGCAATGCGGCGGCGGCGCCGGTGACAATGTTCTTGAGCACGCGAGCGGCGCCGAAACATCCGATCCGCAACGCGTCACCGCGCTGGTACGCACGCACGTGCGGTGCGAATGAATCGCAGTCGTACAGATTCGGCAGCAGCAGCGATCGGGTGCGATACGTGCGATCGAGCCAGGCGGTAAAGCGGCGCGTGTTGCCGCCGATCTCGAAATTGTGCGTGCTGCGGGCGAGATTCAGCCCATCGCGCAAGATCGCGAAGGCATTGGCGTCCGCCTGCAGGAACCCGATGTTGCTATGCAGGATCATCGCGATCGAGATCTCGGGATGGAGCCGCGCGAGCGACATCATGTCGGCACCGGTCAGCCAGGCGGCGGAGATCACCAGATGCGTGATCGGCACTTCACCACTCAATCGGGCTGATGCCTGCGCGTCGGCGATTCGCTTGACCAGGTCGGCCGCATTGATAACCGGCCACACGTCGGCCCAGTAGCCGGCGGCGCGGAGTACTTTAGCTGTGCACGACGCGGCGACACCCAGGCCGATATGCGAAATCCCCTTGCAGGCGGCGAAGTTCTTGTAGGCGAAGATCACGCGCGCTGAATCAACGCGCGGATCGATATGGTGGCTCCGGATTCTCATGCTTTTCCCTCCAGGGTGTGGCAGCGTACTTCCTGACAGTGCAGTTCCCACATCATCCTTCGCACGGCCGCGTCACTGATCAGAGGCACGCAATCGGGCAGGGATTTGACGGCCGCCGCGAAGATTCGGTGATATGATTCGCCCAAAGCGGCCTGGAGCGCGGCGCCATCCTTCGAGGCCGCGATCTCCGCGCGGGCCTGGCGATCGGCCCGGATCCGCTGCTCGCCGATCGACAGATAAATGTCGAGCCGGCCATGGTTCAAAAAGTCTTCGAGCGGTTTTCTGGCGGTGGGATTGCTCACGCGCCACTGAGACTTGCACTCGGCCGCGTAGGCGATGATGGCGCGCGCGAGCTGCTGGACGTTGAAGCCCTCATCGAGCCGGCGGCAGACTGCCTGGACGCGCTCAATGGTCAGGACATAGGTCGTCAGGCCCAGCGCCTCAAAAGCCTTGTTCCACACCCTGCGCAAGTACTCGCACGCGGCCAGGCGGGGTCCGCCGGCCTGGTTGATCAGCCAGTTGGGAAGGCGTGCGACGATGGCGGCGGGATCGTGCTCAGCCAGGAAACGCTCCGGGAGCTCGCGCACAATGGGATCGGTGCGGTCGAGCACGCCGACGGCGGCCTGGTGGTCAGTCTTGCGAAGTTGTGTCTTCAGACTCGGCATCCATGCCTCACGAAAGCTGTCAGCTTTCAGCACTCAGCTGTCAGCCGGACAAACCTACGGCGTCACAGTCGGCAGCCGCGAACGTCGTTGACCTGGTCGACCTCCGGGTGCGTCAGCAGCCGTTCGTGGCGGCGTCTCAGCGATTCGCCCTGCTCGAATTCATCCGTGCAGCAGCGGGCCGAATTCATGAAGCTGCACAAGGCCCAGCCGGCAGCGAAGGCAGCCAGGACGCCGATACAAGCGATCAAAGCATTCAGACTCATCACGCAGACCTCCCTGTCTTGTTGCCCCAGAGCATGTCACGCCAGCAGGCGGGATGGCGACGTTTGAGCTCGCCCATGGCGCTGTTGATCACGCGCCCGGCCTGCTGGCTGGTCAGGATTCCCTTGACGAGCTGATCCAGCTGGATCTCCGTGGGCCCGTCCTCCGGCCACGCCAGGTCATCACCCAGAACTCCGCGAATGAACTTGAGTGCTGCGGAAAGTGCTTCCTTGTGCGTCAGGCGACCGCCGTCGGCCTGGTCGGCGAACGACGTCTTCATCAGCTTGACGATGAAGGCCCATTGCTTCTTGCTGGCGGACCGCAGCACGCCTTCGCGATGCATTCGGCCGCGGGGACGCACGGCGCGCGGCTTACTGCTTGCGGACTGCGGAGACACCGCGCGGGCGGGAAATGATTGGACCCACCTGGCGATCTCAGCCAGTGCCGCCGCGTGGCAGTCCCGCAGCGATTTCACGCCGAACTTGTGCTCGGCGTACTCGTGCAGCCGATCGTGCACTTCCTGCTTGGGGAAGCGGCGGTAGGCCAGTTTGTGGAGTTCGACGAGGGTCATTTCGCCTTTCGGTGCCGAGCGTGTGAAGTTATCAGCCGTCGCGCATGACGCACGGCGCGAACCAGCAACTTGAGACTCTCCTGTACTGCATGGAGATCGCTCTCCGCTTTTTCGCTGAAGGTCATCCTGGCTCGTCTGACAGCAGCATCGTTAACCCAAACCCTCATCAGTTCAGGGCCGCCATTTACTCGCTTAAGGCGCGGCTGAAAGCCCGCATCGCGCATCCGTGTCTCTTCTGTGACCAAGCGAACCTTCTCGACCGATATCCCAAGGCGCTTCGCCAGCGCTGGAACGAAATCAACTCTGGTTCTCGCTCGTCGAGCGTGTGTGCTCATCAGTCACTCCCCAAACAGTTCTTCGACGGTGCAGCCCAACACGCGAGCAATCCTGATCGCGTTGTCAAGAGCTTGTGTAGCTCGACGATCGTCACCGGGCGTTCCTCCCGCGGGCGCCGATATACGCGTCCCGGCCCAATGTCTCGTACTGGTCCTTGGCAATCCTTGGATCCGTCGCCAGGATCCGGCTGATCTCGATCTCTTTGGGCGCGACGATCTCCATCAGATGGGAAAACCCATCGCCGATCGGATTCGGACGCGGCGTCACGTGAATGAACGCATCCCCGATCTTGATCACCTGGTTGTCCTCAATCTTCAGGATAAGCACGACAGCCTCCCTGCTGATCAGCCGGCCGCCGTGGCCATGCTTGAGCGGCCACGTTCGGTTTCGATGTCCACCGCCTTGACCAGCGCCCGATGCACCAGATCCGGCAATAAAATGCGCTCCATCTGCAACACATGGTCCAGCGTGAGCTCGCTGATCCCGGTGCCTTCGTAGATCCGCCAGGCGTTGCGCGCGATGGCCGTGACCATGTGCGTTCCGCCGTAGTCGGGGCAATTCGCGATCTGCACAAGTCGATCGACCGCGCCCTGATGGACCTTGATGGCCAGCGTCTTGAGCAGCTTGACGATGTCCTCGGTGGTGTGGAGGTACTGGCGCGATGGGCGGTAATATCGGCCGGGATCATTCGGATTGATTCGCGAGGCGATCGCGTCGTGCAGATTGAGCTTGAACAGGAACCGGCTCCAGAGCGTCGCACCCACTCCTTTGTCGCTGCGGCTCTTTTCCAAGGTGTCCATCAGCTTGGGCTGACCCATGACGACGATCGTGGACGATGTCACGTCGTGGATGGCGTGCAGCTGCCAGAGATTACCAGTGTCGAGCACGTGAGCGTTGTCGATGAAGATCACGCGCGGCGGGTTGCTCAACCGCTTGCAGAGCGCGGCGCACAAACGCTGGCCGTTCGTGTATCGGTTCTCCTCGAAATCGAGGCCAACGGCCTCCGAGATCGCCTGCAGCATGGCCAAATCGGTGTAGCGCCGGCCGGTGAGCTCGACGTGCACGCAGTTCGTGCGGTCTGCGGCGCGGGCCTTGGCGAAGGCCGTCTTGCACGTGCCCGACTGGCCCACGATCACGGCACACGAGCCATCCGCATAGGCGTGATCGACGACGTTCTTGATGTCCATCAGGCACGAGATCTCGGCCGTGGTTAACGGGACCGGGGCGCGAAGCGTTTTATAACTCTCCGGATCGGCGAGCCACTCGCGCATCCGGTGGAGGTATTTGCTGTCGTCGGCCTTGTACTTGCCGCTCAGGACCTGGCTGGCCGTCGTCTTGGACGTCTCCAGCCGCTGCGCGACGCGGGCCACGCTGATCCCGTGCTCGCTCATGTAGCGATTGAAATCATTACGGATCTGGACCGCTTCGCCGGTGGAAATCGGCTCGGGCATCCTTGCCTCCTGTCGCGGCATCGATGCCGCAAGCGCCTCATAGATGTCACTGACCTTGTCGTCGCGCGGCGGCTGATCAGGCGCCATGGGGCACCTCCTTCATCCGCTCAAACACATCCTGGACCTCGTTGTCATCCGCGGCGATTGCCGGCGGTATAGGCGGCAGAGAAAGCGGCTCCGGTAGAGAAAGCGGCTCGAACACATCCATACTCTCGGCCGGTGGAATCGCAGGCAGGTCCCCCTCGGTCGTTTCAGGCGTTTCAAACGCCGCTCGAACGCGGTCCGACTGGCCGTCAAGCGGGGTTTGAATCAGGCGGAGCGTGCGCGGTTCGTTGTCGGCTACCGTCGGCAGATTGCCATCGGATTCCAGCAGGCGATTCTCGCGGCGGATGGCGTGACGCTGGGCCTCGAGGGCGAACTCGGACGCATCGGCGAACTGCATGTGGCCGTGCTCGCGCACGACGGTCATCGCCTTCTTGAGCGAGTTCCGCAGGCGGAAGCCTTCGCGGCGGTCGCTGTCGGACGGAGCCAGAGCGGGATGGCGGTTATAGAGGCGATTGGCGTCGGCGCGGCAGATGAACCGGTGCTGCAGGTCCCACACGCCGACGCTGGTGATGTCGCCGGGGTTGTAGGTCAGAAGGACTTTCTGGCCGTGCAGGGCGATGATCTGCGGATCGTCCTTACCGAACGTGAGGCCCTGGAACCGCACGCCGTTGCGCGTGACCACCACCGCATCGTCGCCGCCGCGGCTCCAGACCAGGTCGAGCAAATCGAGCACCTTGGGATCGGCGAGTTGGGTCGGCTGGCGGTTCGCCTCGAACACCTCTTTGGGCGAGCGGCCACGGCAGTACTTTCCGTTGCTGGCGGCGTTGGGATAGACCTCGGTCAGCCAGGTCGACCAGGTGCGCGTGAATGTTTCGAGGTCGGGGAAGCGGCGGGCGTGTGGGGCGGCGTGCCGATCGCGCTTCATGCGCTCGTCGAAATCGTGCGGGCGATCCTCGGGTTCCGCGCCGCAATAGTTGGGCAGCTCGCGGCCGAAAGATTCTTCGATGATCTTGAACTGGCCCTCAATGATCTTGGAGTTGGGCGAGTGCGGCAGGCAGTAGACCGGCTCGGACTGCAGCAGCCGGATCATCCCGCTCACGTGCGTCTCGTCGAGATACCCTTTTTTCAGGTAGATCCGCCGGCTCCAGCCGCCGGAGATCGCGTAGCCGCTGTAATCGCGGCCGTTGTCCATGAGCCAGTACTTACTGGGTCCGAAGCGAATGCAGGCGAGCTTGGCGGCGGCGAGCACGGTGCATTGGTTCGGCTCAGGCACGATCACAAAGCCCGTGAACATCAGGCTGCGCTGATCGAGCCAGGCGCTCAGCCAGGGCCGAATGAGCCGGCCGCGATGCCACACGACGTGGCGGAACTGGTGGTGATCGCCTACGTACATCTCGCCGGCCGCAAAAGCCTCGGGGTCCTGATCGCGGCAGGGCTCGTGCAGTTTCCGGTACGCCTGCTCGCCCTCGCGATTGAGTGTGATCATGGCCTGCGGATAGGTGTCCTTGACCCAGCGGCAGAAGGTTCTATAGCTGCCAAAAAACCACTTGTGGCCCTGGTCGCACAAGTAGCAGAGTTTTTTATAGGCGCTCTTGAGCGAGCCGCGGTTCGGATCGGTCAGCCAGATCTGGACGAACGCCCCGATCACATCGGGATCCGGCTCCTGGCGATCGCCGACCAGGCCGCGCTTATCGACCAGGCCAGAGACGGGCGCGTGCTTGGCGGCGTCCAGCCAGCTGTAGAGCGTGCGGGCCGAGAATTTGACGCCATAGGGCAGCCCTGTTCCCTGCTCCCCGCTCCCGCCGTACTTGGCGGCGAACTCGGCGATCGCGGTGGTACGGCCGACCTCGCTGACGCGCCGGGCGATGTAGCCGGTCAGGTCGCTGACCACCTCGCGCTTGCGGGCAGCCATGGTTCGCTTGGTGGCACTGACCTGGCGGAGGTCGAGCAGCTCGGCGTCGGCGTTCTGGCTGGCGGGCGCGGCGAAACGATCGTCGGCGGTCGGATCGATCCGCCAGTCGCCGGCCGCGTCGATGCGCGCCAAGCCCATCGCACGCCAGCGCCGCTGGCAATGCCGGCGGAGCGTTCGCTCGGGGATCCCGCTGCGCGCGACCGCCTCAGCGATCGAGATCCAGACCGCCGGCACGGGAGTCGGCAGTTTGTTGGAGTCGAAGATGGCGAGTGCGTTGGGCATGGGGTTGGTCAGTGGTTCGTTGTTCGTTGTCCGTTAAAACCAAATACTTCTTAACCGCAGAGACGCAGAGCTCGCAGAGAACATCACTTGTCGTCCGCTTTGATCTTGATGATCAAAAGTTCGAGCAGTTCGTTGGCGTTCTCCAGGAACCGCTCAAGCTCCTCCGCGGCCTTGACAAGTTGAGCATTCAGTTCGTGTGAAATCATCTCTGCGTCCTTTGCGTCTTTGAGGTTGAAACCTCTTTGATGTTTATGCCGCTTGCGGGCGGCGGATGGTCTTCGCGTCCTGGTGGCCGCAGTGCGGACAGTGCATCGCGACCGTCCGTTCGATGAACGGGCCGGCCAGGTCCTGGCGATGACGCCAGGCGGTGAACTTGATAGCTTCGGCCGGCATAGTGCCGTCGCACGCGGGGCACGGCTGTGTCGGCTGGCCGGATGCGATAGTGCGATCCATTACGGCTGGCATGGAATCACCTCCGGTGGAATGGGGCAGAAAAGATCGATCTGCTGCAGCAGCGCCGACGCGACGATCTTGAGCGACCCGATATCGCTGCGGACGCCGAAGTGGATGAAAAGACCGGCGAGCTGCTGGCGCGAATAGGCCAGCGCCTCAATGGCTCGCACCAGGGCGTTCGAGGCCGTGTCGACCAGGCGATAACTCAAACACAATCGCAGGTGCTCGATCGCCATCCTGCGTTCGTTGACGCGCGCGGCGAGCCAGTGGCGGCGGAGCGAATCGATCCAGGCCGGCTCGCCGGGGTCCGCGGTGGTCAATGCGGGCGGAGCCTCCCAGCAGGCCAGAGCCTTGCCCATGCGCGGGCCTTTCTTTGTTTGCCTGGTGCTCATCAGCGGTGTCCGTTCTGCTGACTGAGGGCAACGATCGCGGCGGCAGTGCGTGCGAGTTGCTCGATCAGCTCGGCGTTGAGTTTCATGTAGTCGGCCACGACGGGTGCATCTTTTTCGTTCACGTGGCCGTCGCGGGCGATGTCGTAAATCAGTTTGAGCAGGTGCGCGTGCTTCTTGTTGGATTCGATCTCCTGCGCCAGGAGTTTGGTCGGATCGCCGGGCGGGGCGATCGGATGCGGCCGGCTCATGCCGTTCAACTGCTCGATGCGGGCGGGATAGTAGGGATCGATCAACTGGGGCAGCGTGCAATCGAACGTTGCCCGGAAAAGGCCGGAGAGGTATTCAGGGTTGGGCGTGCGGTCGCCCGCCTCGATCGCCTGGATGTGCGACTTGGAATACCCGGTGATCACCGCCGCCTGGGCGAGCGTTATACAGTGCCGTTCGCGGGCCTCTCGGGCGACTTCGTTGCTCAGTGCCATCTTGGGATCCACGTCTGGGTGCTCTCCATGGCGGATTTCGAGGCCACAAATCCCTTGCGGCCCCGGGCGTCGAATTCATACACTCGCCAGCGTGTCGTTCGCGATCCGGGCGGCATCGATCAGCCGCGCGACTTTTTCCTGATTGGGCGGTCCGGGAACGCGCAGATCGAACGTGGCGGGGAACGGAAGCGCCATCCCCAGGCCAGGCATCACCTCGTTGGCCTGGCCGACCAGGTCCTGTGCGATTCCGCGCTCGTCAGCAAACCGGGCTCCAAATATGAGCGTGCCCAACACCGCCCCGAACTCGTCGGGCGTCATGTCGACGAGCTCGAACGCGCTTTGTCCATCGGGCCGCGTTTTGCGAATGAGTTTCATCGGGGCTTCCTTGCCGGAAAACCATGCGCGGGGCCGGAATCGAACCGGCCAGTGGATCTAACCGCAGGGCGAGGGATGCTGAGTAACCGAACCTTCCATATGGAGATCTCTGAGTGCCCGGCGATCGTCGATCCATCCTCACCTGAGTCCCGCGCGTCGGGCCGGGAACACCCCGTCCGTTCGACCTGTGGAGTCCAAGCTAGCGTCGTTGGTCAGTGGCCAGTCGTTGTGACCACTTCTTCGATTTTCAATAAGGCCGGCGACCGGGGTGAAGCC
>Ga0265325_10002871_pt1 | contig 11488 bp, 11 predicted proteins | sample 41420metaG_FD_202090 | JGI IMG/M metagenome (GOLD analysis project Ga0265325, IMG submission 202090) | Rhizosphere microbial communities from Carex aquatilis grown in University of Washington, Seatle, WA, United States - 4-14-20 metaG | ecosystem: Host-associated > Plants > Roots > Rhizosphere...
ATGGACCAGGCGAAACAATTCCGTCATCAGTTCGACGTCGCCTGGCGCGTCTTCCAACTGCATCAGCTTTTCGCCGATGCCTTGCAGGAAGTCTCTCGCCTCGGAGAGGAATTGTTCGAGCAGAGGGTTCACGCCGCTTCCCCGATGAGCAGTTTGACGTGCACCAGCAGTTGAGCCGGCTTTACCGGTTTGACCAGATAGACGTTGGCGCCGGCGGCATAGGCCTGCGCGTGGTCGTTGGTCTCCGCCTCGGTGGAGACCATGATGGCCGGTGCCTGAAGGATGTCCTGAGCCCGCAGTTCGCGCAGGAAGCCGTAGCCGTCCAGCGTCGGCATGTTGATATCGACGATGTAAAGATCAAAAGGTTGTTGCAAGGACTTTTCCAGGGCCTCGACACCGTTGAACGCTTCATCCACTGCGTAGCCAGCGCCTTCAAGGATTTCGCGGTGATACATGCGCACCGTGGCCGCGTCGTCGACAATCAGGATGCGTTTCATCGTGCCTCCAGCGGTTTTTGATAGACGATGGCTTCGGGGAATTTGCGCACCTTGTACAGGGATGAGCAGCGGCTCATTGATTCCGAGTGGCCCAGGCAGACGTAACCGCCCGGCTTCAAGGCGTCGTACAAGGTTTCTGCGGCCGCCTTGCGCGAGGCGTCGTCAAAATAGATGAGCAGGTTGCGGCAGAAGATGACATCGAAGTCACGATAGCCACGGGTGTCCGCGCGCTCGGACAGATTGACCCGGGTGAATTGCACGGCCTCGCGCAAGTCGTCACAAATCTGATGGCCATCAGCGTCGCGCTTGAAGTACTTGCGCAGCAGTGACTCGGGCAGGTGCTGCACCGAGCGCGCCGAGTACAGCCCCTGACGTGCCTGAGCGAGAATCTTGGTGTCGATGTCGGAGGAAATGACTTCGATGTCGAAGTCGCGGATACCGGCCCAGTACTCCAGCAGGTAGAGGGCAATGGAATAGGGCTCCTCGCCCGATGACGAAGGGATTGCCCAAATGCGGATCGGGCCGTCGTCGGTCTTGCGTTTGATGATGTCGGGAAGCATCGACTTGACCAGGCACTGGAACTGGTACTCCTCGCGGAAGAAATAGGTCTCGTTGACCGTCATCAGGTTGGTGAGATGCTGCAGCTCTTCGCCTGATGCCTCGAAGCGCAACTTGGTGAAATAGGTGCGGAAGTTGCCGCTGTCGGTCAGCTCGATTCTCTCCACCAGTCGCTTGTCGACGAAATAGCGCTTCGACGGCTCGAACTGGATGCCTGTCTTGCGATAGAAGAATTCGCGAAACTTCTCGAAGTCCAATTCATTGATTCCGATCTCGGCCATTGCGCAATCAGCCCTCAGCAATGCGTTTCAGGGCCAGATCGCTGGCAAACTGGATGTAAGGCTCATCGGCATAGCGCGCTTTGAGGTTTTCCAGCGGCACCCGCGCCCGAGTCGATCCCACTTCGCCAAGCAAATCCACCGCTGTGGCACAGACGTTCAACACGGAATCGTTCTCGATGACCGCGATCAACCATGACTCCACCTCGGGGTGACGCAGGGACTCGAGGATGTTTACGGCGAAGATGCGCACATCCGGGCTGGCGTCGGCGAGGAGCCCGAGCATGATGGGTGCAACCTCGTCGGGAAGCTGCTTCATCGCCTCGATCGCCTCGTTGCGGAGGGCGACGCCCTCGCTTCTGAGGCAATCGACGAGGCCCGCTACCGCCACTTCGTCGCCCAACGCAGTCAAGGTCGTCAGGATCACCTCGCGGACGGAAACGTCATCCTCCCGCTGCAGGCGACTCACCAGCGCCGCCGACGCCGCGGGGCAATCCGTCAGATCCCGAGCCGCCCAGCGCCGCGCCATGGGATTGACCTCGTCCAGCTGCAGCATCAGGCCGGCGCAGTCCCGCGGTTGTTTACGCTCGTCTGTGGCGACGGGATGGGTCGTATGGGTCTTGATGAAGGCCATGGCTTTCCCCTTATCGCCCCGCCCAGGCGTTGATCTGGGCGGCAATGCCTACTGAAGGCAGTACCGCGCTGGCGCCACCGCGCTCGATAAGCTCCGCCGGCATGCCAAAGACGACGGCGGATTCTTTCGACTCGGCGATGGTGCGGCCACCGCGCTTCTTGATTTCGGTAAAGGCATCGGCCCCGTCGTAACCCATGCCGGTGAGCATGACGGCCACGACACGAGACGGATCGCAATGCTCGAGGACGGAGCGCCCGAGCAACTCCACCGAGGGATGCCAGAGAAACTCGCGGCTTTCCGGCTTGGCGATGACCGTCAGCTTCCCGGCCCGCTGCCCCAGCAACATGTCCGCTCCACCCTTGCCGACGTAGATGGTGCCGGGCTCGAGGGGCATCGGGTGGGCAGCTTCCACGACCAACAGCTCGCATATGTCGTTCAAGCGCTCGGCGAACGGTCGGGTGAAGGCAGCGGGCATGTGCTGCGCCACCATGACCGGCCAGGGAAAGTCCGCGGGCAAGAGCGGCAGGATATCTTCGAGCGTACGCGGCCCGCCGGTCGAGACGCCGATGACTACCAGGCCCGCACCGGCGACGCCACGACGTACCGCCAGCGGACGGGGCGCTGGTTTTTCCCGATCGTCGCGCAGGCGCTGGGCCAGGCCTCGGGCGCTGGAACCCTTGCCCTTCAGGCGAGCGCGGGAAGCGGCACGCACCTTGGCCACCAGTTCATCCTTGATCTCGCCTATCGAAAGCGAGATGGTGCCGCCGGGCTTGGTGATGTAGTCCACTGCGCCCAGGTTCAAGGCCTCGAAAGTGGCCAGGGCCCCTTTTTCGGTCAGTGACGAAACCATCACCACGGCTACCGGCCGATCCGCCATGATCAGCGAGAGTGCGGTGATGCCGTCCATCTCCGGCATGTTGATGTCGAGCGTCACCACGTCGGGCTGAAACTCGCGGTTCTCGGCCACGGCCTCCTTGCCGTTTCTGGCCTGGCGAATCTCGAAGTCGCCCTCGCCCTCGAACAGCGTCGCCAGCTGCCGGCGCATCAAGGCCGAGTCGTCGACAATAAGTAGCTTGATCATGACGCAATCCGCGACATCAGGCCGCCATGGTTGCCAGATCGGTGAGGTCGCGGTCCTCCACCAGATGCGCTGGGGCGATCAACTGCACCATCCGCTTCTGCTTTTCCAGATTCGCCATGCGCGCCAGCAGCTTTCCTTGCTCACCAGACAGGCGTGGCGCCGCTTCGATGGCTGACTTATGAATCTTCAACACCTCGGCGACGGAATCGACGATGAAGCCGGTACGATTACCCTCGATCAAGAACACCATCACGCGCTGGCGATCCGAACGATCGACTGTCGGCAAGCCCAAACGCCGACGCAGGTCGATCACCGGCAAGACGGCCCCACGCAGATTGATGACCCCCTCGACGAATGGCGGCGCCTTGGGCACATGGGTGAGCACCTCCGGAACGCGCACGATTTCCTGAACACTATCGATGGGAACGCCGAACTCTTCCTTATCGAGGCGGAACACCACGACCTGTTCGTCGTCGTCATTTGACTCGCTATCGGCAACGACATCCTCATGCTTCTTGTCATCATTCTGGTTATCCACGGTGGTCAAAGCCTCCTTGATGGCCGAGTGACGGAACAAGTTGGCGGCGGAAATGATCGACACCAGGCGTTTGCCACTGTCCAGCCGACAGATCTGGGAAATGTCGGCCAGCTCACCATCGCGGGCAAACAGGCCGGGCATGGCGTCGACGTCGGCCTTGGCCACGCGCAGCACTTCGTTGACGCTATCCATGACGATGCCCACCGAGGCCGACCCCAGGGATACGACGACGATGCGGCTATGCTCGTCGGCGTCTTGCGGCGGCAGGGCAAACATGCGGCGCAGACTGACCAACGGCAGCAAGCGGTTGCGCAGCGTCATCAGACCGAGAACATGGGACTCCGAATGCGGGACGTGGACAATGTTGTCCGGCACCTGGACGATCTCTTGCACATCTTCGATGGTGATGGCGTATTCCTGCCCGGCGACGTCGAAACTCACCAGTTGCAGTTCGTCGCTCGTTGCCTCTTCCTCGGTCTCGGCGTTGGCGTAGATTCCGCCAGCCATGGCCGCACTCTTGGCGACGGCGGCGATTTCAGCGAACTCCTGGGCGATCAGCTTGGCAAAGTCGAGCACCATGATCATGGCATGACCACCGACGTCCTTGATGATTCCCGACAGCAGTTCGGTGTTTATCGTGCCTTTGATGGAACCGACGCCTTCGAGTTTGCCAGGCTCGACGCCGACGACGCTGGACACCTTATCCACGACGAAGCCGAGCGGCTGTCCGATGTCGATCACCAGGGCGCGGGTGACGTCGTCGTGGGCCTGTTCGGCAAAGCCGAAAATTCGGCGCAGGCTGATGATTGGCAGCACCTTGCCGCGCAGATTCGCCAGACCATCCAGGGTGCGCGGCGCCAAGGGCACGCGCACGACTTCCGGTACCCGAATGATTTCCTGGACCGGGGCCATGTCCACCGCGAAGACCTCATCGCCGGTGATGAAAGTCACGTATTGACGTATATCGGAAACCTGCTCGTCGAAGTTCTCTTCACCATGCAACTCCGCAGAGTCGATGGCTGATATGTCCCGTTCCTGCTCATTCGTGCTCATCATGTTTCTCCCGGATTAGGCGGCTTGCAATTCATCGGCGAGAGAGGCGATTTCCTCGATGGCGGCGGCCAGTTCCTCGGCGCCCTGGGACTGCTGCTTGGCGGCGGCGGCAGACTCGGTCGAAGCTTTGTCCGCTTCCTGTGCTGCGGCAGCGATCTGCTCCACGCCCTTCTTGACTTGGGCGGTGGCGCTGGCAATTTCGTTGGAGGCAGTCAGGATTTCCTGAGTGCCCTTTTCCACGACCGCGATATCGGTTTCGATGGATACCAGGTTGCCGGTGCTGGTCTTGGCGCGCTCCACCTCACCCTGCGCCGTAGCGACGATTTCCTCGAGGTCGCGCCCGACCACGCCGATCTGATCCTGTACGGCCTTGACCAGATCCTTGATGCGATCGGCATTCTCGGCGGAGTCGTGGGCCAGGTTGCGAATGTCGGTGGCCACCACCACGAAGCCCTTGCCGAACTCACCGGCCCGCGCCGCTTCGATTGAGCCATTGACCGCCAGCATATTGGTCTGGATGGAAACCGTCGTGATGGCATCGACGATCTTGTCGATACGGCGCGACACCAGTTCGAGATCCTTGATCTGCTTGATACTGCCCTTGGACGAAGTCGCCGACGCGGAAATGCCGGTGATCAGGGAATCGATCGATGTCTTGTTTACCCCGAGCAGGGTCTTGATCGCGGCCACCTTCTCTGCGCCGGCCGTGGCACGACCCTGGGCCAGTTCCAACCCCTTTTCGATCTGGGTGATCGCGGCCGAGGCTTCCGAGGTGCCAGCGGACTGCACCTCGGCTCCCTTGCGGATTTGGTCGATGGCCGCCATGATCTGGCTGCCGGAACGATTGATTTCGGCGACTGCAGAGGAGAGTTCCTCGGCGGCCGACGCGACTTCCTCGGCACTCTTGGCGACATCCGTGGACGTCTTCAGATCTTCGGCCAACTCTGACAGAGTCTGGGCCGTCTTTTCGCACTCCCCCAGGGCCTGGGACTGCTCTTGCACCGTCTTGGCCGACTCCTCGGCGGCGGCGGATTGTTCCTCGGCGGCGGCAGCGATATCTTCCGAACCCTTCAATGCCTGCTGGGCGGCCGTCTTCGATTGCTGGGCGCCGACTGCAATCTCGCGCACGCCCTTGACGATCTCTGCGGCGTCAAGCCGGATCTGCTCCAGTTGGCCGGTAATGGTCTTGCCGTTCTCCACCTCGCCTTCCACCGACTTTGCCGAGGTGCTGATGACTTCGGCGATGCCCTTCACTTCCTGTTGAATCTGTCCGACCAGTTCCTGAATCTGCTTGGCACTCTTCTCCGAGGTCTCGGCCAGCGTTCTGACTTCGTCGGCGACGACAGCGAACCCCTTGCCGTGCTTACCGGCGCGAGCCGCCTCAATGGCGGCATTTAGGGCCAGCAAGTTGGTCTGATCGGCGATACGGGCAACAGCCTTGACGATGTCGCCGATGTTGGCCGCCTGCTTCTCCAGTTGGGCAACCATTTCGACCGAAGCGTTCTGTCGCTGGGCGGCGAGCGCAACATTGGTCACCATCCCGGCCACATCGGCGCTGGTCTTGGCAACCAGGATCTGCGTAGCCTCGGCCTTGGCCTGGCTGAGGTCGGCATTCTGCAACTGGCGCAGGATGGAGCCCTCGATCTGCTTGAATGCGGCCAGGGATTCCTGCGCGGCGCCTGAAGCTTCCTCGGCACCGGTAGCAATCTGGTCGGAGGAACGTTTCAGTTCCTCAGCCGCGGAGGCCGCCTCGTTGATGCCGGAGGACAACTGGCCAGTGGCAGCGGCAATGCGTTCCGCAGCCTGCTGCTGCTTGGCCAGCGTGCGCGCCTTCTTGCGCTGGTCTTCCGCCTCGCGGGAGGCGACTGCGGAGGTCTTGCCCTCAGCGGGCGTAACTGCTGCGGTCTTGGGTACGAAGTTCTTGATGAGCGCCATGGTGTCTTGTCCTCTGTGTGGATGCGATGCGAGCGAATTGAGAAATGCCGGGGAAGTTGCTCGTGTGCGGGCCGGCAACGAGTCTCTCGGCAATCGTCATCGGTGGGTTCAGGGGCAAGACAGAAATGATCGCCTCGCGACTGCACAGGCCAGAGCCTAGCGCAGGCGCAGGGAGCAGGAAACGGTGGCAATTGCCCATTTGTCCTGCGCAATACACCCATCGGATCGCCGTACGTTTGCCGGGGCTATCCGGGCAAACTACTGGGGCCCCTCAGGACAACTATGCGGGGCCGCTACAGGTGGAAACCAGTTCAGCGATCGTTGAAGCGTGCATCTTGCGCATCACTTTGGCACGATGTTCTTCGGCAGTTCTGGTGGCAATGCCAAGTTCAGCGGCGATTTCCTTGGTGCGCAAACCTCGCAAGAGTCCCGCCAGCACCTCCTGCTCCCTGGCGGTCAGGCATGCCAGGCGCGCTGTCACAGTCTCGCTCTTATCCCTGGCCTCGCGCAAGGACTGATACGTGGCCAACGCCTTTTGTACGCTGTCGAGCAGTTGCTGCTCCTTGAAGGGCTTCTGCAGAAAGTCCACGGCCCCGTTACGCATGGCATCCACTGCCATCGGGACATCACCGTGACCGGTGATGAAGACGATGGCAGGACCGTGCCCTTGCTTCAGGAGTTGTTTCTGCAATTCGATGCCGCTGACCCCGGGTAAACGCACGTCCAATACCAGGCACGTGCAGCGACGCCGCCCATGCGGGTCATCAAGATATTCTCGGCTCGAGGCATAGCCGTAGACCTCTATATTCAGCGCCCTGAGCATCAGACACAAGGCCTCCCGAACGGCGGCATCGTCCTCGACCACGCCCACGCAATCGTTGGCCATCGTCATGGTGTTAATTTCGGCTGCACCGGTTGCCTGGCGACCGGTAAGGTGAAATGGAAGATCGTGCCGCCTTCGGGATTTGCCGTCGCCCACAAACGACCACCGTGACCTTCGATGATCGAAAAGCTGATCGTCAGCCCCAGTCCAAGGCCCAGCTCCTTGGAAGACGTAAATGGCTTGAATGCATCGAGATCAGCCGTCGCCGGAAGGCCACATCCCCAATCCGTAACAGTGACCTCAATCTCGTCGGCATGCTCGCCGCGATTGGCGGCAATGACAATTCGCTGACCCCTAGCATTCGGCAACGCGGCTTCGATGCTGTTGCGTAACAGATTGACCAGCACCTGCTCCAGCTCCACCCTATCCGCGTCGACCTCTGGCAGGCTCGCTGCCACACCGGCGATATGGATGGCGACGTCGAGATGTGCACTGTCCATGTGAATCCATTTGGCGACTCCGGCGACGACATCGTGCAAGGACAAGGCGGTTCGCCCGAGACGCTGACGCCGAGCAAAACCACGCATGCGCCAAGCGATTTCGCCGGCACGCATGGCTTGTTCCTCGATGGCGCGGACCAGTTCCTGTACCTCCGGGAGTTCCGTTGTCTGCCTGGCGCACTCGCCGGCGAAGCCAATGATCGCAGTCAGCGGCTGGTTGATCTCGTGGGCCAACGCCGAGGCCAGTTCCCCCAGGAGTACCAGTCGCGCCTGGTGTGCAGTAAGCTCGCTCTGTCGTCGCACCTCGGAGTCTCGTCGTTTTGCCTGCGTGATGTCCCGGCTAATGCTGACGATGCGGTGCGGCCGCCCATTTGCCGTGCGCGTCATGACCCGTCCTCGGGTGACGATCCAACGCGGCGGGCCGACAGACCCCGCTAGGCGACATTCAGCCGACCAGTCCGACGCGTTGCCGGCGACAACCTGATCGACTTGGTCCTGCATCGAGGCCCGATCCTCATCAAGTATCCGCCCAAACAGATCGGCGATTGGTCGTTTGGATGCCATATCCGGAAGGTTGAAAAGCTCTTTGGCCGCGGACGTCAGAAAGAGCTCATCTCTTTCAGCGTCCCAATCCCACATTGCGTCGCCATGACTCTCGACCGCGAACTGCCAGCGCATTTCGCTTTCGCGCAACTCCCTTTCCGTGCGCTCTTCCTCGGAAATATCGCGGATATGTACGGCAGCACGCAGGCTGCCTTTGGAGTCATGGAAGGCGATAGAAACGAATTCGACCAGAAAGGCAGCCCCGCCGCGCCCAATGCAACGAACGCGGCCGCGAACACGCTTGTTTCTGCCGGTCCCGGTCAATAGGTACGACCAGCGCTCATCGGTGGCGTCCATGAAGATGGCCCGTCCGCCAGCGCAGAGTTCCTCCTGGGTATAGCCAAACATCTCGCATGCAGCGGGATTGGCAAGCAGAATGCGGGCCTCTTCAGGCTGGGTCAGCAGGATGGCATGGTCGCACATCTCGACGATCAAGCGATGCCGCTCCTCGCTGTCGAGGAGCGCTTCGTCCTGCTGGTTGCGATCGGCGATGTTCGGCGTCACGGCAACTCGCTGGCGCCGTGACCTGTCGGCCCGACATCGGGAATCACCTGATCCAGGCAGGGAGGCGGCAGCTGGCGCCGGTTCAGGGCTGACGACAGGGGATTGGCAGTATCCTCACCACCCACTTCGCATTCGGCGACGCAGAACTCGAGAGCACCGAGTTGCAACCACAGCGCCGCCGCCTTCGTCGCAAACGGTCCGAAGTACCTGACTCCACGGCCATAGTACGAATGGCATGCTCGGGTCGGCCACATGGCGACGTAATGCCCGGTGACTAAGGGCTTGCCATCAATCGTTTCATAGCGACAAGCTTGCCGCCGCGAACTCACTAGCATAATGGGGGAATCGATGCGAACGACTTCGCACCACTTCCGTCTTGAGCCTGGTGTATCGGTCATGGCGCGCGATTTCCTCTACCAGCCGTTGCGACCTGACTTCCTGGCACTAGCACACCCCAACACCCACATGCTGTCGTCCCCTCGACAATTCGGATCCGGGGCGGACGATTGCTCCGGCACCAGTACGTGGAATTTTGGCGTGAAGCCCTGAAGTGCTCAGTACGGTAAACCACACAGCAGCCGACAAAGCGAATTCGGTCGACATTCACGCATCCTAGGTATGGGAGGAGTCAGGTGACATACGCAATTGTGGGTATTTCGACTACCGGAGTACCGCCAGTCAACGACTGCAACAGCGAAGGAGAGTCACTGGCCAAGTACCGCCGCGACGAGTTGATTGGCACGACATGTTTCCCTCTTGCTGCCAGAACTGACGGAGTTGCAGCTGATGCAGGACAACTGCCCAATCCGCAGCTACGTATTCATTGTCGGTCCGGTTGCCATCTTCAGACTCGGGGCGGTTGGCGCTTCGCTGTCGAGCTATTTCCGAACGATCCGGGCAGCAAGCGGGCACAACCGAATGTCGGCGATCGTGCGTCGCCACGCAGGCGCGACGCCCGACAAAAGAGGTACTGCCTATGAATTGAGCAATCCCCCAAATAGCTGCTGCCCGTGGGCCTCGGGGCGACAATCCACAGACTTACCCACCGATTCAGTGAATTACTTGGCCAGCACCTTAGCACTACTGACCACGCGCGGCATGCCAACCGGGCGGCAAGTCATGGTTCCAACCAGCAGCCGCGACAGATGTGACGCCTTTGCCGCCGCGTTTCAAAGTACCAATAACGTTCGCTACAAGAGCCAAGCCTTTAGGCTAAAGTGACCGCCATTCTTTCCAAGGGGGAAATTCAGATGGTCGCGAGGTCCATTGTCAGCAAAGTTCAATTGAATGCAACGATTGCCGGATTGCTGATCGCATGCAGTGGCGGTGCAGCTTTCGCCGCCAATTGCGTCTCCGGCGCGGTCTACGGGGATGGCGGAACGTCGGGAAACACATCAGCGGGAACTGTCTATACCTGCACGGTGCCTGCGGGGGTAACGTCGATGTCAGTTACGGTCATCGGCGGCGGAGGTGGCGGTGCTGGGGGTAATGGCGCCAGTGGTGCCCAAGTTGTGGGGGCTATCAGCGTAGCGCCGGGCGACACGCTATCGATCGAAGCCGGCGCTGGAGGTGATATCGCATTCGGAGGTGCTGGGGGTGCAGGCGTCGGCGCTGGCGGCGACGGTTTCGCTGGCGGCGGAGGTGGTGGCGGTAGCGCTATTTTTGACGGGAACAATGCTTTGATTGTCGCTGGCGGCGGTGGCGGCGGTTCACCCGGCGGCGGTGGCACTGGTAGCCCCGGCTCAGGTGGTGCTGGCGGTGGCAACGCAGGTGGCGTCGCGACTGATGGCAGCAATGCCACCTTGAATGCCGGCATAGGTGCTTTTGGTGGTGCCGGTGGTTCGGGCGCCGGTGGTGGCGGCGGTGGTTATGGCGGTGGTGGTGGCGGCTACGTTGGTGGCGCCCCGGCGACAGGGAGTGGCGGTGTCGGTGGTAGTTATGGTCCTGGCGCAGTTATCAGCGTTGCTGCAGCAGGCAGCGGCGCGGGCGGTACCGGGGGCAATCCTGGTGCAAATGGCGCCGTTACTATTACCTTTACCACACCAGTTATGAGCGTGCCGACACTCTCGGAGTATTCCCTGGTCATGCTAGTCTTGATCTTTGGATATGCGGGCATCCATCTCCAACGCCGCAGGGAATCCGAATAGCAGTGCGCGTCTTCCCTTGTTGCCAGTTGCGGTTGCAATTGGCAACAAGGCTCTCCCAAGCCAGGGCCCGTGCCGGACGCCAGTCACCGTGACTGGCTGGTTTGGCGAAGAATCGCCGGCGACGGTGCCCTGCTGCACGCCCTGAGCCGGGGCGAAACCGACGACGCGCTGACGCTCGGCGCACTCCTGGCATGGGAAGCGGCCATCGAGCCTGCCGACCTGGCCCAAGAAACCGGCTTCTCCGCCAAGTGTCGTCCCCAAGGTCTAGCGAGGCTTTGTATTGGTGACCTGACGACTCAAATGATCCTGATGAAGCATGTTACCGAGCAATACATTT
>Ga0265325_10002873_pt1 | contig 11485 bp, 5 predicted proteins | sample 41420metaG_FD_202090 | JGI IMG/M metagenome (GOLD analysis project Ga0265325, IMG submission 202090) | Rhizosphere microbial communities from Carex aquatilis grown in University of Washington, Seatle, WA, United States - 4-14-20 metaG | ecosystem: Host-associated > Plants > Roots > Rhizosphere >...
GACGAGCGAGGGCATCAGATATTCGAACATGGAGCCGGACCAGGATTGCAGCGCCGAGGTGCGGCCCAGCGGCGTCAGGGTGCGGCCCAGGTGAAACCAGTGGCGGGTCGGGACGTCGCCCTTGGCGATGGCGAAGAAGCTTGCCAGCCGCGCCTCGGAGGCCAGCAGGTCATAGGCGTTGTTGTCGAGCGCCTGGTCGTCCACCCGATAGCCGATGGTCAGAAGCTGGCGGACATTGTCGTAAAGAAAATTGAATTCCATCCGCCCAGCCAGTTCGCCGCACAGACTTGCGATATGCGCGAGGCGCGCCGCGTTTGCGGCCAGGGGGGATTCTGAATCGCGGCGATGGCTTTGAACGCAGCGCAGAACGGCATCCAGGGCCGTCCGGATGACAGGCCCTGTCACGCCGTCCGCGAGCGCTGCGGCCTGCCGCTCCAGTTGCGCGAGAAGCGCTGTGTCCGATTGGATCGCACTCCGGTCATTCAGAATTTCGCTGAACTTCGCAAGCCGGTCCGGCAGCGTGGCGTCCGGCGGGTGCAAGCTCGCGCGCGCGGTGTCCAGCTCTTCCTTCGCCACGTCCAGCGCGTCGGCGACGCCCAGAAGACAGCGCGGGATATTCAGCGCCGATGCCATTTCGCCAATCGCGTGCTTTACCACCAGAAGGCTGCCCGCCAGATTGCCGCTGTCGACGGTCGAGACATAGCGGGGGTCCAGGGAACGCAATGTCCTTGTGTCGTACCAGTTCAGGAAATGTCCGCGATAGCGTTCCAGCTTTTGCAGGGCGGCGAGTGTCGCTTCCAGCCGGTCAATCGCCTCCGCCGTGCCGATCCAGCCGAAATCGCGGGCCGCGAGGATGGCATTGAGATAGAGCCCGATATTGGTCGGCGAGGTGCGATGGGCGACCTCGCCCTTGGGCGTTTCCTGGAAATTGTCGGGCGGCAGGCAATTGTCCTCGGCGGTGACGAATTTCTCGAAAAAGCTCCAGGTGCGGCGCGCCGCGATGCGCAGCGCCTGCCGGTCATTCTCCGAAATATCGAGATGCGCTTCGACGCGCGGCGCCTGGCTTGCCGTCCGCGCGATGAGGGGCGACAGGGCCCAGAGACAGAGAAAGGGCGCCGCCTGCCAGAGATTGCCGCGCTGCGTGACACCGACAGCGGCAAAGATAATTGCGGCAAAGGCCAAACTGCCGGCAAGCTGGAAGGCGGTACCCTTCCAGGTGCCGCGCCGGCTATAGGCGGTCTGTGCGAAGGTCACCCATTCCAAAAGATTCTTGCGGCTTACGAACAGGCGGAAGACGGTTCGCAGGACCGCGTCCAGCGTCAGATAGGCAATGCGCGCCATGAATGCGATGTGAAAGACAAGTTGCGCCGCCGCGAGAAGGGAATCGCGTGCGAGGGCACGGGCATGTCCGCGCCACGACGTTCCCCTGCGGCGGGGCACCATTCCAGCCAGGATCGGCAACAAAGGCGGCAGCGCCAGGGTAACCACCAGGAACAGCGTCCACAGCAACGCAGCCCGCGGCGGCAACTGCCAGCCAAAAAGCAGGGCGAGCAGCAGGGCCGGCGCGGAAAGCGAACGCCGCAGATTGTCGAACATTTTCCAGCGGCCCAGCGCCGAGATGCCCGGCATGCCGCCGCCGCCGCCGGCGCGGAATATCCAGGGCAGCAACTGCCAATCGCCCCGGACCCAGCGATGCTGCCGGGCGAGTTCGACATCGTAGCGGGAGGGAAACTCCTCGACGACCTCGACATCGGATGCCAGCGCCGCCCGGGCGAATATTCCTTCCAGCAAATCGTGGCTGAGAACGGTGTTTTCCGGAATTCTCTGATGCAAGGCCCGCTCGAACGCGTCGACGTCATAGATGCCTTTTCCGACATAGGAGCCTTCCTCGAAAAGGTCCTGATAGACATCCGAGATCGCGAAGGCATAGGGGTCCAGCCCATTGGGGCCGGAAAAGGCCCACTGGAACAGCGAGCTTTCCGTGCCGACGGGGAGCGAGGGGGTGACGCGCGGCTGCAGAATGCCGTGCCCGTGAACGACCCGGTGCCCCGCTCCGTCGAAATAGGGAACATTCAGCGGATGGGCCATTTTCCCGATCAGGCGCTTGGCCGCGCCGCGCGGAAGCCTGGTGTCTGCGTCCAGGGTGATCACATAGCGAACGCCATCCGGCAGCCGTTCCGATTCCGCGGCGGGTTTCAGAAAGCTGGTGTCATCGGCGCCCCGCAACAGGCGGTTCAGCTCATGCAGCTTACCTCGCTTGCGCTCCCACCCCATCCATTTTCCCTGGGCCTCGTTCCATCGCCGCCTTCGTTGCAAGAGAAAAAACAGCGGCGCGCCGCCCTTCGCGTAACGGGCATTCAATTCGGCGATGCCCTCGCGCGCGCACTCCAGCAGGCGCTGGTCGGAAGGGGCGGTCTCGGACGGGCTGTCGGTCCAGTCCGATAACAGGACGAGGCGCAGGCGCGCATCGTCGTTGGAAAGATAGTGGACCTCGAGACGGGAAATTATTTCCGCAATGTCGGCCTCGCCGGTCAGCAGCACCGGTACCGCCAGCAAGGTGCGCAATTCGTCCGGCACGCCATCTTTCAGTGCCAGCGCCGGAAGGCAGGCGGGCCCCCATCGCTTGGTGACCATGCGATTGACCAGCGCGATGGCGAGGTCGGACGCCGGCAGTAGCGCGAGAAATACCAGAGCACTGGCTGCCAAGTCCCCAATCGGCTGCCCAACCTCCAGCGTCAAGACCGCGCCGATGATGCAGCCCATCACAAGGACGACAAATCCGACATATCCGGCGAGGCCTGTCGCGACTGCGCCCCGCCAGAATTTCTGGGAAAAGGACGGCACATAGCCGATCTTCTCTTCGAACTTCCGGGCGCCGCTACCGATGAGATAATAGCCCGGATCGCGTTGCCTGGGCGGCGCGTCCGATGCGTTGCGTGCTTCCTCCAGCGCGGCGGACGCCACGGCGATTTCGTCCAGCGGCGCGCGGCGTGCCAGTTTTTCGACGGCGCGGCGATAGCGGTCCCGGGTTGGGAAATCCATCGCGCCAAACTCCGCATCCTGCCGCAGAACCCTGTCGACCAGGCCCACATTTTCGACAAACTCCGCCCAGTCGATTGCCGAGACCAGCCGCATGGCGGTAATCACGTTGCGAACGGAAATATCGTCGGCGCCTTGAAGCTGATATTCGTCGTGGATGACGGTGTCGCTGTCCGTACCCAGGCTATTCAGTTCGGTCTCGATCTCATGAAGAATATGTTCCGCGCCGAGGTTCTGATTTCGCAGCCTCTGTTCGAGATGCGCGATGAGAGTGGGGGAAAGTGTTCGACCTTCCACGGCGGATTCGAGCGATCGCGGCGCTGTGCCGTCACTGGCGAGGATCCGCTGCGCGATTTGTTCCGCAAGTTCGGCGTCGGTCAGGCGGGCAACGACAATTTCGGTCAGGCGTCTGAGATTTTCGACGAGGACGATACGCAAGGTAATGGCGATCGCCCATAATTCTCCGATTTTCAGGGGCTCGACTTCCTGATACGAACGGACAAACCGTTCCATCCGCTCGATATCGAAGGCGCCGTCGGTGTGCGCGATCAAGGCCCAGGCGATGCCGTAGACGCGCGGATACCCGACCAGCGGGCCCGAGATCAGCTTGGGAAGCTCCCGGTAATAATCCGCCGGCAGATCCTTCTGAACTTCCCGGATCTGCTCTTCGGCGATGTGGAAATTGTCCAGAAACCACTCGCCCGCAGAGGTAATCTGCTGGCGGGAATTCGCCGCTTTCGCCAGCGCACGGAAGTCGGCGACCAGCCGCCTCGAATTGTCGAAAAGACGATGCCGGAGCGATTTTCTCCGGCGAGGTGCCCGGCCCACCGGTTGCGCTTCCGCCAGGCTTTTCGCGTGCTGTTCCAGGCGTTCCGCACTGAACAGCTCCGCCCGGATCGGCGGGTCGATATGACGGTCAAATTGGATGTGCAAGGCGTGCCGGGCGTCCTTTGGCCCGCCCTCTAACGATGTCAGCCACAATTATCGGCCACGCAACGAAACGTCGATTGCCCCGAAAGGTTCCATCAAGGCATATCGGTCTCATCCAGGACACGCCCGTCACTCTGGACGGATCGTCTCGCAGTTACCCGCCTCGGTTCAGCGTGCGTGTGCACGGGTGACGCAGCGGACCGGCCAGCAAGCAGGACCGCCGCATTGGGCCCCATCCACCCTGCTCCCTCGATGAAGCGACTGTTGCACCTCATGAGATTGTTTCTGGCCGGTTTTCGCATGGCTGACTCCCTGCTCGCTTTGCCATCCTCATATGCTTCTTCCTTGGCGAAGCCAGCCGCCTGCTTGACCGGAAGTTAAGCAATGCCCCGTGTTTGGTCTAACCAAGTCGCGTATCGGCCGCAGCGGCTCGGCTATCGCTCAGCCCAAGGTCGCCGCGATTTGACGCAGCTCAGCCGCCGTATGCTGGCCGGCAAGCGGAGTTCCGGGGACCAAATACTTGCCTTTTGCCAAATCCCCGATGAGTACCGGCTCGAAGCCGACTTCCCGGATCAGGCGGCTGGCAAGGTCAATCGCATTTGGATCGTTACCGGCGATGGGAACTCCAACCAGATCGCCCGGCCGATGCGCGATCTTGTCCAGTGATGCGGTGTGGAGCGCATTGAACGCCCGCACAACCCGGGCCCCCTTCAGCAGCTTCGCCGTGACGAGACCAGGGCCGCCTTCGCTGGCGACCTGATTCACAAAATCCTGGCCGTCGCGCGCCGGGGCTGGGTTGGACACGTCGAGGACAAGCGGCTTGGTGGCGAGGGCTGAGCCGAAATCCTGTCCAATCTGCGCCACGGCGGTGTAGGGCACGACCAGGAAAATGACTTCGCCGAACGCGACGGCTTCGGCGACCGTGCCGGCGCGGGCGGTGGGGCCCGCCGCAGCAATCAGGTCCTTGAGTTCTTCAGGATGCCGGGAAGAGAACATCACCGGATGGCCCATCTTGGCGAATAGCGTGCCGAGCGCGCCGCCTTCGTGGCCGGCGCCGATGGTAGCGATCTTCATTGATGACAGGTTGGACGTCTGGGCGAAGGCGCGGATAGGGGCGGCGGCCGAAGCCAAGGTGAGCCCGCCTATCGCAAGGTCCATGAATGCCCGGCGGCTGGCGCGGAAAAGGAGAGCATTTGTCATCACTCACTCCATGGCAAGGCCAAAACAAAAGCGGGCCGAGGTCAGGCGGATGGCTCGCGTGCTGCTGCAGCTACAATACAAGCAACGCGTCAGGCCATCCGCGCGGGCAGCAGCATGATCGCCCGGCGAACGAAGCGCCCGCACAGGATTGCGATTTTTGGGTATAATGCCTGGAACAGCCGTACCGTTTGCAGTTGCAGCATTTCGGTCACCCCATGACCCAAGCGATGCATAGCATGAAAAGTGATCTGACCGGCTCTTTTTGTTCCAGGCAGTTTGTCACCCCGCGTGGCGGCTTCGGAACGGACCGCCAGCCTGCTATAGTCTGGCCGGCAGTATCCGGGGCTGGGAAACATGAAACGCGCATACCGGTTGATGGGGGTGCTTTTGCTGTCCGGTCTGGCTGTCCGCAGCATGGCGGGGAGCGCGACGAAAGACGGCGACTACCGGTACTATAATGGCGATGCCGGCGGCGGCCATTATTCCGGCCTCAAACAGATCAACTCCCAAAACGTCTCGAAGTTGAAGGAAGTCTGGCGCTACGACCTGGGCCGCCCGAGCCCGCTGCAGAACACACCGATCATGGTGGATGGCGTCCTTTATGGCGCGGCGGCGGGTACCATCTTCGCCCTCGACGCAGCGACCGGGGCACAGAAATGGACCTTCACGCCGGAGCTGCCGGAGAAATCCCGCGTCGGATTCAAGAGCCGGGGCGAAAGCTGGTGGAGCGACGGAACCACAAGCCGGCTGCTGGTAACGGCATCCAACTATGTCTATTCGCTGGACCCCGCCACCGGAAAGCCCGATCCGGCCTTCGGTGAAGGCGGACGCATCGATCTGGACGACAATCTGCGCGGCCCAGCCTCCGACAACTATGTCCGCATGGGCGGGGCGGTGAATGTCTGGGGGAATTTGTTCTTTACCTGCGGCGAGGTGGGCGAACAGACGCCGGCCTCGCCCGGCGATATCCGCGCCTGGGACGTCCGCACCGGCAAGCTGGCATGGACGTTCCACACCATTCCTCATCCGGGCGAGCCTGGCGCCGAAACCTGGCCGCCGGACGCCTGGCAGAAGGCGGGCGGCGCCAACGCCTGGCCCGGGATGGTGATGGATGCCAGGCGCGGCATCCTGTTCGCCGCGACAGGCTCTCCCTCGGACGATTTTTATGGCGGCGAGCGGCCGGGCAAGAATCTTTATTCCGACAGCGTCGTTGCGCTCGATGCCGCGACCGGCAAGCTGCTGTGGTATTTCCAGGCCGTGCATCATGACGAATGGGACAATGATTTTGCCTCCCCGCCCATCCTGGTGACGGTGACACGAAAAGGCCGCCGGATCGACGCCGTGGCTGCCACCAACAAAACGGGTTTCGTCTACGTCTTCGATCGGGTGACGGGCAAAAGCCTGTTTCCGATCGACGAGAAGCCGGTGCCGCCGGCAACCGCTCCCGGCGATACGGCGTGGCCCACCCAGCCCTTTCCCCGCCTGCCCCTGCCGCTCTCGCATCAGAGCGTCACCGCCGACGATCTGACCCGGCGCACGCCGGAAGCCAATCAATGGGCACGGCAGAAATTCGCCACCTTCCGCAACGGGCCGATATTCACCCCGCCGGCCTACAAGCAGGAAACGGTTTCGGCGCCGGGATTTTCCGGCGGCGACGAATGGGGCGGGATGACTTTCGACCCGCGGCTGGAATATCTGTTCGTCAACACGGAGAACATCATCTGGACCACGGCGGTGATCGACCGCGCCGCACCGGCCGGCGGCGCCGCGGAGCCGGAACCGCACTCCCGCTTCACTTTTTCCGGATACAACAAATTTATGGATCCGGACCACTATCCCGCGACCGCCCCGCCCTGGGGACACCTGACCGCGATCGATCTCAAGACCGGCAAGTTCGCCTGGCGCATTCCGTTCGGGGAATACCCGGAGCTTGCCGCCAAGGGCATGCGCCAGACCGGCAGTGAGAGTTATGGAGGCGGGGTTGCCACCGCTTCCGGCCTGTTTTTCATTGGCGCCACCAACTTCGATCGCAAGCTGCGCGCCTTTGAAAGCCGCACGGGCCGCTTGTTGTGGGAAACCGTGTTGCCTTATGCCGGCAACGCGACGCCCATCACCTATATGGCGGGAGGCAAGCAGTATGTGGTGATCGCCGCCAGCGGCGGCTACAGCCGCAACGGGCCTAAAGGCAGCGCCTATATTGCCTTCGCCCTTGATGGAAAGCCCGCCGACTAGGCCGCAAGGACGATCATCTCATCGCGCCCGTTGAGCCTCTCCAACGGCAAGAGGAGAGGCGGGGTTCATCGCCCGGCGTTTTCGGCAGTCTTATCGGGGTAGCGTGGCCGGTCCAAGGTCTTGAGGAAATAGTTTTTGCTCGGAAGGTCGACAATTTCCCTTTCCAGACTTGGTACGGCGGCCTCGCTGGTGCCCGGTGGCACGTCCTGGGGCGTCAGCGTGGTTATGGCTCTTATGGCGGCGGCGCGGATTGCCTCAAAAGCCGCCTTGCGGTCCGCCTCGGCGGTCAGGACGGGAACATCCATCGGCTTTTCCGGGTCGACGACATAGGCCGGCATGGCGGTGATGCGATAGGCGGTCGAGATGCCCAGATACTGGTGCGTCCCGGGATCGTACATGCCGTCGGCGTTGCGCTTCAGCGCGTAATACAAAGCGACGTGGTCCTCATGTTCGCGCACCCCCTGCTGGCCGCCGTCCTGGGCGAAGGTGTTTTCGACATAGAGGTCGCGCCAGTCCCGGTAACCGCCCAGCAGCCCGCTGGCGCTTCCGTCGGCGGCGATCTTCAGCCGGACGCGGCCCTGGTGGAAATCGGCATCGCCGGTCTGGTCATAGAACCAGGCGATGCGGGGCGCGTGCATTTCGCCCACCTGCTCGGTCTCGACCACGCCGTTTTTGACCTTCGCATTCAGCCTGGTGTATTCCGCCGGCCTGATGATGCGATAGGAATAGTCGCCGGCGACATTGCTGCGCGCATCCTTGATGATTTTGTCCGGCGAATAGCCGATCTCGACCACGGCCTCGTCGTCGTTCATCGGGTCCTTGCTGCCCGAAATGCGGATGACCATGGTGTAGAGGCCTTCCTGCATCTTGTCGTTGGCGCGCAGGTCCAAGGTCGCATTGCCATTGCCGCGCCACGGCGCATCGCATCCCCAGGCCCGGTAGAGCGCATTGTCGACGCCTCTTTCGCCGTCGGGGCTGACGAAATCGCGCGGTCCGGTCTTGCCGTCCAGGTTGAAGCCGTCGCCGATGCGGCTGACGACTTCCGGCTGGCCGGGATCATCGGCGGCGAACGGATTGACATAGGTCTCGATGCCATGCCGGTAGCCGCGATAGGAGACAGCCCGGTTCCAGATGAAGAAGCGGGTCAGGACCGGCGCACGCACCTGGTCCAGCCCGGGCGGCTGCACGATCTGGTCGACTTCCTGCGGACTGCGCCATTTCTGGCGCGCGATTGCCTTGCGGGTTTCGTTTTCGTTGGCGAAATGAACGGTGCTGCCATGCGGGCAGTCCACGCCCGGCTCGATCTCGCCGTCGCGGGTGAAGCTGGCGCGTCCGCCATAACGGAAGGCATATTCATAGGTGGCAACCACAAAGCCGCGCGACCAGGGTGCGGCGGCGGCCGGGTTGCCCATGCAGGCCAGCCCCGCCAGCGCCAGGCTCAAAAGACCATTTTGCAGTCGCATGACGCCTCGATGGGGCTCACCCGGGCGGTGAGACCTGGTTGATCAGAAGGTCGGACAGCGCCCCGGCCTCGAAAGCCAGCGGATCGGCATCATCCACCTGTCCCTTGCGCAGCTGGATGTCGGCGCTGGCTTCGAAATCGGTGATGGCGGCCGCATCCTTGCCGTCGGCGAAGAAGGGCGTGCCGCTGAACGGGCTCCAGCTTTTCCAGTCCTTGTCACCCTTGAGCTTGTAGCGCCAGACGGCACGAAAATAGTCCATGCGGAAGCTGAAACGCGGGCCCGCCGGATCGCGCTTCGCCACCGGGGCGGTATCGCCCTTGCGCCGGGTTTCGATGAAGCGGAACCAGCGATCGTCTTTGGCCAGGGTCAGATCGGCGCTGCGCCAGGCCAGGTATTTTTCGACATCGTCGCGGCCGGTGAATTTGTGCCCCCTGACCGTGAGCCGGTAGCGGTTTGGGCCCAGGCCGGCTTGGGCATAGACGCCGGGGCCGGCAGCCGGCACCATGGCGGTGCGGGGCGCGGCATCGCCGTCGCCCGTTGCCGCCGCGGCGCCGGATGCGCCCGCAAGACCGATAGCCAGCGCCAGCAAAATCGCGCGGCCTGCATGCAATCGTGATGCTGTCATATGCGCCCCAAGACCCGTTTCAGGTCAGCAATTCGGTGAACGGGCTCTTGGTCTCCATCGAGCCGCCGCCCCAGCTTTCCAGCGACATGTTCATTGCCTTTTGCGCGGTAAGGCCGACCCGCGAGACCGGGCTGCCATCCGCGTCGATGTGATAGCCGGTCTTCATGCGTCCGCTGGCGCTGCCCGCGGTGAAGACGGGAATGCCGTCCAGCGCATGGATCTTGGCGAAGGAGACGTCGGTGAAGGCATAGACCAGCGCATGGTCCAGCAGCGTGCCGTCGCCTTCGGGAATGGCGTCCAGCTCCTTCAGGTAACTGAGGAACAGCTCCATGTTGTAGACATTGTATTTTGCCACGCGCGGCTGATAGCCCAGCTTCGGGTCGATCGGCTCTTCATGGGTGGACTGGTGATAGCCCAGCGAGTCGCCCGGCACGAAGATCTGCGAGCCGGGTTCCGACACGCTCATATGGAAGACGCGGGTCTGGTCGGTCGCCATCGCCAGCGCCGCCAGCCGCGACATGATGGGTGTCACCTTGCGCAGATTGGGCAGGGCGTTGTTGCAGACCATCTCTTCCGGCGGCGGCGGGATGGCGACCTTGGCCTGGATCTCGGGGCGCTGGAGTTCGGCCTGCATCTGCAGCTCCATCTCGCGCACCGAGCTGAAATACTGGTCCATGCGGGCGCGGTCTGCCGGTCCCAGTTCCTGCATGGCGCGTTTGCGGTCGTCGGCCACCACCGACAGCACGCTCTGCTCGATCATCACCTGCGGGTCCGGTTTCCAGTCGCCCTTGGACGGATCCTGGAAGCCGGGACCGAACACGCGCGTGTAGAGCGCCAGCGGCGAGACTTCCGCGGGCAGGGCGTTGGCGCCGCCCAGGCTGGAATAGCTTTCCTTTGCGTCGCCGGCGCAGGAAGCCGCCACCGACTTGAAGCGGGCGCCGTGGCTGATCACATCGGCGACCTGCTGGTCGATGGTCTTGGAGTCGAACTCGCTGATCTTGCGGGGGGGGATGCCGGTGGCGCTGGCGCCGGCGCCCGACCAGTGCTGATAGTTGGGATTGGCGTCCACATTCACCCGCAGGTTGCTGAAGACATTGATCTTGGCGCGCAGCGGCTGCAGCGGGGCCAACTGCTCCGTGACTTCATAATCCTTGCCCGCGGTTTTGGGCACCCACAGCTGCTTGGTCAGGCCGAGGCCATAAAAGTAGGTGCTGAAACGCGTCGGCAACGGACGGCCGGTTGCCGCAAGGGCGGTGCCCTTGCCGTCCAGAAAGCAATCCAGGAATGGCAGCGCCATTACCGCCAGGGCGCCCTGGCAGGTGCCGCGAAGAAGAAACCGGCGGTCAAGTTTCATGGCGTTCTTCTCCCATGCTCAGTGCAGCGCCAGCTTGCCGCCGCTGGCGGGCGGTGGAGGCGCGTCATACAGTTCCGGTCCTTCCGCCAGCCCCTTCAGGAGCGCGCGCAGATGGAAACCGGCATCGGCGAAGGATTGATAGGCGGCCTTGAAGGCGGTCGGCCGGACGCGATAGGCATCCTCGCCGCGCGCATAGGCGAAAAGCTTGCGCGCCATGCAGGTGGGGAATTTGGGATTGTCGTGCAGGTAGCGGCCCAGGCCTTCGGCCCCGGTTATTGTGCCAGCGCCGCGGATGGTGGTGGTCAGGTCGATCGACTGCCCATTCTCCGTGGTGCGGCGGCCTCCGATGGTGTCAAAGCCCTCCAGCGTCAGGCCCACCGGATCGCTGTGGGTGTGGCAGGCGGCACAGACCGGATTGGTGGCATGCGCCATCAGCCTCTGGCGCACGGTTTTCAAACCGCCGCTGGCATCGTTGATGACGGAAAAATCCACATTGTTGGGCGGCGTCGGCGTGGGTTCGCACAACAGGATGTCGGTCAGGGCGACGCCGCGCTTGGTGGGCGAGGAACGGCCGGGATGGGAGAACATGGACAGCATGCTCACCTGGGTCAGCAGGCCGCTGCGGCCCGAGTCTGGCGCGAA
>Ga0265325_10002875_pt1 | contig 11482 bp, 10 predicted proteins | sample 41420metaG_FD_202090 | JGI IMG/M metagenome (GOLD analysis project Ga0265325, IMG submission 202090) | Rhizosphere microbial communities from Carex aquatilis grown in University of Washington, Seatle, WA, United States - 4-14-20 metaG | ecosystem: Host-associated > Plants > Roots > Rhizosphere...
TCAGGTTCGGCTCAAGCAGCAGATCGACGAAATGACCGAATTCACCCAGGCGTTGATGCGCGAAAGTGAATACACGAGGACCAAGTATTGGGAGCGGGCCGATCGCGGCAGCCGTTCAGTGGAGAAATGGCAGGAAACTTCGGAGCAGTACCGCAAGTTGTTCTACGACGAGGTCATCGGCCGTTTCGAGCTGCCACTCTCCAAGCCGAATGTTCGTTCGCGCAAGGTCTACGACGAGGCCAAATACACGGGCTATGACGTTGTCCTGGATGTTTTTCCCGACGTCTTCGCCTACGGCATCCTGCTGGTGCCCAAAGACATCAGGCCGGGCGAAAAGCGGCCGGTGGTCGTCTGCCAGCACGGGTTGGAGGGGCGGCCCCAGGACGTGGCCGATCCCAAAGTCGAAAGCCCCTATTACCACCAGTTCGCCAACCGGCTGGCCGAGCGGGGATTTATCACGTTTTCGCCCCAGAACCCCTACATCTTCACCGACCGCTTCCGCACCTTGCAGCGAAAGAGCAACGCGATCAAGAAGACCCTCTTCTCGACGATCGTTCCGCAGCATCAGCAAATCGTCGATTGGCTCGCCTCGCTATCGATCGTCGATCCTGAGCGGATCGGCTTTTACGGGCTTTCCTACGGCGGCAAATCGGCGATGCGCATTCCGGCGCTGGTCAAGAATTATTGCCTTTCGATCTGCTCGGCCGACTTCAACGAATGGATTTGGAAGAACACTTCGACGCGTTCCCGCTTTAGTTACATCGGAACGGGCGAATACGAGATCTTCGAATTCGACTTGGGGAACACTTTCAACTATGCCGAGATGGCAGGGCTGATTGCCCCCCGCCCGTTCATGGTCGAGCGCGGCCATCGCGACGGTGTCGCGCCCGACGAGTGGGTGGCCTACGAGTTCGCCAAGGTCCGCTTGCTCTACGTCGACCTCAAGATCGCCGAGCGGACGACGATCGAATTCTTCGACGGCCCGCACTCGATCAACGGTGTCGGCACGTTCGATTTCCTGCACGAGCACTTGAAGTGGCCGAAGCGAGATCAGGCGAGCGGGGGGCGTTAGCCCGCGGGTGTTGCCCTAGTGCATCCCCCACCAAGTCCTCCTCGGTAACTTCGACCTTGGCGCCCTCGGGGGGGATGGGGAGTTTCAAGCTCCAGAGCACACCTTGCGCTACCAGCCGCCGATAATCAGCGTGCCGCCAATTGTCGTGGAAGTGGAGCCCGCTGAATCCGAACGAACGGCCCCCGTCAGGCCGCTCCCAGGCCCAGGCAACCGTTTCGTCGCGGCCTTCGATCGGCACGGTCAAGAGTGGTTGGATTCGATTTTCGCCCGCTATGAACTTGAGGCGGAAGTAAAACTCGTCGCGCACGCGCAGTAGTTGCAAACCTCTGGTTACCGGGTGTTGGGGTTCGACGGGCTGCAAAGTTTCCTCGATCACCGTGAAGCGGCGGTCGGGGCCGCCGTGGCAACCGCCCAGGAGCTTGAGGTAGGAGTCGATGGGCGCCGCTTCCTTCGTGCCGATACCCCAATGGAGACCGGCCAGCCCGCCGCCGCGCGCGGCCAGGCGTGAGAAGGCGTCGAGCCGCCGCGGATCGTTCTGGAGCCACCTGGCCCCCTCCGACAGAAACAGCACCGCGCCGTCGGCCTCGGCCAGCAATTCCGGCCCTTCGGTCCACGGTTCGTCGGCCCGAAAGATTTCAACAGTCAGCCCAGGCGATTGCTCGAGACATTTTGCGAGAATTCGTTGCCCGGCGAGGTATTCGTGCGTTGCCGGCGGGTGTCCGTCGGGGCCTTGGCCCAGCAGCAAAAGGCGCTTGGCCGGCGGTTCGGTGGCCCGCGCCAACGTGACGGGCGACGCGAGACAGGCCAGGACGATGATCCAGTCGCTACAGTTCAGTTTTGGCATGCTAGGCGCCTTCAATTTCGAAACGCGATCGCTTGTCGTCAAAGCCGACAGTATACCGTCTGCCAATGCAATGGCGATCGTCACTACCGCCGGATGCGACGGCGCCTTAGAATTTCGGCCTGAAAAGGGCCGCGTCGAGAGCTGACAAGAGATGGATCACCCAGCCCAGCAGAATGAACCAAAGAATGATGCATAGAATGAAGTGGATTGCGGCCATCAAGAACCGCCCCTGGACAAGCTGGCCAAGTCCAGGCCACCAGAAGCTACACAGGGCGGCAATCACGTTGCCCGCCGATCCTTGTCCGGTCATGTCTCGCATCTCAGAAATAAAGGGCCTCGTTTGGCGACGGATGCTCCGCCCAGTTTCTATTCGCAATGGGGCGCGATTTCTTGGACTAGGATCCTTTCATCCGCAGTAAGTACGCCTCGTCGCCCGACAAATATCGGTTCTTTTCGGCCAGCTTTTGGCGGATGCGCTCGACGGCGTCTTCGATCGGCTTGCTCAATCGGGCAACGATTTGGCGCGGGGTAAACTGCTCAAGTTCGCCCACCGTCTCGGCCCGGAGGAAATCGAAGATCTGCCGGGCGTGGTAGTCGTCCTTGAACAACAGAAACAGCTTCTCCTCGGCAGTGACCGTCGGCCGAGGCATCGGCTGGGCCTTTGGGGCAGGCTTTCGATCCGCCTTTTTCCTGGGAGTCTTTTTTGTAGCGGCGGTCTTCTTGGCTGCGGTCTTCTTGGCTGCGGGTTTTTTGGCTGCAGCGTTCTTGGCGGTCGCTTGCGTTGTTGATTTTTTTGGCATGCTTGTTCATCGCCGCATTTGTTTTGCGTCAATTAGCCTCGCCTACCAGTATAACTTGTGCTTGCGGATTTTCGGGTGAGTAATGGGAGTCAGAGACGCAGCCCGACGGTAAGACGAACGTGCGAAAGTGTCTGCATCGCGGTCGCTCGGATTCACCGTTGGTAACCACGACATTGCCATAGAAAGCGGTTCCGAGATAGAGGCTCGTACGCCGTTGAATCCCGCCGGATTCGATGCTTGCTGGCATCATACTATCCCCGCCGGGTGGGGGTACTTTTGCCCTTGCCTATTTTCACGCCTGGCCGCTATGATCCCGACCCATTGCAGAGTGAGGCTCCGTGCTTGGTGACCTGCGGCAACCAAGTGCTCGCGAGAAGTTCCCACTTGCATCGGGCCCAAGGACGGGCCTGGAAAGTCGGAATAGGAAGGGAGTCGATCCGGCCATGCAGTCGTCGGGGATGGTGGCATTTCGCACGACGATCATGATCGTGTGCATGATCGCTCTGCCCTTGGCGGCGGTCGTGGGGACCTTACTGCCCAAGGCAATACCGTCCGCGATCAAAGAGGAGCCTAAGCCACCGGCGCCAGCCGATGACCACGACGAGCAATCGAAGACTGCCTCGGCGCATGACGACTCTCAGATCACAAAGCCGGACTCCAACACCCCAACTGCAAGGACGGTGGCGGAATCGTCATCCGAACGTCTACCGCGGGCTCGAATCACTGCCGTCCGTCCCGTCGCGAGCCAGGCGCCGAACGCCGCCCCAAACGAGCCATCGATACGGGCGAACGGTGGCGAACACGAGTCGACGGCGTCGCTTTGGTCGCGTGGCGAGCGACCTCCCGCCACGGCGAGGCGCGTTCCGCTTGGCGCCGAGCGCCAGCCAATACGGCGCCCCAGCGGCGGCGCGTTGCGAGGCGAGCCCCCCGCGCCGCGTCGCGGTGAGTCACCTTTGAAGGCGACCGCCTATTCAGCCCCCATCGAATCGGACGCGGAAAACTCGTATCGCGCCGAGAGGGCCGGTGGTCCCGCCGCCGATTCTTCAGAACCGCCTGCCGATGACCCGTTGAGCCGCGGCGAATGGCGTTTGCGCCAATTGGGGGCGACCGGGTATCGCTTGGAGACCTGGGGCGTTACCGGCGAGCTGTATCGCTTTAGTTGTAACGTGGCACTCTCGCATCAGGGCCAGGCGACGCGGCACTTCGAGGCCACGGATACCAGTCCCGCCAAGGTCATCGAGGCGGTGGTCAAGCAAGTCGAGGCGTGGGATAGGCCCTAAGGTGGTTTAGGGGCCGGAATTAGGTCTTGCCAGACGGCTGCCCACGGCTTACTTTTAGCGACATGCTGCTAGCTCCCCAAACGGTCGCCCAGCGGTTACAAAGCGTTAGCCTGCGCTACCGCCACGCACTGGCTTCTCGGGGAATAGGGGGCAATTGGCTCAAGGCGAGTTCGCGCGCGGCGGGGCAACCCCCATCGACGAACGTCGCATCCGACAGTTCAATTCGCCGCGATCCACGCGAGGCAAGGGTCGAGGCGGTGTTATTCCTTGCCGGCGAACCGTTGGGAAGCCGAAGAATTAGTCAAATTGCCAGCTTGGCGGACGGCACGGAAGCGCGTACATTAATCCGCCGACTGAACCGATATTATGATTCCCAGGGCAGTGCCTTCCGCATTGAAGAAATTGCCGGCGGGTTCCAACTGCTCACGCGGCCCAAGTTTGGCGGCTGGTTGCGGCGGCTCCACCAGGCGCCGGTCGAAACCCGCTTGTCGGCGCCGGCCATGGAAACCTTAGCGGTGGTCGCCTACCGACAAGCTGTCCCAAGGGCCGAAATCGAAGCGGTCCGCGGGGTGCAATGCGCGGAAATGCTGCGGCAATTGATGGAAAAAGATTTGGTACGGATCGTCGGACGCGCTAATGACCTGGGACGCCCTTTCTTGTACGGCACCACGAAGCGGTTCTTGCAACTGTTCGGGCTGCGGCACGTCGACGAGCTGCCGCGCGCCGAATTGTTGCGGCGCGGCACGGGCGGCACGGCCAATGACACGCAAAATGAAACAAACCCCGTCGCGAGACAGGGAGCGGAACTAACCCCCATTGATTCGAACGAGGAGTCTGAAGTGAGTATCGTACCCAACCCGGAGTCGGCCCGCGAAGATCTGTGGAAACTCGGTTCCATTCAAACCCTGGCCGCCCCAAAAGCCGAGGCCGATGAAGACGACGATCTCGACGACGACGATTGGGACGACGACGATGATGACGAGGACGATGATGATGACCTCGAGGACGATGACGACGAGGAAGACGAGCTCGACGACGAAGATGACCTCGAAGACGACGAGTGGGAGGAAGTCGACGACGATGAAGAATGGGACGATGACGAGGACGACGACGAGGATGATGACGACTGGGACGACGACGACGATGAGGACGACGACGATGACGACGATGACGACGATTGGGAGGAGGAAGAGTAGCTCCCTAGTCGCTCATACGCATGCTGGAGCATAGGAGCGGCTCCGCTGACGCTCGGCTACTTCAATCCTTGAGATGAAAAAGCTTCATCATCGCGTCGCGTAAGGCGTGCAGGGTGCCGCCGTGCGCTGCCGCATCGCGCAGCGATTTCAACGGCGGGTGCAACAGCTTGTTGATCAGGCTGTCGAACGAGTGGCGTATTTCGTCGCGCTGCCGGTCGCTCAGGTCGGGCAGCCGATTGAATAGCCGCCGCAACTCATCGTCTTTCGACTCCTCCCAACCTTGCCTCAGGCGCTTGATGATCGGGCCGGTGGCATGGTGCCGCAGTTCGGCCATGAACTGGGCCGTCTCCTGCTCGACGATCCGCATCGCGGCGGGCAGTTCCCGCTCGCGCTCTTTGCGATTCCGCTCGCAAGCGGCTTCGAGGTCGTCGATCGTGTAGAGGTAGACGTTCTTCGAATCACCGATCGCCGGGTCGAAGTCGCGGGGTATGGCCAGGTCGAGGATGAACAAGTCGCGCTGGAAACGGGCCGGCTCGATCCGCTGGAAATCGGCGAGCGTCACGATCGGCTCGGCGGCGCCGGTGGTGCTGATTACCAAATCGGCCGCGGCAAGCGCTTCGCCCAGCCGCTCCCAGGGCAGCGCCCGACCCCGCCATCGCTCCGACAGGGCCACGGCCCGTTCGAAATTGCGGTTCACCACCGTCACGTCGCGGGCCCCCTCGTCCTGCAAGTAGCGCAGGGCCTCCTCGCACGTTTCGCCCGCTCCGATCGCCAGCACATGCTTGTCGTCGAAGCGCTCGAAGATTCGCTTGGCAAAATCGGCGACCGCCAGGCTGGCGACACTGACCCGTTTTTCATTGATCGAGGTTTCGCTGGCCACGCGTTTGGCAACGCGCAGCGCCGCCTGGAAAATCTGGTTCGTCATGGGACCGGTGCTGCGGTGGGCCAGGGCCAGATCGTAGGCCTGCTTCACCTGGGCGACGATCTGTGGCTCGCCGACGACCATGCTGTCGAGGCTGGCCGCCACGGTGAACAGGTGCCGCACCGCGTCCTCGCCGGTCCGTTCGAAGAGATCGTCGAATATGTCGAGCACATCCAGCCCGTGGAACGCGGCCAGAAACTCGGCCACGTCCTGGTGCGTGGGAGCGCGCTCGGGGTCCTCGGCGGCGGTGTAGACCTCGACGCGGTTGCAGGTCGAGAGCAGCACCGCTTCGCTCTGGGGGAACCGTTGGCGCAGTCCTTCGAGCGCCGCCTCGGCCTGGGCCGGGCTGAAGGCCAGTCTTTCGCGCGCCGCAACCGACGAGTACCGGTGGCTGCAACCGACGAGTTGCAGTTTCATGCGCGGCCTCCCGGCGGAAGCAATGCGATCCGCCCTTCGGTCTCGCCGCGCTCCGCGCTCCGCGCTCCGCGCTTGCCTTCCGCTCCGTGCCGTGTCGTCGAAAGCAGCCGCACGCCCAGAAACAGGAAGCTGGCCACGGTCAAGTAGGCAACCTTGCGGCCTTGCCTGGCGGGCTTGTAAACCAGGCTGAACACGGCGGCGGCGATCAGCCAGGCAAGGAGCATCCCTGAGCTCCAGATCACCGGATCGGTCCACGGCACGTATTCGTCTTCCGATTGTCCGTGGTTGACGAAGTTCAAGACGACACCGGACAGGAAACCGATTAAAAGCACCAGGGCTGAGATGCGGACCGCGAGGCTGTTCGCGCGTTCGAGGCGTTCCAGGCTGGGTAACTGCAGGCCTTGCGTGGGGCGGACTTTGTGTTTCAAGCGATAGCTTTGCACCAGGTGCATCACGCCGGCAATGAAACCGACAAGCACGGCGATCGTGCCCAACAACAAGATGCCACCGTGGATCATGCCCCAGATCTGCGAGGCCTTGGTCCGAGGAAATGGGACCTGGTCGGCGAACCGGGCGCACCCGATCAGGCCTAGCACAAGCGGCAGCGTGAACAAGCCCACGGCGGTTCGCGGGTGTTGAAGTGTGAGGTAAAGATAGACCACCGCCAGTACCCAGGCCGCCACCAGGTACCAATCGTACTCACTCGACAAGGGGGCCGTCCCGGCCTCAATGGCACGGTGGCCAAGGAAAAGGGTATGAGCCAACAAACCCGCGCCGCCGAATCCCAAGAGCAGCGCCCCGCGTACGCCGCTGCGGAACACCAGCCGCGATGCTTCGAGTAACAAGGCCACCGTATAGCTGGCCGCAAAACAGAAAATGGTGATGCCGGAGAGCATGGGCTCTGTGGTGAAGAGTGGTGGCTGGGGCAGAGCCTACGCGATGCCCCGGTTGGACATTAGTCATTGGAAAGGAGTGAGGAACGAGCGCCTTCTGTCACTCTTCGCTGTCCGCTTCACCCCCGTCCAGCCCGTACTCCTTTAGCTTCTTGTGCAGCGTGTTTCGGTTGATTCCCAGCTTCGCGGCCGCCTTGATCTGGACGTCGTCGCAAGCCGCCAGCACTTGGGCGATCAACTCCTTCTCGACGCGGTTGACGATCTTGGTATGCAGGTCGGTGCCGTCGGGCCCGGCCTCGGCGATACCTTGCGATACCAACTCATGGGCCAGCGTTTCGACGTCGGCGTCGGCCAGCCGCTTGGGTCCGGACCGTCTCCCCCCCAACACGACCTCGGGCAGCAGGTCACATGTTAATTCGTCGCCGGGTGCCAGCACGACGGCGCGCTCGATGTAGTTCTGCAGCTCGCGGACGTTGCCGGGCCAATGGTAGTCTTCGAGCGCTTCCAGAGCCCTCGGCTCAATGTGCGCCACGTAACGGTCGTTTTCCTCATTGTAGATGGCGAGGAAGTGTCCGATCAACTCGGGAACATCCTCGCGGCGCTCGCGCAAAGACGGCAAATGGATCGGAACGACATTGAGCCGGTAAAAGAGGTCCTCGCGGAATCGCCCGGCCTCGATTTCCTCGAGCAGATCGCGGTTGCTGGCCGCGATCACGCGAGTATCGACGCGGATCGTGTGCGTATCGCCCACGCGCTCGAATTCGCGCTCTTGCAACACGCGCAGCAGCTTGACTTGCAGCTTTGGCGTCGTCGAGTTGATCTCGTCGAGGAATACAGTCCCGGTGTGAGCGGCCTCGAAGCGGCCCGTGCGGTTGTCGATCGCGCCAGTGAACGAACCGCGGACGTGGCCAAACAACTCGCTTTCCAACAAGCTCTCCGACAAGGCGCCGCAATTGACGCGCACAAAAGGCCCGCTGCCGCGCGGGCTAAGCGCGTGGACCGCCCGGGCGATCAACTCCTTTCCCGTCCCCGTTTCGCCCAACAGCAGCACCGATGCGTTCGAGCGGGCGACCAGGCGCGTGAGCGCATAGACCTTCTGCATGGCCGGACCAGCACCGATCAGGCCTGGGATCGGTGGAGAGGAATCATGAGGATCGAAAGCTCGCACGGGCGGCTACTCCACTTCCGCGCGGGCCTCGATCGCGTCGAGCACCGAACCCAACAGGCGTTGTGTCTCGCGGTCCTGGGTTTCGCTCTGATTGAAGCGCTCGTATTGCCGGGCAAGCTCGGCCGTAGTTAGCAGCGTACCGTAGCGGACCACGCTTTCGATGAAGGCGTCGGCCGCCGCCTGACGCACTTCCAACGGACTCAGCGACTGGCTGGCCAAATCGACCAGCGCTTTCTGACTGGTCGCGGTGCCAAAGGCGGCCAATACGATGGCTGCTTTCGGGCTATGTTCCGGCCGATCGAGAGCCTTCAACACCGCCGGCTCGATCCTCCGCAGGTTGTATAGCCCAGGCGGCACCTGGGATAGTTCGACCAACCAAACGAGCGCTTGTTCCGCCTGCCGGTCGCGCTCGGCGGAATCCACGGAACTGCGGCCCGCCTCCGCCAGCAGGCGGCGAAGCTGGAATTCGAGACTCGCTTCGTTTTCGGTGGGAATGATGACCATTGCCGGAGGGTAAAGCCGCGCCAGCCGCTCGGCGCGGTCCAGCTCATCGCTGGCGGCGACGATGCCGATAGGTAATCTCGCGGTACGGCTATCGGCGTGAATTCGTTCGAGCAATTCTCCCGACGTCGGCGCCACGAGCTTGAAGTCGATCAGCGCCAGTTCCAGGTCGGGTGAGGCCGTGGCCCCCGCCAACACCTCGCGGTCGAAAGTCGCCACGTAGGTCTCGTACCCCAGCGCGGCCAGGAGCCCCGCCTCACGTTCGGCTTCGGAAGCGCGAGGATGTCCCACCAGCGCTCGTGGAGTGCCGGACGACGAAGCGAAGAACCCCAGCGCGGCGGGCACGAAGCTCGAACCGGGATACGGCTTGCTAGGTCGCAGCGCGACGATCGCCTCGAGCGCCGCGAACCGTAGCCGCCGGTCGGCGTGTCTGGCCGCTTCGACCAGGACACTGGGCCGCGGCAACTTGCGATACAAGACGTCGACCGTACCAATTTTGCCAAGGATGCGGGCCGCCGACGCCGCGGCCACCAGGTGCCCGCTGGCGATCGAGTCTTCCAACAAATCCTCGACCACGTCGACGCCGCGATCAGCCACCTCTTCGACGGCCCCTCTTCCTTTCACGGCCTCTTGTCCGTCGGGCGCCGGTTGCGCCGCCGCGAGGTAGAACGCTTCGGCCTCGAGCAGCGCGCCAAGGAAAACCCTCCTTGCGGCGCGATGATGTCGCTTCAGCTCGATCGCGTCGCCGGCCCAGCGCGCGGCGAGATCCAACGCGGCTACCTGGGGTGTCGCCGGCTCCACGACGAGCCGCGAGGCTTCGGCGTCCCAACGCCAGACGCCCACCGGCGGCACGCCGTCTTCCAGGTCGACACGTCGGTCGTAGAGCGAACGGGCGCGGCGCTCCAAGGCGTCGGCCGCCTCGTCGATGTCGGGCACCCGACCGATCAACTCGACGAGCGCTTGCCTGGCGGCCTCTTTAACTTCCACCGGACCGGTCTCGATCAGTGCCGGTCCCAAAAGTTCCAGCGCCAGGTCCGAGTGTTGCATTTGCCCCAGGATTTCGATCGCTTTGATTCGTAGCGCCCCCTCGGCATCGCGCGCCATCGCCACCAGCGGCGGCAGGGCCTCGCGGCCAAAGGCAGCCAATGCCGTGCCGATGGCGCCGTGGTGCTCGGCCTGCGCGCCAGCGGCCAAGGCGGCCAATAACGCCGCCAGCGACGATTCGCGCCCCGCGCGGAGCCGCACGATTGCCGCGTGGCGCAACTCCATCGACGGGCTTTTGAGTTGTTCGATCAGGGCGGCGATCCGCGCCGGGTCGCGCACTTTCTTGTCAGCGGCGGAGAGCACCGCGTCGGCGAACTTGCGCCCGTCGGGCTGTAATTCCTCGACCAGCGAGAACTTGAAAAACGTGGCTGAGCCAAACTGCTCGGCCAATGCCGCCAGTGCCGCCTCGTCGAGCTGCGCCTGGGCCAAACGGGCCGTCAGCGGCGCCGCTTGCACCATTGCTCCCAGGTCGATCAGCAATTCGGCCACGCGCACCAACTCGGCCGGAGACGTTGGATTCGTCTCTAGTAACTCGCGCACGGTGACATCGTCCGCCCGCGAGCGCATCGTCTTCACCGCCGCATCGGCCGACAGCGGCGCGTCGACCGCCTGATCATCGCCTGGTTGAGCGCGCAGCAGGGGCGCCGAGCCAGACCAGGCCAGCGTGACTAAGGCAGCGCCCACCAGATGGAATCGTGAAGGCTGGCTATTTGTCATTTTGTCGTTGGTTACTTGTCACTGAATCTTGTTTCCACACTCCGCGTCCCGTTTCAACCATCCCCTCCGTATCCCCACATCACCCCCTAAAAAACCGTCGTTACTTTTCGACGTTACCTTGCAATCTCTCCCGCCACATCTCCAACTGTTTTTCCACCTCGGCCGGGGCGGTCGAACCGAAGCTGACGAACGCCCGCACAGCCGCTTCGGCCCCCAGCACTTGATAGACCGCCTCGTCGAGGCTCTCCTCGGCCTCCCGCAATTCGTCGAGCGACAACCCCGCCAATGGCACGCCGCGGTCCAGTGCCTTTCGGACCAGCTTGCCGACCGCCTCGTGGGCCGTACGCTGCGGCAGTCCGCGGACGATGAGATGCTCCATCAGGGTGGTGGCGTCGAGGTATCCTTCGTCCAGCCTCGCGGCGATCGCGCGACGGTCGAGCTCGGCTTTCGCGACCAAGGGCGCCGCCACATCCAGACAGTCTCGCACCGTGTCGAATGAATCGAACAGCGGCTCCTTGTCTTCCTGCAGATCACGGTTGTATGCCAATGGCAAACCCTTCACAAGCACCAACAGCCGCGTCAAATTGCCGATGACGCGGGCCGTTTTCCCACGGACCAGTTCCAGCAC
>Ga0265325_10002876_pt1 | contig 11480 bp, 9 predicted proteins | sample 41420metaG_FD_202090 | JGI IMG/M metagenome (GOLD analysis project Ga0265325, IMG submission 202090) | Rhizosphere microbial communities from Carex aquatilis grown in University of Washington, Seatle, WA, United States - 4-14-20 metaG | ecosystem: Host-associated > Plants > Roots > Rhizosphere >...
ACGCTCTTCGCAGACGCGCGGAGTTGCACGGCTTAAGTGCCTGACGAGCAAACCCTTGGCATGCGATTTGCATTTAGCACTGATCGCTGCGCAGCAGATGTCGTCCCCCCTAGTGGAAGACGACCCTGGGCTTGTATTGAACTTGAGTTGCCATGGATGGCGAATTTGAAAAGGGTCGACAGTAATGTCGCAAAGGTCGGACGATTTCTGGAGCAAATTGCTGGCGGAGGTTTACGCCATTCTGAGTTTATTGGGACTGACGGGCTACGTGGTCGCCTCCTTGGTTTTCTAGCGCACCGCAAAGCCGTTTGCGCATTCGCAAACGTCCACATTGCAATGCGGGAAGCAGTTTGCAGAATTACGGGAATGTACTGGCCGTTTTCAGGTAGTCCCGAATTCCGTACCCAAGTCAATCGCATCGCGTTGCCGGTCAGCGAGCGACCTGGTGCCACCATCACCCCAAATGCTGGCCCATAGGCTGGATTTCCGCGTCGAATGGGGTCGACCGTGGCCGCCGGAGTTCTGGTAATCAAGCCGTCGCGTGGCCGCTACGACTCCCCCTTGACCCGCTTTGGAATCTACGCAACGGCGGACGCCGGCATCTCTTAGGGCGGAAGCCAATTGCGCCACCAGGGCATTGTGGGCGTGCGTCGTCGGCGCTGCGAGCACGAACAGAGTACTACACGGTATCCCTAGAGTCTTGCTTAGGACCATCGGGTCGTCAAAGAAGCAAAGCGAAAGCCGCGGCGTTTGGTCACCGAGAATTTGTGGGAATCGCGGATGCGGAATGGCTATCGTTTCTCCGAAATTGAGAAATCCGGCCGCGGGTCGCGAACGGAATGATTCCAGCAATTTCTCGCGCGCGAACTCGGAAGGCGAAGGCAACAACTCCGCAAGTTCCGGCAAGACTTCCTTTGGTTCGGTGACATTCAGGCGAAGCACTCGCCCGGCTTCAAGGGCCTCTGACAGGCGCGGCCATTCCGTTACGCCCCCGGGGCGATCGACGATCAACGGATCGAACGCCAGCCGATTGACAAGCGCCCATTCGAAAACCGCCGCTCGGTTGAAGAGGAATTGGTCGTCGAGGCGTTCCGCCGGCAGTGACTTGGTCTTCAACCAGCGACGCACGGTCCGGTCTGAGACACCCATCATTTGCGAAACTTCGTGTAACTTGAGTTGCACGGACTTGCTCCCTTTTTGCCTTACACTCTGCGAACCACTATAGGTTGGCCGCACAGCGCGCGGTCGCTCTGTATATTAAGTAGCAATCCTTGTGCCATCAGAAGCGATCGTCCGGAGGACTTGTGGACTAATCGTCTTTCATATCAAGTACTTATGGCAATTCCCAATCGCCAGTCGCACCACGCGAACATTGTAGACCTGCCTAGACATTGCGCGCCTGCGCAACACGAGTGCAAGTAAAACGGGCAATCGGCGCCCGTCCTCGGCCGACCACAGAAGGAATTAATTTTTCTTAATTTTACATAAACGGTTCTTTCACAATCGGTTGCGGCACAAGACCCATATTCGCTTCGTGCGAAATATGGAAATTTGGCACCGCAATCGCTTTGGCGTCGGCTACGCACGATTGCCCATTTTTCGCGGCGGGAATGTCCTGCCGCGCGATCGTGCGCGCCGATGGTGGCGATAATCCGCCGGCGGCTTCAATCGTCCTTCTGTTTGGCGGGTGTATTTCAATGAACCGAATTCGTTTCGAGTGGTCTGCGTTGTCGTTGTGCTGCCTGATTGCGGCACTCTGCTTGGCAAATGCCACGGTGGTATGGGCGGACGACCCGCCCGCCGATGCGGCGGCCGAGCCAAGTCTCGGAGCGGGCGAACCCGTGGTGGACGCTCCACCCGCTCCCGCCCCCGCGCCCCCATTGACTGCAGGCGACATTAAGGTCATGGCGGACACGATGTGGGTGATGATTACGGCCATGCTGGTGTTCTTCATGAACCTCGGTTTTGCCTGTGTCGAGAGCGGCTTTTGTCGTCAAAAAAACGCGGTCAACATCCTTTCCAAGAATTTCATCGTGTTCGCGGTCACGACGATCGGCTTCTGGTTTTTGGGCTGGGGGTTGATGTTCGGCAACGGCAGTTCACCGTACGTCGGTGACGCGGGAGTGCTGATGGTCTCGGGCGCGGACAACAGCCCCAAGACGATGGCCGACTACCAAGGCGACTACGGGGCCATCAATTGGACTGGAGTTCCATTGTGGGCCAAGTTCTTCTTTCAACTCGTGTTTGCCGGGACGGCGGCCACGATCGTCTCTGGTGCCGTGGCTGAGCGGATCAAATACCTTTCGTTCATTTTGTTCAGTTTCATCATGGCCATGGCCATCTATCCCGTCGTAGGGCACTGGATTTGGGGAGGTGGCTGGTTGGCTACCCGCGGTTTCGTCGACTTCGCCGGGTCGACCCAGGTACACTCTATCGGCGGATGGGCGGCGTTGGCCGGTATTCTGTTGCTTGGACCTCGAATCGGAAAGTACGGTCCCGGTGGAAAGGTCAATGCGATTCCTGGTCACAATTTGCCGCTTGCGACGATCGGCTGCTTCGTTCTCTGGTTCGGCTGGTTCGGATTCAACCCCGGCAGCACGATGGCCGCGGACCCCGGTGCCATTGCCGAGGTTGCGGTCACGACAAACCTCGCGGCCTGCGCCGCCACGCTCAGCGCGACGGCGCTCGCGTGGTTGTTGCTGGGCAAACCCGATCTGGGTATGACGCTCAACGGTTGCCTTGCTGGTTTGGTTGCAATCACGGCTCCATGTGCCTTCGTGACGGCCGGTTGGTCTGTGGTCATCGGCCTCGTTGCCGGAGTACTGGTGGTCTTGGGCGTGCTGGGTTTCGATCGGCTGAAAATCGACGACCCGGTTGGTGCAACTTCGGTCCACTTGCTCAACGGGATATTCGGCACACTCTGTGTCGGTTTGCTGGGGCACCCCGATAAGATCGCCCGTAGCGGCAATGCCGCGCAGAAAGCCGGCTGGTACTACATCGGTGATCCCGAGCAATTCATCGATCAATTGGTCGGTGTCGGCGCCTGCGCCGTATACGTGTTCGTCGTCGCCGCAGTCGCCTGGGCGTTGCTCAAGGCAACGGTGGGCATCCGCGTGTCGGCCGAAGAGGAGATCGATGGTCTCGACCACGGCGAACACGGCAACGAAGCCTACCACGGCTTCCAGTTCGTCCGCGAGCCGTAATACTGCCACGAAGATTCACGTTCGTTTCATGTTCTGTTCTGGCTTCCGCCAAGCCAGAAGGACGCCCCAATGGCTTGGGTGGACGGTTCTACCGTCCACCCAAGTCGGGGTTGTTCCTTGGTGCGATCCTTGCAGAGACAAGGCTCATCCTTCGCCGCCGTACTGTCGCCGCTTGCGGTAAAGTGTCGAGGCGTCGATCCCTAAAATGCGCGCGGCTTCTTCAAGCGAAGTCGATCGCGCCACGACCCGTAACACGTGTTCGCGTTCGATTTCGTCCAGGGTCGCATCGCCACCCAATCGTGGACCGACGCCGGCCTCGGCCAGCATCCGCTCGGGAAACGCGGCCGGTTCGACCAACTGCGCCGGCCAGAGGATCACCGTCCGTTCCATCGTATTGCGCAGTTCGCGCACGTTCCCCGGCCAGGGGTAATCGACCAGCAGCTTCTCGGCGCGGGGCGAAAGGTCTTGCGTCGAGCGCCGCGCGGTGCGTGCGAAAAACGACAGAAACCGCCGCGCCAGTGGGACGATGTCTTCCGGACGCTCGCGCAGCGCTGGTACGTTCACTTCGACGACGTTCAATCGGTAGAGCAGGTCCTGGCGAAACCGCCCGGCGGCAACGTCTGCCTCCAGGTCGCGGTTCGTGGCGGCGACAATCCGCACGTCTGCCCGCCGTAATCGCGTTTCCCCCACACGCTCAAACTGCTTTTCCTGCAGAAACCGCAGCAGCTTGGCCTGCAATCCCGGTGCGATCTCGGCGACTTCGTCAAGGAACAACGTGCCCCCTTCGGCGGCCTCCACCCGGCCGGGCTGGTCGCGCACCGCCCCGGTGAACGACCCTTTCGAGTGTCCAAACAGCTCACTGGTAAGCAATTCCTCGGAGAGGGTTGGGCAATTGACCACCACCAGCGGATGATCGCGGCGTGGGCTGTGGGTGTGCAAGAACCTTGCCAGCACACCCTTGCCGGTGCCGTTCTCGCCGCGCAGCATTACGGCCGCCTCGGAGGTGGCTGTCCTCGCGACAATTTCCAATGCAGCTCGCATCTTCGACGACCGCGTTTCGAGGTCGATTTCCGGCACCGCGTCTCGCAGCTCACGCCCCAGCTCCGCCAGGCGACGATCGGCCGCACGCCGCTCGGAAACAGTCGCCACAACGTGCCGAATCTGTTCCGGAGTGAACGGCTTTTGCAGGTAATCCGACGCGCCCCGTTTCAGCGCGTCGACGGCGCTGGCGATGGTCGCGTACGCGGTGATCAACACCACCGCCAGGTTCGGGCACTCGGCGAGTAATCGCGGGAGCAAGTCGATCCCGCTTTCCTGGCCTAATCGCACATCGAGCAACGCCAGGTCGAACGGAATTTGAGACATCGCCGCCAGCGCCGCCTCACCCGTCGCCACGGTGGTCACTTCACAGCCGCTCGCCTCCAGGCATACCGCCAATGCGGCGCGGATGTTCTTTTCGTCATCGATGACGAGGACGCGCATCGCGGATTGGGGGCTCATCGCTTCATTAGTCCTTGCGCAGCGGGTTGGTGTGATGGCGGAGGTCCGGGACCCACCAGTACGGCGTCGTCGTGCCGGCGCGACATGCAAATTCCCACTCGGCGTCGGTCGGCAAGCGGTACGTCCGTCCCGGCTCCTGCCGCGACAACCAGTCGCAGAATCTGTGAGCGTCGGGCCAGGCGATGCAATTCACCGGCTGACCGTCCTGGGCCTGCCCGTGCCAGCCGTTGTTTCGCCACACCTCGGTCGGCAACAGCCCAGCGGCGGCTTTCACGAGGCAGCTCGGACAGCCGCCCTCGGGCGCGCTGGCGGGGATCGCTTCACCGCATTTTCGGCAAGTGCTTGCGTGGTACGACAAGGGGAGCGGTCGGATCTCAGTGGTCAGCGGGTGACTCAACGTAAATTCTAATGGAAGAACGCTAGGAATGTACACGGTTGGCTCCTCCCGTGATGGCGATTAGAATCAACACCCTTGCTCTTCCTCCTCGCACACCTGGAGATCGCACCATGAACCTCGAATCCGCCGTCGCCGCCCAGACCACACCATCGATCGACCGCACGACCGACCAGCATCTGCCCAAGCTTGCACGCCGCTCGTTTCTGGCCGTGGCGGGCGCGGCCGCCGCGTCGGCGGCGCAAGCCGCCTGGGGACGCGATTACACTCCCGGCGCCGCCCCGGTCCGGTACCCGGAGCCGGATGTCGTTGTGTTGGACCAGCGGTTCGCGAAGTACAAGATCGGCAATACGCCCATCCAACGATTGCACACGGGCATGCTCTGGGCCGAAGGTCCGGCCTGGAACGGCGTTGGGCGCTATCTGCTGTGGAGCGATATCCCGAACGACCTGCAGCTTCGCTGGCTCGAGGAGGACGGGCACGTCAGCACGTTCCGCAAGCCCGCCGGTAACAGCAACGGTAACACTTTCGACTGGCAGGGGCGTCAAATCGCCTGCGAACACGCCAATCGCCGCGTCGTCCGGTACGAGCACTCCGGGGCGGTCACGGTACTTGCCGACAAGTTCCAGGGCAAGCCGCTCAACGCTCCCAATGACGCCGTCGTCCATCCCGAAGACGGCGCGATCTGGTTTACCGATCCCGGCTACGGCATCCTGCTGAACTACGAGGGGCACAAGGCCGAGTTGCAGCTCAAGGAAGCCGTTTATCGCATCGACGCCAAGACGTTGAAACTCGACAAGCTGACCGACGACATCGTCAAGCCCAACGGTCTCTGCTTTTCGCCCGACTACAAGCGCCTGTACGTCGCTGACACGGGAGCTTCGCACAATCCCGACGCGCCGCGCAATATCAAGGTCTGGGACATCGCCGACGGCGTCAAGCTGGCCAACGGCCGCGAGTTCGCTTCGATGACGCTCGACGGTTTTGAAAAGGCCGGCTTCGCCGACGGCATCCGCGCCGACGTCGATGGCAACGTCTGGGCCAGCGCCGGTTGGGTGGGCGACGGGTACGACGGCGTCCACATTTTCGCGCCGGACGGCGACCGCATCGGACAAATCCTGCTCCCCGAAATCTGCTCGAACGTTTGTTTCGGCGGCCGTAAACGCAACCGCTTGTTCATGACCGGCAGTCAGTCGCTGTACGCCGTCTACGTCGAGGCCCAAGGAGCGCATATCTCCTGAAAGCCAACGTACCTCCCTTGGTAAATTGGCCAGCCCCCGTTCCGTTTCCGTAGTCGCCTCTTCCGAACCCGCCGACGAAGATTGCGCCCGGCCCCAGACCACTCGACTGATCGCGCGATGGAAGCGCCCCGCTGATATCGACCGGCGACTCGTCGCCGACGATCGACGCCGGGCTTGCCGACGATTGCGACCTGTCGCCGAGGCGGTCGTCGGCGCCTCCACCGCCCGCCAACGTCAGCGCCTGGCCGGCCTCGTCGTCGAAATAATCGCCGTTACCGATGACCGTCGTAAAGCTTGCGGCGAGCTCGCCGCAAGGCGCCGCGCTGCCTCGCATTCGCCCCCAGGACATCAAACCAATCGCGATCAGCAACAGCGAGTGAAACGCCAGCGACATCAACCACGAAGCCACCTTGACTTGCCAATAAAATTGGCGCCAGGGAGGCATCACCGATATAAAGATTTCTTTCGATTTCATGATTAAGATTTCTTTCGATTCAATTGCCCGAATGAACGTCGGCGCATAACATCCAACGAGGGGCAATCCACAAGAGAATCAATCACTCGAAAGGTTCGACCCATGCTCGATTTCCGACCACACCGCGCCAGCACACGTGGCTACGATTCCGGTCGCGACGTTTGGCGTTTGTTGATGATGGCCTCAGGTAGCGTGCTCTTGCTGTTCGTGATACTCAAGCTCCCCAAGCCGGCACCGCCGCGGCCGCCGCTCAAGCCCGACCAGGTCATGGCGCAGCCGCACGAACCCATCGCGCCCGCGGCAAGCGCACTGCCTCACGCCGCCGCGTCGCGCGCTTCGGATACGGTCGTCGTGGCCCTTGGCATGCTCGCCGCGGCATCGTGCAGTCTGGCGGTCATCGTTTTTGCCCTTTACCGAATCAAACGTGGTTTTCCTGTCGCGAAATTGACCGTGCCCAGCGGCACGCTTCCGGCGGTCGACTTGGAACAGCTCAAACTCGAGCCGGTGTTACCCAGCGTCCGCGAATCGCTGGCAAAACTGGCTGCCGAGCACCAATCAGCGGTTTTCGATGCGCACACCGAGAATTCCCTGGAAGCCAGCGGTGCATTGTCGGCGCGCTGAGTCTTAACGCGGCCTCACTTCGCTCGGCCTTAACGCCGTGCACCAGTGGCGCTGGGTTGCTCCTCCGGTTAGGGTTATCCGTGGTTTCTAGTCATTACAGTTTCGGCAATTGTAATTCGGCCGGCTTGGCCAGCTTGTTGGGCTGCTCGACACGGCGATCGTTCGACGGAGGTGGCGGAGGTGGCGGCACAACCGGCTTGGGGTTGGCCGCCGGCTTGGGCGGAGGTGGAGGCGCCTCGTACGTCTCGTCGACCACGAAACCAAATGGCTGCTCCAGCTCGCGCTCGGCCAGCAACTCCCAAGGCGTGCCCCCGTTGTCGTGCGCGCAGCGCCTCAGTAACCGCAGCGCCTCCTTGGCCATCCGCTCATTCTGGCTGCCGGAGTGCAACTGCTCGTCGGGCCGGAATTCCCAGCGGTTCGATTTCTTGTCCACGAATTCGGCCCCCTTCCCCTTCATGACCGCGCAGGCCCAATTGTATTCGTTGCACCTCACACACATGGCCAACAGCCGCCCGTACGTCAAATCGTACCAGGCACGCCACCGCGCCGAGGGTTCCTTGGCGTAATGCTGCTCCATCCCCTTCGGGCCGAAGCCGGCCACCGCCTCCTGGATCGTCAACAGGTTGAAGGCCGCCGTCGTCTGCGCCTCGCGCAGCTCCTGAAAGTACGTTTGCCCGTTCGGGGCGAACCGTAGCCGCGGTGTCCCCTTGAGCTTGCGCGCATGCGTCAAGTCCACCGCCGCCAGCACCGCGTGCCGCAGTGGACTTTTGTCGGCGCGCCGCAGGTATTCCCAGGGCGAATCGTAGTCGGGCATGTAACCCAACATACTCTCGACCGAGAAGCCAACGCGGTCGGCGGCGTGGTCCTTGATGAAATAGCCGCCGCCCGACTCATGCGCCAGCCGCGTCAGCGCGAACGGCCCAATGCCCGCGTGGAGCGTTTCGAATTGCTCACCCTCGAACCAGTAGGGAAGCGCGAGACGTTCCTGCCGCACGGTATCGGGTCCTCGATCGACCGGTAGTTGGTAAGTCTTGCCGTCGGTGTGCTGGTAGGGCATCGTCCCCTTTTGCCGGCCGAACATTGCCGACGGCCCGACGACGTACACCGGCGTAACCGAATTGCGGCATGACCGCACGGCGTCTTCCAGCTTGTCGTAGTCGTTGCCCGACTCGTCGGTCCAGATCACCAAGAGCAACCGGCGATGTTCGCGGGTGCGGTACTTCTGGTATCGATCGAGGCAGCCCAGCACGGTCGAGAAGACGTTCTCCACGCCCGATTTGTCGGTCGGCACATGTCGGATGGCATCGACCACCGTCGCGTAATCGTTCGTAGGGGGAACCATTTCCTCGGCACGCTCGCCAAAGGCCACCACGGCGCTGGTCAGCGCGCCGCGCGATAAATCGCCCAGGGTGATGAGCTGGTTGTAAATCTTCTCCAGCCGCTGGGCCACCGCCTGGCGGTCGGGCTCGACGCTGATCGAGGCGTCCATGATCCACACAACCAGCACTTTGCTCTCTTCAAGGTTCGTCAGGATCTCGTCGGTCAGGCAGTCGACGGCGCCGTCGACGTGCGCGAACGAAAAACCGAGTGCGCCCGCGTGGGCGACCACCTGGTTGAGCTGCGCGCCAGGCACCTGCTCCTGCGCTCCGGTCGGTTCCTCCATCTCCGTTGGGGCGCCCACGCCGTAAAGCCTGGCCTCGGAGAGCAAGGGCACGGTGTTGGCGAGCGCCGCCGCCAGCGGGCCTTGCAATAGATCGTCGCGAGCTCCCGGAAGGCTGATCGACGACTCGAGCACGTCGAACGTCGCTGGATCACCGTCATCGAGCGGCAAGGTGTCGAAGTCGACAGTGGCCACCAAAGACTCGGAACCGCTCAACCGGGCCATGAGCGCCAGGGCGCCTTGGGCCAACGCGACCAATAGCGCCGCGTGGACCGTGACACTGATTGTGACCGCTTGCAGCAACCGCGACTCGGTCTGACGCTGCCGAGCGGGCGGTTTGTAGGGCGAGTCCGGTGCGGGGGAAACGAAAACCGACGGACGTGCAAACGACCCGACCAGGTGTTTCAGAAAATGACGCATAAATCGCGTTCCTAATCAAAAAAGAGGATTACGTTATCCCATTCTTGTTCCGCTACGAGCCTGGAGCATGCCCTCCCACCGACTTGCCCGGTGGTCCGTGACGTTGGCCGCCAAAATAGGCGATCTCCCATTCCTGCCATCGTCCCCCATTGCCCAGCCGCCGCCGAAGGCGGCAGCCGGGCAATGGGCTGTAATAGAAAGTTGTTTTGAACCGGCCTTTTGTAGCGGCCAACGTGATTTTCCACATTCCTGCTCTTCGGGGCCCCTTTTGCCCGGACGCTGCATTTGGCAGCGTCCAAGCAAAGGGACCGCGAGGAGGTTAACGCTTGTCCGGACCGCTTTTGATCGCCGTCGTTTTCGGCTTGGACGGCCGTGTTTTGCCTTTCAGCGAGGGCTCGCCGACTTTCTTCAATAGCTCCTGGTACTTGGTCACCATTTCCGGGCCGGAAAGGTCGGGCGACACCGCCAGAGTCGATTTCAGGAGCTGCTCGGCCTGGTGCGATTTCTCCTGGTCGTTCTCGTGCTTGCCCTGCGCCACGAGACAATCGGCGGCCCGGTACACCACGTCGAAATACTCAGGCGGCCGGTTACGCATGCGCGAGAGCGCCAGGCGGAGCTCGGTCCATTGGCTGATCGCGGCGGTGAAATGTTCGGGCTCGCGCTGGGCCCAACCTTGCAGGATGTAGCCTCGCTCGAGCCGCGGTTCGAGCGCTTTGGGGTTCTCGTGAATCAGTCGATCGACCTGCTCCAGCGCCTCCTGGTAATTCCCCTCCGCCCGCAGCAAAGCGAGCAGCCTCGCACGCACCCGCGTCCGAAGCGAACGATTGGCCGGCGACACGTTCGGATCCTGCCCGATCTTTTCCAGGACCAACTCGTACTCCCGACGCGCCGGTTCGCTCAAACCGAGATCGGCCAGTGCGTCGCCGATGAAACTCAACGCGGCCACCGATTGCTCACGGCGCGTGGCGAGGCGCTTCAGCACACGTTCGAGCTCGGTCCGAGGGTCCAGGGCCGTTGCGGCGCCTCCGTCGGGCGACGTGCAGTTTGCAGCGGCCGGCGGGCCGGCGGCCTTCCATTGGTCGTAGAGCAGCCTGGCATATTCGACCAGTACGCCGTTCACCATGGCCGATTCGTCGCCGCGCTCCGTCAACGCCACGGCCGCCTGTGCCGCTCCCGTCACGTTTTTCCGCGCGACTTCGGCTTTGACCGCCACCAGCAGCACGCGCGCCGACAAGGGATCGTGGTCGTTGGCCGCCGGGGCGCCGATGGACTGGGCACCGAGGGCCTGAGCCGCCACGAATTGCACGAGCGGATCGAGCAGCCGCGCGGCTTCGTCGATGTTGCCGACCTCCATTTCCGTCTCGGCCAAGAGCAGTTGTGTTTCGATCAGCTCGCGCGGGAGCGACGTTTCCGCCCCCAGCGCCGTCTTTTGCGCTTGCACGCTCGATTTCAATTGCTCGACCGCTTTCGACCGCTGGTCAGTCATCTGTTGCTGATCGCGGGAGTCGGCCGGCCTGGCCTTTTCCTTGAGGTACTTTCGCCAATGGGCCATACCGGCCAGGTGCAGCGCCGCAGGATGGCGATCGGACGCCGGGTTGACCGCCTCGAAGATCCGAATCGCCTCATCCGCTTCGTCTTTCATCAGCGCGACCTTTCCCAGGGCCATCCGCGCCTCGTCGGCCTCGACCCCGTCGGGCCATCGCTCAACGATGAATGCCGAAAGCTTCAACAGCCGCCCTCGGGCGGCCTCCTTGTCGTCGGCCGTCATGCAGAGCCTCGTGGCGGCGCTCAAGGCGATCGTGGCCGCCGCCCGGTCGGGCTGGCTCGCGTCGCGCGCCAGCGCTTCGGCGGTCGCGAGTGCCTCGGCCGTCTTGCCCGCCGCCAATTGGGCGCGCGCCAGTTGCAGATGAATCTTGCCCACTTGTTCGGCATCCTTGACGTCGCCGCTCAGTTCCACGGCGCGGGC
>Ga0265325_10002877_pt1 | contig 11480 bp, 12 predicted proteins | sample 41420metaG_FD_202090 | JGI IMG/M metagenome (GOLD analysis project Ga0265325, IMG submission 202090) | Rhizosphere microbial communities from Carex aquatilis grown in University of Washington, Seatle, WA, United States - 4-14-20 metaG | ecosystem: Host-associated > Plants > Roots > Rhizosphere...
GATCTCACAAGTCGCCCAAGCAAACGCCGGAACAAAGGTGATCCTCCTGGTTCGGCTGGCAACTCGGGGGTCGCGAAGCAGCGGACCAGTAACGATCTGAAAGACGTCATCGAACTCTCCAACTGGCTTGTGGACGAGCCCATGGAACTTCAGTGCCTCCGCCAGAAGCGGTGTGAAGATGGCGTTGATGCCTTTCATCTCCTTGACGGTCAGCAACTCGATCGGCTTCGCTTCGGGGACGATGGACAAGGCGACCGTGTGAAGATCAACCCTTCGCTTGGGCGCCATCACGGGCGGCGGCGACAGCCCCGGGCGTTCGACCACCGGCTCTGGCTGGCCACCGGTCGTGACTTCACCATTCATAACGGGCTTAATCACGGACGTGGCGTCGGATGCGTCGCAATCAATATCGACCGTCTCCTCGGGCAAGCCTGTTCGCCGGGCCGTGGTCACCGGCGCGCCAACCTTGGCATCGTTGTTGTCGCCCTTCGTGGTGACCGGCAATTGTTGTTGACGTACATCATCGACTAGATTGGCGGGACCACGATCATGGTCAGGCCCTACGGTCGCGACCTCCAATGTGGCGATCATGCCGGGGTTGATGACCTCGGCCTGCTCGGCAATGTCGTAGTTGGTGTTGGCGGCGCCGACCTCGGCCACTTCGCTGGGGTTGCCGTCGGCCTGTCCGTTCCGGCCACGATCTTGGTCGAGTTGACCAGCAGCTGCAGTGGTCGCGACGGCCATCGGTGGGTGTTTCCCGCTCTGGCCATCGGCCATGGTGGGGACCGGTTGGTGCTGGTGGTGAACTCCATCAGCATTGCCAGTATTTTTCAATTCAGATATCATTAAAATTCTCCTTGCATTTGGTGTCCGGGCGACTTGCCAGAGCTCTCCGTCCACCAAAACTGGGAAACGTATCAGCCGCCACAATGGCGGCCGCGTGCAAATCGTCAACTAGTCGTCGAGCCTCCTTTCAGTGAAATGGACTCAAGTGTGTCGGCTAAAGAGCACATCGCCCGGCTGCCGGACTCACTAGTGCCAAACTTCGTGGCCGCCCAACGTAGAATGTCGCTAGCCAAATACCTCTTCATTCCCCCTGTATTCATTGCCACCGGAGCGCCATGGCGCTTCAGCCACCGATCGGGATCGGTGATCTCGGGCAGGTTGAGGATGCCGTGCACGGCGTCCGTGCCAGTCAGCAAGAACGTGCCGACGGCGAGCGGTGTGGAAGGTCTCGCTTCCGGTATTTGTTGCTCGCCGCCGGCACTTGCTTGCCGTTTGCCATTTGGTGCAGTTCGATCTAACGTTGGCGGCGCATCCATGGCTCCAAAAAGTCGCGAGGTCCGCTCCTGGTAAGTCTCACTCGTTTTTTCCTTGGCCATGGCTCACCTCGAAGACGTTGCGCCGGGCAACACAATGCTGCCCCAAGTCTCCGAATGATGGCAAAATGGCGTGGACACTTCATTTCCGATTTATTCTCCGACCAATTCACTGGTCTTCGGGTTTGGGAATGGACTAATTTCCGCAACGCTCCCGTCGGATTTCGTGGAGCATCGACCAGCGCTAGCTGGTCGTGGCTAGTATTCCCTGCGAACTATTCCGAAAGTTTCCCCGTACGAACAAGTGGCAGCTCCGCACGGACGAAGCCGAGCCTAGCCTGGCTGAAATCGTGCCACATACAGATACTTCCGTGCGGGGACGCAGCTTAGCGTCTAGGGCATGTGGTCATCCCGCCAACGTTTTCGCACCCGCGGCACAAGGGCAAGATCGAGCGCGGTATCGGTTACGTGAAGGGTAATTCTCTAAACGGGCGCTTCACGAGCTTGGGAGAAGAGAATGGCACAGTGGGATGAGCCCGTGGCCGACAAGCGGTTTCGCGGCACGACGCGGCAGCTGGTGGGGCACGTATTCCGCGAGGTCGAGCGGCCGGCGTTGCAGCCGTCGCCCCTTGAGCGATTCCCCTTCTTCCACGAGGCCCAGCTCTCGGTGCATCGCGACGGACACGTCGAGGTGCCCAAGGCTTACTACTCCGTGCCGCCGGAGTATCTGGGACGATTGGCGTGGGTGCGTTGGGACGCCAGGCTGGTGTGGATCTTCGACGCCGGGATGCAGCAGATTACGATCCACGCGCGGCGCGAACCAGAACAGTTCAGCACGCAATCATCGCATATTGTCTCGGAAAAGATTAACAGTGTCGAGCGCTGTGCCGCTTGGATGCTGAGCGAGGCGGCGCTGATAAGTCCGGGTGCCGAGCGCTGGGCCAAGGCCACGGTCGAGGGCTGCGGCGTACCTGGCGTGCGTGTCGTGCAGGGCCCGCTGGCCTTGGACAAGAAGCACCCCGGTGACTTGATCGACCAAGCCAGCGAAACGGCTGCATCGTACGCTTCATGCCAGCTCGGAAGACGATCCGCGAGCTGCTCGTGCGACGGCCCAGTGACAGCAAGGATCTTCGACTTCCTCCAAGAGCATCCGCTGACCCGCAGTGTGGCGAAATATGCGGACGTGGTCCATGCCTCATTTCAAAAGAATTTCAGTCTGGCCCCCCCGCCGCTGATGCGGCTCGACTACCTGACGACCATTCCGGACAGAAGATGGCCACGCTGCCACCCGACCTTGGGAACACTCTTGATGAACTTCTCTCGTAGCCAGGAATTTGTGGATTGCCTGTTTTCTCGAAAGTACGAGGATTTCGCCGCTTCCAACGCTGTTGTAATCTTGTCGATGATACTCTGGACGTATTTGTCGGCCTTGTGTGTGTTCATTTCAATGTCTTCACCTGGGACGGCTGAATCACCCAGCATGGCAACTATCGCCTCGCGTGAGATAGTCTTTTCAGTCGCATGCACAATTGTCTCCAACACCTTGCTTTCGGAAGCCGTAAGTTCGATGAAGCAGCCTAGAAACCAGATGTGATGGTGCCTGCTGTCGAACACCGAACATGGGTCGTCTTCAAGGTATGCTTGTACATGAAGCACGAGCTCTTCAACTCGGTTCAGAACCCAATACGAGTAGTCAGAGCCCCAACACGACTCTTCCAAAGAGAGCTGTCTCCCATAGTCCGCATGGCTTAGGCCTGGGATTCCTTCCCGGCGAAAGTCTGTTCGACTAGCTGCGATCCGGATATCCTGCGCGACGTCGATTTCGGTCCGGAAGAGTTGAGGAGCAAAGTAGAAGAGGCAGTGCCCAGTTACGCGACCGAATTCAAACCACGCATTGAGGTGATCCGGTAGGTGGTTTCCAATGGCCTTGGCCAATCGGATCAGAGCAAACACCGATGGCTCAATGCCAAAGCTTGTGAGAACTAGCGTTAATTCCTCTCGCGCAATTCCACTAAAGACCTCGTCGTCATTGGTTCCACTACCAATCTGGTTTGCCTTTCCTGCATTACCCTTGATCGGATCGTTTCGTAGCGTCACGTATTCTTTTCTACCGTCGTCTTCCGCGATTTTCTGTCTGCCTTCACCTGAACGCGCCGGGTATTTTGAAAACAGACGGCGAAACCTCCGGAACGCCGCATGAAAACGGATCGTCGAATAGGGATCGAAGAATTGGGCCAACAACACCGGTAGGTCGAGAAGCCGCTGGCCGCACTCCGGATCAGGTTTCCGCAATCCCCGGAAAATGAAATCGTGCCAGAGATGGTGTGGTTCGTATCCGAGCCAGAATGACGCCAGCTCTTGCAGGCGATCAAAACGTGGTGGCCGTCGCCGCTCATCGCGCTCCGGAGAAAACGGTGTGTTCGCCATTTTTGGATTTTCTTGCGTCCGGTAAACCGGCGCTGCCGGTTAACGTACCGTGGGTCAGGAAGCGTCCTTGCGAGGGACTTGGTCATCGTCGGTAGACATGTTCCAGTAAGGTAATCGCTCTTGCGCCTTCAGTGTTTCGGGGACGATCGTGACGTAGTGCTTCGACGTCACCATTGGGCTGGAATGGCCAGCCAGTTTTTGGGCGGCGAGCAGATCGGTGCCACAGGCCGCGAGATACGTGCAGAACGTCCGGCGTAAGTCGTGGAGCGTGCAAGGAAGTAGGCGAGCCCGCTTAGCCAGTCGCGGAACCAAGTCCGTCAATCGCTCAAGATTGACGGGGCAATCCCACCGCTGGCCTTGTTCTACCGATTGCCAAGCCATCTTGCGCGCCTCTTCACGCGAATGGCCCTGCTTCCTGGCGGTCTTGTAGCATAGGGACCAATTCCTCCTCAGATTATTCGGCAACTCGCGGTAGCTCACAGCGACGTTTGGAAAAATGAAGATGCTCTTGGAGTTGGCTTTCATCGTCTTGAGCAGCGAGGCCAGGGCGGGGGGTATTAGGACCTGCCGCTGCCGGCCGCTCTTGGTAATGTGCCATTCCGAGTTGCGGATTCGGACGGAACGACTGTCGAGATTTACGTCTTGCCACCTCAGCACAGCGATCTCCTCGCGCCGCATGCCGCAGCAGACTCCGAACATAATCACGGCCCTACCTCGGTCGTCAGCCACAGCCAGGAGCCCGTCGAGCTCGTCTGGAGCTACAGTCCGCATGTCATGATCGGGTTCATCAACAAACTTCACCGGCACAGCGGGGTTGTCGGGCAGGTAGTCCGGCACGGCGGTTGCCAAAATTGCCCGCAGAGTTCGGATGAGCTTGTTTCGAGTTGCCGGGGAGCGACCATCCGTCGCTTGCCGTACAAAGTCACGCAGTACGGCGGTGGTCACGTCCTTGAGTGCTTGTGGGCAACAACACTTCGTGAAATTTCCGAGCACCTTGCGGTAGTCGTCAACCGTGCGTGGCCGCCGGCAACTGCCGAGTTCCTTGAGAAACTCTTCGCAAAAATCAAGCCACGAAATATCCCGCCGCTTCCCCAGGGAACCTTGATTCAGTCCTTGCTCCAGCGACCGGCATTCGTCGTCGGCCTCGCTGGCCGAGCCGTAGACCGTCTTGGCTCTCATCTTCCCAGCGTCGTCGTACCAACGCAGCAGCCATCCCGTCCGACGCCGACCCTTCTTACGCTGCTTCCAAACCTTGCGCCACGCCATCAATGACCTCCCGTGCAATCTGCACAAAATCTGCACAGTTGGTCGATTTCCGGCGCGTACCGGTCCCGAGCCAACTGGCATAAGTTGGTGCGAGACCTTCACTTACGGAGTGAGGCTGTTGGGACTTGAACCCAAGACCTACGGATTAAAAGTCCGTTGCTCTACCAACTGAGCTACAGCCTCGTGCGTTGATTTCCTTGTCCAAGGTACAGAATTGGTATAGAATTCGTCAACTGGCACACCGGAGGACGATTCATGGCCCGCAGACCGAAACCCTGGTACTGGAAAGAACGCAAGTCGTGGTATGTTACCATTCTTGGCACGCGACACAACCTTGGGGAGGAGAAGAAGGCGGCCTTCGACGAGTACCATGATTTGATGGCCAAACCCCAGGCCAAGCTCAAGAGAGACGCCGTGGCAACTATCCTCGACGACTTCCAGACCTGGACCAAGGAGAACAGGGCTCCGCGAACGGCAGCCCGGTACGGCGACTTCCTCCAATCGTTCATCAAGAAGCACGGTCTGGTCCGGGTCTCGGACCTGCACGCTGGCCACGTGACCACCTGGCTCAACGACCAGACGGGGTGGAACTCGACCACGAAGCGGAATGCGATCACCGCCGTTCAGCGGGCGTTCAACTGGGCCGTCAAGAACCGGGGGCTCGACAGGAACCCGATCAAGGGCATGGAAAAGCCTGATGCGAAGAGGCGAACCACGATCATCTCGGCGGAGGAATTCAACGCGATCCTGTCCGAGGTGAAGGATCAGCCCTTCCGCGACCTGCTCGTGATCTCGTACGACTGCGGCGCGAGGCCCTTTGAAATCAAGCGGCTGGAAGCGCGGCATGTGCAGCTCGATAAGCAAAGAGCGATTATTCCCACCGAGGAGGCCAAAAGAGGCATTACGCGGGCCATCTACTTCCCCAGTGACCGGAGCATGGCTGTCGTCACTCGGCTCATCAAGGAGCATCCGACGGGGCCGCTCTTGCTCAACAATCGTCGTCGCCCGTGGACGGGAATGGCGGTCAAATGCCGCTTCGAGGATTTGCAGAAGAAGCTCGGTAAGCGGTACACGCACTACTCGCTGCGGCACTCGTTCATCACCAGGAAGCTGGTGGCCGGGGTGGACTCGCACGTCGTCGCGGCGCTCGCGGGGCACCGCGACACAAAAATGATCGACTCCGTTTATAGCCACGTCGCGGACGATCACGAGTTCATGCTCCAGAATGCCAAAAAAGAAACCTCGGCATCCGTGCCGAGGCAACGCAAATCAAAGTGAAAAGTTCTTGAGGCGGGGGCGGGGAGGCCGACGGCTTGGCCTTATGCTGCCACCTCGGTCCTGCCGGGTTTCTTCTAGGTACTCGGCCACTTGCTCCTCGCTGATGCGAATGGCTCCATCCATGCGGTGGTGCCCAATCTCGCGGCGGTCCACCAACTGGTAGACCTTGGAGATTGAAAGGCCGAGCCGTTTTGCGACTTCGCCGACTTTGAGCATTGTTCTACGTTCACCCGTGGATGAGCTCAGCCTCCCCGCCGGCGGCCCGGTAAGCCGCACGGCGGGAGGCCGTTCTCAGAATCCTCAAAATTCTCAATTCTCAAAAACTGACGCATCCAACCGCCCGAGCTCCGAAAGCCGCCGATAAAGGGTGGCTTCGCTTTTTCCCGTGCGTTCTGCCCATTGACGCAGGCGCTCATCGCAAGGCATGACGTCCATGATTTCGCGCGCAACGATTAACTCCCGAGCCTTCTTGGCTGCTCGAACGCCTGTGGGCTCAAGGTTTTCGAGGGACGCCGAGCGTTTCCGTAAGCGCGAGGCGATCAGGTCCCGCCAGTGATGTGCCGACTCGCCGTTGTCCCACTGCAAGAAATCGGTGTAGCCGTGCTCGATGAGCCGCAAGTCCAGTGGCTGACGAAGAGCGAGTGCCTGCGCGATGACGAACTCCACGATTTCCATAGACTCCTCGGGAGTCAACACTCGGTCGTCATAACGGTACCCCTGCAGTGCGACATGACGCATGAACGCTGCAATTTCGCGGTCGCTGGCCGTAAGTTGCAAGCAAGGAACTCGTGCCTCTAGTGCGTCCAATTCCGGCTCGTCGCCGAGTGGCCTGTTGCCAATCAGAACAATCGCACCAAGAAACACGAAGCTGCGCTCCGAATCACCATGTGTCCGGTAGCTGACAAACCGTTCCTGCCGACCGAATCGGTCACGTTTTCCCGTGCCCCACAACGCGGCCAAGAGGATGCTCACTGCGTGCGGGTTTCGCGTCAATTGCTTGACGTCGTCGATGACGAAAACTTCGTCCGGATACTTCTCCAGCATGTCGAAGAGGGCCCAGGCACTAACGCGCGCGTTCGTCACACGGTACGGCACCTTCAACCGGTCCAGTTCCGTGAGCACAGTGAACGTCTTGCCCACGCCAGTCGAGCCGTACAAGTAAAAGCCGGTGTCGTAACCGAACGCGACGCTCCTGGTCCGGTCTCTCACCAATTGGAGCTTCGCGTCGAGCGTTTGAAAGTGCCGTCGATCCTCGATCGACAATTCATGTTTCCGCTCAGGAAGCCCAGGTCCACTCGGCCGTTCGTCGTTCATCGTTTCTCTCCTTTTCAAGAAATACATGGCCCCCGTTCTCTTGTTGGATCGCAGTTTGATGAAGACGAATAGTTCCGTCTTGAGCTATTCACGAAGAGGATCTTATCTGGCTAGTTGCGATCTTTGTGAGTAAGGCGTATGGCAAATCGGTCACATCTTGGTTCGCTCTTGGGGCGTTAGTCCCGGCTCCGTTCCTTGGCAAGCCGTGGAAACGCCAATGCACTTTGAGAACACGAACAGCTCGTTGCCGCCGGCAATGTTGGTTGGAGCAAAGCGTTGCCTGGCAGCCACCTAGAACTTGGTGCAGGCCACCTCGGGACGAGCTTTTGCGAATCCCGCCGTCGCTCGGGTCGGGAGGGACACTCTTGACCTTGCTTCCCCTGCGGGTCCGGCCAGGCCCGGTACCGCATCCGGTACTGGGAGACCTCGGGATGGTTCGCTGCGCTCGGCGAGGCAGGCTCCTTTCCGTCACGGCCTCCGAGGAGCGTCCTGGACTGGTGGTAATGAATTGGCGACCATGGACGGACATTGCGGCGCTGACGCATTCATGCTTCTTCCTGGTGGGCAGGTCCAAGCTTGAATTACGGCCAGGTCTTGGTGAAGGTGGTGGCGCCCAAGGTTGGTGGGGCGCGGGCCGGTAAACGTTCGCTATCCTTATGAAGTGACCACTCGCTCAGGCCGAGAGGAACGATCGTAGCCCTGGCTTTCGACGTCAACCTGGTCAAGCAGGGCCCACCGCTGGGGCTCGACATGGCTCAGAGGCCACGGCGCTTCAAATTGCCCGGCGATCCTTAATGGGCCCCGAGATGCCCGCTCGTCTTGGTGGTTGGTATGATCCCAGCCAAACCTTGGGTTCCCGTGGGATACCTCACGACGGCGGTCGGCAAATTGGACGCGCCGTCCAATTTGACCGTGCAGAATCACTCGCCGGTTACGCACCCCCGGCAGGCTTACAGCGCCCAATTGTGGTTTGTCAGCGACCGAGCGAGATGCAACGGCATGGATAGGTCGCCGGCCTCCTAATGCCGACCTGCGACGCTAAAATGATCAGGCTGACCGTGATCGCCAGGACAGCCGATATCCCCCGCCCTTCGAGGAATTTCCGATGGCCAAGAAGCACAGGCCCGTTCAGCGTTGGGGAGAGTACCGTCGTTACAACGACCACACCTGGGCTCGATTCGAGTTTCTTGAGGCAATCCAGCATGTGGCACCAGAGGTCCTCGTTGCACTGCGAGAGGAAGTCTTGCCGGCATTCCTGCCTATCCGCCCAAAAACCATTGTCGAGATTCGGCGCGCGATACGTGGTAGTTTTGAGGAGTTCTGCAATCCCATTCGGCCACACATCATCCGATGGGCCGAACGCTTCAATATGCAGGGATTCAAGCGGAAGCGGCCACCGCCTGGTACTGGTGCCCCCTTCGTAGTTTGGCTCGAAGATCCGGTCGTATATACATTGATGAAATGGGCGCATAACAAAAACGCAGACCGGTCCAAATGGTACTTTCCCGGTCGCTTTTCCTTCGGCGCGCACATGGACGATTGGTTTCTGAAACCATTTAGATATAAGACGAAGGGTTGGTCTTCGTTGCTCGAAAACGAAGCCGCTTTCAAGAATCGCGTGGAAAGCGAGTTCAAAACGAAATTGGCGACGTACCTTCAGGAGCGCCATCTATCCGAAAGCGAGAGGCTTTCGGTTAAGATCGACACTCGCCTCTCGAAAGACTATTTCGAATGGCTTGTGAAGTTCCAGGTCCAGCGTATCTCGATGTATCGAATCGCCAAGACAACCGCTGGCCACAAATCTAGCAGGCATGTGTCCGATGGCATCAAGCGCGCGGCGAAGGCGGTGATCGGTGATTACTTCGAGAACTGGTTGATGCCGCCCCTCGCGCGAGGCGGTCCGGGCAAACGCCGCCCCTCATCGCGGGATGACCGTATGCCGGAGTCGGCAGAATAAGATCCACTTCAGCAAACGACTGAAGCGGCTGCTTTTGTGAGGTCCTTTTTAGGATATCGTGACGCAGGTAGGCAGCCTGTGCCTCGAAAACCCTAGGAGGACAAATCCATGATGAAGCCTGCAGCCGGCATCGCGGCCGCCACCGACGTCAGCGATTCCGCCTGCGCCCCAGTTGGCCACCGCCGGCCGACGACATTGCACGTATTCTACAAATTCGCGCCGCACGGTCTATGACATGTGGACGCGTGGCCAATTGCCACCTACCGGTGAGATCGCCGGCACGATCGTGCGTGGGCGACTCTTGGACATGATTGCTTTTCTTGACTCTCTTTACGCCGGGCCGCACCGCCAGCCGCTATATGCAGACCTGTCGCGGTGCGAGTGATCACTACTCAATGAATGGAGAAGTTATGACCAAACGTACTTCACGGCGGCAATGCCGCACATCGAACACGGCGCTTACCGTGGTCCCGTCTCCCAAGTCTATTGCCGACCTGAAAGTCCTTGCCCGAGAAATCAAGGGGCACCATCAAAAGCTTAAGACGTCCTGTCGCACTGCCGTCAAGCTGGCTGTCGAGGTCGGCAAGAAGCTGATCAAAGCCAAGGGGCTTTGCCGCCATGGCGAATGGCTGCAGTGGCTTGAAGCCAACTGCGGACTGTCAATTCGGCAATCGGATCGCTACATGCAACTGGCGAGGGAGATTCCGAATTTATCAGCCGAATGGTCGTGCGCGGGCACCAGCATCACCAAGGCACTCGCCCTGCTCGGGCAAGACTCGAAGACCAAGTCCTCGAAAAGGCGCGCCGGGAAGAAGCGAGCGACATCCGGCCGCGAAACCAACGACGCGCAGGGGGACGAACAGGCCGACGTCGATGACTATGCCGAGCACGATGACGATCAGGACGACGAGGCCGGCAACCATGAGGGCGCCGACGACACGGCCGATGATGACGCCGAAGCTGACTATGACGGCGACGAAGAACAGGATATGGAGAACGACTCCGACCTCTCCCCTGAAATCGTTGAGCATCACCGTCGCCGCCGTCGTCTGCACCAGCTGATCACCGACGAGCAACCCACCGAGGCGGATCGGCTACTTCGGCTAGAGGCAGACTGCACGGTCAGCGAGTTGCTCCCCAAACTGCTTCGCGCCGCCCTGCGACATGGGCAAACGGTCGTCGAAGAGCTAGACGACAACTCCTGCGATGCTGTGCTTGCCGCCATGCTCGTCGTCCATCTACTCAAGGCGGAACTCGATCCTGTCGGACACTTCCTTCCGTCAGCGGTCGCGGCGTTGGAGGTGTCCTGACGTATGCGTTCCGGACTGATTATCCAAGTTCCGGTAGCGGTTGCTTCCGCGTCCGACCCGAACAGCGGCTGATGCCAGGGCCTCGTGAGTGACTTGAGCTTGAACGTTGTGGAAAACGGCAGCTTAGGGTGACGGGCAGTCGCCCGAGCCGCCGATTTGCCAAACCTCACGCCCCTTCGACCAGACCAAAGCCAGAAAGAACGTCACATAAGCTGAATACGTTCAAGCACGTGTTCACCAACGTGGGACAACAAAGTTGTCCGGCCGTCAACGACAAGTTGCAGCCTCCCACGCGCAACATATGATTCGTCACTCGCCGAATTAGGTGGCCGCCGAGGCGGCACGAGATTGAGGTCGGATCGACCTTCGAAGCTCCTGCCACTTTTCGTGGGCCAACTGCCAACGCTTGTCCAATTCGGTTGGCGAAGGCACTTCCTCAAAGGCGTAGGCCCGTGCCATCGCGATCATTCGCTGGCACACCTTGGGCGAATCGGACGGCCGGTAGCAGGGTCCACGCTGGTCGAGCCAGGCGCGAAGCGTGCGATCGGCACGTAGCGGTGCGTCATGTTTCGTGTGCGCCAGCCCCAATTGGGAGTCCAACTTCCGCCA
>Ga0265325_10002878_pt1 | contig 11473 bp, 9 predicted proteins | sample 41420metaG_FD_202090 | JGI IMG/M metagenome (GOLD analysis project Ga0265325, IMG submission 202090) | Rhizosphere microbial communities from Carex aquatilis grown in University of Washington, Seatle, WA, United States - 4-14-20 metaG | ecosystem: Host-associated > Plants > Roots > Rhizosphere >...
GACGGTTCGGTTGGTAGTCGTCGTTTCGATGACCTGTTGGCTGACTTGTCCGGACTGGCGTGCGCTGGCCACCGTCTGGAACAATGCTGCGATCTGGCGGGTGAGGGCCAGCGCGCTCTGTTCGACAATGGGGTGGGTATCCGGGTCGCCGAACAACGCCAGCGCCGCGCTCTCCAGTTCCTCGCACTGGCGGACCAGCCCCGGCAGGCGTAGCCGGCTCAGGCACTCGGCCAAGCCGTTGAGGGAGAGCGTGAATTCGACGAACGCCTCGAAACTGCCCTCGTTTCGGTAGTCCTGCCAGCTCTGGCTGGAAGCCGCCAAATGGTCGTCTAGGGTCAGGCTGGACATGATGATGGCGAGGATCGAATGGGCGTATTGTCCGCTTCCGCGATGATGCTGGCAACCGCCGGGCTGCGACCAGCGCACGCGCTAGAATTCACGGATGTCTGCCAGCACTCCGCCCCGGTTCGTCCACCTTCGCCTACACAGCGAATATTCGATCACAGACGGCCTGACGCGCCTGGATGCCGCGGTCGCCCAGGCCGTCGCTGACGGCATGCCGGCGCTGGCCCTGACTGACCTGGGCAATCTGTTCGGCATGGTCAAGTTCTACGCCGGTGCCCGCAGCGCCGGCATCAAACCGATCATTGGCGTCGATCTTTGGCTCGGCGAAGACGAAGGGCGCGAACCGGCCAGCCGCCTGTCGTTGCTGGTCAAGGATCGCGGCGGCTATCTGCGCCTGTGCGAACTGCTGAGTTCGGCCTACCTGGTGCCGCGGCGACATGGCCGCGCCGAGGTCAGCCGCGCCGCCGTTGCCAACGGCGACAACACAGGGCTGATCGCACTTTCCGGTGGCCAGGGCGGCGACGTCAGCCAGCATCTCCTGGCCGGCAAGCCCGACCGGGCGCTCGAGTGCGCCCGGCGCTGGGCGGCGCTGTTCCCTGGCAGTTATTATCTCGAGGTGCAGCGCTACGGCCAGCCGCATCAGGAAAACCTGGTCGGTCAGTTGATCGATCTGGCCGGTCGCACCGAACTGCCGGTGCTGGCGACGCACCCGGTGCAGTTCATCGAGCCTGGCGATTTTTCGGCTCACGAGGCGCGCGTCTGCATCGCCGAGGGCTACGTGCTGGCCGATGCGCGGCGGCCGAAGAACTTCACCCGGGAACAGTACTTCAAGTCGCAGGCAGAGATGGCGGAGCTGTTCGCCGACCTGCCCGAAGCCCTGGAAAATTCGGTCGAGATCGCCAAGCGCTGCAACTTGTCGGTGGAACTGGGCAAGAGTCGGTTGCCGGATTTTCCGACGCCGGACGGCAGCGGCCTGGATGATTACCTGGCGCGCCAGTCGCGAGCCGGGCTCGAGCAGCGTCTGCAGGACTTGTTTGCCGATACCGGGCGGCGCGACGCCGAACGGCCGCGCTATGCCGAACGCCTCGAGTTCGAGATCAAGACCATCCAGCAGATGGGTTTCCCCGGCTACTTCCTCATCGTCGCCGATTTCATCCAGTGGGCGAAGAAGAACGGCGTGCCGGTGGGGCCAGGCCGCGGCTCCGGTGCCGGCTCGCTGGTCGCCTATTCGCTCTTGATCACCGATCTCGACCCGATTCGCTACGACTTGCTGTTCGAACGTTTCCTCAACCCCGAACGCGTGTCGATGCCCGACTTCGACATCGACTTCTGCCAGGAAGGCCGCGACCGCGTCATTCAGTACGTCAAGGAGAAGTACGGCGCCCACGCCGTATCGCAGATCGCCACCTTCGGCACCATGGCCGCCAAGGCGGTGATCCGCGACGTTGGCCGCGTGCTCGACCTCGGTTTCAACTTCGTCGATCAGTTCGCCAAGCTGATTCCCAATGAACTGGGCATTACCTTGGCCAAGGCGCGCGAAATCGAGCCGGCAATTACCCAGCGGCTTGATGAGGAAGAAGGCTTGCGCACGCTTTGGGAGCTGGCGGAGAAGCTCGAGGGCCTCAACCGCAACGTCGGCATGCACGCCGGCGGCGTGCTGATTGCGCCGGGCAAGCTCACCGACTTCTGTCCGCTCTATTCGGCCGACGGTGGCGTCACCACGGTCAGCCAGTTCGACAAGGACGATGTCGAGAAGGCAGGTCTGGTGAAGTTCGACTTCCTCGGCTTGCGGACGCTGACCATCCTCGACGAGGCGGTCGCGTTCGCGCGCAGCGTCGATGGCGCCGACGTCAGCCTCGAGGCCTTGCCGCTCGACGATCGTGAGACCTACGACAACGTCTTCAAGAACGCCAACACCACGGCGGTGTTCCAGTTCGAATCCGGCGGCATGAAGGACACGCTGGTCCAGGCCCGTCCCGACTGCCTGGAAGACCTGATTGCCTTGAACGCGCTCTATCGGCCGGGGCCGATGGAGAACATCCCCAGCTTCATCGCCCGCAAGCACAGGCGCGAAAGGGTTGCCTATCCGCACCCGAACCTGGAGAAGGTGCTGGCCAACACGTACGGCATCATGATCTATCAGGAACAGGTGATGCAGACGGCGCAGGTGATCGCCGGCTACAGCCTTGGTGGCGCCGATCTCTTGCGCCGGGCCATGGGCAAGAAGAAGAAGGAGGAGATGGACCAGCAGCGGGCCGTCTTCGTTGCCGGGGCCGAGACGAACGGCATCAGCGCGGCGCTGGCGAACGAAATCTTCGACACCATGGAGAAGTTCGCCGGCTACGGTTTCAACAAGTCGCACGCCGCCGCCTATTCGCTGGTTGCCTACCAGACCGCCTGGCTCAAGCAGCATCATCCGTCGGCATTCATCGCCGCCACCTTGTCGTCGGAAATGGCCAATACCGACAAGGTGCAGTTCTTCTATCTGGATGCACGGGCCAACGGCATCGAGTTTCTGCCGCCGGACATCAACGCCGGCGGCGTGCGTTTTCAGCCGACGGACCGCAAGACCATCCGTTACGGCCTTGGGGCCGTCAAGGGCACCGGCGAGTCGGCGCTCTCGGCCATCCTCAAGGCGCGCGCGGAAGCCGGCCCATTCAAGGACCTGTTCGACTTCTGCTGTCGCATCGACAAGCGCGTCGTCAATAGGCGCGTCATCGAGGCGCTGATTCGCGCCGGCGCCTTCGATGGCCTTGATGACCAGCGCAACAGACTGCTGTCGTCGGTCGGCGTTGCCCTCGAAGCAGCCGAACAGGCGGAGCGCAATGCCCACCAGACCGGCTTGTTCGATGCGCCCGGTGGCAACAATATGCCGGAAGCGCACTATATCGAGGTGCCGCGCTGGGGCGAACGCGAACGACTGCTCAATGAGAAGCAGGCCTTGGGCTTCTTCTTCTCTGGCCATCCGTTCAACGAATATGCGAGCGAACTTTCGTCCTTCGTCAAACGGCGACTCAACAAGCTCGAAGCACAGCGTGAGCCGGTGTTGCTCGCCGGTGTCGTGGTCAGTACGCGCACCCAGATGACCCGGCGCGGCAAGATGGCCATCGTCATGCTCGACGACGCCACGACGCAACTCGAGGTCTCGGTGTTCAATGAATTGTGGGAAGCCGAACGCGACAAGATCCGCGAAGACGAGCTGTTGCTGGTCGAGGGCAAGGTCCAGCGCGACGATTACACCGGTGGCCTGCGCGTCACGGCTGATCGCCTATTGACTCTGGGTGAGGCACGCAGCCGCTTCGCCCGTGTTCTGCGCCTGTCGATGAACGGCGCTACCGAGAAGGATGATGCCCGCAAGCTGCAAGCGCTGCTGGCGCCTTACCGCGGCAGCGGCAACGGCGGCTGTCCGGTGCGCCTGATCTATCGCAACGGCGCGGCGCAGGCCGAGATCCCCTTGCCCGAGTCGTGGCGCGTGCGGCTCGAAGATGGTCTGCTGGCAGCGCTTAACGCTTGGTTGAAGGTCGATAACGTGAAAGTGGTCTACGCATGATACGAACGATTGACAGGACACTGCTTGACGAAGTCAGTACCGAGGCGCGGGCGGCAGAGCGTCGGCGGCGCAATCGCAATTTTCATCCGCACGACGATTACCCGGCCAATCGGCTGCTCAACGCCATCGAGCCGGGTTCGTATGTCATGCCGCATCGGCATGCGGAAGCGACCAAGGACGAGACCATCATCGTACTGCGCGGCTGTCTGGGCCTGGCCGTGTTCGACGATGCCGGCAGGGTGGTGCAGGCGCTGCGTCTGGGTCCGGCAGAAGATTCACTGGGGGCCGACATCGCCCATGGCACCTGGCACAGCGTCTTCGCCCTGGTACCGGGAACGGTGTTCTTCGAAGCCAAGGCCGGCCCCTATCGGCCGCTGACGGAAGCCGAGCGGGCGCCTTGGGCGCCGGCCGAAGGCAGCGCCGAGGCGCCGCGTTATCTGGCCCACCTGATGGAGCAATTTGCCGCAACATCGTGAGTACGGCGGGGACATGGCCTGTCGACAAGAACTACGGTTCCAGCCAGAGCAGTGGTGCCGGCAGATTCCAGCCCATGCTCAGCATGCGTTTGCCGGAGCTGGCGTTCAGCCGCGCGTCCAGCGCCTGGGGTTTTGCGCGCGAGAAGACGCCGCCGGTCTTCAAGACGTGTAGCCAGTGTTTCTCCCGTTCGTCGAACCACCAGACTTCCAGAACATCGTCGGTGCTGCCGCGCTGAAAGAACAACAACTCTTTCCCCGGGCGGCGCGGATCGTCCGTCAACGACAGTCGGCAGGGCTTGCTGGTATCGTCCGCGGCGATGGGCAGTGGCAGTGGGAGCCAGTCGTCCTCGCCGGCGCTGCCTTGTACCATTGTCCAGCGGTTGTCGTGAGTCCGTGCCAGAACGATGGCGCGGCCGCTGGCAGTGATTACTGTCGAGACCACGTCTTCCGGGCCGGCGCTGCTCAGGGTTGAAGCCTTGCCTGGGCTGCCGCCGGCGAGTGAGATCGATTCGATCACGGCCAGCGCCGCCTGCGGACCGAAGCCGACGAAGCGCTCGGGGCAGGCGTTGGCGCCGCGCTGGGCCTCACATTCCTCGTCCACCACGGAAACCGTATCGCGCTGGACCATGCCGCCGGCGAATACCAGTTGGCCCGATGCAATCAAACGGCTGACGTCCCCGGTACGGCGGCGTTGCGCTTGCACCACTTCACGAATCTTGCTCGACGCGAAGTCGAACTTCAGGACCTGGCCGCGCGCCGAAAACAGCAACGCCGAATCCGCATCCGCCGAGATCAACTCGGCATGTTCGAGTTCGGGCATCGCGATGGCTTCGCTCCAGCGTCGTTGGTCGACGTGGTAGATGGCCATGGCGCCGCTGCTGGGCGGCATGTAGCTGGCCAAGTCCTCGCCCGGCTCGAAGCCACGGCCGCCGTCGGACCCGCGGCTGCCCTTGACCAGAATGCGCTGATCGTCGAGCCAGACAGCTTTGGCGCCGCCGCTGGCGAAGGGCACGTTCGGCAATTGTTGCACGGAGCCGCTGGTCAAGTCGATCATTTCGGCATGGGCGCTGTAGCGCATCTGGCCGGTACTGGTGAAGCCGAAAGTCCGTCCACCGGCGGCGAAGACCTTGTTGCCGCGGCGGGCGACGCCGACGCCGGTCAGACGCATTGCCAGCGAATCTTCGGCGGTGTTGCTGTCGATGACGATGCGGTCAAATCCCGCCGTGGCCTTGCAGCAGCCGCCAAACTGGCCGTCGGCATTATCGACGCCACCGGCGACCACCACCTCCCTGTCGCTCAAGGCTTGCGCGATGCCGCTGATGCGCCGATAGCGCAAGTTGCCATGAATTTGCCAGTCGTGGGCGTAGCCGGACGCCGACTTCGCATCACGGGGCAGCACCATGACAAACGGCTCCAGATGGCCGGCGACCACCAGCGTACCGTTGGGCGTCGCGATCAGGTTCGCTGTGTCGGCTCCGTAGGCGTCGGCGCAAGCGACGAAGGGCAGTGGTGGCAAGCTCGACCAGGCGTTGCGCTTGGCATCGTAGACGTCGACGCTGCGCGTCTTGGCGTCTTCGCCGTAGCAACGCAGGTGCGGCGCGCCGGTGATGGCGACGCGGCCGTCAGGCAATGCGATGGCAGCAGCGAAGGTTCGATCGCTGGGCATGGCCGCGAGCGGACGAAGCTGCCAGGGGCCGTCCTGATTCGACGGCTCGATCAAGCTCATCGAGCGCGCCGTCGTGTCGCCACCGAACATCAATACCTGGCCGTCTTGCAGCTTGACAGCGCTGTGACCGTAGCGCGGCTCGCGGTAAGTCTGGCCCTTTGCGTTGGCTTGCCCGGTGTAGGAAAGTGGCCCGCGATCGACAAGCGTCAGTGTCCCCGTCCAGGCCGGCCGGCGCAGTTGCTGCATGCGCTCGGTGGCTGCTCTTGCCGCACCGTGCGATGCCGGTCCGAGTACCAGCACGGAGCCGTCGTCGAGCGAGACTGCTACTGGTTCGTTGTATTGGGTCGCTAGCTGCAGGCGCTCGCCATTTGGGCGGATCAGCAGCGTCTTGTCGCCGAGCAGCCACAAACCCTCGCGGTTGACCAGCGCCGTGTAGCGGCCGTCGCTGGCGACGTTCAGCTCGGGCAAGGCGAATGTAGTGATCTCTTGCGTTTTCCAGTCGACGCGCCAGACCACCGCATTGCCACCATCGCGCTGGAACAACAGCAGGCTCTGCGTGCCGATGGCAAGCGGCTTGGCAAAGGTTCGCCAGTACTGTCCTGGCAGTTCCCTCTCCGGCCGACCGGGGCCAAGCGCCTGCTTCAGGTCGACTTCTGCCCAGGCGCTACTGATGCCAACGACGCACAGTGCCAACAGGGTGATGGGCGAACGGAGCCGTCGCAGGAGCGTCGCGGTCAGCATCCGGCAGAACTCGGGTCCGAGTATTGAAAGTTGCCGGCGAAGCCCACCAGTTCGCCATCCTTGGCCAGCGAGGACAGATAAACGGCGATGTTGCTGCCGTAGCCGCCGTGGTTCATGATCAGGTCGGGCTTGCCGTCGCCGTCCAGATCACCGGCCCAGAGCAGGTATTGCTGCGGGCTCAGGCTGCCGTCGTCGCCGATTTCCGAGAATTCGTAGCCGGGCAAGCGTTGGCGGAGCGAGCCCTGGCGAAGTTCGAAAGTGGCGATATTCACCAGAGATGATGGTTCGCCCGGCGGCGACTTGGCAACTCGTGGCACGATGTCGAGATGCTTGCCATCGGCCAGGGTCAGGCGCACTTCCACTGTGCCGGGTCGTCCCGTGGCGGGATAGCGGCCCATGCCGGGATGGACGTAAGTGGCAACCGGACCCGCCACCAGATTCAAGGCGGCGAGGCTGCGGATGGGTTTGAAGACAGCAACCAGCGTTGGCCGCTTTTCATCTTCCCGTGCCACCGTGTCGAGGTTGGCCGGCAATGGCAACCAATGGAGCAATTGACTGGCGATCGGCTCGCCGTCGTAGACGGAATGCATCGCCCGGGTGACGGAGAGGTGCGTGCTGTGGAGGGTGCAACCCTGTGCCAGGGTCGCCGATGCTGCGTTGCCGCAGACCAGGGCCCACCACGCGCCACCGCCAAGATAACTGCGGCCCGGAATGTGCCAGCCCGTCGGACTGCCTGGACCTCCTGCCTCGGGATTGGTGTCGGTAGCCGACACCAGGGGCTCGAAATTACCGGGAAACACCACCAGATCACCATGGGTTTCACTGTTGCCGGTGGCTGGATCGGCCGCAGCGGCCGGGGATCCACTACAGACGGCCGCCAACAAGATGCTTGCCGTTGCGAGCTGTCGGCGCCTGCCCATTGGACGACGGTCGGTCATGGGCGCGAAGTCTATCCTGTCCAGTGGCAGCGCCGTTGACTGCACAGCGCAGACTTCAGGCGCCGCCAGGCATCGTTGAGCCGGAGCCAGCGCGGCGATTGACGCCGGAACGACGGCATCGGTGTCGCGGGCCAGGCGCATTCGACGCCGAGCGGAATGTCGCGCAGATCCTGATCGACGATCATGACGACGCTCCCGCGGGCGTGATCGCTGGGCTGTGCAGCGAAGCGCCGGCTGCGATGGCCGGGCTGTCGCCGCCGCTGAGCAGCAGCACGGTGCCGCCGAGGACAATGGCTGAAGCGATGCCGACACCGATGGCCAGGGTGATCATGGCCAGCAGATCGACGAGAACCAGGCGGCCGCGTTCGGCCGGGCGGGCAGGGCCAGCGTTCAATAGTGCGTTCATTCGAGCCTCCGTAAGCGGGCGGACGTGGCCGCCGACGGTGCTATTTCAGGCCCGAACTCGGGCGCCGGTAGGATCGGCCTATGGCGACTTGGAGAACAAATGTGGCAAAAAGATGGCGATTGCCGAATGGCGGTTGCCGGCCTGGTCGGTGTTGCGGCGGACCCAGCAGCGATTGTCTGCTGTTCGGTGCCCAGGGTTTGCTCTCATTCAGTCGCACACGTCGCCTCAATGCGAACGGCCCCTAGGCCGACATCGTCGGCACCGGCACACATCGCGCGCGAAGCCAATCTGCTGCCATCTCTTGCAGCCAGTGCGGCACGGCAGGACCAGCAGGCAGACCGCACACGCTCGCGGTCGCAATGAAACCGTCGCTGTCCAGATGGAACATCGCCACGCCCGGCCTGATTCCATGGAGCGTCGTGACCAACTTTCTGATCGCCTTACAGTCGCCGATCCAGTCGAACACGATGACGTCAGGTCTGAAATGGCGAACATGCCAAGTTGCTTCGAGAATGCCGTTCACAAACCTGATGGCGGCACCGGCGACGGCGCGGAACAACTGCCCGATACGTTGCTGATAGAGAATATCGGGCACCTCCGAATGATCGTAGATCAGGACATTCATGTCTCGCTCCTTGGTTATCTTTTTGCTATGACTCGCCAAGCGACGCCCTGCAGCCGCGCTGACGATACCTTCAGGTTGGCGGAAACAGCAGGCAATGACCAAACCGGCCAGAGCCGCAATTGCGTCCTCGCCAATCACCTTTCTCGATTGTTGCCGCTTCTGCCGGCAGGGTCTGTTGGCCAACGCACATAGGCTTGGCTATTGTGCTGGCGGCACAACACATTCCGTCCTACCAAACAGGTAGATAATTGCGCCGTACATTGTCTTGATGGGGGCCATGGTGGACGTCAGAACGTCAATCCTGCAGGCCGGCACTCCGGACAGTGCCAATGCCGCATTGGTACTCCCTGCTGCCGTCGTCGGTTTGGCGATCATGCATCATGCCCAGCGCACCGCCGCTTTGGCAAAGGACGTCAAGGTTGGAATAGCCGACGTCATGCGGCTCCTCGCCGTGACGGCACCACTTCTATTGACGGGATGCGGACAGGCCGACAGCAGCAGCTTTCAAGGCTACGCCGAAGGCGAGTACGTCTATCTGTCGGCACCCCAGGCCGGCTATCTGAAGGCGCTTGCTACGGTGCGCGGCAGCCGGGTCGCAGCCGGGCAACCCGTCTTCGACGTTGCCGCCGATCCCGACGATCAGGTGCTTGCCGAGGCGGAGGCGCGAACCGGTTCCGCCAGCGAGAAGCTGAAGAACCTCAAGGAACCGCGTCGCCCGACCGAGATCGCAGCCTTGGAGGCAAACCTTCGTGCCGCCGAAGCGGCAGTGCATCTAACGACAATTCAATTGGCTCAACAGGAGACATTGCAGCGCAAGAACTTCGTTGCCCAGGCCAAGGTCGATGAGGCACGCAGCGCCCATGATCAGGCTGCCGCCCAGGTCGAAGCGGTCAGGGAGCAGATTGCCAGCTATCGCGCCACTCTCGGGCGGCAAGCCGAAGTCAGGGGCGCCGAGGCGGACCTGAACGCTGCGGCGGCGCAGGCGGCGCAGAAGCGTTGGCTCGTCGAGCGAAAGTCGGTCGTGTCCCCCGCGGCGGGGGAGATTGCCGAGACCTACTATCGACCCGGCGAGTGGGTGCCTGCCGGATCGCCGGTCGTCAGTCTGCTGCCGGATGACCGACGGCGCATGCGCTTTTTTGTTCCCGAATCCGTTGTCGCCACGGTCAAGCCCGGCGACCCGGTCGAAGCGGCCTGCGACGGTTGCTCGTCGCCTATCCGCGGCAAAGTGGATTTTATTGCCCCCCAGGCGGAATACACGCCGCCGATCATTTACAGTCGCGGTAGCCGGGAGAAACTGGTATTTCGCGTCGAGGCCGCGCCCGATGCCGAGCAGGCTGCGCAACTGCGTCCTGGCTTGCCCCTGGATGTTCGCCTCGCCCGGTGACATGAGCGACGCACTGGCCATCGACGTTGCCGGGCTGAACAAGCACTTCGGCGACAAGCATGTGGTGAAAGACCTGGCGCTCCAAGTCCGGGAGGGCGAAATTTATGGCTTTCTCGGCCCGAACGGTAGCGGCAAGACGACCTCCATTCGCATGCTCTGCGGCCTCCTGACCCCGGATAGCGGCAGCGGAACTTGTCTTGGCTTCGACGTGCTGCGGCAAAGCGCTGAGATCAAGCGCCAGGTTGGCTACATGACCCAGAAGTTCTCACTCTGGGATGATCTGACGATTCGCGAAAACCTGGACTTCGTCGGCCGAATGTTCGGCATGCGCAACCGGCGGGACGCTGTGGCGAGCGCTTTGGCTGGCCTCGGCCTGACGGGACGGCGCGATCAGTTGGCCGGCACGCTGTCGGGTGGGTGGAAACAGCGGCTGGCGCTCGCTGCCTGCCTGCTGCATGAGCCCAGGCTGCTGTTGCTGGATGAACCGACGGCCGGCGTCGACCCGAAGGCGCGGCGCGACTTCTGGGAAGAAATCCACCGCCTGTCCGCCAAGGGCATCACCGTGCTTGTCTCGACCCACTACATGGACGAGGCCGAGCGCTGCCACCGGCTTGCCTACATCGCCTACGGCGACCTGCTCGTCTCGGGAACGGCGGCGGAGGTCGTGGCGAGTCAGAACCTGAAGACCTGGGAGATCAGCGGCGAGGGCATTCAGGGCCTGGCGGAGCAGCTTCGGCAGTTGCCCGGGGTCGACCAGGTGGCCAGTTTCGGTACCACCTTGCATGTCTGCGGCACGGATGGCAGCCGATTGCAAGCGAGCCTTGAGTCCTTCGTCGCCGACAAGGCCTTGTCGATGGCTGCGATCGCGCCTTCGCTCGAAGACGCCTTCATCCATCTGATGCAAGGCAGCCAGGACCAATTCCGTGGGCTGGCGCCATGAAAGGATTCTCCCTCTATCGCTGGCTGGGTATCCTGATCAAGGAATTCATCCAGATCAAGCGCGATCGGATGACCTTTGGCATGATCGTCGGCATTCCGATCGTTCAACTCTTTCTCTTCGGCTTTGCCATCAACGCCGATCCGAAGCACATGCCGACTGCCGTCGTCATGGCTGATCCTGGGCCGTTCGCCCGCGCCTATGTCGCGGCGCTGCAAAACAGCGAGTATTTCCAAATCGTCGGCAGCGTCGATGAGCGGGAAGCCGACCGACTTCTGGATCGCGGTGATGTGCAGTTCGTCGTCACATTTCCCCCTGGCTTTCATCGCGACCTGGTTCGGGGCAAGTCACCGGTGCTGTTGGTCGAAGCCGATGCCACGGACCCGATGGCGACCGGGGGTGCCA
>Ga0265325_10002880_pt1 | contig 11468 bp, 8 predicted proteins | sample 41420metaG_FD_202090 | JGI IMG/M metagenome (GOLD analysis project Ga0265325, IMG submission 202090) | Rhizosphere microbial communities from Carex aquatilis grown in University of Washington, Seatle, WA, United States - 4-14-20 metaG | ecosystem: Host-associated > Plants > Roots > Rhizosphere >...
TCATGCCGTCGCCGTGCGCGCGCCTTGCCGGCGGTCTTCGACCACCTGGCCGTCGCGCATCACCAGCACGCGCTCCGCCTGCGCGCCGACCTCGTTGTCGTGCGTCACCATGACGATCGTGAGCCCGCGCGCGTGCAGCTCGCGCAGCAACTTGAGGATGTCGATGCTGGTCTGCGAGTCGAGGTTGCCGGTCGGCTCGTCGGCGAGCAGCACCGCCGGCTCGGTGACCAGCGCGCGCGCGATCGCCACGCGTTGCTGCTGGCCGCCCGAGAGCTGCGTCGGCGTACTCGCCTCGCGCCCCGCCAGACCGACCTGCGCCAGCGCGGCGCGCGCCCGTGCACGCTGCTGGGCGGGCGGCGTGGCGCCGTAGAGCAGCGGCATCTCGACGTTCTCGATCGCCGTCGTGCGGGCCAGCAGGTTGAAGTCCTGGAACACGAAGCCGAGCGTCCGGTTGCGCACCGCCGCGAGCTCGTCGCGCGACAGGCGCGAGACGTCACGGCCGAGCAGCTCGTAGACGCCGCCGCTCGGGCTGTCGAGGCAGCCGAGCGTGTTCATGAGCGTCGACTTACCGCAGCCCGACGGCCCCATCACCGCGACGTACTCGCCGGCCGCGATGCGCAGGTCGACGCCGCGCAGCGCGTGCACCGCGACGTCGCCGGCCTGGTAGATCCGCGTCAGCCCGCGGGTGACGATGACCGCCGTCTTCAACGCCGTGCGCGCGACGCGCCGGCACCGGGGCGCGGAAACATCGACCAGCTCTCGGACTGCTGCGCGTCGCGCTGGATGCGCGTGATGACGCGGTCGCCCGGCTGCAGCTCGCTGCTGGTCACCGCCGTCGTGGTGTCGTCGGCGAGGCCGGGCTGCACGGTGACACGCACCGGCTCGCCCTGCGCCAGAACGTAGACCGCGTCGCGCCGCGCGCCCGCCCCCGACGGCGGCTCGACCGCGGCTGCCGCGACCGACGGGTCGCGCGGCTCGGTCGCGACGGGTGGCTGGAAGCGCAGCGCCGCCGTCGGCACCTTCAGCACCTCCGCGGCCTCGGCCGTGACGATGCTGACGTTGGCCGTCATGCCGGGCTTGAGCAGCATCTGCTCGTTGTCAACGTCGAGCACCACGTCGTAGGTGACGACGTTCTCGAGCGACTGCGGGGAGTTTCTTACTTGACGAATGGTGGCGGGGAAGGTGCGTCCAGGATAGGCATCGACGCTGAAGGTGGCGCGCTGCCCGTCGCGCACGCGGCCGATGTCGGCCTCGCTGACGAACGCGTTGACCTGCATCTTGGCCAGGTCCTCGGCGATCACGAACAGCGTCGGGGTCTGGAAGCTCGCCGCCACCGTCTGTCCGACCTCCGCGCTGCGCGAGACGACGATCCCGTCGACCGGCGAGACGATGTCGGTGTAGCCGAGGTTGACCTCGGCCTCGTCGAGCGATGCCTTGGCTTGCTCGACCGAGGCGAGCGCGACCTTGACCTGCGCATCCGCCTGCTCGGCGCCCGAGCGCGACACGTCGAGCTCGTCGCGCGACACCACCTTGGTCTGCGCGAGCGCCTCCTGGCGTCCCACCTGGAGCCGCTTCAGCTTGGCGTCGGCGCGCGCCGTCTCGACGCCCGCCGTCGCGGTGGCGAGCTCGGCGCGCGCCCGATCGACCTTGCCCTGGTACGTCCGGGGATCGATCTTGGCGATGATCTGGCCCTTGGTGACGGCCGAGTTGTAGTCGACGAAGATGTTCTGGATCGGCCCCGAGACGTAGGTCCCGACCGTCACCGACTGGACCGGGTTCACGGTTCCGGTCGCGGTCACGGCGGCGACGATCGGGCCGCGCTCGACCGCGGCGGTGACGTACTCGCGCGGGCTATCCGCGCGACCGAGCCACCACAGCGACACGAGCGCCACGACGCCCGCGCCGAGGGCTGCGACCAGCCAGAATCGACCTCGGAGCATTGGTTTCGTTGAGTCCGGCGGGTGGGCTGCCGCAGGCAACATGCCGCGGACGACGTCCACCGGGAACGTTCGACGCTAGCACGGGCCGAAATCCGCCGCACGGCTTCAACGCGAGGCCATCCCTCGTCAAGCTCAACGATCGGATCGGCGACGGGCCGAGGATCCGCGACCTGTCGCGCGCGGCTTCATCGTCCGGACGCGCGCCGACGCCGACACCGTCGCGGCCCGCAGCGGCGACACGGCGACGCGCGACGCGGCCATCGCCGGCGGTGCCCAGTTCGTGAGCACGGACTATCCGGCCGCGTGCCGGATCGGCGCTCAGCTCGCGAATTGCGCGGAGAATCCGCCGGGCACTGGACTTCGCACCCGCGGTCGTGGATTCGATGGGGGTCGTGGGCCGGGCGAGACTGATGATCGAGCGCGCGAGCGGTGAGCCGCTCGAGTTCGCGCTGTCGGGCGTTGCCAGCGTCGGCCGCGGCGCGACCAACGACGTGCCGCTCGACGATCCCGCGGCGTCGCGCCGGCAGTCGATCGTCCGTGCCGACGAGGACGGCTACCTGATCAGCGACCTCGGCAGCGCCAACGGGACCTACCTCAATTCCTCGCGCGTGCTCGCGCCGGCGCGGCTCAAGAGCGGCGACCTGATCACCATCGGCTCGACCCGCATCACCTTCCTCAGCGACCCGGAGCTCGAGCCGCACGACGAGGGACCGGCCGACGATTCGACCAGGGTACGCGAGGACGCGCGCGCGAGCGGCGTCCTGCTGGGCGCGAGCGCGGCGATGGAGGAGCTGTTCCACCTGATCGAGAAGGCGAGCGCGTCGCCGCTGCCCACCCTGCTCGAGGGCGAGACCGGCACCGGCAAGGAGCTCGCGGCGCGCGCGATCCATCAGGCAAGCCGCACCGGCAAGGGGCCGTTCCTGCCGGTCAACTGCGCCGCCGTGCCCGAGAACCTGCTCGAGAGCGAGCTGTTCGGCCACCGCCGCGGCGCCTTCACCGGCGCGACCAGCGATCACGAGGGGCTGTTCGAGGCCGCGCAGGGGGGAACCGTCTTCCTCGACGAGATCGGCGAGATGCCGCTCGCCATGCAGCCCAAGGTCCTGCGCGTGCTGCAGGAGGGCGAGCTGACGCGGATCGGCGAGATCCGGCCGCGCAAGGTCGACTTCCGTCTGGTCGCGGCGACCAACCGCGACCTGCTGCACGAGGTCGAGTGCGGCAACTTTCGCGGCGACCTCTTCTACCGCATCTCGGCGTTCCCGATCCGCATTCCGACGCTGCGCGAGCGCCGCAAGGACATCCCGATCCTCGTCGAGAGCTTTCTCGCGGTCGCGGCGCGCCGCCAGGGCAAGCGCGTCGGACCGGTCGCCCCGGCGGCGCTGCGCGCGCTGGTCGAGTTCGACTGGCCGGGCAACGTGCGCGAGCTGCAGAACGAGGTGCAGCGCGCCGTGGCGCTGGCGTCGAGCGGCGACGAGATCGGCCTCGAGCACCTCTCGCCAAAGCTCACCGGCGCCGCCCGTGTGGGGAGCGACGACACCGCCGAGCCGCGCGGTGCGCTCGACCCCGCGCCCGGCGCCGCCGGGGCGACCGGATCCGGCTCGCTGCGCGAGGCCCGCAACGCGTTCGAGGCACGTTTCATCGCCGAGGTGCTGGCGCAACAGGGCGGCAGCGTCCTGCGCGCGGCGCGCGTCCTTGGCTTGACGCGGGCCGGCCTCTACAAGAAGCTCAAGGAGTACGGCCTGCGCTGAGCGGTGCCGTGCTCAGCGCGGCGACGCGGTGTCGGCGCGCCACGGCAGCGCCTCGCGCGTGGGTGGTGCCGCGACCGCGATCGGGTGTTGCGCGCCGGTGACGCGGCCCTTCAGGAACTCCTTCCAGCGCCGGTACATCCAGATCCACTGCTCCGGATACTGGCGCACCAGTGCCTCGAGCGCGCGGTTGAACCTCTCGGTGTTCTCGACCACGTCGCGCTCGCGATCGCCGCTGCGCACCAGCGTGATCGGCGGCAGGAACACCGCGCGGTGCCGCTCCGACTCGCCGTCGCGCACCAGCACCACCGGAAAGACCGGCGCGTCCGAGACCAGCGCGAGCCGGGCGAGCCCGGAGCTGGTCGCGGCCGGCATCGAGAAGAACGGCACGAAGATGCGCGAGCCGTCGCGCGGGCGCTGGTCGAACGGTACCGCGACCACCTCGCCGCAGCGCAGCGCGCGCAGGATCTGGCGTGCCGCCGACCCGGTGCGCAGGAGCCGCGTGCCGGCGCGCTCGCGCAGCTCGGTGAGCCAGCGGTCGACGCGCCGGTTGGCGAGCGTCCGGTGCACGATCGTGATCGGGAAGCCGTGCGCCGCGCAGGCCGCGTGCAGCATCTCGAAGGAGCCAAAGTGCGCCGTCAGCACCAGCGAGCCGGTCTCCCGGGCGCGGGCGAAGATCTCGCGCGGTCCGTCCGGTGGATCGAGCCGGACGAGCTCGCGCAGGGCGTCGCGGTCGAGGCTGCCGAGCCGTGCCATCTCGACCAGGGCGCGTCCCCAGTTGCGCCACATCACGTTCAGGATCGCGTCGCGCTCGGCCGCCGCCGAGGACGGGAGTGCGAGCGCCAGATTGCGCGTGGCGACGCGGTGGTCACGGGAGTCGAGCCGACGCGCGGTCGCACCGTAGAAGGCGCCCAGCGACGCCCCGAAGCGGACGGCGTCGGCGTAGCGCAGGCCGCGCGTCGCCCGGATGCCCACCCGCAGCGCGACGTCCTCGAGCAGCTCCCGGCCGAGGCTCAGCCGGGGGCGCCACCCGCTGGTCGGGTCGCTGTGGGGATCGATCGCCGGCGGTCTACCAGCCGCGGCGATTCTTGCGGACGCGCTGTCGAAACTGGCTCTTGTCGTCATCGCTCGCGAATGGGCCCGGTCCCTCGGAAGGTGCGACGGTGGTGTCTCTATGCGTTCCCGTGGATCGCGGGAACGCTATGCCGCCGAACGAGCTACTTCAAGATTCCCCAGTGGAATCGCCTCGGTCCAGGCCATCTGATAGACGGCTGGCGATGCAGCTCCAGGTCGGCACGAGTGGCTTCAGCTACGACGCGTGGCGCGGCAGCTTCTACCCGCAGGACCTCCCCGGCGGCGCGATGCTGCGCTTCTACGCGCAGAATCTGAGCGCGGTCGAGATCAACAACACCTTCTACCGCATGCCCAGGCCGGCGGTGCTCGAGGGCTGGGCGGCCCAGGTCCCGGCCGGGTTCGTGTTCGCCCTGAAGGCGCCGCGGCGGATCACCCACATCAAGAAGATCCGCGACGTCGCCGACGACGTCGGCTACCTCGACAAGGTCGCTTCGTCGCTCGGCGCGCACCGCGGCCCGATCCTGTTCCAGCTGCCGCCGTATCTGCGCAAGGACGTGGCCTTGCTGCGCGACTTCCTGGCACTGCTGCCGCCCGGGTGTCGCGCCGTGCTCGAGTTTCGCCACGCGTCCTGGCTCGACGACGAGGTCTACGACACGCTGCGCGCCGCGCAGGCCGCGCTGTGCGTCGCCGACGCAGGCGAGGAGTTCGATTCACCGCTGCTCGCCACCGCACCGTTCGGCTACCTCCGCCTGCGCCGGCAGGACTACGACGAGGCGGCGCTCGCGTCCTGGGCCGAGCGCGTCCAGGCCGAGCCCTGGCAGGACGTCTCGGTGTTCTTCAAGCACGAGGACGCCGGCATCGGACCGGCGCTGGCCGCGCGCTTCCGCTCGCTGTTCGTCGACGGGCGCTCGCTGCGGGCGCCCGCCTGGCGGGCCGAAGCCGAGCCGGCGGCGCCGGCGCAGCCGCGGCGGCAGCGCGCGACGCGCCAGGTCTGAGAGCCGGAGCGCGCCTCAGGCGCGGTGGCGGCCGTTGCCGAAGGTCGGTAGCGCACTCCCGATCGTGCCGCGGACGCGCGTCAGCGCGGCGCGCAGCCGCGTCGACGACGTCGAGGCGCGCAGGAAGCGGCCCAGGTCGTCGAACAGCGAGTAGGCGACAGGCGTCACCAGCAGCGTGAGCAGCAGGCAGAGCGTCTGGCCACCGACGATCACGTTGGCCATCGAGGCGCGCGACGCCGCGCCGGGACCGCGTCCGAGCGCGATCGGAATCATGCCGAGCACCAGCATGACGGTCGTCATCAGGATCGGCCGCAGCCGGACGTGGTTCGCCGTGATGATCGCCTCGTCGCGCGGCATGCCCTCGGCGCGCAGCGTGTTGGTGTAGTCGACCTGCAGGATGCCGTTCTTCTTGACGATGCCGAACAGCATGAACAGCCCGAGCACCGAGTAGATGTTCAGGGTCTGGTGCAGGAACAGCAGCGACAGCAGCGCGAACGGGATCGACAGCGGCAGCGACAGCATGATCGTGATCGGGTGCAGGAAGCTCTCGAACTGCGCGGCGAGGATCATGTACATGAAGACCACGCTCAGGATGAACGCGATCACGAAGTTGCTGCCGGTCTCCGCCAGCGACTTGGCGCGGTTGCCGTACCGGATGCCGTAGAGCTGGGGCAGGTCCATCTTCGCGACGATCTCGTCGACCTTCTTGACGGCGTCGCCGAGCGCCAGGTGGTCGAGGTTCGCGACCACCGTGACCTTGCGCTGCCGGGCGAAGCGGTCGATCTGCGCCGGGCCGCGCGCCTCGTCGAGCGAGACCAGGTTCGACAGCCTTACCAGCTCGCCGTTGGGACGGGCGACGGCGAGGTTGTAGATCGCGTGCGGGTCGGTGCGGTTGGGCAGCGAGGCGCGCAGCCAGACGTCGTACTGCTCGTCAGCTTCTTTGTACTTGCTGACCGGCTCGCCGCCGACCAGCGTGCGCAGCGTCGCCGCCACGTCCTCGACGCGGATGCCGAGGTCCGCGGCCTTCTTGCGATCGATGTTGACGCGCACCTCGGGCTTGCGCAGGGCGAGCGTCGAGTCGATGTCGACGAAGCCCTTCACCTTGTGCATCTCCGCCATGATGGCGTTCGAGTAGGTCTCGAGCTTCTCGATCTCGGGGCCGACCAGGTCGAACTCGAAGTCCGACAGGCGCTGTCCGCCGCCGGCGAACAGATTGACGCTCTGCACGCTGGTGCGCAGATCCGGGTACTCGGCGAGGATGCGCCGTGCGTCGGCCATCACGTCCATCTGGCTGAAGTCGCGCTGCTCGAACTCCTTCATGCGCACGTAGACCGCACCCGAGGTGACGTCGCCCTCGCCGGCGCTGACCACGCCGCTGGTGTCGCCGATCGTCACCAGCGTGTGCTCGACGCCGCGCAGCGCGCCCAGGCGTCCGGCGATCTCCTTGAACACGCTCCCGCTGCGCTCGAGCGTGTAGCCCTCGGGCGTCTGCACGGTGACCTCGAACTCGCTCTGGTCGTCGCGCGGCAGGAAGTCCTTGCCGACCGCGCGGAACAGCGTGCCGGTCGAGTAGACGGTCAGCAGCGCGGCGACGACGATCACCCAGCGGTGCCGCAGCGAGAACTCGAGGATCCAGCCGTAGCCGCGATCGATGGTGCGGTAGAAGACGCGATCCTTGGCCGACGTGTGGCCCTTCTTCACCTTGAGGAAGCGCGAGCACAGCATCGGCGTCAAGGTGAACGAGATCAGCATCGAGAACAGGATCGCGACCGCCGTGGTAATGCCGAACTCGTTGAAGAAGCGTCCGGTCTGCCCGGACATGAACGCGATCGGCAGGAAGATCACCACCAGCGAGAACGTGGTCGCCATGACCGCGAGCCCGATCTCGCGCGTGCCGTTGATCGCCGCCTCGAAGGGCTTCTCGCCCTTCTCTTCGATGCGCCGGTAGATGTTCTCGAGCACCACCACCGCGTCGTCGATCACGATGCCGACCGAGAGGATCATCGCCATCAAGGTCAGGTTGTTGATCGTGAAGCCGAGCGCCCAGAGCGCGGTGAAGGTCGACACGATCGAGGTCGGGATGGCGACCGCGGCGATCAACGTCGAGCGCAGGTCGCCCATGAACAGCAAGGTCGACAGCGCGACCAGGATCGCGCCCAGCATCAGGTGGAACTTGGCCTCGTTGATCGAGTTGTTGATGAAGCGGCCCTGGTCCTTGATCACCTGGTAGTGGATGTCGGGGGGGATGACCTGGGCGAGCTCGGCGAGCCTCTTCTTGACGCGCTCGACGACGGCGAGGCTGTTGGTGCCGCTCTGCTTGCGGACCTCGAGCGTCACCGCATGGCGGCCGTCGAGGCTCGCGAAGGAGCGCGTCTCCTCGGAGCCGTTCACCACCGTCGCGATGTCGCGCAGCATGATCGGACGCTCGCCCTGCGAGCCGACGATCAGGTCGTTGAAATCCTCGACGCGCGCGATGCGGCCCATGGTGCGCAGCACGAGCTCGCGCGAGCCCTGGTCGATGCGCCCGCCGGGCACCTCGATGTTCTGCGCCACCAGCGCGCGCCGCACCTGGCCGATCGACAGATTGTAGGCGTCGAGCTTGTCGGTATCGACGAAGATCTGGATCGCGCGCGCCTCGCCGCCGATGATGGTCACCGAGCCGACCCCGGAGATGGTCTCGATCTCCTCCTTGATGCGCTTGCGCGCGATCTCGGTGATCTCGCGCGCGTCGCGCTCGCCCGACACCGCGATGCGCATGATCGGCGACGCGTCGAAGTCGAACTTCACGACCACCGGCGGGTCGACGCTCTCGGGGAGCTGCGCCATCACCACCGAGACCTTGTCGCGCACGTCCTGCGCGGCCTCGCCGCCGTCGCGCTCGAGGCGGAACTGGACGACGATGCGCGACAGGCCTTCCTTGGTCTGCGAGCTGAGCTCGTCGATGCCCTGGATCTGGTTGATCGCCTCCTCGAGCGGCTTGGTGACGCGGGTCTCGACCTCCTCGACCGACGCGCCTTTCAAGGTCGTGCTGATGCTGGTGATCGGGAAGTCTACGTTGGGGTACAGGTCGACGCCGAGCCGGGCGTACGACATCGCACCCAGCACGACGAACAGCAGCACCAGCATGGTCGCGAACACCGGCCGCCGGATGCACAGCTCGGCGAGCTTCACGAGCGGCCCTCCGCCGGTGCGGCCGACGCCTCGGCCGCGGGCTTGTCGGCGGTCGAGCCGGCTCGTACGACCACTTTGCTGCCCTCGCTGAGCCGGCCGAGCGCGCTGGTCGCGACCCGGTCGTCGCGCTCGAGCCCGGCGAGCACCTCGACCTTCGCCCCCAGGCTGAGGCCGGTGCGCACCTCGCGCGAGCGCGCGACGCCGTCCTCGCCGATGACGAAGACGCGCGTGACGCCGGCGAAGTTGACCACCGCCTCGGCGGGGATCACCAGCGCTTCGGACTCGGTACGCGTCAGGATCGCCGCCTTGCAGAAGAAGCCGACCTTGAGCTTGCCGTCCGGGTTGGGCACCGTCGCCTCGATGGTGAGCGCGCGGCTCGCGGTGTCGGAGGCGGCGCTGATGCGCGCCAGGCGTCCGTGCAGCACCTCGTCCGGATACGCCTCGACCGAGCCGCGCACGTCCTGCCCGACCTTGATCTCTGCCACCAGGCGCTCCGGCACCTCGCCGCGCAGCTTCAGCGGATCGTCGGCGACGAGCACGAAGATCGGCGTGCCCACGCGCACGTAGTTGCCGACATCGACCATGCGCTTGGCGATGCGACCCGCGAAGGGTGCCCGGATCTTGGTGTGGTCGAGGTGGATCGCGAGCACGTCGCGGCGCGCGCGTGCCACGCTCTCCGCGCTGGCGAGGGTATCGAACTCCTGCGGCGACATGACGCCCTGTTCCTTCAGGCGTCGCGCCCGGGCGAGATCGGTGGTCGACTTTTCGAGGTTGGCGGTGGCCTCGCGCAGCTGCGCATCGAGCGTGGCGCTGTCGAGCGAGGCGAGCACCTGACCGGCCGCGACCAGGTCGCCGAGGTCGGCGCCGACCGTCAAGAGCCGGCCGTCGACCTCGGGCGCGACCTCGGCCTCGGCGTTCGCATGCAGCGTGCCGACGAAGTCGACGGTGCGGTCGACGCGCTGCACCGCCACCGGCTCGATCGTGACCGTGATCGCGCCGTCGGCATCGTTGCCGGCCGCGGCCGCGCCGGGCCCTCCCGCGCTGGTCGGCATCGCCGCGGGCTCGGTGCTCTTGCCGCCGGAGCACGCCGCGAGTGCGCCGCACAGGACGAGCACCGGGACGGCGAAGGTGCGCGCTGGAACCCTCATGCGCGCGCCCCACGAACCGCGCGCAGCCCGCTGCCGCGCGCCGGCGTCGCGCCGTGCCGGACGCCGTTCAGGAACAGCGCGACGATCTCGTGCGCCATGGTGGCGGCGTTCATGCCCTTGCGCGGATAGTGGACCGCCGTGCGCACCATGCCGAGCAGCATCTCGGCGGCGATGCCGGTGTCCATCTGCCGGATGCGCCCGCCGCGCTCGGCACGCTCGAGGGCGCCGACGATCGCGGCCAGCGCCTCCTCGCGCCGGCGCTGCCAGGCCTCGGTCTCGGAGCGCGGCAGACGGTCCTCGTAACGCTGCAGCAGGGTCAGCAGCGGTGCCCGGCCGGAGAAGTAGGAGAGCATGCGCGCAACGGCGGTCTCGAGGATCTTCTCGATCGGCGCGTCCTCGTCGAAGACGCGCAGGAAGCCGGCGTGCGACTCGTCGAGCCCGCGCAGGACGGTTGCCAGGAACAGCTCGTCCTTGGTCGGGAAGTAGCGGTAGAGCGTTCCCTTGCCGACGCCTGCGCGCGCGGCGACGTCGTCCATCAGGACCAGGTGGAAGTCGCGCCGGGCGAACTCCTTCTCCGCCGCGGCGAGGATCTCGTCGCGCTTCTCGTCGCTCTTCTGTCTGCCGGGCATGCGTCGACCTCGTGCGACTCGGAAGGAGGGGGCCGAGCACGCAAAACGGAACTGACTGGTCAGTTCCGTTTAAGGGTCGGGCTCGGACGAGTCAACGGAGCCTCGGGTGCGCGCCGGGTCGGTTTGCGCACCGCAGCGAATGCCGCAGGCGCGTAGACTCGACGAAGTCTTGCTTCGTCGAGGCGGAGCTCGAGCAGCGGGGCGCAAACCGACCCGGCGCGCATCCACAGGCACGTTTTCCGGCTCGAGCGAACCTGCTAGTCGATGCGCATGCAGATTCACGTCTCGGACCACGACGGCGGGGTTCGCCTGCTGCGCATCGAGCGCCCGCCCGCGAACGCGATCAACACCGAATTCCTGCAGGCGCTGCACGCCGCCGCGAGCGAGGCGGAAGCGGACGAGCGCGTCCGCGCGGTGATCGTTACCGGCACCGGCCGCTTCTTCTCGGCCGGGCTCGACATCAAGGAGATGGCGGCCAAGGGTGCGGGCGAGCTCGCCAAGCTGGGCGGCGGCAAGGACGGCATCTACCGCTTGTGGCGTCTCGCCAAGCCGACGATCGCGATGGTCGACGGTCACGCGCTCGCCGGCGGCGCGATCCTCATGCTGGCCTGCGACTTCCGCATCGCGTCGCTCGGTGCGTTCAAGATCGGCGTCACCGAGACGGCGCTCGGGCTGCCGCTGCCGAACGGCGCGTTCCAGATCGCCCGCTTCGGCATCCCGGCGAAGCACGCGCGCCACGTTCTGCTGGGCGCGGCCTCGTACGATCCGG
>Ga0265325_10002883_pt1 | contig 11465 bp, 7 predicted proteins | sample 41420metaG_FD_202090 | JGI IMG/M metagenome (GOLD analysis project Ga0265325, IMG submission 202090) | Rhizosphere microbial communities from Carex aquatilis grown in University of Washington, Seatle, WA, United States - 4-14-20 metaG | ecosystem: Host-associated > Plants > Roots > Rhizosphere >...
CCGCCTTCAAGGTGATGCAGGACGATCTCGACCATCTCCAGACCATGGAACGGGCGGTGGAGGACCGCGCCGCCAAGCTGCAATCGAGCGTTCGCGAGCGGGCGCCGCATATCGGGCTGCTCGAGGCGGCGGCGCCTGCGCTGACGCCCTGGCGCCCGAATTACGGGCGGGACGCGCTGATCGCGCTGGCGGGATCGGTCCTGTTCGCCCTGCTGGCGACCTTGCTGGCGGAATATCTCCACGGCCCGGCGCCGGTGCGCAGGATGCTGGTTCATCATGCCCTGGCCTTCCCTTCCCTGGGCCGCGCTTCGGCACCGGCCCTGGACACCCTGGCCGCGCCGCTGCTCGGCGCGCCACGCCCGGCATCGCTTCCCCCGCCCGCGCCGCCGCCCCGCCCGCCTGAAAACCGGGAGATCGCGGCCATGATCGCGACCGCGCCCGATACGGTGCGCGTGGCCGTGCTGGCGCTGCTGACGGGACTGGATGCCAGCGAGATCGCCGCCCTGCGCTGGGATCAGATCGATTTCGCGGGCTCCGCCATAGCGGTTGGCGGCGCCTATGCCCGCCGCGTCGGGATGCAGAGCGCACTTTCGAACCTGCTGGCGAAGCTTCGGGACGGCGCGCCGGACGCCGCCGCGCCGGTGCTTCGCAACGATCGCGGCGAGGCTTTGACCGCCGAAGAACTCGACCGCCTCATTTCCTATGCCGCCTTCGATGCGGGCCTCAGCCGGCCGCAGGACATCACCGCCATGGCGCTGCGCAACAGCTATCTGGGATTCCTGCTGCGCCAGGGCATTCGCGCCACCGATATCGGCCGGATCGCCGGTCACGTTCCGGCGGAGGAAATGGCCGCCTATATGCAGCGCGCGGCGCCCGGGGCGCGATTGCCGCTGGAGCAGGTCGACCGCGTGCATCCGGTCCTGCGCGGTCCGGCCGTTCCGGGCTGAACCGCGGCCCGCTTGCCCGCTCCCCGCCGCCCGGCTATAGGAGCGGCCTTGGATGGGCGCGTAGCTCAGCGGGAGAGCACTACCTTGACATGGTAGGGGTCACAGGTTCGATCCCTGTCGCGCCCACCATCCTTTTCCCCGCTGCGATCTTGAACGATCATCGTCATGCCCGGAGGAAGTTCACCCCAAAACCAGCCGTCACGCCGCCCGCAGCGCCTTTGTCCGGCCGGCCATCAGACGATCGATCGTCCAGCGGCCCAGTTTTTCTCCCGGCACCTCGATGAAATTGTAGGTGAGGGTGGCGAGGGGCGTCGCGATGGCCAACACGAGAAATGCACAGAGCCAATAGGAAATGGCGCCCGGCACGACCCGGGAGATGTTCTGAAACGACGGTCCCAGGTAAGTAACGATCGGCACGTGGATCAGGTACACCGAATAGCTGATCTTTCCGAAAAATTGAAGCGGGCGCGCCTCAAGCACCGCCACAGGCAGAAGGCCGCAACCGACAAGCAGCGCCGCGTATCCGATCCCGATCGGGATTCTGAGGCCGACATTCTTCTCCGCCAGCGGAAAACATATGCAGAACAGCAACAGCACCACGCCGAGGCCGAGAAGGGCGCCGCCCAACTGCCGCGCCCGCGGCGATTGTCGGAGCCTTTCAAACAGATCGAACGCCCACATCCCGAAAATGAAAAGAGGAAAATAGCCCAGCACGGTCCAGTAGGTGTAGGTCGGCGGCAGAACGAACAATTGGGCCACGAAGCCGCAAACCGCGATCAGGCAAATCAAGAGTTGAATTGCGAGGGACGCGCGCTTGATGGGAAGAAACGCGATGTAGAACAGCATCTCCACGCCGATCGTCCAGCTTGCCGGTACGATGCCGAACTGTTTGCCGGGCGCCAGGTTGAACAGGAACGCAACGTTGAGCCCCAGGGTCTTCGGGCCGACATAGGGATATTTGTATACCAGGCACAAAACCGCCATGACGAAATAGAACAGCGGTGCGATCCGGAAAAACCGGCTGAGGCCATAGCTCACCGCCGGCATGGCGCGCCGGTCATGCCGGGGCATGGTCAGCGACAGCGAGAATCCGCTGATGATAAAGAACAGGAACGGACCGGTGCCCCCGAAATGCACAAGCTGCGAAAGCGCCCAGCCATGAAGGACCGGCGGAGGATTTGGCACCATCAGGGTATGGAAAAAGACGACATAGATCGCCGCCAGCCCGCGCAGGCTGTCCAGAAAATGTAATCGCCCCTGCACGCCGCGCCGCTCACGTCCCCTTGCCGGAATAATTTTAACAACAGACCGCCGGGCCCTTGCAACTCTAGGGATTTTTTCCTTGACGGCGCCCGCCGGCATTTGCACCCCGGCGCGCCTGTGGCACACCTGTCGCCGGCGGCCATCGAACGGATGCGGAGCGAATGGTGAGACGTCTTTTCGCGCTGGCCATCCTGTTCATTGCCGGCGTCGCCACCGCACATGGCAGCACGCTGATCGCGCCCGACAATCCGGCCATCGTCTATTCGCCCTACAATTGGAGCGTTTCCCATGCGGCGGCGATTTCGCCAAATCCCGGCGCCTATTTCCGCACGATGTTTACGGGGCGCACGGCGGTTCTGCAATTTGACGCCGCCACGATGGCGGGACCTGCCTCCGAAATATGGTGGCGGGTCGATGACCGCACATGGACCAAGACCGCGGTCGCCGGCGCCATCGCCCTTGCCATTCCCGCCGATGCGCTGGGCAATCCCGACATCCCCTACCACACGCTGGAAGTGGTGTTTAAGTCGATGGACATTGTCGCCAACCGCTGGAACAGCACGGGTTTCTGGACGGCCCTGAAGCTCGCGGGCATCGCGCTGGACGACGGCGCCATGGTCAAGGCGCCTGCGGTGCTGCCCTGCAATCTGCTGATCTATGGCGACAGCATCACCGAGGGCGTCCGCACCATGGGGGAGAGCGCGGTGATGGCGACCGACCAGAACGATGCGCAGCAAGGATGGGCCTATCTGCTGGGAGAGACGCTCGGCTGCGAGGTCGGGGTTGTCGGCTTTGGCGGCCAGGCCTTCACGACATCGACGATCGGCAATGTTCCCGCCGCCCCGCTTTCCTATGACCTGATCTATCAAGGCCGGCCGCGCAGCTTCTCGCCGGCCCCCACCCTCGTCATCAGCAATGAAGGCTTCAATGACCGTTCCAGCCCTGGCGATAGCGTAACGGCGGCGGCCACCGCGTTTTTCAAGGGCCTTCTCGCCGCCACGCCGCCATCCACCCGGGTGGTGCAACTCGAGCCGCTGCCCGCGATCACGCCGCCCGGCACCAGCGCGGCAATTCGAACGGCGGTGACCGGCATCGCATCGCCGCGGCTGTCCTGGGTCTCGACGGCCGGCATATTCAATACGGCATACGGCGCGGACAGCCTGCTGGTGCATCCGTCCGGGGCGAACGACCAGTCCCTGATCGCGCCGCAGCTGGCGGCGCTGCTGGCACCCTATCTGCGGCCGGTGCGACGGCCGGGCGCGGCGCAGCGTTAAGTGCCGGTCAGCCTCGCACCCGTTCCGAGCGGCGGCCCAGCAGCCACAACACACCGCCCGGCAGGCCCGAAGCGGTGTTCACCAACCCGAACAGGATCGAGATGCTGACCGCCTCTTGCGGGCAAATTCCCACCGAGCCGAGCAGCCAGACCATGGAGGCCTCGCGCACCCCCCAGCCGCCCAGGGAAATCGGGACCATGCTCACCAGCATGGCGAGGGGAAAGACCAGCAGCGCGTCGCTGAGGCTGAGATTGGTGCCGAGGGCGCGGGCCATGACATAGACGATCACGCCCAGCGCAAGCTGGTTGACCACGGAAGTGCCCAGAATGACGAAGCTGGCGGCCGGCCGGCGAAGGATCAATCCGAACACGCGCGAGGATTCGCGCAACAGGTCAAGCGGCCGGGAGGCCACGGCCCGCACCCTCGCTCCGGCCAGGCGGGACGCAAGCGGCGACAGCCGGGCGGCCGCGGTGTCGAAGAAGAAAAGCCCGAGCGTGCCCAGCACTGCCATCGTCATCACCAACACCGCCAGCGCCGCCGCCGGGCCTTTCAGCAGCAAGGGCAGCGCCACCGCGACACAGGCGCAAAGCGCGATCAGCGCGAACAGGCGGTCGAGGGCGACGCTGACCAGCCCGGCGCGGAAACTTTTGGTCAGCCGCGCGGTCATCAGGATGCGAACGGCATCGCCGCCGATGCTGGAGGGCAGGGTCTGGTTGAAGAACAACCCGACCATCACCAGCCGCCAGCAGGGCAGGAAGCCCAGCGGATTGTTCATGGCCTCCAGGATCAACTGCCAGCGCAGTGAGACCAGCAGCGAGAGCAGCAGGATGATCGCCGTTCCCAGGACAAAGGCGCCGGGACCGGCCGACGCCAGCTGATGGGCGGTCGCCTTGAGGTCGAGCTTGGCGAACAGGAACGCCAGCAGCCCGGCGGTGACCGCCGCCTTGACGATGAATTCCAGCAGGCCCGAACGGCGCGCCGCTGCGGGGGCGGCCGGGATTTCGCTCGACGCCTGCATCAACGCAGCGGTCTGGCGCGCAGCAGCATCTGCTTGCCCATGGGATGCCAGGGCGAATGCAGATAGGCCCAGATCAGGATCGGCCAGGCCGGCAGCCGGGACTTGACGGTCAAGGGCAGGAAGCGCGGCCGGACCTCGATCACCTCGAAGCCGTGGGCGCGCAGAAAATCCGCCAGGCTGAGATGGGAGTAGATCGTGACATGGGTATAGTCGTCGAAATATTCGCGATAGGCGTAATAATAGTTCGGCTGCAGGACGGTCAGGCATCCCCTGGCGCTCAGCTTGACCCGCAGCTGGGCCAGCACCCTGGCGAAATCGGCCTGGGAAATATGCTCGAAAAGATTGCTGGCGAAGACGAAATCGACGCTGCCGGGTTCGAGAAATTCCAGGTCGGTCACGCTGCCGACATGGCCTTCGACGCCGGGCTCCAGATGGGCGGGAAAGCCGGGCCAGGCGTCCACCGCGATGCGCCGGCGCGCCTTCACATTGTTGATGAAGTCGCCCAGCCCGCATCCCAGGTCCAGCACGCAATCGCCGGCCGCGATCAGCCCGCTGAAATAATAGCGCCACAGCGCGCCCCAGACATGGGCGCGCTTGGGATCGTGGTCGTGCCGAGGATTTCTGGATTTATCGTCCTGCATGGAAATTCACGCGGCCCTTTTCGCGCAGTTCATGGCGTCGATGTTCCACGCCAGCCGAATACGATTCCCGCCATCATGCGCAGCCCCACCTGCATGGCCCGCAGATTGTTGACATTGCCGCCCTTGCTCACCCCGACCCGGGGGTGGAAGGTGATGGGACATTCGATGAAGCGGTAGCCGCGCCCCAGCGCGGTATCCACGAAATAGGCGTTGAACTCCAGATTGACGACATCGGCGCGCAGGATCGGCAGCAGCTGTTCGATGGCGGCGCGCCGGCACAGCTTATAGGTGGTGCCGACATCGGTGATGGTGCTGCGCCCCAGATGCTTGGCTTCCAGCAGCTTTCCGACGAACAGATTGCCGTAATACATGAAGGTGCTGAGCTGGGTATCGTACTCGCGCAGCGCCTCGACGGTGCGCGTGCCGTTGATGATGTCGCCATGCGGCGCATAGGCGAGCAGCTTGTCGATGTCAAAGGCCCGGAAGGTGCGGTCGCCTTCGCTCAGCACGATCAGGTCGCTTTCGCCCAGCCGGACCGCTTCGCTCAGGCAGCGGCGGACGCAATGGCCATAGCCCTGGCGCTCCTCGTTGAAGGCCAGCGCCCCGGCCTGGATGGCGCGTTCCAGCGTGGCATCGTTGGAATTGTTGCTGACCACGATCACCGTGCCCACCTTGGGGTGGGCGCGGAAATCCTCGACCGCCGCCGCGATGCTTTGTTCGTCGTTATAGGCGGTCAGCGCCACGGTGACGCGCTCGGTGGCCAGCACGTCGCGCAGCCCCCGGCCGAATTGCCGCTTGGAGGGATAAAACAGGAACAGGTCCACCGCCCCCAGGACGAGGCCGATGATCATCGGAATGCCGCTGTACCAGATGATCCATTCGTTGATCGCCAGCAGCCGGTCGTTGAGGCCGAACAGCAGCCGCGTCGGGCCCATCAGCACGCCCACCAGATACATGGCAAGGCCGAGACAGAGGAACAGCACGCCATACATCAGCAGCGGAACATGCCGTGCATGCCCCGGCTGCGGTATGGGCGGTGTGGAATCCGTCATGGAGGAAGGCTCATCAACCCGTGGAAGTCTGGATCAGTCCCGACGATAGTATACGAACGATGTCGCCACAGCCATCGGGGATCTTCCGCCGCAATCGAGTCGCTGTCGGCACGCTAGCGCAAATCGGCCGATACCCGCAGACCTTAATGCCCGCTTGGTAAATGCGGGTGCATGGTCCCGACAACGCCGCCCGGCGGTTCTTCGCTGTGCCGGGAACCGCGAGGGCAATTCGTCTGCTTGACGACAAACGCGACGCAATGGTGCGGTGGGATACGGCGGCCGGCGCTACCATTGGTCGCGGCGTTTTGCCATGTTCTGCCGGCACGGGCTTATTCAATATGCAATCCGGAACGGGTGTGTGAGGTCGGATGTCCCCCATGCCGGTCATCAGACGAGGGCTTGCGGATCGCAGTGGCTGACAAGGATTCACGCCAAACCCCGGCCAATCTCAAATGGACTCCTTTAATAGTGCCGTTCGCCGCGTCCCTGCTGTTGGCGCTGCCATACATCTATGCCACGACCTTCTACGGACTGACGGGGTTCGATGACGAAGGCACCTTGATGATGACCTTCCGCGACCTCAAGGAAGGAAGCCGCCTCTATGACGACTCTTATGCGCTCTACGGCCCGTTCTATTATCTCAGCATAGGCGGGCTGTTCACCACGCTGCATCTGCCCCTTACCCACGACATGGTGCGTGTGGTTTCCGCCGGATTCTGGGCCGCCTGCACGATAATTTTCGCCGGGCTCGCCTTTCTTCTCACCCGTTCGCGCACCGTCGCCATCGTCGCTTTTGTCGCGGCGCTGCTCGATCTGAGACAATTTCCCCACTCCCCGACCCATCCCGAGGAGCTTTGCATGTTGCTCCTGGGCTGCATCCCCTATCTTCTCTATCGCATCGAGCGGGGTGCAGCGTGGAAGCCGGCGGCGGCAATCGGCGCGATCGTGGTTGCGCTGATGCTGGCGAAGATCAACATCGGCATCTTCGTCGGTATGGCGCTGGCGCTGGTGGCGCTTGGCGTCTCCGGAAGCCAGGCGTGGCTTGGCGCCGCCTTTGCGGTGGCGGCAATTGCCGGCGTGCTGCTGCCGCCGGCGCTCATGCTGCCGCTGTTCAGGTTTTCGTGGGCCGTGAATTACTGTGTGTTCGCCGGCCTGACGATCCTGTCGGCCATCCTGGTCTGGTGGCGCACGCAAAAGACTCTGCTGTTTACGCCAGGACATTGGCTTGCCGCCTTGTCGGCCGCGGCGATCACGGCGATGGCGATCATTGGCATTGTCCTGCTCGACGGCACGACCCCCTATGCGATACTCAATGCCGTCCTGTTGCAGAACAGGCATTTCATCCTGAATTGGTATTTGCCGACATGGTTCGAGGTGTGGGACGCCCTGGCGATGGTGATCGGGACCGCGTCCGCCATCGGCTATGTCTGGCTCAGTAGCCGCGCCGACAGCCGCAAAATGGCCCGGCAGGCCGCGTGCTGGGCAAAATTCGCTCTTGGCGTGGCCGGCATCGTCTTGATCTGCGTGTCCAACATCATTCAGCAAGGCGATCCGCCGTCGATCCTTTTCATGATATTCGAACCTTTTTGCTGGCTGCTGATGATCCCTCCGGTCACCGGGCGCTCCGGCATGCCGGTTACCCGCGCCGGTATCGGTCTTCTCGCCGCCTTCATGGTCCTCTACCCCTTTCCGGTCGCCGGGAGTCAGATAAACGATGCGGTCCTGCTTTTGACCATCATGCTGCCGGTCCTGGTGCATGACGCCGTGACCGACCTGCCGGTGATCTCCCTGGCTGTGCGCCGTGCATTGGGAAATATGCGCTATGCCGGCGTCTTGATTTTCTGCCTGGTCGCCGGCACGGTTTTGCTGATCCCGACAATTGATGCCCTGAAAGACTATGAGTCCGGCATTCCTCTTGGTCTGCCCGGAACCCGGCTGCTCCGTGTCGATGCGTATACCGCGGCCCTCGGACATTGGGCGACGCAGGTGCTGTCGAAGTGCGAGGCGTTCTATACGATGCCGGGCCAGTTGAGCTATTATTTCTGGACCGGGAAGCCGAGCCCGACAAAGACCAACAACAATGACACGCTGGGCGTTCTGACGGATGCCCAGCAGGAGCATGTCATTGCCGAACTTTCCGCGTATCCGCATCTGTGCGTTCTGAAGGTGCCGTCGCTTCAGGAATGGTTTGACCGGGACCAGGTCGCAACCCATCCGCCCCTGCTGCGATACATCGACGAGAATTTCACGCTGGTCGCTGCGGAAGGGCCCTATCGATTGCTGAAGCGCAAGCCGGCGTCACTCCGATAGGCAGGCGCGCCGGACGCGGATGACCGTTCGCCCAGCCATGGCGAATTGCGCGCGCCGGCCGCCGGCGATAGTCTCATCGCGGAGCGGTTGGGGACGGCCCGTGAGACCTTTGCTGAGCTTGGCGTTGAGCGGGCTGCTATCCCTTCCCGCCCAGGCAGGTCCGCCGCAGGAGACTCCGCCCCAGGAGAATGATCCCGTCCAGACCGTCGATCCCGGTGCGACGGGGTTTCTTTCGACCTGCACCGGAACAAGTTCCATCACCAACGCCCTGCTTCAATCGCAGACTTTTGCCGCCGCCGTCTGGACAAAGGACCATGCCGGCAATGCCGCCGCCCCGGCGGTCGCCGCCAATTCCGCTATGGCGCCGGATGGCACCAGGACGGCGTCGACGCTGGCGCTGCCCGCGGTATCCTCGGCGGCAAGCGCCTCCTTCATCGCCCAGGCCACCGCATCGTTCGCCGACTGGCCCTATATGGCCGACATCTATGTGAAGGGCGCGGCCGGCGGCGAAGTCCTCTGGATCGCGGCAAGCGCCACGGGGGCCCCGGGCTCTTTCAGCGAGACCAAGGTGGTTGCGACACCCTCGTGGCGGCGGGTGGCGCTGCCCTGGAAGAACAAGACCGCCGGCCAGAAAATCGAGATCGGGGTCGACCTGCGCGATGGGGCGCAGTCGGCGCAGCGCGCGCAATCGGTATTCCTCTGGGGCGCCCAGCTCGTCCAGGGCACCTATTCGGAGTGGAGCTATATTCCGACCACGACCGCGGCGGTCGCCGGGCTGCAGACGGTGAACTGCCCCGCCCATGTGGCATTTCGCGATTTTTCGGCGCTGACGGAATATAGCGGCAATCCGATCATCCCGCAGGATAGCGCTGCGTACAATGCCGGCGGCGTATCGGGCCCCTATATGCGCGCCTGGAGCGCGATCGATGGCGTCTATTACGGCCTGGCGAATTGCACGCCCAGCGGGCAATACAGAGGCCGCTGGCCGACCCAGTGCCTGTATTACGGAAGCCTGACGAACTGGACGAATTATGCCGGCAATCCGGTCATCGCGGCGACACCGGGCGCCTGGGACGATCATTATCTTCTGCACGGCACCATCTCGCCCAACTGCAGGCTGGCGGCGTGGTGCTACTATTACAGTGCGATGGATGCCGGCAACAATTCCAGGATCGGCATCGCCACCTCGCCGGATCTGCGCAACTGGACCAAGTATCGCGGAAACCCGCTCTCCATCTCGGCCTATAAGGCGAGCGAACCGAGCCTGCCGACAATGATCCAGATTGGAAATCTGCTCTACATGTACACGTCGGTGCACAACAATGACGGCACCTGGATCGCGATCTGGACCTCGCGGGTCACGGATGGAATAAAATGGACCTATGCGGGCGCGGCGCTGAACCAGCCGGTGCCGGGCGACTGGGATTTTGCGAATTTCTATTCCTATCTCGACCCGTTCGTATTCCGCAACAGGCATGGCTTCTACGAGATGGCCTATACGACATTGTTCAATGGCGCGACCGTGCAAAGCGTCGGATATGCCGTTTCCGCGGACGGCCTCACCTGGTTCAAATACGGCCACGCCCCGATCCTCACCCAGTTTACCAAAGGCTATGGCGGCATCACCCATGTCGGCGATGCGGTGATGGTCGAGGATGGCACGACATTCTCCATGCTTTACAATTATGATGACGGCGTATCGCGTTCCAATGGGATGCTTTCGCAGATGCCGGATTACTGAGCGACCGCCCGGATGCGAGCGCTACTTTTCGTCGCAGCGTTCTGCCATGTTCGGCCGGCGGTTGCAGGCTCAATATGCGGCCGGCTGTGAGCGTGTGCCTTTAAGAATGTTTTCAGGCTAAGTATTTGCGGCGGCCGGGCCCAAGCCAAACAGGGCGGATGACCCGGGTGGGGATTTGAGTGGGGGCGTCCTGCATGCCGTTCATCAGACGAAGAAGGCTGCCTAGATCGAGGATGCCCACAACCGCGCGACCCAGTCGGTCGAAGCCCAGCAGCGGATGATTGGAACCGCATCATCTGCGATTGCAAGGCGAAATCTGCTTTATGCGGTTTTGCTCGCGGCCACCATCATTGCATATTATGGGGGTGTGATTGCTCTTTGGTCGTGGAGTAACGAGGCCACATTCGCTAGGTTCGAGTTCGCGCAAGGCATTTACCCGGTCCAGTTCAAAGATATCGAGCATCCCTACGCCCACCGGCCAATTCCCTTTGTCGATCTTGCGACTGTCATGTCTTGGCGCGAATGCCATTTGCTCGGCTATGACGTGGAGGTGAGCAATCCCTGCGACCTCCGCAAAGGGCGCGGCAACCTCGCGATATATTCGCCGTTGGTGCCACGTTTGCCGATAGAATGGATCGGCATTCACAACATCGTGGCGGCAGCTTTGGCGCTTGACGGTGCTTTTCTGGTGCTTCTATTTTATATTTTGCGCCCAAAAACATGGCCGGAATGTGCTGTGGCGATGGTGGGAGTTGTGTCTCCTGTAACTTTTTTCGCTCTTGAGCGCGCCAATCTTGATCTTCTGATTTTTCTTATTGTGGTGGGTGCGATGTTGCTGCCCCAACGGCGTCGCTGGGCGCGGCTGCTTTTCTATGCCGCCGCTTGCATGGGATTTTTGCTGAAATTCTATCCCGCAGCATTGCTCATTGCGATGTTGAGGGAGCGGCTAGGCCTGGTTCTCCAACTTGCCGCACTCGTTCTCGTGGGGCTGATAGCATATGTCACCTATTTTTGGAGCGACCTGATACGCATTCCCGCGCTGATGCCGGCGAATTTTACTTTTTCCGCAATGTTCGGGGGACCAATACTCGCCAAGGGATTGCTGGAGGGGTTGGCTTTATCGCCCACGATATACGTCATCATCTATCCATTGTGTTGCGCAGCCAGTCTCGGGATTGCCTTGATCGTTGCCCGAAAGGTTGAAGAGGCGTCGCCGGGG
>Ga0265325_10002884_pt1 | contig 11462 bp, 10 predicted proteins | sample 41420metaG_FD_202090 | JGI IMG/M metagenome (GOLD analysis project Ga0265325, IMG submission 202090) | Rhizosphere microbial communities from Carex aquatilis grown in University of Washington, Seatle, WA, United States - 4-14-20 metaG | ecosystem: Host-associated > Plants > Roots > Rhizosphere...
GCGAGCTCCGATTGGCCGGCAGTGCGCGGGTGAACCTTGCGCTCAGCGGTTCGCTGGCGGCGGTCACCACCAACGGCACCATCGATCTCGACGGCGCGACGGCCGCCGATACCGACACCGGCTTCGGCATCTCCGGCGCCAGCGGGCGCATCGCCTTCAACGGCCACCAGGCGACGACCCAGCAGATCAGCGGACAGCTGATCCAGGGCGGCGCAATCACGATCGCCGGCAGCGTCACGGTCGATGCCGCCGGCCTGCCGGGCAACCTGACGATCAAGGTCAGCGGCGGTCGCTATGCCGACGGCCGCACGATCAACACGACGTTCGACGCGGACCTCGCGATCAGCGGGCCGATCCTCGCCGACGGCACCGTCTCCGGCACGGTCAATCTCGGGCGGACGGAGATTCAGCTGCCCGACCGGCTGGCCGGCTCGGCCACGGCGATACCGGTGACGCACGTCAACGCGCCTGCGGGCTTCCATCCGCCGGTGCTCCGCCAGCAGACGCAGGCCGCCGGCGCCGCCAAGACCAGCGGCGGCCTCAGGCTGAACGTCACGCTCAATGGCGGCTCCGCCATTTTCGTACGCGGCTTCGGCATCGACGCCGAGTTCGGCGGGTCGCTGCGCCTGACGGGAACGCTCGGCAGCCCGGATACGGTAGGCGCCTTCACGATGAGCCGCGGGCGGATGCAGGTGCTCGGCCGCCGCTTCGATTTCCAGAGCGGCACGCTCACCTTCTCCGGCGATCTGGTGCCGGTGCTCGACTTCTCGGGCACGACCGCAACGACCGACAGCACGGTGACGCTCAACGTCACCGGGCCGGCGAACAACCCGCAGATCAGTTTCACCTCCTCGCCGGCGCTGCCGGAGGAGGAGATCCTGGCGCGCCTGCTTTTCAACCAGAGCGTCGGCAAGCTTTCGCCGCTACAGGCCGCGCAGCTGGTCGATGCGGTGGCGCAGCTTACCGGCGCGGTCGGCAACGGCGGCATTTTCGCGCGCATCCGCGAGGCGACCGGGCTCGACGACATCGACGTCCGTCAGAGCGCCACCGGCGGCACCACGGTCGGCCTCTCCAAGCGCATCAGCGATAACGTCGAGGTCGGCGTCGAAGCGGGTAGCGGCGGCGACTCCAGCCGCGTCACCATCGACCTCAACCTGACCAAGGAGCTCAAGGCGCGGGTGGAAGGCGGGCAAGGCGGCGAGGGCCAGGTCGGACTCACCTACGAACACGAATATTGACCGGGGTCCGGCTTTCTGCAGCCGATTTGCCGAAAAATTCACCCTCTTCGGCAACCAAACATTTGCCGCTCTCCGCTTAGTCAGCGGCTATGCGTCCTTCTTCGCACTGGGCAAACTTTCAGGCGTGGCTCGGCGGCGTGCTCAGCGCGGATCTGCGCAGCGACAGCGACCTCGGGCGCTACGTCTTCCGCATCAGCGCGCTCAGCGTCGCCGTCGCGCTGTCGGTCGACGTCGCCAATCATCTTCTTCTATTCGACGGCTGGGTGGACACCATCCGGTCGTGGTCGATCACGACGATACTCGCCGGCGGGCTCGCCATCCCGATTTCGCGCGTGATCGGCAAGGCGTATCTCGATCTCTATCGTGCCAAGCGCGAGGTCGAGATACTCAGCCTCACCGATCCGCTGACCGGCCTCGCCAACCGACGGGCGCTGATCGAAGCAGTGGCTGACGGATGCGACGGCTGCGCCCTCGCGATCTTCGATATCGACCGCTTCAAGCACGTCAACGACACGTACGGGCACCTCGCGGGCGACACGGTCATCGCCGCCATCGCGCGCGCGATGATGACGCATCTCGGCAGACTGGGCGACCTCTACCGCATCGGCGGCGAAGAATTCGCCCTGTTGGGACGGAGCGGGGCAGACATAGCCGGGCCTGTGCGGGAGCTGCTGGCGGACATTGCCGCCGCGCCGATCAGCATCGGCAACCGCAAGATCAGCGTCACGATTTCCGCCGGCATCGCCGCGGCGGCGGATGGCGAGAGCTTCAACCAGGTATATGCCGAGGCCGACCGCGCGCTCTATCTGGCCAAGGCCTCCGGCCGCAACCGCATGAGCAGCGCCGACGACACGCCGCCGATGATGCGCCCGGCCGAAGCGGTGCCGCCGCAGAGACCGGAGACGCCGGACGACCGTCGTTCGGTTGCCTGAACGGGCGCGGCAGTCGCCTCGCGACCGCGGTTGTGCGACACTCCCGGCCCGACCGGCACGGGCGCACGGCATGGCACACGAAGAACCGAAAATCCGAATCGAATCGCGCGAAGAGCTGATCTATCTGCTGGCCGAAGCGGAGGCGATCGAGCACAACCTGATGTGCTGCTACCTCTACGCCGCGTGGAGCCTCAAGCGCGGCGAGCGCGATGGCCTGACTGTGAAGCAGGCGGCGGCGGTAGCCCGCTGGAAGCGGGCGATCACATCGGTCGCGATCGAGGAGATGACGCACCTCGCGCTTGCCGCCAATCTCACCACCGCGATCGGCGGCGCGCCCCACTTCTCGCGGCCGAATTTTCCGATACCGCCGGGCTATCACCCCTCCGGCGTCGTGGTCGAGCTGGCCGCGTTCTCGCGCGGCGTGCTCGATCATTTCATCTTTCTCGAGCGGCCGGAGGGCAAGGAGCTTTCCGACTCGACCGAGTTCGTGCACCCCGCCGACTACCACCGCACGCAGCCCAAGGGCCGGCTGATGCCGCACGCCCAGGACTACGCGACGGTGGGCCATCTCTACCGCGGCATCCGGCACGGCTTCGACGTGCTCGCCCACCACATCGGCGAAGCAGCGCTTTTCTGCGGTGGGGCCGAGCGGCAGATCACGCCGGCGGAAGCCTCGATGCCGGGCATCACGGCGGTCACCGATCTCACCAGCGCCAAGGCGGCAATCGAGACGATCATCGACCAGGGCGAAGGCTCGCCCGGGCACAATGAAGACAGCCATTACAACCGCTTCCTCAGGGTGAGGGCGGAGTACGACGCGTTCATCGCAGAAGATCCGGCGTTCCAGCCGGCCTTTCCGGCCGCACATAATCCGGTGATGCGGCAGCCGCTCGATCCCACCGGGCGAGTCTACATCGATGAGCCGCATGCGGCGGGCGCGCTCGATCTCGCCAACGCCGCATACGGCCAGGCGCTCCGCTGCCTGACGCAGGCTTACGGGCGGAGCGTGGAAGAAGGCCCGCGCAAGCGGCTGTTCGTCGACGCGGCGATCGACCTGATGTTCGTGCTGACCGGGATCGGGCCGTATCTCGCTTCGCTGCCGGCGGGACGCGCCCACCCCGGCGTCAACGCCGGCATGACCTTCACGATGCTGCGCGACCTCAGCCGGCTGCCGGCCGGCGCCAGCGAGCTGCAGATCACCGCCGAGCGCTTCCAGGAAATGGCGGTGCAGGCGGCGCGGCTGTTTTCGCAAGGCCACGAGCTCGCCGGCACGGCCGAAACGCTGCGGCGGATCGGCGCCAAGTTCGGCGAGAGCGGGGTGAGGACGGTAGCGACGGCGGTGAGTGGCGCCTCGCCGGCAGGGAAAGCCGAGCCGCTGGCTGCCGCTTCGCCGCCACCAACCCAGGCTTCGGCCGCCCAGCCCCACGGCGGCGAAGTGCCGCCGGCGACCGCTACGGGCAAGTGCGAGGTCATCGAAGGCAAGGACATCGACATCACGTTCGACGGGCTGCGCTGCATCCACTCGCGGCGCTGCGTACTGGGGGCGCCGCAGGTGTTTCGCGCCAACACGCCGGGGGAGTGGATCTATCCCGACGCCATGGCCGTCGATGGGCTGGTACGTATCGCCTACGCCTGCCCGTCCGGCGCGATCCGCTATCAGCGCAAGGACGGCGGGGCGGCGGAAGAAGCGCCGCCGGTCAATGTCGCGGAGCTGCGGGAGAACGGCCCCTATGCGTTCCGCGCCGACCTCAAGCTCGGCGACGTCGAGGTCGGATTCCGGGCGACGCTCTGCCGATGCGGCGCCTCGCAGCGTAAGCCTTTCTGCGATGGCTCGCACAAGACCATTGGTTTCAAGGCCAGCGGCGAACCGGACAGTCGCGCATCGGAGCCGCTGGCAGTCCGCAACGGCGCCCTCACCGTCGAGCCGCAGAAGAACGGTCCGCTGCAGGTAACCGGCAATCTCGAAATCTGCTCCGGCACCGGGCGGACGGTGGATCGCGTGGTTCGGGCGCGGCTATGCCGCTGCGGCCAGTCAAGCAGCAAGCCGTTCTGCGACAACACCCACCTGCGCGTCGGATTTCAGGCCGACGGCGTCTAGGCGGCTGACGAAGCGGCGCCGCCGTCCATCCGGCTGATGTCGTCAAGATGGTGGTGAAGGGCGACACGGTCGAGCTTGGTCAGCGGCAAGCTGACGAAGGCGGCGATACGGGTGGCGAGCAGACGATAGGTCTCGTCGAACACCTCGGAGATCTCGGCGTGGGTGCCGGTCGCCTTCGCCGGATCCGGGATGCTCCAGTGACTGGTCGCGGGATGGCCTGGCCAAACCGGGCAAGTCTCGCCAGCAGCGTCGTCGCAAACCGTGAAGATGAAATCCATGACGGGCGCGCCGGGCGCGCCGAACTCGTCCCAGCTCTTGGGACGAAATGGCGCGGTGTCGTAGCCGAGCGCCTTCAGGAGGGTCAGCGTGTTCGGATTGATCGAGTCGGCGGGCTGGCTGCCCGCCGAGTATCCGCGGAAGCGGCCCTGGCCTTCCCGGCTCAAGATCGCCTCAGCCAAGATCGAGCGCGCCGAATTGCCGGTGCACAAAAACAGGACGTTGTAGACGGGCTGGCTCACGGCGCGGCTCCCCGGAGGTGAGGCGCGTTATGTGGCCGAGGCAGATGACACTCCTGTGACAATCAGCCGTTCGGGTAGTCGTGGAGAGCGCCGCGGTAGTCTTCGACCGTATCGTCGCCGAGGTAGTTCGGGCCAACCGGAACCTTGCCGTGGCCGCCGGGAATATCCAGCACGTAGGTCGGTTGCGCCAGGCCCGACACGCGGCCGCGGAGCGCCTTCATCAGGCTTTGGCCCTCCGCGATGGTCGTGCGGAATCGGGCGGTGCCGGGCGCAAGGTCGGCATGATGCAGGTAGTAGGGCTTAACCCGGGCGCGGACGAAAGCGCGCATCAACTCGGCGAGCGTTTCGGCGTCGTCATTGACGCCACGAAGCAGGACCGTTTGCGAGACGAGCGGAATGCCGGCATCGACCAGGCGCGCGAGCGCAGCATGTGCGTCGTCAGTCAATTCGCGCGGATGATTGGCGTGAATCGCCACCCAGATGGCGATGCCGTCGGCTTTCAGCGCGGCGATAAGTTCGTCTGAGACGCGCTCCGGCGCGACGACCGGGACGCGGGTGTGGAAGCGGACGACAGCGACGTGGGGAACGGCGGCGAGCGCGGCGACGAGATCGCGCAAGCGGCGCGGCGAAGCGACCAGCGGATCGCCGCCGGAAACGATTACTTCCGAGACTCCAGGGTGGTCGCCGACGTAGGCGAGCGCAGCGTCGAGAGCGGCCGGCGACAGGCCCTCGCCCTGCCCGACCGTCTCGCGGCGGAAGCAGAAGCGGCAATAGACGGCGCACGACGAGACCAGCTTGAGCAGCACGCGATCGGGGTAGCGGTGGATCAGCCCCGGCGACACCTCGTGGGCGCCGTCGCCGATCGGGTCGGCGCGTTCCTCGGGCGTGATCATCAACTCGGTGGCGGCGGGCACGAATTGCGCAGCGATCGGGTCGCGCGGATCAGCCGGATCGATCAGAGCCGCCATCGCCGGGGTGAGCGCCACGGCATAGCGCGCCGCCACCTGTTCCAGCGCGGCGATATCGCCCGGCGCGACAAGCCCGGCGGCGGCGAGCTCAGCCGGGTGGCGGAGGGTTGCCGGGGCCTTGCGGGCGTGTCGGGGCGTCATGTCGTTCATGGCTGTTCCGTGCCGGAAAGATCGACCGGAGTCCACTGGACGTCGTCGATGGTGCGCGCACCGGTGAGCAGCATCACGAGGCGATCGAGCCCGAAGGCGACCCCGCTTGCCGGCGGCATGTGCGCGAGCGCGGCCAGGAAATCTTCGTCCAGCGGATAGCGCTCGCCGTAGATGCGCGCCTTCTCGTCCATGTCGGCGGCGAAGCGGCGGCGCTGCTCGGCAGGGTCGGTGAGCTCGGCGAAGCCGTTCGCCAGCTCAACGCCGCAGGCGTAGAGCTCGAAGCGTTCCGCAACCGTCGGATCGTCCGCCTTCAGGCGCGCGAGCGCCGCTTCGCTTGCCGGATATTCGACCAGGAATTCCGGCACGCCGATGCCGAGATTCGGTTCGATCTTTTCGGCAAGAACGCGGCTGAAGACGTCCGACCAGGTGTCGTCGGCGGCCGTGCGCACCCCCGCGGCGCGGGCGAACGCGGCGGCATTTCCCTTCGTGGCGGCGAGATCGATGCCGCCGTGGCGATGGAAGGCATCGGCGACGCCGATGCGGTGCGGTTTCGTTTTCGCGTCGGCCGCGCGATCGCGCCAAATGAGCCGATCGCTGCCCGTGGCGTCGGCGGCGATCGCAACCAGCGCTGCACAGTCGGCCATGATCGCCTCGTAAGGCGCGCCGGCGCGGTACCACTCGACCATGGTGAACTCGGGCGCGTGCAGCGGCCCCTGCTCGCGGTTGCGGAAGACGCGGGCGAAGGCGACGACTTTTTCCTCGCCGGCGGCGAGCAGCTTCTTCAGCGCGAACTCGGGCGAGGTATGCAGGTAGCGAGGGAGCCGCTCGCCGCCGGGCGAGATCCAATCGGCGGCAAAGCCATGAAGGTGGGTCTCGTTGCCGGGGGAGACCTGAAGGGCGGCCGGCTCGACCTCGAGGAAGCCTTCGGCGTCAAACCAGCTTCGCCAGGCCGCAACGATACGGCTGCGGGCCAGCAGATACGGCCGGCGCAGGGCATGGCGGTCGCGCTGCCAAAAGCGGCTTTCGGCCATTCGTCTCGCTTCCATCGGCTGCGGCGCTGCCACTGGCTAAGCAGCACAAAATCAGTATTGTGCGCCGACTTTTCGCCCGGGCCGTGCTTCGCGGCGCCAGCTAATAATCGAGGATGCCGTGAGAGTCATCGCCAGCCAGGTCCGCAAGGGCAACGTCGTCGAGGTGGACAACCAGCTTTACGTCGTGCTCACGGCCGAAAACTTCCACCCCGGCAAGGGTACGCCAACGACGCAGATCGACATGCGCCGCATTTCCGATGGCGTGAAGGTGTCGCAGCGCTACAAGACGACCGAGCAGCTCGAACGCGCCTTCGTCGACGAGCATGACTACCAGTACCTCTACGCCGACGGCGACGGCTTCACCTTCATGAACGGCGAGAATTTCGAGCAGGTCACCGTGCCGAAGGAGGTGGTCGGCGACTACGCGCCGTATCTCCAGGAAAACATGACCGTGCATCTCAGCCTCTACAACGGCGTGCCGATCGCGATCGAGCTGCCGCAGCGCGTGACGCTTGAGGTGGTCGAGACCGAGCCGACGATGAAGGGGCAGACGGCGTCCTCGTCGTACAAGCCGGCGGTGCTATCCAACGGCGTCAGGACGCTGGTGCCCGGCCACATCACGCCAGGCACGCGGATCATCGTGATGACCGCTGACGGCAGCTACGCCGAGCGCGCCAAGGACTAGGCGGCCACCGGCGCCACGGTTGACCGCGTCGGCATTTCCGCGGAATCATCCGGCAAAATGATAACCGCCCGGGGGGAAAGATGGCGCTGGTCAGCGACGTAACCGAGATCATCGACCGCCGCTTCATTTTCATGATCAACGGCACGGCGCAGGTCGAGAAGCTCTACGACCAGTGCCGATGGGCGGAAGGCCCGGTGTGGTTCGCCGACGCCAACCAGTTGGTGTGGAGCGACATCCCCAATTCGCGGATGCTGCGCTGGACGTGGAACGGCAACGTCAGTGTCTTCCGTGCGGACTCCAACTATTCCAACGGCAATACGCGCGACCGCGAAGGCCGGCTGATTACCTGCGAGCACGGCGCGCGGCGGGTGACACGTACCGAGCCGGACGGCTCGATCACGGTGATCGCCGACAGCTACAAGGGCAAGCGGCTGAACTCGCCGAACGACGTGGTGGTCAAGTCGGACGGCTCGATCTGGTTCACCGATCCCCCCTACGGGATCATGGGCGACTACGAGGGCCACAAGGCGCCGATGGAGCAGGATAGCTGCTGCGTCTATCGCGTCGACCCGAAGAGCGGGAAGATCAGCGTCGTCGCCGACGATTTCGTGCGGCCGAACGGGCTGGCGTTCTCGCCGGACGAAGAGATCCTCTACGTCGCCGATTCCGCGGTCAGCCACGATCCGGACGGCCCCTCGCACATCCGCTGGTTCAAGGTCGGCAAGGACGGTGCGCTCAAGGGCGGCAAGGTGTTCGTCACTACCGACGGCATCCCGGACGGCTTCCGCATCGACACCGACGGCAACATCTGGACGAGCGCCGGCGCGGGCATCAACGTCTACACGCCGGAGGCCGACATGCTCGGTCGCATCCGCTTCCCGCAGAACGTCGCCAACCTCGCGTTCGGCGGGCCGAAGCGAAACCGGCTGTTCGTCGCCTGCACGCACGAACTCTATTCGCTGTACGTCGTCGCCAACGGGGTGCAGCGGCCGTAGGTCAGTTCAGTCACGGCCACTCCGCATGGCACTCGGCGACAATGCCGTGCTGGCGTGACGCCTGGTCGGCACTCAAGTCTTCGGCGCGGCGGGGCGGATAGAGGTCGGTGCCGTAAAGGCTGTCGAACAGGCAGCCGCAGTAGCCGACGCAGCTCGCCTCAGCGCTGTGGCACACCGCCGCCCTGCACTCGCTGACGAAGTGGGCGCGCACCAGCGCCGGGCCCGGCGGGAAGGTGATCGCGGCGAGGTGGACGAGGCCGTAGATCAGCGGCTGGTGCACCAGGTAGATGACGAGACTCCATCGCCCGGCGAGGCGGAGCAGGCGCGCCAGCGGATCAGCAAGGCGCCAGGTCGCGATCGCCGCGGCATGCCGGACGATAAGGCGGCCGATGAGAATGCCGGCGAGCACGACGCCAAACCACGGCAGCAGCGGCACATAGTCGAGGGTGGCGCGGACATCGGTCGATAGCCCGAGCCACCACAGCGCCGGCGTATCGAAGACGGGGTTTGTCAGGAACCACGGCGCGGCGATAATCGCCGCTGCCAGCGGCGCGATCAGCCACCACGGCGCGGCGAGGAACGGCAGCGCGAGCACGCTCGCCACGGCGATCTCGTGGAGGATGCCGAAGTAGACAAACGTGCCGGAATCGAAGAACCAGGTGGCGAGGCTGACAGCCGCGGCGCCTGCGGCAATGAAAGCCACCCGGCGCCAGTAGCGCGGCCAGTCGATGCCGCGGCGGCCGGCCAGAACCAGCCCGACACCGACCAAGACGAGAAAGGCGCCAGCGACGCTGCGGGCAAAGACTTTCCAGTACAGGTCGTTGTCGACGTCGACCGCGATCAGCCCTTCGGCGTAGAGGTCGAACGCCGTGTGGTAAATGACCATGCCGACAATGGCGATGCCGCGGGCGATATCGATCGCTGGCAGGCGGGGTAGCGACGAGCGGCCCGGGCTGCTGCCTATGGCGGTCGCGCCGGATGATGGGCTGCCTGACACGGAGCGTCAGTCCCGCCTGCCGGCCTGCCAAGACCGCGGCAAGCACCGCTTTCCCCGCCAAAAGCCCGGCCGAGTAGACAGTGACGGGCAAGGTCTATATTTCACCCTCACAGAGACGGCCTCGCGGGAGGCCGCGGGCGGCCGGCCAGCGCGAAGACGTCTGGTCCCCGCCCTGCCCCGCGCGGAGCCGCCGGCCAGGGGAACAGTGCGCGTCATGTCTTCGACTTTCGATACCGTCGCCCAGGTGATTTCGGAAACCAGCGACGTGCCGCTGGAGAACATCAAACCCGACGCGCATGCGATCGACGATCTCGGCATCGACAGCCTGGATTTCCTCGACATCGTGTTCGCGCTCGACAAGAAGTTCGGCATCAAGATACCGCTCGAGCAATGGACGCAAGAGATCAACCAGGGCAAAGCCTCGGTGCAGGACTATTTCGTGTTGAAAAATCTCTGCGCCCGTATCGACGAACTGGTCGCCGCCAAAAACGCGAAGTAACTGCATGCCGGCGGCGAGCCGGCCCCCGGAAGCGAATGCGCCTCGAATATTTCGACCTCATCGACAAAGTGGACGAACTCGACCTGGAAGGGTCGAAGATCAAGATTTCGTCGCGGTTGCCGGACCGGAGCCCGGTCTTCGACGGGCATTTCCCGAACTTTCCGATACTGCCCGGCGTGATGATGCTCGAGATGATGAACCACGCCGCCGGCTACCTGCTCTATCGCCGCTTCATGGGCGAGCGGTTTGTGTTTCTGGGCGGCGTCAAACGGGCCAAGTTCCGCCGGATGGTGAGGCCGGGTGACACGGTCGAGGTACGCGCTCACCTCACCCACGAAGGCTCCGGCTTCTCGATAGCCGAGACAACCCTGACCTCGGGTGGCGCCACCGCCGCGGACGCCGAGATCATTCTGATCTCCCAGGAATTTCCTAATCCCGAGATCAAGGCGGCACTCGCGCGCCACTCGGAAACGCTCACCCAGCCGGCTGAGGCGTGAGGCGGGAGAGGCGCGAGCCAATGGCGCGCGAAGCGTGGATCACCGGCATCGGGCTGGTTTCGAGCCTCGGCGAAGGCGTCGATGCGCATTGGGCGGCGATGGCCGAGGCCGAGCACCGCGCCCCCAACGTCGACATGACGTTCACGCCGCCATTCGGCATTCACCCGATGGTGCCGCTCGACCTCGACAAGCAGATACCGAAGAAGGCCGACCAGCGGCAGATGGAGGCGTGGCAGCGGCTCGGCACCTACGCCGCCGGACTGGCACTGGCCGATGGCGGCATCGCCGGCAACCTCGATATCCTGTCGCATACCCACGTGGTGGCGGCGGCGGACGGCGGCGAGCGCGACGTACCGACCGACAGCGCCATCCTCGACGCCCTGCCCAACGCCGAGAACCCGGCAGCATTCTTGAACGAACGGCTGTCCAACGATCTACGGCCGACGCTTTTCCTGGCACAGTTACCGAACCTGCTCGCCGGCAATATCTCCATCGTGCACAAGGTCACCGGCTCCTCGCGCACGTTCATGGGCGAGGAGATTGCCGGGGCGAGCGCGCTCGAGATCGCGCTGAAGCGCATCGCCGCCAACCAGGGCGACATCTTTCTGGTCGGCGGCGCGTTCCTGGCGGAACGCAAGGACTCCGTCCTCAACACGGCGCTGGGCGGGGTGCTGTGGGCAGGGCCACACCTGCCCGTGTGGGAGCGAGCGGCCAAGGGCGGCGGCGCCATGCTGGGCTCGGGCGGCGCATTCCTTGTCGTGGAGGGGCGCGAGCACGCGGAAGCGCGCGGCGCACGCGCCTATGCACGGCTGGTCAATGTGCTGACCGACCAGAGCCGGCGGCGGCCGGGCGAC
>Ga0265325_10002885_pt1 | contig 11459 bp, 14 predicted proteins | sample 41420metaG_FD_202090 | JGI IMG/M metagenome (GOLD analysis project Ga0265325, IMG submission 202090) | Rhizosphere microbial communities from Carex aquatilis grown in University of Washington, Seatle, WA, United States - 4-14-20 metaG | ecosystem: Host-associated > Plants > Roots > Rhizosphere...
CCCGTGAGCTGAGCAAGAAGGCTGAACGAGAAGATATCAAAGAAGTTTGCTATCTCCATGTCGATTGCGACCCGCGCGTCGGCGAGCCGCTGCCCGACGAGCACGCGCGCATTCGCGCTTTGCTGACAGACAGTCTGCCAGCGAACGTGCCGAAGCCTACCATCGTGATTTTCTCCGGGGGTGGCTACCAGGCCTTCTGGAAGTTGGCGGCGCCCATCCCAATCGACGGTGACGTTGCCAATGCCGAGGATGCGAAGCGCTATAACCAGCGGCTCGAGATGCTTCTTGGCGGCGACAACTGCCACGATATCTCGCGCATCATGCGGTTGCCCGGCACCTGGAACCTGCCCGACGCGAAGAAAGTTGCGAAGGGAAGGCTGCAAGCCCTGGCCACGATAATAGAATGTGACATGGAGCGGTTCAATCCACTGTCCGCCTTCACGCCGGCTCCGAAGTCTGCACCGTCCAGCGGGCGCGGGGCAGAGATGGCAACCGCCAAATCTGTTACCGACTTGGGCGAGCTGGACCAATGGAATGTGCCCGAACGGGTACGGGTTGTGATCGCGCAGGGGCACGACCCGGACAGCCCCAAGCCTGGCGACAACAGCCGCTCTATCTGGCTATTTGACGCGCTTTGTGGGCTCGCGCGCTGCGGTGTGCCCGACGATGTCGCCCTGTCGATCATCACCGATGCAGCTTGGCCCATATCGGCGAGTGTGTTGGACAAAGGCTCGAAGGCGCGCAGCTATGCGATCCGGCAGATAGAGCGGGCCAAGGACGCCGCGGCCAACCCCGATCTGGCGTTGCTCAACGAAATACACTTCGTGATCGAGAACGACGGCGGCAAGTGCAGGGTTGCCGAGTGGCTTTCCACCCGCCTAGACGGCCTGCAGCAGTTGTCCTTCCAGTCATTCGAAGACTTCCGCAATCGCTACATGCACATCAAGACCAAAATCGGCGTCGGCGACGACGGTAAGGCTATCATGGTCTCGCTCGGTAAGTTCTGGCTCGGCCACCCCCGGCGGCGGCAGTACAAAGGCTTGGTCCTCAAGCCCGGCCAGGACGATTTGATAGGTGGCAATCTGAATCTGTGGCGTGGATTCGGCGTAGAGCCAGCACCGGGCGATTGGTCGCTAATGCAGGCGCATATTCGTGAAGTGCTGGCGGCCGGCGACATTGCCAGCGCGGATTACATCCGGCGTTGGGCAGCCTGGGCGCTCCAAAATCCAGCTCAGCAGGCGGAGGTCGCGCTTGTGTTCAAGGGCGGTCAGGGGACCGGCAAAGGCACCTTTGCGCGAGCGTTGGCCCAGCTGTTCGGGCAGCACGGCATGCAAGTGACGTCGCCCATGCAGTTCGCCGGGCGCTTCAACGCCCACCTTCGCGATGTGTGCCTGCTATTCGCGGACGAGGCGATGCGCCCCGACGACAAAGCTGCCCGCGGTGTGTTGAAAGCGCTACTGACCGAGCCGGAGCTGCCCCTCGAGGGCAAGGGCAAGGACATCATATCCGCGCCCAACTATGTGAAAGTTGTGATGGCCTCCAACGAAGACTGGATCGTACCGACGGAGTTCGACGACCGGCGCTTCGCGGTTTTCGAGGTGTCCGGTCACAAGAAGCAGGACGAAGGTTACTTCGCCGCGCTGAACGCCGAGATCGCCAACGGGGGGCGCGCGGCGATGCTGCACGATCTGCTCAGTATGCCGCTGGGCGACTGGCATCCCCGGCGCAACATCCCACAGACCGGCGCGAGAAATGAGCAGAAGGCTGCCTCCCTAACGGGCTTCGCCGCCGTGTTTCTCGATCTGCTGCGGGAGGGAGCCCTTCCGATCAAGGATGTAGACACCTTCATGGTGCCAACAGGACTGATGCAGGCGTACGCATTGAGGCACAGGCCGCGCGAAAATACCACGCTAAACGATGTGGCACAGCTTTTCAGGCGGCTTGGATTTCAGAAGCATGACAAGTCGCGGCCGCGGGGATACCACGTTCCTCCATTGCCGGAAGCCCGCGCACTGTGGGATCAGAAGATTTCGCCCATCGCGTGGGACGAGACGAAGGAGTGGGCGAGGATCGCAACGGATGCCGACCGCTTTCTGCCCGGTGACAGCGAAGTTCCGCCGTTTTAACCTACCGGCCGCAACCGACCTCGGTGCCAGGTCGGTTATACGGAAGGCCCAGTCGCTGTGGGACAAAACCGACCTACCGACTTACCGATCGCTTTTGTATTCGCTAGGCGATTGTGCACGGCGCGCCAATGGTGCTGCCAGCTTCACCAAAGCCTAGAAATCAATCATTAGTCGGTTAGGTCGGTTAGGTCGGTTAGGTCGGTAGAGTGCGGTAGTGCCAAGTGGTTACTGCCAACCGACCTTGCTGGGCTATACCGACCTGGTCGGCAGTGCTGTTGCAGGCATCCTCAGTGCCTCGCGCCGCCGTCCCGCGCGCCGCCGCCAGGCGCCGTTGGCGTCTGCCGCTTGTTTTTCGGCGCGCTGCTCCCCCACCGCTCCCCTAGCGACCGCCCGGACCTCCAAAACCCCGGCAGTCCGCTGCTTCCAGGCCATCGACCCCACCCCTGCGAGGTGTGAGGCCCGAGCAGTTCCGAGCCACGCCGCTGTGTGCCGCGATCCTAAAATTAGCTAATCACTTCGGGTCTTGGTGCCAGGAAGTCCCCATCGCCTCCTAACAGCATGTTCAATGATCGCTTTTGACCCAAAGCGGACATTGCCGAGCTGGCGCGGCATGTTTGCCTATAGCCCCACCAAGTCCGGTGCGGTCTCACCTGAAATGCAATAATCTCCATACGTCGAGCGGTCGAAACGACCCCAAGTTGCCAGCCGCCGCGCCATCTGCCTTTATTGATGTCGGGCAATGGTCTGTCGCCGCCTTATGGATTGCCGATGAACCTTGAAAATCCTGGACCCTCAGACGATTCCGCCATTGATCTGGCGCACGAGTCCGATTTCCGAATTGGCAGTCTGCTGGTCAGCCCTTCGACCCGAGAAGTGGCCCGCGGAGACCTGCGCGAAATGCTGGAGCCGCGGGTGATGCAGGTGTTGGTGGCGCTCTATCGGGCGGCCGGCGAGGTAGTGTCCCGCGATGACCTGATCACCCGCTGCTGGGAAGGGCGTGTCGTCGGGGAGGACGCCATCAATCGCGTGATCGGGCGATTGCGCCGGTTGTCCGAAGTGGATCGCGAAGCGTCCTTTGTGATCGAGACCATTCCCCGGGTCGGCTATCGGCTCATGGCCAGCCAAATGTTGGCGGCGACCGAAGTTGGATCGGGCTTGCCGGCAGTTGAAGCCAAGAACAGAGCCGATTGTCGTGGCGGCAGCGGCCGGGACTGCGTTCTGGCTGTATCCCAGGCCGGCGCTGCCACCGGCCCAGCCCGTGGCGGCGCGCGTCGCGGTACTGCCCTTCGATACGCTAAGCGACGGCCCGCAGGCGCGCCACTTCGCCGACTCTCTTACCGACGAGATCGCGACACGACTGAACAGCAACCTCATCCAGGTTGTGTCGCGTGACGACGCCGGTACGCTGCGCGGAGCGGACCGCGACCGCAAACTCGCCGAACTGGGGGTCTCTCTGCTGTTGGACGGCACGGTCCAAAACGATGACAAGACCGTGAAAATCCGTGTCCATCTCGACGATCCGGTAAGGCACGCCACCTTGTGGTCTGGATCGCTCGATGGCCCGGCAACCAACGGTGATCGGCTGCAGGCGTCCATCGCCGATACCATCGTCGCCGTGCTGGCCTGCTCCAACCGCGCGCTGGCGCCGGCGCACGGTCTCACCGATCCCGATCTCCTGACTCGTTACCTTCATGGTTGCGATATTTTGAAGAATGGAACCGGTTCGCGCGAGAGGGCATACGAGGTGCTAGCCTCGCTTCGCGACGTGGCCGCCAAGGCGCCCGGCTTCGCGCCGGTGCATTCCGATTTCGCCAAATATGCGCCGTTGTTCTTCTCCGCAATGCCGCCCGACCAGGCCGAGGCCTTGCGCCGGGAGGTGGAGGTGGAGGCGCGCAAGGCCCTGGCCCTAGACCCCGGATCGCCCGATGCCTATATCGGTTTGTCGCAGCTTCTGGCGCCGACGGACTGGGCGGGCCGCGAAAAACTGCTGCGGCAAGGTGTGGCGGGCGATCCCGATTGGCCGTTCACCAACGGCGTTCTGGGCCTCACCTTGTCGAATGTCGGCCGGCTTCAGGAGGCGACCGGATATCTTCAAAAGGCGGTGGCATCCGATCCCCAGTTCGACTTCAACGGGATGAATGGAGTGCTGCAATGCGGCTCTGGCCAGTTCGAGCCGATGACCGGCCAATTGTTCGACGCGTTAAAGCTCGAAGCCCGATACAGCTGGGTTGGCTACACGTTGCGCCACTGTCTGAAATATGCGCGGCGCTGGGCGGACCTGCGCGCCATGGCAATAGTGCCGCCGTCGCAACCGTCCGAGCGCATGGACCCACGGTCAAGCATCTATGACATCTATTTGGTAGCCGAAATGTCCGGCAAACCCACGGATATCGCGCGGGCACGCAGCGCGGCCCTCGCGACTGCGGATCGAGGGAATATGCCGGCGATAGCGAATGCCATCGAGGCGCTGTCCGTGCTCGGTTTCACCAATGATGCGTTCGCCGTGGCGAACCGGTTTACGCCTACCGGCAGCAGCTGCGGCTGTGACGTCGCAATCCTTTTCTTCACCCTCACGGCGCCATTGCGGCGCGATCCGCGCTTCATGCAGCTGGCCGCCCGCCTTGGGATGGTCGATTACTGGCGCGGCAGCGGCCATTGGCCGGACTTCTGCGCCGATCCGAACTTGCCTTACAACTGCCGGGCGGAGGCAGACCGGATCGAGCCCCCGAAGTGACTAATTGAGTGAGGGAGATAATGCGGGACTCTGCGAACAAACCTCATAGCCTGAGTAGCCAGAGGTAACAGCTATTTGGTTCGCGACAACCTTCGCCAATGGTGCAGTCAACGCGCTGCCTGAATGTCCGCTTTTGGCGCAAAGCGGACATCGGGCTGACCAGGGTGGAATGACCGCTTTGGAGATAAGCGGACGCTCGGGGTGAGCGTCTGTCGGCTATCATATCTGCACCCAAATTGGGGCCGCGCAGCCAAGTTGCCCCTGAATTGACGCGCCATTCCGTTCGAAATTGTACGTAAGTTGCCAGTGCGGTCCCTATCTGTCTCAATGGCTGAAAACAAAATGCTGTGGGGGCCGGGTGGCTGAACAAGAGCAAGTCTTCACCAAATGCGGCTGGCGGCTGATCCCATTCATGGGGCTGCTCTATCTGGTGAGCTTCATCGACCGGACGAATGCTGGTTTAGCGGCCCTCACCATGAATAAGGATTTGGGATTTTCGCCCACGGTGTTCGGGTTCGGAGCGGGCATCTTTTTCATCGGCTACGCACTGTTCCAGGTGCCCGCCAATGTGATCCTCGAACGGATCGGGGCACGGCGCTGGGTTTTCTGCATTATGGCCGTATGGGGTTTGCTATCCGCCTCGAGCGCACTGATACAAACCCCGATCAGTTTCTACGTGGTGCGTTTTCTCCTGGGCGTCGCGGAAGCGGGGTTTGTCCCCGGCATGTTTCTCTATCTGACCTATTGGTTTCCGAGGGGCTATCTTGCGCGTTACACCGCGTATTTCATGATCGCCAATCCTCTGTCGTTTGTTATTGGTGGGCCGCTCGCCAGCCTTATTCTGGGAATGGACGGCGTGGGCGGTCTCCACGGCTGGCAATGGATATTCCTGATCGAGGGTATTCCTGCCTTTCTTCTCGCTTTCGTGGTGCTCAAATTTCTGGCGGACGGTCCAGCCCGCGCCGCGTGGCTCACCAGCGAGGAGAAAGTGGCCGTTGCCGCGCGCCTAACGATTGAGGAACCGGCTGGCCGGCCCGACCTGTGGCCCGCCCTGCGCGACCCACGCGTGCTTGCGCTCGGCATCGCCTATTTTATGTTCAACGCTTCTTCCTACGGAGTCTATTTGTGGCTGCCGCAGATCGTGCGGGCGATGGGCTTCTCCAATACCGCCACCGGCTTTATCGTCGCATTGTGTTTTGTAGCGAGCACTCCCGCGATGATCCTCTGCGGGCGTTCAAGTTCCAGAAGGGGTGAACGCATTTGGCATGTTGGGCTGTCATGGCTGCTCGCGGGTGCAAGCCTCGCCACCGCGAGTCTCGTGCAATCGAATGCGATCATACTCGCCGCGTTCGCTATTGGGTTGGCGGCGCAATACGCTCCTTTTGGGGCTTTTTTCAGTTTGCCTTCGTCGTTCCTGCGCGGCACCGCGGCGGCGGGTGGCATCGGCCTCATCGGCACCTTTGGCAATGTCGGTGCATCTTTAGGGCCAGTCCTCATCGGCGTGCTGGTGCAAGGAAGCGGCAATTATCGAACTGGGTTCGCGGCGGATGGTATTGGATATGCGCTGGCCGCGCTCATCGTCATCGGCGTTGGCCGCGCGCTGGCATCGCGTGCGCTGATAGTCCAGCCCGTAACTTGAATGTCCGCTTTTGGCGCAAAGCAGACAATATGTTGAGAGGATTGGCATCAGTCCTCGACCGACAAATGTGCGGCAGCGCAGCGATACAAGATCGCCCAGCCAGTCCAAGGTCCGGCCGTTTCGACCTTACCCTTAGTAGGGGAAAGGCCGAATTCACTAAAGTGTGGGCGAACAATGGAAGTTCCGGTCGGGGGCACGCACCGGGGAGCCACAGGGGAGCGCGCCACCTTGACGGGGACGTCAATTTTGATACTGGCACGTTCGGTTTCGCTTAGGCGCACGACAATGGCCTTGTCCGCCCGCTGTGTGGCGGCTAGCTCGGCACCGTCGTCCTACATCTTCAAAAGCTGCTGGGCGGCTCGCAAGATATCGATTTCGTCCAGGCCTGAGCTAGTTATGCCCGCAGTAAGACACATACTCGGAATGTCTCCACCGGCTTGATGACGCGCATGACAGCGTTCGTCCGTGCAACACCCAGATCTGTTGTTGAACCTGTGGGCGCAGCGTAGCCACGTGCTGAACGGGGGGCAAGCCGGCCGCAGCTCGACGCTGGTCCGCTCCGTTGCCATGCGAACCGGCCCAGCCCGGCGGCGCGCAAAGCGCCACCAGCCCAAACGTTACAACTGCGAGTCTTTTGCCCATATGTCGCTCCCCCTTTTGCAGTAACCCACTGGGCTACCGCCCGATCGTCGATCGTACCACGGACTTGCAGGCTGCTCACCAGATGTCGATTTCTTCTAAGCCGCCCGCTTAGGCGTGACAGAGGCTCGCCTTGACAAACTTGCCGGTTTCATCATGGCACTTGCCTTTGGCGTCCAGCTTGTAGGTATGGGCGGCAGCGGGGGCCGCGCAAAGGGCCTGCTTGGCGAACTTACCCGTCGCGTCGTGGCATTTCCCCTTGGCGTCGAGGGTGTAGGTATCGGCCATAGCCGCGCCGAACAGCACTAGGGTGGCGGCAAACGCGAGAGCGAACTTGTTCATAGGATGATCTTCCCCATCGGTGAAGCCAGGACTGTAGCAGATTACAGGGGGCCAGGTGACGGATTTGCTGGTCCCGGCCTTGGTCACTTTCCCCTGCCGTTCCATTTCGGTGTCCACTCGCCTGGGGAGCCCAATGGCGCGCCAGCACGAGATGGGCCTATTTTCCGCCATGACCTGGACGCGCAGAGATCGGCCCAATTTCACAATCCAGCGGTGAGACGCAAGCTCTCACCGAGACACTCTCCGTATCACCACCTAGTCAACTATGGCCGCGCGCACGGTTAGGGAGGTGGCGATCAGCGCGGCTTCAATGCCGCGCCTTGCCGCAGACCCCTAAACATCTGCCGTTTGGGTCGCGGCGCGCATGGCACGCTCTCGTAATGGGGCGGGCCAGTCCTGGGGATACTCTGATTGGACGCAGGCCAATTCGGGGCCGCCGTGGCTCAGAAGCTCGCTCACTGAGATGCCAAGAATGCTTTTGGCCGCGAAAAGCCCGGACATGGTGGCCCCCATAACGCCGTGGCTGACTGTGCTCGCCCCGCACATCCACAAACCACCAATGCCGGTCTTCAGGGGCCATGACCAGGGACCGATCTGCCAGCGAGATTTCTCGGTGCCGTAGAGGTTGCCTTCCGTGCCACCAACGTAATGAACATTCGTGAGTGGCGTTGCCAAATCACTGAACGTGATCCGTGAGGGCAGGCTTGGCACTATACGGCCGATCGCATTCAGAAAATTGCTTGAGATGACCCCCTTGAGCTGGGAGTACTCCTCGGATCGCACTTCAACATTGCCCCAACGTTTAAAGGCGTCGTGGTGGATGAAGGTAAACGCCTCAAGTGTGTGGGTCTTGCCGACCCGTTTCGAAGGATCCTTCAGAGTGGTGCATGTGAGGAAAAAATTGGAGATTGCTTCCCGATTCGTCGGATCCCAGGCGGTCATGCCGCCCCGATAGGCCGCTTCGAGATTATCATTCTCGTAAGACCAGACATTGGCTGAATCCAGGCCCTCGGCGCTCAGATCAAGGTCGGTGCAAAAAAACATACTGATCGCACTGGTCGAGTAGCGCGTTCGCTGCAAACGCCGCTTAATGGCGTGAGGAATCTCATCTTCATCAATCAGCCGAAATGTCGCATGGGGGTCCGCGTTACTCACCACGATGTCGGCGCGGATTTCATCGCCATTCTCAAGGCGAACTCCGATGGCGCGGCCACCTTCGATAAGGATTTTAGTAACTGACGCATTCAGACGAACGACGCCGCGGGCCTTTTTTATGGCCCGAACGAAGGCGCGGGGTATGATATGTGCGCCACCGCGAGGGTACCAGCCGCCATCGAAATAATGAGATGTGACTGCAGCATGAATTGCTGCCGGCGCCATCGAGGGTGGCAAGCAGTGATCGCCACTCTGGGCGGCCAGAATGGCACGCAGTCTTGGATCGTGCACCGTATGATCAAACAGTGTTTGTAACGAGACCAGGCCCCAACGAGCAATGCTTAGCGCTCGTCCGGGCAACCGCAGAAGGTCCCCAACTGAGTTGAGGTTCAGCATGGCATCCAAATTACCCGTTACGCCCTGCACAATATCAAAATAACGGGCAATCCCGGCCTTCTCTGACGGAAACCGGTCCTGCAATCTGCGCTTAAAATTTTCACGGCCCTTGGGTATGTCGAAGCGCTCGCCGGCGACATGGACGCGATCGAAGCCGTTTGGGTTCAGTTCGCAGAATGTCAGGTCGGCACCCAGCCCTAACCCCTCGTAGATCCTGCGCATGCGGCCGCCGGGCCCAAGTTCGCCAACATAATGGACGCCCGGGCTGAAGCGGTGACCCTCAAGTGCAAAAGAATGACACCAACCGCCCGGCACTTCGTGCCGTTCAAGCACCAGGACTCTCTTGCCCTGCTGAGCTAGCGCGAGCGCGGCAGTAAGACCGCCCGCACCAGAACCGATGACGACGGCATCCACATCGTTTATCGCCGCCAAAGGCAATCCTTCCACTAAGCAATGCGGTTTCGGCCAAACTTATGGCGATGCCAACCGGCTCGAATACAGCGGTAATTGGTCGTCAACGCCTGCGCAACGCCTTCATTTGCGCTTTGATCTGCTGGATCAGCTGATGAGCCTCTACAGGAGAGAGCTTGCCGGCTCGGACTGCTTGGCGCAGACCACGAATTTCTGCGCGGTCCTCTGGAACTGTGTTCTGAACGGCTTGCCTTGCATCCAACACCGCCAGCGGCGGGCCTGCGGCAAATGCATTCCCGATGCAGCAAACCAAAAACAGACCGGCAATCATGGCTTTTCGCATAAGCTGTTCAATCCGAGGGCAGTCACCCTCCCAGCCCTTGGCTAGATAACCACTTTTTCGCTCGGATTACCAATGCCTACATCGCAATTCAGTTGTTCCGGCAATCCTTGGTCTGTGAGTGATGGCAGCGTGGGGGAAAGTTAATGCGCATTGGTATGCCGAATGGCGGCTCATTGCGTTGACTAAGCGTCGGGGCACCTTCTTCAAGGAACAATAATATGTATTCACCGAAAAGCGCTCTGATGGGCGCTGCCTTCGCCTCTATCGTCAGTGCTGGCCTATTAGCGGCCGCGCCCGCATCTGCATATACGACCTGCAACAGTGACGGCGACTGTTGGCATACGGAATCCCATGTCAGCTTTCCCGGTGTGAAGCTCTCTTTCCATGACGACAAGTGGGCGGACAGTCACCGGAGCGATTCTAAGTATAAATGGCACGAGACCGACAACGACCATGACTGGCATAAGGGCTATTGGGCGAACGGTGAATGGCATCCCGGCGGCTGAAGTAAGTTAGATACGGGCGAGAACCCCCGCTGGTGAAGGCTGGCGGGGTTTTTCTTTTCGCTGCCGACAAGGGGGGAACGTTGGAACAGGCGGCCCGCCCGAGTGTTTCCCGGCCGGTATCTTTGAAAGGAACCACCAACATGGACAAAGACAGTATCAAAGGCGCTGGCGATCAAGCCAAGGGCAGCATCAAGGAAGCCGCTGGCAAGGTGACAGGCGACACCAAGCTCAAGGTCGAGGGTGCGATGGACAAGGCGAAGGGTCATGTCGAAAGCACCGTTGGTAAAGCCAAAGACGATTTGCGCCGAGGGTAAAGCCCCCCAGCCCCTTCCTCGCGCGATGGGAAGCCCGCTATCGAAAGGTGGCGGGCTTTTCCGTTCCAGGCAATTCGACTTGATGGAGTTGGAGGCGGCTCAGCGGGGCGAGTGAATGGAACGGATGCTCGCAGAGCCCGTTGCCTACAAGGTTAACAGAGCGCGGGGAGCATGGCACCAACTGTTGAAGAGATTGAAATTAAAGAGCGCAGCCGGACGGTCGCCAGGACCCTACGTGGGCTGATCGTAGGTGTTGCCCTCAGTGTCGTTGTGCTTGCGGGCTTCTTTGTTTTGGAAAGCTCTAGGGCTAACACCAATGGCAGGTGGATCGGAGTGCGACTTTTGCAGGTGAATCCCATAGGTCAAGGTGTTTCCCCTGATTGGCGATCATGCAGTCGTTAAGTCCTCGTGAATTGCTGCGCGGATTTGTGCGCTATCGTTCTCGCCCATACTTGCCATGCTCCTAGCGCTGGCGATGGCTTCACCTTCGTTCTCAGCGTCGATCCACTGGATTTCAGCCAGGGACGAACCTTCCCGGGTAATGGTCACCATGAATTTGTGAAGCACGGGCATGCGGGCTCGCTTTGGTTCGGTTGGAAGGTTTGACGAAGGTGTAGAGTGTTAGCGCCCGAACCACCGAAAGGATGCGGTCAGCCTCCCAAGAGTAGTTAGGAGGGTTAACTGATTGTTGAGCCCACGCAAATTGAGCCCACATGGATTGCTTCGCAAAATGGCCGGTTCCGCTAACCCTCTAGCCCTCAGAGATATTCAGTTGAGAGAATCGTGTGGGGAGAGCCATGGGTTCGCTGGCTCCGCTTGCTTGAAGCTGGGGTCGAGCTATGGGGGCTATCTCA
>Ga0265325_10002886_pt1 | contig 11458 bp, 7 predicted proteins | sample 41420metaG_FD_202090 | JGI IMG/M metagenome (GOLD analysis project Ga0265325, IMG submission 202090) | Rhizosphere microbial communities from Carex aquatilis grown in University of Washington, Seatle, WA, United States - 4-14-20 metaG | ecosystem: Host-associated > Plants > Roots > Rhizosphere >...
TTCTTCCTGCTACAGATCCCGGGAATGTGGCGGGTCATGTTCCGCATCGCCGCGGACGAAAGCGACGAACTCGCGCTGTCCGACGCGTTCGCCCGGAAACTGATGGCCGGGATCGTGCCCGGCATCGATGCCTACGAGATCGTGCACACGACGCTCTACCGTGTGCATCAGCGCGTCGCTGGCACTTACCGCAAGGGCCGTGCCTTCCTCGCCGGCGACGCCGCGCATGTGAACAATCCGCTCGGCGGCATGGGCATGAACGGCGGCGTCCACGACGCCATGAACCTGACCGAACGGCTGATCGAGGTGTTGAGCGGAGGCAAGCCCGACGCGGAACTCGACCGATACGACCGGCAACGCCGCCTGATCACCAAGGCCTTCGTGCAGACGCAGTCGATCCAGAACAAGAAGAATCTGGAGAACCCCGCCGAATTCAAGGAACGCCTGCGCGCGATCGTCGCCAGCCCCGAGCAGACGCACGATTATCTGCTCGGCGTGTCGATGATCAAAAGCGTGCGGCAGGCCGCCGAGATGGGCTGAGCGAGCTCGTCGCGATCAGGCGCCGAGGAGCTTGACCAGGGTCTCCTTGGAATCGGCCTGCAGCACCGCAGCGAGATCGACACTCTCTTCGCCCGGCACGTGGATACGCTTGAACGCCGATGCGTCCTTGGTCAGCGGCACCGTCGCATCGAAGCCCAATTTGGCGCTGATCCCGTTGGCCGCCGAAGGATCGAGGCGGGAGCCTTGGGCGCCCGCCACCAGAACGAGATCACGGTCGGCCTGGAAGCGCGTCGCGACCGCCCATTCGATCTCGACGGAATCGCTGATGTCGACGTCGCGGTCGACGACCACGACCTGCTTCACGTCGTAGTGCCCGGCGAAGGCGCCCATGATGATGTTCTTCGGCTCGCCATCCGAGCGCTTGTCGATCTTGATCGCCAGGTGATAGCGGCAGGTGCCGCCGCGGGTCAGCCGCACGTCGAGCACGTTCGGGAAGCTGCGCTTGAGGTGCTGCAGCAACGTCGCCTCGCGCGGCACCGCGCCGAGGATGAGGTGTTCGTAGCCGCCGCCGGTGATGGTGTGGAAGATCGGGTTCTCGCGGTGCGTGATGGCGTCGACCGCGATCACCTCGCGTTCGGCGCGGTTGCCGTAATATTGCGGGAATTCGCCGAACGGCCCCTCGAGCTCGCGCACCTTGGGCAGGATGCGTCCCTCGATGACGATCTCGGCGTCGGCGGGCACGCGCACATTGTTGGTCTTGCACTTGACCACGTCGACCGGCCGCCCGAGCAGCGCGCCGGCGATCCCCATCTCGTCCTCGTCGAGCGCGGCGATCGCCTGCGAGGCGAGCAGATAGATCGGGTGCACGCCGACCACGAGCGCGATCTCGAGGCCGTCGCCGGCCTCCTCGGCCATGCGGTAATAGGCCTGCGTGTGGCGCGGTAGCAGCAGCACGCCGATACGGTCCGGCCCGCTCACCTGGCAGCGATGGATCGAGACGTTCTGCACGCCGGTGCGCGGATTGCGGGCGATCATGAGGCCCGCGGTGATGTAGGGGCCGCTGTCGAGCTCGTTGTGCACCGGGATCGGCAGGATTTTCGTGAGGTCCGGCTTGCGGTGCACCACCGCCTGCACCGGCGCGTCCGTCACTTCGACGCAGGGTAGCGGATGACGGGCCGCGTGCTCGAAGCGGCTGAGCAACTCGCGCTCCGGCACGCCGATGGCATCGGCCACCCAGCTGCGGTCGGCGAGCAGGTTGGCGACGACGGCAACCGCGTGCCCGTCCGGCTTCGGGAACAGCACGGCCTGCTCGCGCTCGAGGCGTTTTGCCACCGCGGCCAATTCATGACGGAGGGACAGGTTTTCGGTCGCCACCGCCAGCCGCCCCTCCCCCACCAATTGTGCGAGCCAGGCTCGCAGATCGCCTTTGGAGTTCGAGCCCGTTGCGATTACCGGCGCGCGCATTGTTCTTTCCTTATCCATCATCGTCTCGCGGCGAAACCGTAAGGCGCGGATATCATCATCACAAGGCCGTCCGCGATGTCGTTTGCAGCGACTCGCTGGACGCTGTCGCTGCTGCCAGGTCGCATATTCAGCCGTTGCGCACGGCTGGAGGCCGCAATCCAGAGCCGACCGTTATGCGATCCGGCGACACATTGCCCTTGAGCCGGCATCCGGGCCTCCTTATATTGTCTTTTTGAAGCCGCTCTTCGGCACGTGCCGAAAGGGGCTTTTTGCTTTTGTGGGGCAACTGATGTCCACGAACAAGACCGGCCATATCCGGCTGACGTCGCATCCCGGCCACCGCGCACCCGGCCGTTATCCGATCAAGTGGGGTGCGACGACTGCGCGCGAACGCGGCCCGATCGTGGGCACCGTCGCCAACCTCAGTGACCGCAACGTCATTGGTGCGCATGGCGGCTCCTACTCGCTCTATCGCGCGCTGGCCGTATCGTCCGGCGCGCTCAATCCGATCGTGCGGCCAGACCTCACCAATACCGCGCCGGTCGTCGACATCGGCCCCTTCCCGCGATGGAGCGAGGCCGGCCGTATCGTTTCGCTCGACCCGTGGGGCCATCGCGTGGCTCAGGACTTCGCTCGCGACATCGCCGAGGGCGTCGACGTTCGCCCGACGATCGCAGTCACAAAGGCGCGGCTGACGATCCCGGAATTCGCCGCCGCCGACCGGGGCGTGAAGGTTGACGGCGACATCGTGCGCGACGGCGGCGACATCGCCGTCACCAAGGCGGCGATCGATCCGGTCTGGTATCTGCCCGGCATCGCCGAGCGCTTCACGATCAACGAAGATAAGCTGCGCCGCACCCTGTTCGAGCAAACCGGCGGCATCTATCCGGAGCTTGTCACGCGGCCCGATTTGCAGGTGTTTCTGCCGCCGATCGGCGGGATCACTGTTTATATGTTCGGCGATCCGTCGACGATCAGCGATCCGAAACGGCAGCTGACCTGCCGCGTGCACGACGAATGCAACGGCTCCGACGTGTTCGGCTCCGATATCTGCACCTGCCGGCCTTATCTCGTCCACGGCATCGCCGAATGCGTAAGGCAGGCGCAGCAAGGCGGCGCGGGACTGATCGTCTACAATCGCAAGGAAGGCCGCGCGCTCGGCGAGGTCACCAAGTTCCTCGTCTACAATGCGCGCAAGCGGCAGGACGGCGGCGATCAGGCCGCCACTTATTTCGAGCGCACCGAGTGCGTCGCCGGCGTGCAGGACGCGCGCTTCCAACAGCTGATGCCGGACGTGCTGCACTGGCTCGGCATCTCGCGCATCGACCGCTTCGTCTCGATGTCGAACATGAAATACGATGCCATCGTCGAGAGCGGCATCGATATCGGCGAGCGCGTGCCGATTCCCGACGGACTCGTGCCGCCCGACGCGCAGGTGGAGATCGACGCGAAGAAAGCGGCCGGTTACTACACGCCAGATCAGGTGCCGGACGCCGACGAGTTGAAGGGCGTCGTCGGCCGCAACCTCGACGAGTTCTAACCATTCCGGCCGAACCGCATACGCTCGCAGGCGAGCGGGACCTGGCACTGTCGCTCCTGTCGGCAGGCGCGGTGCGGGAGCGCGCGCGGGAGATGCTGGCGCTCGGCCGTGCCGATGCGTTGCGCCATTTCCGTGTCGATGAGGCGAAGCTGGCGGCGACCGCCGATTATGTCACAGCCGTCATCCGCACCAACTATCCCGACTTGCTCGTGCCGCTGCACGCGCGCTGGCGCCATTTCGTGTTCGGCGGCTGCGATCTGTGGGCGCAGATCGCGGCAAAGGCGACATGGCGCGATGTGGCGGCACGGGCGCGCGCCGAGTTCGACCTCGCCATCGTCTCGGTGCTGCTCGATGCCGGTGCTGGTCCCGACTGGCGTTATAAGGACGCCGCGACCGGCCTGAGCATCGGCCGCTCGGAAGGCCTGGCGCTGGCCAGCCTGCGCATGTTCGCGGCCGGCCTGTTCTCCACCGATGCGCGCGATCCACTGCGCGCCGATGCCGAGCGCTTGATGACGTTGAGCGCCGGCGAACTGGCGCAAGGCCTCCAGGGCCGGCCGGACAATCCCCTCGCCGGCCTCGACGGCCGAGCCGCGCTGTTGCAGCGGCTTGGCCGCGCGCTGCACGATAAACCGGCAATCTTCGCATCGCACGACGCCGCACGCGCCGGCGGCCTCTTCGATCATCTGTTCGCGGCCACCCACGTCGGCACCCTGCCCGCGCGCGACATCCTGCGCGCAATACTCATCAACCTCGGCGGCATCTGGCAGAACCGCTTGACCCTCGCGGGCGTGTCGCTGGGCGACACTTGGCGGCATGCCGCCATCAAGCGCGACGACGCCACGAACGGCCTCGTGCCGCTGCACAAGCTCTCCCAATGGCTCAGCTATTCGCTGATCGAGCCGCTCCGGCGCGCGGGCGTGACTGTGACGGACGTCGACGGTCTCACCGGGCTGGCCGAATACCGCAACGGTGGCCTGTTCATCGACTCAGGCGTCCTGGTGCTGCGCAATCCCGACGCGGCGCGCGCGGCGATGCCTGTCGATTCCGAAGTCGTCGTTGAATGGCGCACGCTCACCATCGCGCTGCTCGACGCGCTGTTGCCGCTGGTACGCGCGCGCCTCGGCGTCACCGCAGGGAATTTCCCCCTCGGTTCGCTGCTCGAAGGCGGCACCTGGACCGCCGGGCGCAAGCTTGCCGCTGAGAAGCGCCCCGGCGGCGGCCCGCCGCTCACCGCCGTCAGCGACGGCACCGTGTTCTGATCATCGAAGAGGCTTGCCATGCAAGGCGTCACGGTCATCGATCATCCCCTCATCCAGCACAAGCTGACGCTGCTGCGCGACAAGACCCGCTCGACCAAGGTCTTCCGCGAGCTGTTCAACGAGATCGGCACGCTGCTCTGCTACGAGGTGACGCGCGACCTGCCGCTGGAGATGCGCGACATTGAAACACCGCTCGCATCGATGCAATCGCCCGTGCTCGCAGGCAAAAAACTGGTGCTGGCGCCGGTTGGCCGCGCCGGCAACGGCTTCCTCGACGGCATGCTCAACCTCCTGCCGTCAGCGCGCGTCGCCCACGTCGGCGTCTATCGCGATCCGCGCACACTGGTCGCGGTCGAATATTTCTTCAAGGCGCCGGATGACATGGCCGAGCGGTTGACTTTGGTGCTGCATCCGATGCTGGCCACCGGCAACTCGGCCGTCGCCGCCGTCGACCGGCTCAAGGAGACCGGCGCCAAGGCGATCCGGGTCGTCTGCCTGCTCGCGACGCCGCAAGCGATCGAGAACGTGCGCGGCCATCATCCCGACGTTCGCATCTGGACCGCAGCGATCGACCAGGAAATCTCCGAGACCGGCTATATCCGGCCCGGCCTCGGCGACGTCGGCGACCGCATGTACGGCACGCGCTAGGGCGTAACCCTCGTCTGTGCAGAGCGCTGGATCAGTTCCCACACCGCGCAGGGCGTCAGCGGCAGTTCGCGCGGCTCAACGGCGAAGCTCTTGAGAGCGGAGGCAACGGCGTTCGCCAGGACGCCGCCGACTGGGATGATGCCACCCTCGCCCGCCCCCTTCGCGCCCAGCGGATTGTTCGGCGACGGGTACTGCTCCAGCGACATGGCGCGGATGTGCGGATACTCACAGGCGATCGGCACAAGATAGTCGGCGAGCGAGCCAACCAGCAGTTGTCCGTCCTCACTGTATTTCAAATGCTCGCTGAAGACAGTGCCGAGGCCCTGCACGATGGCGCCGGTGATCTGCCCGTGCAGCGTTTCGGGGTTGATGATGCGGCCTACATCGTCGACGACGACGTAGTCGAGGACGGCGACCGAGCCGGACGCAGGATCGACTGCGACGTGCGCCGCCGCCGCGCCGTAGGTGTAGGTCTGCTTCGAATTTTCGAAGCTCGAGTCGACCCACAACCCCGCCTCAGCCGCCACCTGCCCCAGCGACACCGAACGACCGTCCGCCGTTCGGGCGACGCCGTCCGTGATCGTGATCTCATCAGCTGCAACAGAAAGCCAGTGCGCTGCCGCCGCGCCGAGAGCGTCAAGGAAGGCCTTCGCCGCAACGACGATGGCGGAGCCGCCCATCACCGTGCCGCGCGACCCATACGATCCGAAGCCGTCACGCAAATAGCTCGTCGAGCCATGCATCACGGTGACGCGCTCCATCGGCAAGCCAAGAGCGTCGGCGGCGATCTGCGCCATGATCGTCTCGACGCCCTGGCCGATCGCCGACGAGCCGACGTAGACGTCCACGCCTCCGTCGAGGCGGCCGACCATCCGAGCGTGTTCGCGCGGACCGGAGCCGCCGCCTTCAATGAAACAGCCGATGGCGACGCCCTGGTAGCGCCCGTCGATCAATTGACCGACGAGGCCGCGCTTGTCGTACCAGCCGAATTCTTCGGCGCAGCGATCGAGCGTCACGCGATAGTCGCCGCTGTCGCAGGCCGTTGCTCCGAACCCGTCGTCCGGCAGCACCGACGGCAGGACGTAAGGCATGTCGTCGGCGATCAGGACGTTGCGTCGCCGGATCTCGATCCGGTCGAGTCCAAGATCGGCGGCGGCCATGTCGAGCATCCGCTCGCAAAAGAAGCAGCCTTCGAAGCGGCCCGGTCCGCGATAAGTCCCAGCCGGCGTCTTATTGGTAAGGACGGCCCGGGCCTCCAACTGGATGTTGGCCACCCGGTACGGCCCGGCCAGGAACTGAACGACGTTGCGCACCGGCGTCATTCCATTCGGACGCACATAGGCGCCGATATCGACGTCGATCGTCCCGCGCACGCCGAGGATGTCACCCGTCAAATTGCAGGCGATTTCGATGTCGGCCGTCATCTCGCGCGCATGCGCGATCGTCATCAGGTGCTCGCGGCGATCCTCGATCCATTTGACCGGATGCCCGAAGGCACGCGCGGCGTGCGCGACGAGAAAGTCCTCGGGATAGAACTCGCCCCGCGCACCGAACCCGCCACCGACATCCAGCTCAAGGTAGTCGACCGCGGTCTCGTCAAGGCCCATCATCCGCGCCAAAGCGCGCCGGTTGAAGAATGGTAGTTTCGCCGCGCCATACACGGCGATCCGCTGCGCCGCGGCGTTCCACTCGGCCAGAAGGCCGCGCGTTTCCATCGGCAGAGCGGTCACGCGCTGCACCTTGAAGGTTTCGCGACGAACGTAAGGCGCGTTGCGAAATGCGGCATCCGCGTCGCCAACGCGCGCCGTAAAAGCCGATGCGACGTTCGACTGAGTGTCGCCAAACAGGCGAACGTCGCCCGTCCGCGACGCTTCCGCATCCACCACCGGGGGCAGCGCCTCGATATCCAGCTCAATCAGCTGCAGGGCGTCTTCCGCAATCTCTGGCGTGTCGGCGAGCACGATCGCCACCGGCTCGCCAACATAGCGGACCTTGTCGAGCGCAATGACCGGCTGGGCGAACGGAGCTATGGTCGGATTAGGCCGGCGAAACGGAATTGTTGGAATTGGCCCCGCGACGTCGCGGCCAGTCAGGACAGCGTGCACGCCCTTCGTTCTCAAGGCTGGCGCAGCATCGATCCGGCGGATAACCCCGTGCGCAATCTGGCTGCGCAGAAACGCCGCGTGCCACTGCCCGGGCCTTTGGAAATCGGCGATATAAGTCCCTTGCCCGCGCAGGAAGCGGCGATCTTCGACCCGCTCTACCGGGCTTCCGACGTAGACATTGGTCCGCTTGCCGTGGTCGGTCATGACGATACGTGTTGATCAGCGACCACGGATGTTCCGGGGGCGACAGTCCCTATTTCGGCAACAGCGCGCCGAACTTGCCGCGCACCAGCGCCTCAACTTCCTCGCTCGCGCGCACGACGATCGGGAACGTATCGCGGCGGCCGAAGGGCTTGCAGGCGTCGATCACGACCCGCGCATTACGCGGATCGCGCTCGGAATAGGCCATCGGGTCGAGCGCCGACGACCAGCAGCCGCGCAACAGCTCCATGTCTTCGCGTGGGTCGAAGCGCGTGCACATCGCCCACACCACCTTGTCCATGTCGGCGGGGTCGATGTCGTCATCCACGACGACGACGAAGCGATTGACGTAGGCGCCGGCGTGACATTGAGAGGCGATCAGGCCGGCCTGCTTGGCGTGGCCGCCATATTGCTGCTTGATCGCCACCGTCAGCCAGAGCCGGCTGCCGCCCGCCGCGTGCGACCACACGCCCTTCACCTCTGGCACACCGGCCGCTTCCAGCTGGTTCCAGACGGCGCCGGAACGATAGGAGCCGCGATAGAAGGAATCGTCGTCAGGCGGAATGCCCGGAATGGCGCCGAGCAGGATCGGATCGTTGCGATACATCATCGTCTCGACGCGGATCACCGGCTCCTTTTTCAGACCGCCAGCGTAATATCCGGTCCATTCGCCGAGCGGCCCCTCGTCGATCTTGTCGTTCGGATGGATGAAGCCTTCGAACGCGATCTCGGCATAGGCGGGGATCGGCAGCCCGGTCTTCGGGCCGCGGATCACTTGCACCGGCTCACCGATCAGTCCTCCAGCGGCATCGTATTCGTTCTTGCCGTGCGGAATTTCCAGTCCGGCGATCATGAACAAGGCCGGATGCATGCCGCACACGACGGCGACCGGACAGGGCTGGCCGCGCTCATGGTATTTGCGCTGAATCATATCGCCGTGCTTGCCCTTCGAGCACATCACGGTGGCGACATTCTTGTCGTGCGCCTGCACACGATAGGCGCCGTAATTGATCCAGCCGGTGTCGGGATCGCGCATGATGACCATGTCGCCGGTGCCGATGTAGTAACCGCCGTCGTGCTCGTGCCAGCGCGGCACCGGGATCCTGAACAGGTCGATGTCCTGCCCGGTGGCGACATTGTCCATCACCGGGCCGCTCGTGACTTCGACGGGGGCAATGGTCTTCGCCTCCTTCATGTAGCGGCGCCAGTGCTGGACGAGATCGATCTCGCTGGCGTCGGGGGAATTGCCGACCGTCATGTTGATGCGGCGCACCGAGGTCAAGAGGTTCGCCAGGATGCGATGGCCTTTGGGAAAGCCCGGGATCTCGTCGAACAGCACCAGCGGGTTGCCGATCTTGCGCTGGAAGATATCGACGATGCCGCCGATCTCGCGCTCGCGCTCGGCGCCGGTCACGTGCGTGACTTCGCCCGCCGCCTCCATCATCGCCAGCCAGGCGCGCAGGTCCTGCTTGGCGGATGTCGCCGCATTCGCGGCGGCAAGGCTCGTGTTCAGGCCCATAAGGACTCCATTTCAGAACCGGCGCCCGCAGCGCGCTCGCTCGACGTCAGGCCCGGCTAGCGCTGCTGGATCTTCGCGTCGTGGATGACTTTAGCCCACTTTGCGACTTCCTGCTTGATCCGCGCTTCCGATTCAGCCGGGTTGGTGTGCATCGGGTGGAAGCCGAGCGAGTCGAAGCGCGCGACGATATCCTGCTCCTGCACGATCTTTTCGATCGTCCGGTAGACCGAAGTCACGATGTCCGGCGGCGTGCCGGCCGGGAACATCACGAACAGAAGCGTCTCGGCCTCCTGCCCGGGTGCGCCGGCCTCCGCCATCGTCGGCACGTCGGGCAGCGCCCCGACACGCGTCGGGCTGGTCACCGCCAGCGCGCGCAGCGCGCTGCCCTTTACCAGCGGCACGGCGGCCGGCAGGCTGGAGAAGGCAAGCCGCGTGTGGCCGCCGACGGTCGACTCGAGCGCCGGCCCCGCACCCGAGAACGGCACGTGCACAATGTCGAGACCGAACGACAGGCGGAACAGCTCGCCCGACAGATGCGGCGTCGTGCCGGTGCCCGGCGATGCAAAATTGTAGGTCTCCGGATGCGCCTTGATCGCGGCGATCAGTTCCTTGACGGTCTTGGCCTGCTCGCTCGGATTGACGACGAGGATGTTCGGTGACGCCGCTGCGATCGTGACCGGCGCGAAGCTCTTGTACGGGTCGTAGGGGATCGTCTTGTGCAGGCTCGGGTTCACAACGAAGCTCGAGCTGGTCATCAGCAAGGTGTAGCCGTCCGCCCGTGATGCGGCCGCTTTGGCGACGCCGATGTTGCCGCCGGCGCCGCCGACGTTCTCGATATAGAAATTCTGGCCGAACGTTTGCGAAAGCTTCTGCGACAGGAGGCGGCCCATGATGTCGACGACGCCGCCCGGGGCAAAGGGCACGATCACCCTCACCGGTCTGGTGGGATAGCCGGCGCTCGTTTGCGCGTGCGCCACAGAAGGCACTGCAAGACCGATCAGGATCGCGAGCGAAGGAGCAAGCACTGCCGCCTTGAACAAGCGGGTCAACAACCTGGTCACGACCGCCTCACTTTCTCACCGGCATCGTCACGTCATGCGAGGATGCTATTTATGGCACAAGTCGTTCTTTTTTGTCCACGCACAAACGATGTCGCGTCCACGCACGCCGATGCGGTATCCTGCTCGCGACGCCGCATTAACAGGCGCACAAGCTGCACATGTGCATGTGGCAGGGCATAGACCTGCCCGTGGTCGGTGCACAGTGAGGATACTTTTTTGGCTTTTTGCACACTTACTGGTACGCTTCGTGCCATACCCCGCTTTTGGCGGGCATAGGCAATCCATGCGTGCTCCGGCCCATTCATCGGCTCTTCGACGTCGCGGCGCGCGTGCTCGCGCACTGCGTTCGTGCTGGTGCACGGCTTGCATCGCGGGTTCGACCTGCAAGTCGCCCGCGACCACGGCCGCATGATCCTGCCGCCGCATGACGATTTGCCACCAGAGACGTCCGTCGCAGCCTGCTGCGCCAATGCCCATGGAGCATGCCAATGAAGTTGACGCGCCGCCGTTTTGTCGCCCTGTCCGGAGCGGCAATCTCGCTGCCCTTTACGGGCCTCGCCCGCGCCGCCACCTATCCGTCACGGCCGGTGCGCATTCTCGTCGGCTACAGCGCCGGCGGCGTGAGCGACATCCTGGCGCGGCTGCTGGCGCAAAAGCTGTCGGAGCGGTTCAACCAGACATTCGTGGTCGACAACCGTCCGGGCGCGGCCAGCAACGTCGCCGCGAGCACCCTCATCCACGCCGCGCCCGACGGCTACACGCTGCTCCTCGCCGGCATCTCCAACGCCATCAACGTTTCGCTGTACCAGAAGCTCGATTTCGACTTCGTGCACGACGTGGCGCCGATCAGTCTCATCAGCCGCAGCCCGCTCGTCATGGTGGTGCGGCCGGACTTCCCGGCGAACACCGTTCCCGAATTCATCGCCTATGCCAAGGCGCATGCGGGCAAGCTGAACATGGGCTCTCCCGGCACCGGCGGCTCCAGCCATGTCGGCGGCGAACTCTTCCAGATGCTCGCCGGCATCAAGATGGTGCACGTCGCCTATCGCGGTTCACCGCCGGCGCTGTCCGACCTGATGGCCGGACGCATCGACGTGATGTTCGACAATATCGCGTCCTCCATCTCGCTCATCCAGTCGGGCAAGTTGCGCGCGCTCGCC
>Ga0265325_10002887_pt1 | contig 11453 bp, 12 predicted proteins | sample 41420metaG_FD_202090 | JGI IMG/M metagenome (GOLD analysis project Ga0265325, IMG submission 202090) | Rhizosphere microbial communities from Carex aquatilis grown in University of Washington, Seatle, WA, United States - 4-14-20 metaG | ecosystem: Host-associated > Plants > Roots > Rhizosphere...
GCGTTCTATCGGAGCCTGCGGCTGGAGGATCTGGCTTTGGCGCGAGCCTGCGCCGAAGGCAACGAACGGGCATGGGAAGTTTTCCTGACTCGCTACCGGGCGAGGTTGTACGACGCCGCAGGAGCGATCGCCCGAGATGAATCGGTGGGGCGCGAACTCGCCGATTCACTGTATACAGATTTGTTTGGCACGCGCCAGGCAGCCGGGGGCCAGCGGCTATCGAAGCTGGCGAGTTACACGGGACGTGGATCGCTGGAAGGCTGGCTGCGCACCGTGCTCGCGCAGGAATACGTTAACCGGTATCGGAAGCAGCGTCGTGATGCGCCATTTGACGAAACCGTTCAGCCCGCAGCGCCCGCCGCCGCTGAGATTTCTTCGCCGGAGCCGCGTCTGGAACAAGCAACGAGCGAGGCTCTGTCCGAACTGCCGGCCGAAGAGCGGTTGATACTGGCAGCGTACTATCTGGATGGGAGAACGCTCGCGGAGATTGCTCGCATGCACGGGGTTCACGAATCCACCATCAGCCGGCGCCTGGATCGGCTGGCCGCTGCCCTCCGCAAACGGATTGTGCGTGGCCTCCGCGAGCGGGGCATGAGCGTGCGGGCGGCTGAGGAAACGATGGATGCCGATGTCCGGGATCTTGCGCTGGATGTCCGCGCAACCCTGCTGCAAGAACCGGATACTGGAACGTTCCAAGAAGGGGGAAAGGGTTGATGAAGGGGAATCTGTTGCGGGCGGTGAGGTCGGTGCTGTCGCGCCCGGCAACGCCGCCCTCCGCTCATCCCGACCCCAATCTTCTGGCAGGCTTTGCCGAGAATACGCTGGTTGCGCGCGAGCGCGAAGAGGTTGCGGATCATCTCGCGAGGTGTGCCGACTGCCGTGAGTTCCTGGTTCTCGCCTTTGCCGCCGATGTGGACGAGCCCGCAATTGCGGTCACGAAGGCGCAGATTGTACGCCGCTGGTCGCCGGTATGGAGTTGGGCTGCATCTTTGGCGACTGTTTGCATTGTCGTGTCGGCCGTGTGGGAGTTTCGCGGGGAGCGGATTCCTGAGATTGAGGCTCCGCCGCCACCCGCCGAGATCGCGGCGCCGCAGCCATCGGCGCCTCAGGAATTACGAGCTGCGCAGCCGAAAGCGCAAATTGCAAAATCGTCGAGGCTCATGGCCAGTCCTGCACCGCCGGCGCCTGCCGCAGGAACTCCGAAGAACGCTCCGGGGGGCGACGGCGTACGCGCGAACGCGGAAGCTTCCGCGCCTATGGCGGCAACTCCGCCCCCACCACCCCCGCCCCCTCCCGCGCTGCCCGCCCCTAAACAGGAGACCACCGACGCGGTGGCAGCGGTAGCCATGGAACACGCGAATGCGCAAGCGGCGTCCGCAGGTCTGGGGCTCCAGAAGGCGGCGCCGTCGCCGGCGAGTGCTGGTCGCAGTCAGTCTTTACGCATGAAGACGGAAAGCCGTTTTGGTGGCATGCGTCAATCCGAATCTCGCGGTATGGTAGGCGGTTCTGGCCCGCGAGTTATGTGGACGATCGCCGGTAGTCCTCGCGGTCTCGTGCAGCGCTCGATGGATGGCGGGGCAACATGGGTGACGGTCGCTCTGAGCGATGAGATCAGCTTCAGAGCGGTCACCAGCATGGGCCCAGAAGTCTGGGCCGGTGGCTCGGGAGGAGCGCTGTTTCATTCGGCTGATTCGGGCGCGCATTGGGAGCGCGTCGCGATTGGCACGATAGGCACGATTCTTGAAATCCAGGCTCTCGGAGGCGGCAGCGTGTCTGTGACGACTGAAGCGCACGAGCATTGGTTGAGCCAGGACAATGGACACACGTGGCAGCTCACAGATACGCTGCGTTGACGACCGCGAGCGCTGCGATAGCCGCCGTCTCCGTTCGCAGAATTGCCGAACCGAGTGAAACCGACATCCAACCCGCCTCCTGGATGAGACTGCGCTCGCGATCGGTCCATCCGCCTTCCGGTCCCACCAGCAAACTCACGCGATCAGCGGCCGAATGTGGAGAAGGAAGCCCTGCGAGCAGCGATGCGCCGCCTGGCTTCTCATCCAGCAGCAACCGGCAAGGGCCTGCATCACCCAGCACTTGACGAAAGGGGACCGGCGCCGTGACTTCCGGTAAACGAACGCGCCGGCTCTGTTCACTGGCCTCGCGCGCGATACGCTGCCATCGTTCAACGCGCTTCTCGGCCGCTCGATCCAGTCCGCGCTCACTGCGCTCCGCGGCGAAGAAGGTCATGCTCTCGACGCCCAGTTCCGTGGCCTTTTCCACCAGCAGTTCGATTCGTTCAAAGCGCACCAACGCGACGTAGAGGGCGGTTTGCACGGGCGCCTCGGCGGTTTCCACACGCTCGATGACACGGAACGAGACAAGGTCGCGCCGCGCGGATTCCACCTCCGCCAGATACACCTGCCGGCTGTCGGAGATCTCATACTTCTGGCCCTGCTCGACGCGCAATACGCGGGTGAGATGGTGCGCGTCGTCGCCGGTCAGCGTGGCGCCGCCGCTGTGAATCTCCGGCACAAAGAACCGTCGTCTGGCCATGTACGATAATCTAACGCCATGATCGCCCACTTGCGCGGCAAGCTGCTTGAGAAACACCCGAACCAGGTAATCGTGGACATCGGCGGCGTCGGTTACGACGTCACGATTCCCGTTTCCACATATTCCAGTCTCAGCGAGGCGGGCAGCGAAGTGCGCTTGCGCGTTTACACGCACGTGCGCGAGGACGCCATCCAGCTTTTCGGCTTTCTGACTTCGGAAGAGAAGACCGTGTTCGAACGGCTGATCTCCGTGAGCGGAATTGGGCCAAAGGCCGCCATTACGATTCTCTCCGGACTGGCCACCGCCGATCTTGTCGCGGCAATTCGCGAGAGCGCCGTGGAACGGCTGGTGCGCATACCCGGCGTCGGCAAGAAAACTGCCGAGCGAATGGTTTTGGAACTGAAAGACAAGCTTGACCTGCTGCCCGGTGCGCCGCGCGCCACAGCCTCCACCGTTCCGGGCGACGCGCTTAGCCCTGTTGAGCAGGACGTCCTGTCGGCATTGCTGAACCTGGGCTGTCAGCGCGCCGCGGCCGAAACCGCCGTCCGAAAAGCGCGTGCGTCGGGCGCCGGAACCGATTTTGAGCCGCTGTTCCGAAAGGCTCTGGAATTAGCGCGATAGCGCCCGGCCAGAAGGTTCGGAGCCTTTGTTACAGAATCGTGTTCTTCCTTGCTATCCTGAATCGTTCCCATGTCCTTCCGGGTGGGCGATACCATTGGCGATTACCGCATCGAGTCCTTACTCGGTGAAGGCGGTATGGGGCAGGTGTTTCGCGTCCGCAACCTGCTGTCGGACCGCGTGGAGGCGATGAAGATCGTCCTTCCGCAGCTGGACGGCAGTCAGAGCCTGCCCGAGCGCTTTCTCCGCGAGATCCGTGTACTCGCAAGTCTCGATCATCCACATATCGTAGGGATGCGTACCGCGTTGCGCGTGGAAGATCGCGTCGCCCTCGTGATGGAACTGGTTGATGGCGTTAGCCTTTACAGCCGCCTCCGCAGCGAAGGTCTGGCTCTGTCGAATGCCCTTCGGTACGTCGGCCAGGTGCTGGGCGCGCTTGGTTATGCGCACTCGCGCGGCGTGGTTCATCGCGACATCAAGCCAGACAATATCCTGGTGACAAGCGCTGGCGTCACCAAACTGACCGACTTTGGCGTGGCATTTTTGTCTGGTGATCGTGGCCTTACGTCCACGGGAGCGGCGGTTGGTTCCCTGCACTATATGTCTCCGGAACAGGTTCGTGGATCCGCAGTTGACGGGCGCTCCGACATTTACTCCGTCGGCATCACTCTGTACGAGCTGACCACCGGAAAAAGGGCGATTCAGGGCGACAGCAGTTGGTCCATCATGAATGGCCATCTCTCGCAGCAGCCGATCGCGCCGATTGATCTCAACCCCGCTCTGCCGCGCGACTTATCCGACACAATTCTGCGGGCCATCGCCAAGAACCCGGCGGATCGCTTCCAGACAGCGGAGGATTTCCGCTCGGCACTCGGTGAGGATGCCGTCACCATTTCGAGATTGCCGGGGTTTTTAGCATCGACACCGGCAACGACGCCATCTCCGGCGGACCCGACGCAACTCGCCAGACTAGAGAGCGCCCTGGTGCGCGCGGTCGGCCCCATCGGAAAACAACTTGTGGCGCGTGCCGCACGCACGAACACGCCGCTGCCCGAACTCTGCCAGGCGCTGGCCGCGCACATCACGAATCCGAAAGAGCGGGAGGAGTTCTTGCGCGGCTTCCAGCGCGAAATGACGCCAAAATCGCCCGTGCCGGCGGCAGCTCAGCCGACCGCGGCGATGACCGCGGCGACTCCGCGAAACTTTACGACTCCACCGCCGGCCCTTGACGCCGACATGATCCGTGCCGCCAAGCAGAAGCTGGCCACATTTGTGGGGCCGATTGCCAGCATTATGGTGGACAGAGCCGCACGAACCGCCCGCAGCCCGCAGGCGCTGTACGAATCGCTGGCATCGCAGATTCAGAACGACGCCGATCGCCAGGCGTTTCTCAGATCTCTCCCGCGCTGACGATTACTGGTCGCCAAGCATCCTGAAAGCCTGTTCCAGGCTCCGGCGCATGCGGTTGAAAGAACCTGCCAGCACGGCAATCTCATCGCGTCCGCTCACCGGCAATTCCGGCACGTTCATGTTGCCGGTGCTGATCTGGTTCGCCATCTCCGACAGGCTCGCCACTGGACGAATGATGGTCACCATCAGCAGCAGGTTAAGCAACAGGATGGTTACCAGGAAGATGCCAGCCAGATAAATCAGAATGCCGCGAAACGCGCGATTGGCAATTTCAATGGGAACGGTCATGGGGACGGAAACGATCTGCGCGCCCACAATATCGCCTGCGTGCCAGCCGAATCCGTTTGCGGGTCCGTAGTGGCGAACCATCGCCGGCGGAGCGTCGCCCGAAGTGTCGTGGCACGACAGACACGGCGGGTCCACTGAGATCGGCCGGGCCAGGAACAGAGAACTGCCGGTGGCCGTTTCCCGTTCGCCGCTCACCTCCAGTGTGCCCGCATGGTTGCGGAAATCGTTCACGACGTCGGCCTCCCAGTCGGTGGCGCGATCGCGCAGGTTCGTCGGATTGAGAGTCGCTTCTTTGTAGGTGTAATCGGGATAATGGACGCGCATGTATCCGAAACTCTCTTCGGCGGCATACGCGGGTACCGTCTGGGGCAGGAAGTTCTCCTTGTGCAAATCGTTCGTCAGCAAAAGCGGCTTAATCTGCTTCGATGTGTAGTCTCGCGCGGAAAAAGCCGCGGCCATCATCAGGCGCGCCTGCTGCATCACCTGTAGACGCGCATTTTCCTGCAGGAAATGCCACGACAAGAAACCCGCGACCGCCAGGCCTGCACCGAACACCGCAACAAAGATCAGATTGAACTTCGCCAGAAGATTCAAGGAACCCATTCCAAGGATGATACCTCGGGCTGGGGACTAACGGGCTACGGCCTTGCTTAGCTCCGTTGCCAGCGGCTGGCCCGTCAGCAGTGAACGCCGGACCACCAGACGCTGTTTGGCCAGGGAGATCCACAACTCCAGAGGCATATGGAAGAACGCGTGGCGTAATCTCCAGTGAAGGGGTTTCCGGACCGCTTGCAGCAGCCAGCGCCACAGGGCCGAATGAGATTTCCGTCGAATCCGGTTGATTTCGTTGTCCAGCAGGAAATAACGCACGCTGCGCTGCAGCCGGCGAAACGAACTTCCCAGCAGCCAGGGCAGACTGCTTTGACCGAGGTCCACATCGGCCCAGGCATCGAGCGATGCTGGCTCGGGCACACCCATCTCGAGCAGTTCTGGCCAGATCGGTATGCCAGGGTATGGCGTAAAGATATTGGGCGAGAAGCTGACGTTGTCGTACCGGTCGGCAATCTCGCCCATCACGCGGAGAGTTTCGTTGCGCTGCCGTTCCGTTTCGCCTGGATACCCGAAAATGAGATTAAAGGTGACGCGGATGCCTGCGCGTGCGCATTTTGCCGCCGCTTCGTACATGTCAGGGACACTTTGATGACCCTTGTTCATTTCCCGCAGCACTTCGGGAGAAGCCGACTCGGTGCCAAACCCGATGTAGTGGAGGCCTGCCGCCGCCATTAGTTTCACCTCGTCGTCGGTCATCCGGCACAGTAAATCCGTGGATGCCTGAAAACTCCAGCCAAATCGTGCGCCCGATTCGAGAATCGCGTTGGCAATGGCTACGGCGCGATGAGTATCTACCAGGAAATTGGAATCCAGCAGTGCGATTTCCGTGAGACGATAGCGCGCCACGAGTTCGGCCAGATCCTGAGCAACGACGCGCGGGTCGTACGCGTTGAAGCGACGGTTGTAGAACACCATATCGGTGCAGTAATTGCACGCGTAGGGGCAGCCAACGCTGGTCGCATACGGCAGTTTTCGCTCGCCGCTGGCTCGTTCATACGCATCGAAGTCGATCAGATCGTAGGCTGGCCGCGGAATATCTGTCAAGCGGGCAGCGGGACGGTCGGGATTCTGGATGGTTCGTCCCGCTCTCTTGAACCAGCAACCAGACACCATGTCGAGAGATTTGCCCGCATCGAGCCGCTGGACGATTTCGACAAGCGTTGCCTCGCCCTGGTGCCGCACAACTACGTCGACAAACTCCTCGCGCAGCGTCGATGCAGTCGCCAGGCTGGGATGCCATCCACCAAAGACGATGCAGAGGTCGGGCCGGAGCGCGCGCACCATGCGGCTCGCTTCGATGGCATGACGGATCATGGGACCGGTGAGCGACGAGATTCCGAAGCACAGGCAGTCCTTCACCTCCTCAGCAATGCGCCGCCGGTAATTCGGATCGAGAGCGCCGTCGATGATGCAGGATTCGTAGCCAGCCTCGCGCAACGAGCCCGCCAGACTGTAAAGCCCCAGCGGTGGTCCCAGAACCTTGCCGGAGTACGGCGGCAGGAACAAAACCACCTTGCGAGAGCGAGACATCACCGCCAGTATGCGGTTCGCGCGCGCTTGAGTGATGGCGGCTGGGTAAAACTTCTGTGAAGCCGTCTGTTCTCTTGACATTCACATACTGTATGGCACATAGTGTGTGTAGAACAGTAGTTGGCGCACAGTACATCATATGAACGCCGAACTCTTTGAGAATCTACGACTTGAACTTCGTCGCGGCTGCCTGATTGTCGCGGTCCTGGCCCAGCTTCGCAAGGAGCACTACGGCTACACCCTCCGGAAGGCGCTTGCGGACGGAGGCCTGGCCGTGGACGAAGGAACGCTTTATCCGCTGTTGCGGCGCCTGGAAACGCAGGGACTTCTGGCCAGCGAGTGGCGGGAAGAGAACAAGCGGAACAAGCGCTTCTACCGGCTCTCACCCGACGGCGAACAGATCCTGAAGCAGCTTCTGGACGAGTGGCAGGGCATCAACGGCTCAATCAACAGGATCGTGCAAGGGGAATAGGTTATGGAACTTCTTGACCGTTACTTAAATGCGGTTCGTTTCTGGCTGCCCAACGCGCAGCAGGAAGACATCATCGCCGAACTGGGCGAGGATATCCGTTTGCAGGTCGAAGAGACAGAGGCATCGCTGGGCCAGAAGCTGAACGATGACGACCTCGCGGCGATCCTCAGGCGGCGCGGCCACCCCATGCTGATGGCTGGGCGCTACGTGCCCCAGCGGAGCCTGATCGGCCCGGTTCTATATCCGGCTTATTTGGTGGTCATGAAAATCCTTGTGCTCTGGATTCTGGTGCCGATATTCGTTCTGATCGTCGCTCCCGTCACTATTGCGACTACAGCCAACCCCACGCTGGCATCCATCCAGACCCTCTGGAATCTGGCGATGGCTGCCGTGTTTTCCGTTGGCGTGGTCACGGTGGTCTTTGCAATACTCGAGCGCAGGCCCATTCACGAACTCGAGAAGTGGGATCCGCTGAAGCTTCCGCGCGTCCCCAAAATGACGGCGGCCCAGGAACTCTCGCTGAAAGCTCCTGGCCCGACGACACGGGTGAACGCGATCGCTGAATTGGTGTTCGGTGTCATCACCACGGGCGTCTGGATTCAGGCGATCCGCTATCGTGCCGGTTTCGATCTGAACACCGTCCACATAACCCCGGCCCATATCTGGACCATCGTGTACTGGCCGATCTTTGCGATATGCCTGGCCGGCGTGCCGTTGGGCTGGACAGGGCTGGTATGGCCGTCGGGATCAAGGCTGCGCGCCGTCATTCGCTTCGGGATCGATGCTGTCACCCTCGGCGTGATCGGCGTCCTGGCTGGTGCTGGGAGCTGGCTGAAACTCACGTCGGCGACGATATCGATGACCGATCTCGCAACAGCCACGCATTGGACCGACGTCGGCATGAAGATTACGCTGGCTTCGGCCGCGATTATCACTCTCATTGACGCGATACGCGAAGTGCGCCGGTTCCTCGGCTACAAACCATAGTCCTTTTCCGAGGTTCATAAAATGAGCAAATCATCCAGCACGTATAACGTGTCTGTTGGCTACCTGCGGGCGTTCGTAACCCTGTTAGTGGTGGCTCACCACGCCGCGCTCGCGTATCATCCGTACGCGCCTCCGCCGCCGGCCAATCTGGTTGCACTGTCGCGCTGGTGGGAAGCATTTCCAGTGGTGGACAGCGCACACTGGTCCGGTTTTGCGCTGTTTGTGGGTTTCAACGACATCTTTTTTATGTCTTTGATGTTCTTCCTTTCGGGCCTGTTCGTCTGGAGCAGTCTGACAGGCAAGGGAGCGGGAACTTTCGCAAAAGAACGCTGGCGCCGGCTCGGAATTCCGTTTCTGTGGGCCATTGCGATTGTGTCGCCGCTGGCATATTCCGCTTCCTACGTGCAAAGCAGCGCGAATCCCACTCTGGGCGGCTTCGTGCACCAGTGGCTGTCCCTGGGCGAATGGCCCTCGGGTCCGGCATGGTTCGTGTGGGTGTTGCTCGCGTTTGACTGGTTTGCTTCGTTCCTCTTCTGGCTTTGGCCGAAGTGGGGAGATTCAATCGGCCGGTGGTCTTCGGATTCGGCTCGTCGTCCAGCAGCATTCTTCACATTGGTATTAATCGCCTGTGCGATCGCCTATGTGCCTATGGCGCTCGCGTTCGGTCCGTTATCCTGGACCGGCTGGGCGCCCTGGGTGGTACAGTCGAGCCGCCCGTTTCTATATTTGGTGTGGTTCCTTGCGGGTGTTGGTGTTGGCGCTCAGGGGATTGAAAACGGCTTATTGGCTCCGGAGGGCAAGCTCGCGCGGCGCTGGCTCCTTTGGGTTGTTGGAGCGCTGGCCGCCTTCGGTCTTGCCAATGTGGTCTTTATCGCTTCTCTGTCCGTACCCGCCGCCGCCACAATGTGGGCAGGCGCGAATGCCGCCGCATTCGTGATCTCCTGCGCTGCGTCGTGCTTCGCCTTTCTCGCATTGTTCACGCGCTTCGCGCGGAGGCGCGTCAGGATTCCTGACAGCATCACTCGCAACGCCTACGGAATGTATTTGGTTCATTATGCATTCGTCGCATGGCTGCAATATGCGCTTCTGAAGGCTGTGATGCCCGGCGTCGCGAAGGGGTCGCTTGTATTTGCGGGCGCCATGGTGTTGAGTTGGGCGACGACCGCCGCGCTTCGCCGTATTCCCGCCGTGGAGCGCGTGATTTGAGGGCCTGATCGCTATACTCGGAGGAATGGACCCCGCCGTTCGTACCGTGCTCGCGCTGTTGATGCGCTGGACTCACGTGATTTCAGTCATCACGCTGCTGGGTGGCTTCGTTTACGCGCGTCTGGTTCTGGCGCCCGCGCTCAGGTCGCTGCCGGGTACCGAACGGCGCGCTCTGGGTGATCAGGCCGCGGACCGTTTCCGGCCGATTCTGGTGACCGTCGTGTTCACCATTCTTGGCTCGGGTTTGTATAACTATCTTACGAAGACCGCGTTTCCGCCCGGCTATCACATGTGGATGGGCATCAAACTTCTGCTGGTTCTGCATGTTTTGGCGGCTGCTCTGTTGTCGGCAATGTCCGGTGGCGACGAAGCAAAGCGCAACCGCCGCGCCACGGGCATCATCATTTCAGGTGTGGCTATTGTTTTGATCTCGGGCTGGCTCCGTTACTTGTCGGCAACTCCGGTGGTGAAGCTTCCGTGACCGGTTATCAGGCGTTGCGCGAAGGCGCAGCGTGGCGGGACGTTTCCGCGCGCGGGCGATTACGCCTCACCGGCGAAGATCGCGCGCGTCTGTTGCACGCCATGACCACCAATCACGTGGAACAATTGCAGCCGGGCGAGAGCTGCTACGCGTTCTTCCTTTCCGCACAGGGCCGCGTTCTCGCCGACGTGAATATTTTCTGCCGGCCGGATCATTTTCTCCTGGACACCGAACCGGAAACTGCGGAAAAAGTCCGCGAACATCTGGACCGCTTCATCATTGCCGACGATGTCACGGTGGAAGACATCGGTCCCGAGACGGTGGCTATTGCCGTCGAAGGGCCGCGCGCTGCCGATGTGCTGCCGAAGGGCGATCACCTTGTCCTGGAAGTCAGCTATTCCGGACTCCCGGGATTTTTGATCGTTGCTCCGACAGCGGAACGTGAGCGTCTGATCCACGAGCTAGAAGCCGCGGGTGCTGTTGCGGCCAGCGAGAGCGATTTTCATGCATTTCGCATCGAGAACGGGCGTCCGCGCTACGGCGAAGACATCACCGACCGGTATCTCGCCCAGGAAACGAACCAACTTCGCGCGTTGCACTTCCAGAAGGGATGCTACCTTGGCCAGGAAATTGTGGAACGCGTGCGCTCCCGAGCGCAGATTCATCGTGTGTTAATGCCGCTGCAGATTGAGGGCACCGAACTTCCGCCTGCTGGTACGAAATTGCAGGTGGAAGGGCGCGATGCCGCCGAAATTACCTCTTCGGCATATTCGCCCGCGCTTGGAAAAGTGGTTGCGCTTGCCTATGTGCGCTCCGAGCACGCGAACCCTGGCGTCGCAATGGACCTCGGTGGCCGCCGCGCCGAAGTTCGATAAGACGAAACCTATTTGTCCCTCGCGGATCGATATAGTGTGAGGGACGTTCTGCACAAACTCGCCATGAGGCTCGGCTGCAAGACCTTGCCGGAACTGTGGATAATTGCCGCGGCAATGACCCTGGCAACGGTCGTAGCACTGCTTGTGTTTGACGGCCCTCCGAAATGGCAGATATTCGCTGTTGATGTTACGGAAGCTTCTTATCCCGTTGCGTTTCTCGCGATTGCCATCGTTGGTCTACTCGAAAGACTTTCCAACCTCCAGCGCGAGCGCTAGGTAATCGGGTTACGTCTTTTTGCCTTCCAGGAACCGCGCGACACCCTGCCGGCACTCGTCTGTCGTTCTCGCAAGAGCGTTCGCGTAGACGCCAGCTTCGATCGCTGTCTCGAAACTGAGCCCGTCGTTCCGATACAGAAGACTC
>Ga0265325_10002889_pt1 | contig 11452 bp, 15 predicted proteins | sample 41420metaG_FD_202090 | JGI IMG/M metagenome (GOLD analysis project Ga0265325, IMG submission 202090) | Rhizosphere microbial communities from Carex aquatilis grown in University of Washington, Seatle, WA, United States - 4-14-20 metaG | ecosystem: Host-associated > Plants > Roots > Rhizosphere...
CTTTATCGGGCGCCAAAGTTCAATTTGCGGCCCGGCCGGCCTGCCACAGAAGAGAGGACTACACATGGGCAAGGTCATCGGCATCGACCTCGGCACCACCAATTCGTGCGTCGCGGTGATGGAAGGCAAAACGCCGAAAGTCATCGAGAACGCCGAAGGCGCACGCACCACTCCGTCGATTGTGGCCTTCACCGACGACGGCGAGCGCCTCGTCGGTCAGCCGGCTAAGCGCCAGGCGGTCACCAATCCGGAAAAGACCATCTTCGCAGTGAAGCGCCTGATCGGGCGCCGCTATGACGACCCGATGGTCGAAAAGGACAAGAAGCTCGTCCCCTACAAGATCAGCAAGGCGTCGAATGGCGATGCCTGGGTCGAGGCGGACGGCAAGCAATATTCGCCCTCGCAGATCTCCGCATTCATTTTGCAGAAGATGAAGGAGACCGCGGAAGCGCATCTCGGCCAGAAAGTCGACCAGGCGGTCATCACCGTTCCGGCTTACTTCAACGACGCACAACGTCAGGCGACCAAGGACGCCGGCAAGATCGCCGGCCTCGAAGTGCTGCGCATCATCAACGAGCCGACCGCGGCGGCGCTGGCCTACGGCCTCGACAAGCAGAAGCAGGGCATCATCGCGGTCTATGACCTCGGCGGCGGAACGTTCGATATTTCGGTGCTCGAAATCGGCGACGGCGTGTTCGAGGTGAAGTCGACCAACGGCGACACCTTCCTCGGCGGCGAAGACTTCGACATGCGGCTGGTCAATTATTTGGCCGACGAGTTCCAGAAGGAGCAGGGCATCGACCTGCGCAAGGACAAGCTCGCGCTGCAGCGGCTTAAGGAATCGGCCGAGAAGGCGAAGATCGAGCTGTCGTCAACGACGCAGACCGAAATCAACCTGCCGTTCATCACCGCCGATGCGTCGGGCCCCAAGCATCTGACCATGAAACTGACCCGCGCTAAGTTCGAAGCGCTGGTCGATGACCTGGTGCAGAAGACGATCGCGCCGTGCAAGCAAGCGTTGAAGGACGCCGGGCTGTCGGCGGCCGAGATCAATGAAGTCGTTCTGGTCGGCGGCATGACCCGCATGCCGAAGGTCCAGGAAGTCGTCAAGCAACTGTTCGGCAAGGAGCCGCACAAGGGCGTCAATCCTGATGAGGTCGTCGCCATCGGCGCCGCCATTCAGGCCGGCGTGCTGCAGGGCGACGTCAAGGACGTGCTACTGCTCGACGTCACGCCGCTGTCGCTCGGCATCGAGACGCTTGGCGGCGTGTTCACCCGGCTGATCGACCGCAACACCACGATTCCAACCAAGAAGAGCCAGGTGTTCTCGACCGCGGAAGACAGCCAGAATGCAGTGACGATCCGTGTCTTCCAGGGCGAGCGCGAAATGGCCGCCGACAACAAGATGCTCGGCAATTTCGATCTGGTCGGCATTCCGCCGGCCCCGCGCGGCGTGCCGCAGATCGAGGTCACCTTCGACATCGACGCCAACGGCATTGTCAACGTGCAGGCCAAGGACAAAGGCACCGGCAAGGAGCAGCAGATCCGCATCCAGGCGTCGGGCGGCCTGACCGAGGCCGATATCGAGAAGATGGTCAAGGACGCGGAAGCCCACGCCGAAGAGGACAAGCAGCGCAAGGCGGAGGTTGAAGCCAAAAACCAAGCCGAGGCCCTGGTCCATTCGACCGAGAAGGCGCTGGCCGAGCACGGCTCCAAGGTGGGCGAAGCCGAGCGCACCGCGATCGAGAACGCGATGGCCGATCTCAAGGAAGCCCTCAAGGGCAGCGACGCCGATGCGATCAAGGCCAAGAGCAATACGCTGGCGCAGGCTTCGATGAAGCTCGGCGAGGCGATGTACAAGTCGCAGCAGGCCGATGCCGGCGGGCAACCGGGCGCCGATAATCACGACAGCGCCACCGGTGCCGACGGCAAGAAGGAAGACGTGGTCGACGCGGAGTTCACCGAAGTCGACGACGACAAGAACAACAAGAAGTCGGCCTAAGCCTTGCATCGGAACGATGCCGCCTCGTTGCACACAAAGCGTCACCCCCGGGCTTGACCCGGGGGTCCATCTTTTTGAAATAGTTTCTGAGGGCGTTCGATGAATGGCCGGCGATTTTGTGCGAAGACGCGCTTCGCGCTTTAGCCCGGTCGTGATGCCGGTGGGGTGGTGACGCAGAATGTCGAAACGCGATTACTACGAAGTCCTCGGCGTCTCGCGCACCTGCACCGAGGTTGAGCTCAAGGCCGCCTTCCGCAAGCTTGCCATGCAGCACCATCCGGATCGCAATCCGGGCGACAGGGACTGCGAGCATAAATTCAAGGAACTCAACGAGGCCTATGACGTGCTCAAGGACGGCGACCGGCGCGCCGCCTATGACCGTTTCGGCCATGCCGCCTTCGAGCAGGGCGGCGGCGGTGCGCATGGTTTCGGCGCCGATTTCGCCTCGACCTTCTCCGATATTTTCGAAGACCTGTTCGGCATGGGCGGTGGCCGGCGCGGTCCACGCAGCAGCAGCGGCCGCGAGCGCGGCACCGATCTGCGCTACAATATGGAAATCAGCCTCGAGGAAGCGTTCGACGGCAAGACCGCGCAAATTCGCATCCCGACGCCGGTCACCTGCGAAGCCTGTTCCGGCACCGGCGCCCAGGCCGGCACCAAGCCCAAGGCTTGCGCCACCTGCGGCGGCGCCGGGCGCATCCGTCATGCGCAGGGCTTCTTCACCCTCGAGCGCACCTGCCCGGCCTGTCAGGGGCGCGGCGAGGTCATTGAGGATCCGTGCCCGTCCTGCTCCGGCTCCGGCCGCGTCACGCGCGAGCGCACCTTGTCGGTCAACATTCCGCCGGGGGTGGAGGACGGCACCCGCATCCGTCTCGGCGGCGAAGGTGAGGCCGGTGTGCGCGGCGGTCCGCCGGGCGACCTCTATATTTTTCTTTCCATCGCCGCGCATGAATTCTTCCAGCGCGACGGCGCCGATCTTTATTGCCGGGTGCCGATCTCGATGGTGATGGCCGCGTTGGGCGGCCAGTTCGACGTGCCGACCGTGGACGGCGACAAAACGCGGGTGAAAATTCCGGAGGGCACCCAATCGGGCGGCCGCCTGCGCCTTGCCGGCAAGGGCATGCCGGTGCTGCGCTCGAAGCAGCACGGCGACATGTATGTGCAGGTTACGGTCGAGACGCCGCAGAACCTGACCCGGAAGCAGCGCGATTTGCTGGCCGAATTTGGCAAATTGGCGTCGCAGGATACGCAACCGGAATCCGAAGGATTCTTCAGCAGAGTCAAGGAGTTTATAGACGGAATGGCCTCGCGCGCTGGCCGTTCGGAGTGATGCCTTGACCCCTCGCCCGCCTCCCTTTACCCCTGATCAAATTGGCGGCACTCGCCGCCCTGGTAATATCGTGCCGATGCCCTTTCAGTCCTTAGCTCGCGCCGAAAAGCGGCAGCTTCGCTTCGACGACGACGTGCATTTCTTCCGTTCCTGGCTCGAAAAGCCGTTGGCGACCGGCGCGGTGATGCCGTCCGGCCGCGTGCTGGCCCGCATGATGGCGCGCTATGTCGACCCCGATGCCGGCGGTCCGGTGATCGAGCTTGGTCCCGGCACCGGCCCGGTGACGCAGGCGCTGGTCGAGCGCGGTGTCGATCCGGCGCGGCTCGTTCTGGTCGAATTTAACCCGACATTCTGCCGCATGTTGCGCTCGCGTTATCCGGCGGCGACCGTCGTGCAAGGTGATGCATACCGGCTGCGCCGCCTGCTCGATACCTTCGTTCGCGAACCTGCCGCCGCCGTGGTGTCGAGCCTGCCGCTGGTCACCAAGCCACTGCGCACGCGGCTTCGCCTGATTGCCGATGTGTTGCATTTGCTGACGCCGGGCGCGCCATTCGTGCAATTCACTTACGCAATGGGACCACCGATCCCGAAGAATTTTGACGGCGTGCGCGCCGAGGCGTCGCCGCTGGTCTGGATGAATTTGCCGCCGGCACGCGTGTGGATTTACCGCGGTCGATAGCTCGAGGCGTCGTCATCTCTACTATTTTGTCATGGCCGGGCTTGTCCCGGCCATCTCGTTTAGGGGCGCAAGGCGCTGCCCTCCTGACCGGGATTGCCGGGACAAGCCCGGCAATGACAAGTGAAGGGCGCCGTGTCGTATGCTATGCAAATCGCATAGCAGGATCGTCAATGCCCGCTCCCAAAATTCTGGTCATCCCCGGTTCGGTGCGCACCGGTTCATACAATGTGCGGCTCGCGGCATTGGCGGCGAAGGAGCTCACCGTGGCCGACGCCGAGGTGACGCGCATATCGCTTGAGGATTTTCCGCTGCCGATCTTCGACGCCGATGACGAGGCCAAGGGCGGCGCGCATCCCAATGCCGTCAGGCTCAAGCAGCTGTTCCGCGCGCACCACGGCGTGTTCATCGCCAGCCCGGAATATAACGGCTCGGTCACGCCGCTGCTCAAGAACGCGATCGACTGGGTGTCGCAGGTGCGCGAGCGCGGCGACCCGGCCTATGCGGCGTTTCGCGGCCGCGCCTTCGCGGTTGCGTCAGCCTCGACCGAAGCGTCCGGCGGGCTGCGTGGATTGATGGCGTTGCGGCAGATTCTCGAGCTTGGCTGCGGGGCTTTGGTGATCCCCGAGCAGGTCGTGATTCCGGAGGCCGCTCAGGTTTTCGACGACATGGACAATCTAAGCCATTCCGGCCTGGCCAATGCGCTGCGCGTCCAACTGGCGCGGCTCATCGACATGGCGCGGATGCTGGCATGAGGACGTGATGAACGCGCGCGGCAGCCTGATCGTGGCGCTCGATTTGTCCTCCGTCGAGGCGGCGCAAAAGCTGGTGACGCGGGTCGGCGCGTCGGCGTCGTTCTACAAGATTGGCTATCAGCTCGGCTTCGCTGGCGGGCTGACGTTCGTGCGCGAGCTGATCGACGACGGCAAGCAGGTGTTCCTTGACTTCAAGCTGCACGACATCGGCAATACGGTCGAGAAGGGCGTCGAAAGTGTCGCGCGGCTCGGCGCCACTTTTCTGACGGTGCATGGCTATCCGCAGACAATGAAGGCCGCGGTCGCCGGCAGAGCTTCGTCGCCGCTCAAATTGCTCGCCGTCACCGTGCTGACATCCTACGACGACGCCGACATCGCTGCCGCCGGCTATGGGCTCAACGTGCGCGACCTCGCGGCGCGCCGCGCCACGCAGGCCCGCGAGGCCGGCATTGACGGGCTGGTTTGTTCGCCGGAGGAAGCAGCTTCGCTGCGCCCAATCGCCGGCAAGGACATGGTGCTGGTGACGCCTGGCATCCGCCCCGCCGGCAGCGCCAGCGGGGATCAGAAGCGCATCATGACGCCGGCGAGGGCGATCAACGCCGGCGCCGATTATCTGGTGGTCGGGCGCCCGATCACCGAGGCCGCCGATCCGAAGGCGGCGGCGGAAGCGATTGTTGCCGAGATCGCACAAGCAAAAAATGTGGAAGGCTGAGATGGCGAAGGGATATTGGATCGCTCGTGTCGACGTGAAAAACGAAGATGGTTACAAGCCCTATGCTGCGGCAAACGCCGCGATCTTCAAGAAATTTGGCGGCCGTTTTGTCATACGGGGCGGGAAATTCGAGGCACCTGAAGGCACCGCGCGGGCGCGCAACGTCGTGGTCGAGTTTCCCGATTTCGTCGCGGCGCGCGCTTGCTACAACTCCCCCGAATATCAGGCCAACATCAAGGTTCGACTGCCGCACGCGGTGGCTGATATCCTGATTATCGAAGGCTATGACGGGCCGCAGCCCTAGACGGCGCGCGTGACCTGACGGCGTCCTCCCGCTATACCCACCGCGTAAGGAGACACGTCATGTCCGATATGCGGCTGGTGGTCGCCGGTGCCGGCGGGCGCATGGGGCGCACGCTGGTCAAGGCGATCGCCGAGAGCAAGGGTCTTAAGCTCGCCGGCGCGCTGGAAGATGCGCGCTCGCCGCTGATCGGCTGGGACGCCGGCACGCTGGCCGGGCTCGGCGAGAACAACGTCAAGCTGATCGGCGATCCGGCCAAGATTATGGATCAGATCGACGGCATCGTTGACTTTACCATTCCGGCGGCGACGGTCGGCCTGGCCGCGCTCGCGGCCAAGCACGGCAAGGTTCACGTCATCGGCACCACCGGACTGACCGCGGCCGATGAGGACAAGATCCGGGACGCCGCAAAACGCGCCGTGATCGTGCAGTCGGGCAATATGAGCCTCGGCGTCAATCTCTTGGCGGCGCTGACCAAGCGCGTCGCCAAGACGCTCGACGCGTCATTCGATATCGAAATCCTCGAAATGCATCACAATCAGAAAATCGACGCGCCGTCCGGCACGGCGTTGATGCTCGGCGGCGCGGCGGCGGAAGGCCGCGGCATTGCGCTCGACCAGCGATCGGTCAAGAGCCGAGAAGGCCACACCGGCGCCCGCAAGGCTGGAGACATCGGCTTTGCCACGCTGCGCGGCGGCACGGTGGTCGGCGAGCACAGCGTGATCTTCGCCGGCCCCGCCGAGCGGATCGAACTGACGCACAAGGCCGGCGACCGCATGCTGTTCGCGACCGGCGCGCTGCATGCGGCGCGGTGGGCGCGCGACCAGAAGCCTGGACTTTATTCGATGGCCGACGTGCTCGGCCTCAAGGATTTCTAGGAGCCGAGATGGCAGCGGATCCAAATATCGGCCGCAAGGCGCGAATCTTCGCCATGACCGGCATCGGCATCGCCGCGCTGATCGGGGCTTATCAGGCTGCCACGGCGACGCCGCGCGAAGGCGGCGCAGTGCTGCCGATGCCGGCGATATTTATCATCGTCGCGGTCGTTTGCCTGGGCGCCGCGGCGCTGATGGCCCGCAAGCTCAAGGGACCCGCGGCGAAATGACCGACCGTCTTCTCGTCCTCGTGCGCGGCAACATCCAGCGGCATCCATAAGGAGCTTTCATCGTGACGACTAAAGAAACAGCGCCGAAGCGCGGCGGACTCCCGCTCATTCCGCTTATTCTCGTCGCGATTCTGGTGGCGGCTTATGTCGCGATCGTCGTGGTCCCGGCATTTTCGAGTGCCCACGGAATACCCGGCAATTTCCTGTCGCTGATCTGGCCGCCGGCGCTCATCGTGCTGGGTTTGGCGGCCATGCTGTGGGCTCGATCGTTAGTCGCTAAAAAGGCCGCGGAGGGCAAATAATGACCGACCGCCTCCTCGTCCTCGTGCGCCACGGCCAAAGCGAGTGGAATCTGAAAAACCTGTTCACCGGGTGGCGCGACGTCGACCTCACCGAGCAGGGCACCGGGGAAGCGCGCGAGGCTGCCCGCAAGCTCAAGGCGCAGGGCATCACGTTCGACATCGCCTTCACCTCGGCGCTCAAGCGCGCGCAGCGCACTCTCCAGATCATGCTCGACGAGATGGGTCAGGCGAAAATTCCGGTGATCGCCAATCAGGCGCTCAACGAGCGCGACTATGGCGACCTGTCCGGCCTCAACAAGGACGACGCCCGCAAGAAGTGGGGCGAGGACCAGGTGCATATCTGGCGTCGCTCCTATGACGTCGCTCCGCCGGGCGGCGAGAGCCTGCGCGACACCGCGGCGCGCGTGCTGCCTTATTACATCCAGGAGATCCTGCCGCGCGTGCTGCGCGGCGAGCGCGTCCTCGTCGTGGCGCACGGCAATTCGTTGCGCGCGCTGGTCATGGTGCTCGACGGCCATACCACCGAGAGCATCACCAAGCTCAATATCGATACTGGCGTGCCGATGATCTACCGGCTCAATGCTGATTCGACGGTGGCCGAGAAGCGCGATTTGGCAGCTTGAGCGCAACACCTGAAATTACCGTTCTCGATGCCGACGCGGCCATGGCCGCCGTCAGTGAGCTTGCCGAGGTCTTGGCGGATTGCGTCGCGGGCGGCGCTTCGGTCAGTTTCATGCAGCCGTACAGCGCGGCTGACGCAGCGGGATTCTTCAGGAAAGTCGCGGCTTCCGTCGCGTGCGGCGAAACCGTGCTGCTGGCGGCGCGCCGCGACGGCCGTGTCGTCGGCACCGTTCAGCTCGGACTCGATACGCCGCCGAATCAGCCGCACCGCGCCGACATCAGGAAATTGCTGGTGCATCGTTCCGCCCGCGGCAGAGGCGTCGGCGCGGCGCTGATGCGCGAGGCGGAGCGGATCGCCAAGGACAAGGGCCGCACCTTGCTGGTGCTCGACACCGCTAGCGGCGCCGCCGAACGGCTCTATGGGCGCGGCGGCTGGCAGCGGGTCGGCGTCATTCCGGACTATGCGATGTGGCCCGACGGGGGGTTCTGCGACACCACGATCTTCTGGAAGAAGCTCTCGTAAAAAAAGGCCCCGCCTTCGGGCGGGGCCTCCAGTTTCCCTGAAACGCGGGATCGTACTCTATTCGACGATCTTCACGATCTTGCGCGAGCGCGGCTCCACAATGACGCGCTGGTTGTTCACCACCGCATATCGGAAGTGCTCGTATTTCGGGATCGTGCGCAACTGAACCGTTGCGGGTAACGGCTCACCGACCGCGATCCGCTCCTGCACCGCGACCGACGGCACTTCCTCGCGCTGGACGTAAGTAACGACCGGGGCCGGCGGTTCAACCGCCGCGCCCACTGTGCCGCCGACCCCGGCGCCGACCACCGCACCGGCTGGTCCGCCAACGGCACCGCCAACGACCGCGCCGCCTACGGCGCCGCCAACCGTCGAGCCTTGAGCGAACGCGATCGCCGGAGTGAGGGCGAGCGCGGCCGCGGCTGCAAGCAATCGAATACGCATCATGGCCTCCTTTGCTGAATCAAATTTGAGTTTGAACGCGCTCCCTCGCAGGAGCACGTTGGGCCAACGCAATATTATTTATGATTATTTATGGCGTTCCGCGTTCCGGCGTAATTCCGCGAAATGGTCACAGTTCCGCTTCGCGCCGCGGTTCCGCCTACGCCGCCGCCAATTGCCCTGCTTCCCAGCCGAGAATGGCGCGCTTGCGGGTGAGGCCCCAGTGATAGCCGGTAATATCGCCGCTCTTGCCGATGACCCGGTGACACGGCACCACGAAGCAGATCGGATTTTTGCCGACCGCGCCGCCGACTGCGCGCGCGGCTTTCGGCGAGCCGATCTCCGCCGCGAGGTCCGAGTAAGTGGTCGCCACGCCCATCGGGATGTGCAGCAGCTTCTCCCAGACCCGCACCTCGAAATCGGTGCCGATCATGATGACGCGCAGCGGCCGATCCTTGCGCCACAATTTCGGATCGAAGATGCGCGCGGCAACCGGCGCGGTCGCGGCGGCGTCCTCGACATAGCGGGCGTTCTTCCAGCGCGAGCGCATGTCTTTCAGGGCGCCGCGCTCCTTGCCGGCATCGGCGAGCGCGAGGCCCGCTAGCCCGCGCGGCGTGGTCATCACCAGCGCGGTGCCGAACGGGCAGGGATGAAAGCCGTAGCTGATGGTCAGGCCTTGGCCGCCGGCCTTCCATTCGCCGGGCGACATCGCTTCATGCGTGACGAACAGATCGTGCAATCGTCCGGGGCCGGACAGCCCGACTTCATAAGATGTCTCGAGCACGCTGGCCGACGAGCGCAGCAGTTCGCGTGCCGAGTTGAGCGTCAGCGCCTGCAGGAACGCTTTGGGTGACAGCCCGCACCAGCGCCGGAACAAATGATGCAATTCCGTCGGCGTGACGCCGGCGGCGTCGGCCACCGTTTCGATTTCCGGCTGCGCGCGCCAATTGCCCCGGATATGGGCGATGGCCCGGCGCACGATGTCGTAATCGGCGGCGGCGGTCTTGAGCTGGACCAGCTGTGGCTGGCCGCGCATCAACGGAAATTCAGTGGCGGTCATGGTGTTCATGGCTGTATTCATGAGCCTATCTAGGGCCGGCAACGCCGGCGGCCCACCCGATTCCTGCGCTAAATCACGGTGCGCGTCACGCCGCGTTTGGCCTCGCCAATGGCCCGGCCAAGCGCCTGCGCGAACGAGGCTTTCTCGTCCGGGCCAAGGAAACTCGCCACCAGCAGGCGCTTGCCGCGCGACACCAGGAACAGATGCTCGATGCCGAATTCCTCGTGCACCACCTTGTCCAACGTGACCCAGAGCGGGTTGAGCGCCCATTCGCGCACCCGGCCGCGCGGATTGACCTTGCGCACGCGCAATTCGACCGGCGTCACCGTCACGACTTCATAGGCCGCGGCGGCGCGATAATTGATCCGGAACGCCCAATAGAGCAGCAGCACGTCGAGGCCGAAGAAGCCGAATACCGGCCAGGCGCCGGCCATGAAGAACACCAGCCCGGCGATGAAGCTGATGAAGGTGACAAAGCCCATCAGCAGCAAAAAGCCGAAATGCGGCAGCGAGCGATGCGGCGTGATCACCGCCTCGAAAATCGGCTCAAGCTCCTCCGACCGATTGTCTGAGGTCATGGCCTCAGTATAGCGTTATTCATGGCACGAAAAAGATCGGTACCAAGACGATCGACGCGGAAAAGTGTGGCACCCAAAAGGTCGGCCCGGAAAGCCGCGGCGAAAAAAACGCGTCGGCCAAGCGCGAGAGCGAAAAGGCCGAAAGCCCTGACCAAGGGGCCGGTCGCGCGGCTGATCGCCGATTCCGAAGCCGTGCACGCCGAGATCCCGGCCTGGAGCGCCGCGACCGCCGCAGAGGCGTTCGGCCGTTTCAAGGCAGCGAATCCGGAACCGAAGGGCGAGCTGCAATACGTCAATCCGTTCACGCTGCTGGTCGCGGTGGTGCTGTCGGCGCAGGCGACCGATGCCGGCGTCAACAAGGCGACGCCCGCATTATTCGCCGCCGCCGACACGCCGGAGAAAATGGTCCAGCTCGGCGAGTCGCGGGTGCGCGACCTGGTCAATACCATCGGCCTGTTTCGCACCAAGGCGAAGAATGTCGTGGCGCTGTCGCGGAAGCTGATCGACGAGCACGGCGGTGAGGTGCCGCGCTCGCGCGAACAGCTCGAAGAGCTGCCCGGCGTCGGCCGCAAGACCGCCAATGTCGTGCTCAACATCGCCTTCGGCGAGCCGACCATCGCGGTCGATACCCATATTTTCCGGGTCGGCAACCGCACCGGTCTGGCGCCCGGCAAGAACCCGCTGGAGGTCGAGCAGAAGCTCGAAGCCATCGTGCCCGCGGAGTACAAGCGCCACGCCCATCATTGGCTGATCCTGCACGGGCGCTATGTTTGCGTGGCTCGCAAACCGTTGTGCGAAAAATGTATCATCAGTGATCTGTGCAACTGGCCGGGCAAAACGGTCGTGCAAAAAGCTTCCTAGGGAGCGTGCGATGGAAGGCTCATTGAAGCACATCGAGGATGCGAGCATCCGCGACTCGCGCTCTATGTTTGAAAATGCGGGGCTATCCCCCAAAGCCGGCGCCGGCTGGGGAAAGCTCATGCGCTCCCGCGGCAACTACAAGCGCGACTTCGAGGCAGCAAAGAAATTCTGGCGCGATAGCACGA
>Ga0265325_10002891_pt1 | contig 11448 bp, 5 predicted proteins | sample 41420metaG_FD_202090 | JGI IMG/M metagenome (GOLD analysis project Ga0265325, IMG submission 202090) | Rhizosphere microbial communities from Carex aquatilis grown in University of Washington, Seatle, WA, United States - 4-14-20 metaG | ecosystem: Host-associated > Plants > Roots > Rhizosphere >...
TAGGGTTTCGCATCTGGTTCGAATTCCACACGGTTACGCCCCTTGGACTTCGCCGCATACAACGCGGCATCGGCGCAGGCTACTAAAGCACTCCAGTCCGAGTGAATTGAGGGTCGAAATCCTGCAACTCCGAAGCTGGCGGTAACTGCAGTAGGGATGTTCCCGAAGGGAAAGCTCGTATGATCAAGGTGCTCTCGTATCCGTTCGACTGCAGTCTTGGCGCCTTCCTTGTCGGAATGGGTGATCATGACGAGAAACTCCTCTCCTCCCAAACGGGCACAAAGGTCGGATTGTCGTGTATGTGTCCTGAGAATCTCCGCGAACGTCTTGAGTACCGTATCGCCTGCATCGTGCCCGTAGTTATCGTTGATCTTCTTAAAGAAATCCAAGTCGGCCATGACTGCCCAAAAGGGAAACGCGTGCCTAGCGGCCGCGCTGAGTTGGCGCGATGCCCAAACATCAACTGCACGACGGTTTGGTAAACCTGTGAGAGCATCCGTCAATGCCAAGGTTTCCAATAAAAGATTCTTTGTTTGAATCTCCCGTTGAAGCTCAACGATTCTGTGGCCCCCTTTGATCCGTGCCACAAGCTCCCCGGAATGAAACGGCTTCGTTAAATAGTCATCCGCTCCGGCTGCAAGCCCTTCCACAACCTGTTCTTTATCGGAGTTGCTTGTTAGCAGGATAAGGTGCGAGGGAGAGTCTTGGAAGTCCTGACGTATCCTTCGGCACAGTTCCAGACCTCCAATGTCCGGCATGCTCCAATCCGTAATCACTACCGTCGGGCGATGTTCTGCGAACAGTTCGAGGGCCTCGCGGCCATCTCTCGCAAACAGCACGTCGTATCGCTCCCCCGAAAGGGAATGCTGGACTAATCTGCGAGAGATCGCGGAGTCGTCAACCACTAGAACTTTGAATGGCAGGGGTGAATGACTCATACCGTTGATCTCTCTTGCCGTTCTCTCACGCGCCACCGCCCGCAGCGAGAGATCGCTCTGGTGTGGCGCGCAGCTTGTCGGCGACCATGTCAACCGCCAAGGGCTTGCTGAAGTAGAAGCCTTGAATTTCGTCGCACTGATGCGTCCGCAGGAAGGACATTTGCGCTTCGTTTTCGACGCCTTCAGCAATCACCCTGAGCTTTAGGCCTTTTGCCATGCTGATGATTGCCGACGTGATCGCAGCGTCATCAGGATTCACGGTGACATCGCGAATGAATAGACGGTCGATCTTGATCTTGCTGACCTGAAACTGCCTTAAGTAGCTGAAGCTCGAATAGCCGGTTCCGAAGTCATCAATCGCCAGCGTCAGCCCCATTGACTTTAGTTCCTTGAGGACTGACATCGTTACGTCAGCGTTCGCCAGGAGCAAGCTCTCCGTTAATTCAAGTTCAAGATATCGCGGCGCGAGTCCAGTCTCTTGCAGCACTCGTCTAATTAGGCCGCAAAATCCTTGTTGGCGAAATTGAACCGCCGATACATTTACCGCCACTGAAACGGGAGGCAGGCCCTCGTCTTGCCACTTCCTAGCCTGTCGGCAGGCCGTCTGGAGCACCCATTCGCCAATTGGTACGATGAGTCCGCTGTTCTCAGCAATTCGTATGAACTTGTCGGGTGGCACAAGACCCAATTCCGGATGCTGCCAACGAAGCAAGGCTTCCAACCCGATGATTGCTCCTGTAGCCACATCCATCTGTGGTTGATAAACCAGGAACATTTCTTTTCTTTCAAGGGCGAATCGCAGACTCCTCTCCAGGCTCAATCTTTCGAGCGCATGAACGTTCATATCCTCCGCGAAGAACCGGAAGTTGTTACGTCCCCTGTCTTTGGCGCCATACATCGCAGCATCGGCATTCTTAATCAGGGTCTCGCAGTCGGTACCGTGTTCCGGGAAGATGCTGACACCCATGCTGCAACTAACATTAAGGGAGTGCCCTTGGACGACAAATGCGGCCGTCATTACATCCATCAGTCGCTCGGCGGCAACCGCGACATCGGTTTCGTCCCTTACCTGAGTCAATGTGATCAGGAATTCGTCACCGCCAAGCCGGGAGACCGTGTCTTGTTCACGCCCCCATTTCTTAAGGCGCGCTGCGACTTCTTGCAATAGAAGGTCGCCGATCGAATGCCCCAGTGAGTCATTGATGATTTTGAAGCCGTCGAGGTCGAGGAAAAAGAGAGCGAGTTTGCAGTTCTCCCGGCGAGCGCCAGCGAGCGCCTTGGTGAGGCGATCCTGAAAGAGAGTCCGATTGGGAAGTCCCGTCAGGGTATCGTAATATGCTAAGAATTGGACTCGTTCTTCCGCGAGTTTGCGGGCTGTGATGTCACGAAAGTACCAGATTCTGCCCCGATACTGGCTCTTTGAGTCAACGAGAGGCGCGGAGTAACGGTCAAAGATCTTGCCGTTCTTGAGCCTAAGTTCGTCCCTGCTCTTTTCATCCCGATGCCCGCTGAGATAGTTGATTCTCTTGACGAAGGCTTCCGGGTCTTCGACTTTATCCGTCATGTGCTGACGCACGATAAGGTCGTCTCGTGTGCTCAGCAGGTCGTCCGGTATCGAGAAGTTGAGTCCAAATGTTTTGTTTGCCAGAACGATGTGATTGGACTCGTCTACGGCCAAAATGCCATCGATTGTCGTTTCCGACTGTGCCTCCAGCAGCGCAGTCTTGAACAAGAGTGATTCCTCAGCTTGCTTGCGCTGGGTGATGTTATCGAAAGTAGCAACGAAACATCCTTTTCCTGCGCCATATGCTGAAATTGAGAACCACATTCCTAGCGCTTTGATTCCGATCTCGAATCTTTCCGGCGTACCCGTTAGCGCCACTCGGCCGTATCTCTCAAGCAATTCCGGTTGCGAATCTTGGGGCCCAGCAATGACCTCGGTAAATCTCTTACCCACCACATTTGCCAGGCCGGTCAACTTTTCAAATGCGCTGTTGACATCGAGATAAACGAAGTCTATTGGGCGCCCACGCTCGTCAAAAAGCATCTCGCAGTATGCGAACCCCTCCAACATGTTTTCGAATAGCGAACGATACCGCCCTTCGCTTTCTGCCATCGCATCTTGCGATCCGTTTTGCAGGCTGATTTGCGGTAATCTCTGGTCAGTTTCCGAGAAATGCGAACTCTTGCTTTGTTCGCGGGGCAATCCTGCTGAAGTTAGAAGGAAGAGGATTGCGGCAAATGCCAGGATCGCGACAAGATGCCACTGCCAAGGGGAGAGACCGGCAAGGGCAACTTGCCTGAGTCCTTCAAGTGCTCCGACTAAGAAGATTGCAATTGCTGCGCAGCGAGATACCTGAAAAACGCGAGATTGTCTGGACATGTTTTGGCTAAAGGGCGGCTCGGGCGAAAGTATCCGACTACGGCAGGAGTTGCAGTTGGGCAACCAGTCTCAATTCTTGGCTAAGTTGTTGAGTTGAATCGGCGTGTTGGCGCCAGTGTGACCTGCCGCGGCCTCCGATTGTCGTAGGCGTGGACAGGATTCCAGTTTATAGCTGCTCACGGCACAAATGAGCCGGAGCAATCTGAACTCGTGGCGGCCGTAGTTCGGCTCGCCCGGTCATTGCGAATACCAAACCAATCCATTCAGAAGTTACTTCCGTACTTGGTCTGTAGACGGAGCCAAGCGCTCGATCTCAGAAGCTATTCCGGCCGCATCTCTCGCAGACCTAGCTTGAGGCATCGTCGACAATTCACTTCCACGAGGCAAAAGCATGTACAAGCTGAAGAAAGTCATAGCCCTGGGCATGGCGCTGCTCATGCTGGCACCGGCCAGCGTGTTTGCATCGAGCCATCGCGAGGCTCCCATCACCGCCTTGGACCGTACCGCGGACATCACCGACTGGTACGCCTTCGTCAGTTACGACCACCCGGATCGGGTCACGATGATTCTGAACGTCGATCCGTTTCTAGAGCCTTCAAATGGTCCCAACTATTTCCCATTCGACCCTAACGTGCTTTATGAAATGAAGGTCGACAACAATCAGGACGGAATTGAGGACGTCACCTTCCAAATCCGCTTCTCCACCGAGATTCGCCAACCCGGATTGTTCACTGGGTTTGTGGGCGATCTCGCGGGGTTTCCACCAATCACTTCGCTAGACGGATCAGGATCAGAGGGCTTGAGCTTACGCCAGACCTACAACGTGATCATGGTTAAGAACGGGCAGTCCACATGCCTGACTTGTGGCCACACTTTGTTCGCCGTGCCTTCCAACGTCGGACCACGGACCATGCCGGATTACCAATCACTCTTCCACCAGGGCATCTACAGCCTGGCGAACAACATTCGTGTTTTCGCCGGTACAGTCGATGACCCATTCTTTATCGACCTCGGGGCTGCATTCGACTCGCTGAATTTCCGCATGGGGGTCGGCGGTGTCCTACCGCCTGCAGAGGACGCCGACGACACTCATAACTACGCCTCCGATGCAGTGGCCGGATTCAATGTGAATTCCATCGTGCTCGAAGTTCCGATCACCATGCTCACCGTTGACGGCAAGATTCACCCGGCGACGGACAAACAAGCGGTCATCGGGACTTACGGCGCAACCTCACGACGCCACGTAACGGTTCGCCGCTCACCCTTTCCAGACAAAGATCAGGGTCCGTTTCAGCAGGTCCAGCGAGAGGGAAATCCGTTGATCAACGAACTGATCATCGGCACGGGATCGAAAGACCGCTTCAGTATGGATGATCCCAAGAACGATTCCCAATTCTCGACCTTCTTCCTCGATCCAGTCTTGGCGGGAGTATTCAGTTCGATCGGCATTCCGGTAGCGCCCAATCCGCGCACTGACCTGCTAATCCTGGCTCAGTACGAAGCACCAATTTGCCCAGGTTGCGGCGCGGGCGATGTCGGCCCTGTCGCCGATCTCCTTCGTCTGAATACTGGGATTCCTCCAACTCCCGTGGGTAGCCAGAAACGGCTCGGATTTCTAGTGGGCGACAGTGCCGGATACCCGAACGGGCGTCGGCCTATCGATGACGTGGTGGATATCTCGTCACGCGCGGTAGCCGGGATTCTGGTCGACGCGGTAAAGTACGGAACTGCCATCGGCGATGGCGTTCAAATGAACCCTGAGGGCTATGGCGCAACTTTCCCCTACGTTATGCCTGCCAACAGCGGACGCAACTCCGTCCACATCGGTCCCGGTCAAGCTGGTTGCACGGGACAAACCACTGGGATCTGCCCCGTTAACTAGCCAAATCATCGTGGCCGCTGACAGCGGCCACGATTTACTCGAAACGAGGATTGTCATGAACAAATTGATTGCGCTATCGCTATTATCTTTCGCCACCATGGTGACGGCCCAAACGCCTGTGGCCGAAAAGTCAGCTGTCTCTCCAGCCGAGCAAAGCATCACCGCCGCAAAAAAGGAAATTGAGAAAAAGCCCACACAATTTTCCGGCTATAACCAACTTGCCATCGCGCTCTCGCGGCGCGCGCGTGAGACGTCTGACGTCAGCTACTACATGCAGGCTGAAGATGCATTGAAGAAGTCTCAGGATCTCGCTCCCAACAATCTTGAAGGAGCGAAGATCCACGTCTGGCTCCTCCTTGGTCGACACGAATTCCCCGCAGCCCTTGAGGCCGCAACAGCCTTGAACAAGAAGATTCCTGACGATGTTCTTGTCTATGGCTTTCTCACTGACGCCAATGCCGAACTCGGGAACTACGAAGCGGCGGAACGAGCCGCCCAGTGGATGCTGAATCTTCGCCCTGGCAATCTCCCCGGCATGACCCGAGCCGCCTACCTGCGCGAATTGTTTGGCGATGTGGACGGCGCCTATGACTTGATGGACGCAGCTTATCAAGCCACAGTCCCAACCGAAGTCGAAGATCGCGCATGGATTCTCGCCCAGATGGGTCATCTGCGCTTTGTCGCGGGACGAACCGATGATGCCGAGAACATTCTGCGGCAGGCTCTCGCTCTTTTCCCGGGCTACCACTACGCCTTGGGAAACCTCGCCAAGGTTCGCATTACCCAAAGGCGCTACGACGAGGCGGTCATGCTTCTACAGCAGAGATACGATGCCGCTCTGCACGCTGAAAACCTTTACGACTTGGCGGAAGCCCTCGAATTGGCAGGCCGCGACGCAGACGCGAAAAAGGTCTTTGCAGAATTCGAAGTCAAATCGCTTGCGGAATCTGCTCGAAAAGATAACTCCAGCCGCGAATTGGTCTTCTACTATGCCGACTACGCGCACAGTCCCGCCAAAGCCCTGGAAATCGCCATGCAGGAATTCGCTTGGCGCCACGATGTTTATACACTCGATGCTTATGCGTGGGCGTTGCACGTCAATGGACGAGATGCCGAAGCCCGCAAGCAAATCGAAACGGCTCTCTCCGTGGGCATCCACGACGCCCGGATCTTCGCTCACGCGGGGGAAATCGCCCTGAAGTTGGCAGACCGAGCCGCTGCCGAGCGCTATCTGCAGCAGTCGGTCTCTCTCCATGCCACGGGATTGGAACGCGCAAGTACGCTCCTGGCACAAATCGGCCAGGAATACTCTGGGCGACCGTAGAATTGTTCATCGGGAATGGCCTAGGAAAATGGTCACCGCGGCACAGCTCAGAAATTCACTCAAAGGAGAAGGGCAAGTGAGATTGCGATCTTCCATTTCGCACACTATCTTTCTTGCTCTTCTATTTTTCTTACTGAGGCCTGCGGCCTCTCACGCTCAACGGCCGCCTGCACTTTTGGGAACTGTCACCGATCCCCAAGGTGCCGTCGTTCCTCACGCTACCGTAAGGCTGCAGAGAGCATCAGCGTCATCCGCCGAGCGAACCACGGCTGACCTCGTGGGACACTTCGAATTCCAGTCAGTAGAGCCGGGAGCCTACCAAGTCACCGGCGAGGCTCCTGGCTTTGAATCGATAACGCACGAAATTGCCATCTTCGCCTCCAGCACTACCAAAGTGGATTTGCAGTTCGAGAAGGTCTCTGCCACCGGACAGATCACCGTTGTCGCGACTGCTTCCGACGCGATGAGCCCAGATCCTTCCCAGCGGACTTTCGTGCACGATCAACTGCTTGAAGCGAATCCTGGTCGGCCGGGCGCGCCCGTCTCCATTCCAGGCCTCCCGGTTGAGACGGCCTCCGGGGGAATCAAGGCGCCGCAGTACTTTGCTCCGGGAGTTGCGGGAGACCATGGCGAACCGATGGCGCAGTCTTTCAAGATCGGAAATTTTCTTTTCCCAAACAATCTTCCCGCGAACGCCCATGGCAATGGATACGCTGACCCCAACGTCCTCATTCCCAACAGCATCGCCTCGGTTGATGCCGACGGCGGAGCTTTCAATGTTCGGGAAGGCAACCACGCTGTGAACCTCGCTGTCGCCTACGGCCTGCGCGATCGGTTGTCACCCTTTACACAGTTCACTGCGGACCAGCACGACGTTGATTTCGTCACAGGATGGAGTCCTGCCAACCCCGCCACCCTTGGTTGGCTCGGGCTGCAGATCTCAATGGGAAACGGTTTTCTTGATCGCCCGGAACATCGTCGCCAGTACAAGCTCAACGCCTACCGCGCACTGAAGGCAGGTTCTCACGACATCACGCTCTTCGGCATTGGCTACTCCGGATTCTCTTACATCCCGGGTCTGGTGCCGGCGGCGGTTCCTGTGGCGGGCGACACGATCGATTCGCGTCAGCAGGACAAAACCTACAACTCACTTTTGGTCGCCACCGACACGTGGCAAGCCAGTCCGAGGCAGCATCTTGAATTATCCGGCTTCTTGCGTACGTACAGCCTCGACCTGCAGTCCAACTTCGGCGACGGCCTGATCCGTCAGAGTGAATTCCGTACTGTCACCGGCGGCAACGTCACATACTTCCTTCGTCATTCCCAGGCATTCTCTTTGCTCGCTGGACTCGACCTGCGCCGCGACGCTCCGCGCAATCTCGATCTCGACCACGCCGATCAGAGTGGAGTCTTCCAGCCGGTTACCAGCAATAACCTGACGCTAGGCTTTGTCACGCCCTTCTTCTCAGTTGACGGTAACCTCTCGCGCTACTTTCACTATGACGTCGGGCTGCGTCGTGAAGAGGTCAGCGTCAACAACGTCGATCGCATGTTCCCGATAAACTCCTTTGACAAGCTCGATGCGATCACGCTCCCCAAAGCCACACTGACACTTCTTCCACCCAAACAAAAGTTTCTGCCGATTGTGGCTTTCAGCTTCGGCGAAGCCTTCCACACAAATGACCCGCGCATCGGCAACAGCCCGGGAATGGCCGCAAGCCTCCCGACGATTATTGTTCCCTCGCACGCTGCGCAACTGATTATCAGCAAGGACATTGCTCGGACCGATTTCGCAGTAACGCTTGCGCGGGTTGCTAACGCGCAGGAACTGGCCAAGATCGATCCCGACACCGGACTGCAAGAAAATCTCGGGCCATCCCTCACCCGTTCCGTGACTCTTTCCGCGCGCCACTATTTTTCCCTGGGTTCTATACAAGCTTCGTGGGCGCGAGCGACTGCCACGGATCGCACGACGGGTCAGGATATTCCAGAAGCTCCGCGCCTCATCTGGGACGTGGCAGGCACCTTGAATCGTCTGCCGCTCGGCCTTCGGGCGCGAAGCGAATATGAAAGCGTTGGTCGAAAACCCCTCGGCGACGGGTTTACTGCCGTTCCCGTACATGAGTTTCGCGTTTCTCTCCTGCGTTCATTTCAAGGCGGCCGGATCGACCTGGGATTGAACTCTCTGATGGCCCACGGCTACGCCGGCCAGACACTCGAGACTCTCTTGCTTCCCACTGACAGAGTCAATGTCCCCTTCGAGCGTGTTGTAGGAGTTCCGCTGAAATCTTATGTAAGCGTTTCGTGGGTTTACAACTTCGGAAAGGGACGGTGACGCTGAATAAGGTCAACTCGCTGATCGCCGATGTTTTGGTGACGAGTACGGGAGCCTAGACAGTCCGTGTCACCGGACTCACTGGCGCTCTGAACCGTTGACGGATCCTTGGAGTCTCTGGAACTCGCGCATGTGTTCGCCTGCTTCCGTGGTCTTGCCCTGCTTCCGATATAAGGCGGCTAAGCCAAAATGAGCCTGCGCGGCCAGCGGCCCTTCTTTCTCAAAACTCAGTAGGCTCGTCCACGCTCTCTCTGCGCTCGAATCGTCGCCATCGAGCGAAGCCGCTTTCCCCAGCGCATAGAGCGTTTCTGGCATTTGCGACTGCAACTTGTCGGATCGCTGCAACTCTCCCAGCGCCTCGTGCGCTTTGCCCTGTTGCAGCAGTGAATCTCCGAGACGATACGCAGCCTCTGCATTCCCCGGCTGTAGCTTGGCCTCGGCACGAAAGCTCTCTTCCGCCCTCGTCCACTGCGAGGTCATGGCAAAAACCTGACCGAGTTCCAGGTGAAGATTCGGAGTATCAGGGCGCAGCGTAAGAGCTCGCTTGTACTCCTTTTCCGCCTCGCCCATTTGCCGCAGCACAAAATAGTTTTCAGCCATCGACTGATGCGCGCGCGCCGAATCTGGGTACGCCGCCAACAACGTGTCGACCGATTGCTTCGAAAGCAGCCCGCTGGCTCGGCCGAGATAGTAGAGCAAGTCCGGATCATTCGGCCGTTTCTGCAATGCGGCCTGCAGATTCTGAATTGCTTCCGCGAACTGGCCCGTCTCAACCTCGGCAATCCCGAGTGCACCTTGCTCGTGTGCACGGTCCAGATGTGGAATCGCATCTGCCGCATAGCCTTGAGCCAGCAGCGCGTAGCCAAGAAGTTGATGGGCAGGAAGGAGCGTCGGATCCATTTCGAGCGCATGCTTGAGTGGTACTAGAGCTGACCCGTACTCTCCTCGTTCCATCAGGGCCTGCCCAAGATTCACAAAGCCCGTTGCGAACGCAGGCTCCAGTTCGGTTACGGTACGGTATTCGGTGACCGCCACATCGAAGTGTTGTTGCTCCTCCGCATGCCGGGCAGCGTTCCAGTGCTGAGTCGCTTCCGGGGAAATCGTCTGCAGTGCCAGCCAAAGCGTTAAGAGGGTTCGAATCAATACCGCATGAATCATGGGCGCTCCGGTTCTCGTATTTCCAAAAATTGGTCTGCCGGCACGTCATTCAATACCTGGCGTGTTCCGGAAGGCCAGAGCACTTCAACTTTCGCCGACTTTGCCGGCCCCAGTCCGAAGTGGAGTCGCTTGTCGTTTGCCGACTCGTAACTTCCGGCAGTCGTGGCGAAACGAGTTTGCCCATTCACTTGCACGCGGGCTCCGAGACCGTCGCGGTTGCTGCGGGTGCCCCGAAGAGTAGTCGTAAGCCAATGTGCGCTGCCGCCGCGATTCATAAATATCTGCGGCGGACCGCCGAGAACGGTGGTGACGACATCGATAGAGCCATCGTTATTTAGGTCGCCGAACGCCGTTCCTCGTGCGGCAACCAGCGCGTGCGTTCCCGGTTCGGCGGGCTCAAAGCGGCTGTTCCGATTCAATGCCAGCAGTGGCGGCTCCAGATAATGCAACGATGGATCTATCTTCTCTACGTTGTCGAGAACGTGGCCTTGGGCCACGAACAAATCCTTTTGCCCATCGTTGTCGAAGTCCTCCAAGCCCACGCCCCACCCAGCCGTTACGCCGGAGAGCATTGTTATGCCCGTCTGAAGCCCGCGATCAACGAAAGAACCATGGCCCTCGTTATGAAACACGGAATAGGTCTGGCGTGGCAGGGTGGTCACGATGACATCCGGAAGGCCGTCGTTGTCATAGTCCTGGAATACGACCCCCATACCCGACAGCGGTCCGCCGTCCATGTTCAACGCGGCGCCAGATTCGAGGCCTACCTCTGTAAATGTTCCATTGCCATTATTGTGAAACAAATATTGCTGCATGCCGTCATTGGCAACATAGATGTCGGTGAATCCATCGCCGTCATAATCGGCGAAGGCGACGCCCAAGCCATGTCCCTTTTTGCTGGCGATCCCTGAATGCTGGCTCACGTCCTCGAAGGTTCCGTCGCCGCGGTTGTGATAAAGAATGTTGGTTGTGCGTGGAAACTCGCCCGGTGGACAATACGTGTGAAAGTTCCTGCCACAGTCCTTGCTGTGCCGCGTGTCCCATTCCATGTAGCGTGTGACGAACAGGTCCAGCTTGCCGTCATTGTCGTAATCGAAAAAGCCGGTGGAGACTGACCAACCGCCGGCTGCTACGCCCGCTTTAGCGGTCACATCGGTGAACGTTCCGTTACCGTTGTTGTGATAAAGAATATTCTTGCCGTAGCTGGTGACGTACAAGTCAGGATATCCATCGTTGTCGTAGTCGCCGACGGCTACTCCCATGCCGTAGTTGCCATCGCCGGCATTTGCCAGACCGGCCCGCTCCGTTACGTCGGTAAAGCTGCCGTCGCGGTTTTGACGGTAAAGCCGATTCCAGTAGCGAGGATCATGCCGCTCAAAGTTTTCGATCGCTGGCATAGGGCTGCTGACGTGACCACCATTCACCACA